>Ga0326727_10003332_pt1 | contig 51755 bp, 36 predicted proteins | sample MB2enrmetagenome_FD_207643 | JGI IMG/M metagenome (GOLD analysis project Ga0326727, IMG submission 207643) | Lab enriched peat soil microbial communities from McLean, Ithaca, NY, United States - MB29MY | ecosystem: Environmental > Terrestrial > Soil > Wetlands > Peat | place: USA: New York...
AGAAGGCTTTGCCCGGACTCCGCGGCGTCGTCAAGATCAGCCACACCGTGATCAATGGCATTTCGCTGATCAACCTCGACGGCTTCGCCCCGGCCAGCCAGTGGGAAGAACTGTCTGCGGCTCCGGTTTCGAGTGCTTCTCGCTCCAAGAATGCGGAGGCGTCCTGATGACCTATTCCTACACCCAGATCAGCCAGTATCTGGGCTGTCCGCGCCGTTACCGGCACCGCTACCTCGACGGATGGCAAGAGAAAGACACGCGTGCCGCCATGCTCTTTGGTCGAGCCTTCGAACAGGCCATAGCCGCCCTTTTTCGCCGGGAAGACCCGGCGGCTGTGTTGTCGGAGCAGTGGAGTCTGTGCAAGGAGATGGGTCTGACCTACTCTGCAAACGACACCTGGGACCGGATGCTGCAACAGGGCGTCCAGTTGCTGGAGCGCTTCGTTCAGGACGGCCGCGTTCAGATTCACGACCCGCATTCAAGCCAGCAGATTCAGTTCACGCGGATGCTCGGCTCGGGCAACAATTTCGTCTCCTACGTCGATGCCATTGGTGAACTGGACGGTACGCACTGCGTTCTGGAATGGAAGACTAGCTCGGCGCGATATCCAGAAGAACCGGCCGGCATTGCGGCACTCGATCCGCAACTGGTCTGCTATTCGTGGATGACCGGCATCAACGAAGTCGCCCAAATTGTTTTCGTGCGCAAGCGGCTGGTCGAGGTTCAGTACCTCCGGGCCACCATTTCTGAGGAACAGCGGCAGGAGTTTGCAACCCTGGTCGATGACACGGTGCGACGGATCGAGTCCGGATGGTTCCTGCCGCATAGCGGCATCCGCTTTCCCCAAAATCCGTGCACCACCTGCCCCTTTATCGGGCTCTGCCTCGATCAGTCCGACTTGGTCGAAACTGCACTGGTGCGCAAGCCCGGAGTGGACCTTGGTCTGTTTGACGAACTTTCGTTTTAGGCCGATGCCGATGCCGCCCAAGCTCAATCGCAAGCGCGCTCTGTTCGTTCTGACGAAGATCGACGAGATCCTGGCCTGGGAAGAGCAGAAGGCGCAGGAGCGCGACACGCGCTTCGTCGATCTAGGCAGGTATCTGTGCGAGGTGCGGGCGGGGCAGTACTGGCGCCTCGAGAACTTGAAATCCTTCGAGGAGTTTCTGCAAAGACGTTTTCCCGATTCGCGCCGCACCGCCTACTATCTGATGTCCATCCACGAACACCTGCCGGCCCAGATCCGGCGGGACCTGAAGCAGGTGGGCTGGACCAAGGCGGCGGAGCTGACCAAGGTCGCGCGTTCCGACGGGAAGGACTTCGATTGTGCAGCATGGATGCACAAGGCCCGTTCCTTACCTCGGGATCAGTTCAAACGCGAAGTCGATCAGCACCTCACCGGCAAGGACACGGAACCGACCGAGATCATCTACTTCAAGTTTTACAAGAGCCAGATCCCGGTGATCGAGCAGGCCATTGAGACGGCAGCCCTGATGCTGGGTTCGGACAAATCCCGCGGATATTGTCTGGAGATGATCTGCGCGGATTTCCTGGCGGGAGCCAACCTCGACAGCGGACAACCCGACGTGCTCTTGTCCTCGATCTCCCGGTTGTTTGAGTTCCTGCCCGGCGAACAACGTCAGGCGTTCGTCCAGCAGATCACGGAGAAATGTCATGAACCGCGTTCCGGCAAAGAGTTCCCGCCTCCGCCTCGCTCCCCATCTGAACGAAGAGCTGCGCCAGCAGGTGTTACGCCGGGACGGATGGAGGTGCCAGAGTTGCGGTGCGCTGTCGCATCTCGAGGTTCATCATCGGGAATTGCGTAGCCAGTCAGGGGATGACGCAGAGCAAAACCTCATTACGCTTTGCACTGCATGCCACGCAATTGTGCATCGGGGAACGGATTGATGACGGACCGATGAAGTGTACGCGCTCGCGTTGGAGCGGGAGGGGACCAGCGAAACTCGAACGAGAATGGTCCGCTAGAAGAGTCCTGAGTTGAACTATTTCTTCATTGCAGGGACCAACGGAGATTTGTTCCAGCTTGCCGCACGAGGCGATCAGCTAAATGCGGCTAAAAAGGAGAGTTTCATGTCGTTCGACTCTGAAACTGCCAAGACCATCAACAACGCGCAAACCAATCTAAATACCACCATCCAGTCACACGTTGATCCGTGCCTGCATATGTTCGTCCCCAATCGGCTTCACATCGCAGGGCACCCGGCAATCGATGTACTACCCGTGGATATCGTCTTCGCCAAGAGCAAAGTGCAGAATGGAAAAGTGGTCACAGGCGCGGCGCTTTACACTCCGGATCTGGCAACGGTTGTGCTGGACACGAAGCTGATAGCGCTTAAATACCGGAATACGCTGGACAGTTCATGGGTTGTCGTCGTTGAGTACGACAGCGAGACCAAGTCTTGGAAGGCAACGAAGAGCGCGTATGGCAAGCTCCTCTTCTATTCCTTCGGGAATACCTGGGAGGGATTCTTCAAGCATGTAACACTGCCGGGTCTGCAAAACGGAGAACCGTGCGCTTTCCTCGATGTCCCGTAAATGCGTGAACAATAAGCGTAGCAACTCTCCGCCGCTGTAACTCACCGCGAGCACTGGGCTGTCATTCCAGGAGGGCAAATTCCTCGAATGGCAGTATTCCGGCAGGCCTTTGGCCCTACATCATCAAATGGGCGGAGGATTGGGTTAGAGAGGACAAGGTGAACCATGTCGGGAGTGCGAACCATGAGATCAAGAGCAAGACCGCCGCAAAGGCCGCATTAAGCCATCCGCGCCAGCTGGCCCCGGCATCGCTACCGGACAATCCATCCATTAGGAGCCGATTCGAGAGACTGCGAACTGATTGAAAGTCGTTTTTTGATCGACTAGGTGCCACTCGCGTCTCCAATCGCATTCGCTTTGCCGCTGTGAGCTACGCAATCTTCCGTCTGAAGGATTAGAAGGGGCGAAAAAAATGAAAAAAATCGGCAACGGCGATGTGGGGTAAATGCCCGATAAAAAGGTACGCTTTCAATTAAGGGGCGAGAGCTATGGTGCACACCGGCGGCGAAGTTCTCTCCGATGGCTCGGTCCTGGAGCTGATCCAGGGTCCAAAGTGCGAACTGAACCTTCTGCTCTGGGATGGGAAATCCGCGAAGACGGCGGGGCAGGTTGTGCAAGGGGATGAAACCTTCGTCCCGCTGCGAGTAGATCCAGCCATTCTCCGCGCGATGCGGCTTCCAAGCAAGATCGCGAAATACGGGTCCACACGCAAGCTCTTCACCGAGATCGCCGGCTTGATCTCGCAGGCCACCCAGGCGGGCGACAGCGTCGTGCTGCCACTGACGTTTTCTGTTTTCGCGACGTGGCTGGCCGACAGCCTGCCCGTAGCGCCGTTCGTGTGGATCGTGACTCCGCCCACGACAACTGGGGCGCCCTTGGCACGGCTGCTGGGTCTGCTCTGCCGCCGTGCGCTCGTCGTGAGCGATCTCTCGTCGGTGAGATTTCAGTCCCTCCCGCTGGAGCTCGAGCCCACCCTGATAACCGAGATCTTCCAGCCTACGCGTCGCGCGCTCAATCTGTTACGCGCATCGACTCGGCACGGCGCGTTCGTTGCCGCTGGAGGTAAAGCTAAGGATGCCTTCTGCTCAAAAATTATGTTCGCACCGGAACCGCTGCGTGACCCTGCAAATGCTGGGTTCCCGCTCGAGCTCGTGCTCCCTCCAACGCGCGAATATGTACCCCCGATAAGCGCGTCGGAGGCCGAGCGCATCGCTGCGGAATATCAGGCTAAGCTGCTGCGGTACCGGCTTTTGAATCGGGCCAAAGCGTGCGCCCCAACATTTGACATGAACCAGTTCACGGTACCGGTGCAACAACTCGCATACAGCCTGGCCGCGTCGATCGCGGATGACGACGAGCTGCAATCCGAGATCGTGCCGTTCTTGAAACCGCTGGACCGCGAAATCCGCGCTGATCGCGCCTCGCTGCTGCCGGCGATCGTCCTCGAGGTTCTCCTCGCCCGATGGATCACTGCGTGGCGACGCTGCAACTCGGAGTGCCCGACCTTCTTTGAGCCAGTGAAGGAGACGGCGTTGAAGCGATTGAGCGAGTGCAATGACGAGTTTTGAACTCCTCGCAAAGCGCTGGCCGAAATCATTGGAGTGCGTTTATCAGGAGTAAAATTCGAATCACTGCCGGATAACTGGTTCAAAGCCGAAGTCTCATTGGCTTGCCTACACTGCCGGCAGCGCAGCAACGAAGTATGGATCGTTAACGCATCCGGGTAAAATCCGCGTGCGGTCTTCGCACTTTTCATCGAGTAGCAGGCATGATCGAAGAACCAATTGAGATTCGAACTCCGGACGGCGCTGCAGACGGCTTCCTGATTCATCCGGAAGAGGAAGGCCGCTGGCCGGGTGTCCTCTACCTGACGGACATCTTTGGTATTCGCGATGCAAGCCTGGGCATGGCCAGCCGTCTAGCCGCCGAGGGCTACGCGGTGCTTCTCCCAAACATCTTCTATCGCAATGGCAAACCGCCCATCTTCAATTTCCCTTTCAAGATAGGCGACGAGCGCTTCATGAAACGCATGAACGAGATTCGCGGTCTGCTAACGCCCGACGCCATGGACGGTGATCTTTCCGCGTACGTCGATTTTCTCGCAGAGCAGCCGAGTGTCAGTGGAAAGGCCTTTGGCGCCGTTGGCTTCTGTTTCTCCGGGCAAATGGTGTTGCGGATCGCTGCCACGCGATCCGACCAGATTGTCGCCGCTGCTTCATTCCACGGCGGCGGTCTTTACACCGACGCACCGACCAGCCCGCACACGCTCCTTTCTTGCGTCAAGGCGCATCTCTATTTCGGCCACGGCACCGAGGATCGCTCGATGCCGCAGGAAGCCATCGAGAAGCTCAATCGCGCCCTTGCGGTGTGGGGCGGAGATTACGAGAGCGAAGTTTACGAAGCGCACCACGGCTGGACCGTTCCCGACAATCCCGCATACAACGAGCCCCAAGCCGAGCGCGCCTACAAAAAACTAACCGATCTTCTCAACTCAACTCTCAAGCGCAACTGAACGCGGAGGTTCACGACTCAGGTACGTTGCTGCGCTGCAGCGATTTGGCCGGCCGACGCATCCGGATGTCAATCAAACATCGCGCCACGGGCCGAAACGAGAGTAAAATGGTCACCGTTTCCGAAGTCGAAAGGGAAATATCCCTCGCAATCGTATCTGTTTGCTGTAGCGGTACTGCACATCGTAGTCAAGTTGAAGTAACTTCCCCGATCAAGACTGAAACAATCGCGATCAACTTGGGAGAAGACTGTGAGAAAACCTGCGGCATCTCTGCTTACGATATCGCTTTTTGCAGGTCTGTTTGCGGCACCACTCGCGAAAGCTGCTCAAAGCACCCCTGCTACAACCGCACAAGGTGACTGTAGCGCCCCGAACAGTCTGAAGGGCGAAGGAAAGTTCACGGGACAAATCTCCAATAGTCCCGACGGGAGCACCATGCAGGTGAGCTACGCAAGTGACACGGTTGTCGTGCACTACACCAGCTCCGTTTTAGTCTGCCAGGGAGGACAGCCTGCAGCGGTTGACGCACTTGTGCGCGGGGCGAGTGTCTCCGTCTTTGGTCCCATGCGTCGCAACGGCACTAGCACCGAGATAGATGCCGCGAGAATTTTCGTTGCCGGACCACCGCGGACGGCCCGGCTCACGCCTTCCAGGCCAGCCGGAAGCGCTGCGCCAGAAATGCAAACAGCTGGAATAAACAATGAAAACCCTCCGGCCGCTCAGCAAGACGTTCGATCTGGAACGCGGCAAGCTCCTGCGCCAATGGCCAGCGGCGGCGCGAGAGGCCAAATCCCCGTGCTTGTGGCGCAACGCCCGATTTCGAACTCGGTGATGCTGCGCGGCACATATCCCGAAACGATGCAGCGCTTGCGCGTGGTGCGCAAATATGCGCTGGCTGATGTGCGCAGCAGGCCGCAAGTTACGTTGGGGCAGGCGCGATTGGACTTGACGCCCATGCTGAAGAACGAAAAGGCGCTGTTCAATATCGCGCTAAAGCTCCATGCGATGCCGCAGCATGTGGAAGTCAAGGAGGATAGTTCCGAGATCAGTGAGGTTGACGAGGGATTGGTAATCCATCACACCTTGACCTACCGCATTCTTCCCGGGAAGTGCGCCGATGCAAATGCGAAGGCGGAGCTTGCTCGTGCAGGGGTGGGATGCTTTGAGCGGGCCGCGCCGACGGAGCGCATGGCAGAATTCAGCAGACCCGGTGCTCCTCGCTATGTAGCCGACCCAAACAAACGCCAGGCGGCAACCGCGAACTACCAGCGCAATATCGCTGCTTCCACTGCCGACGCGAATCAGGGTATCGGCAATTTACGAAAAGCGCTGGCCAATCCCAGTCAGCGTGCGGCAATTGTCGCCCAGGTTGGCGATGCCGAGACGGCGCGCATGAGCGCGATGTCGGATGACCAACTGAAGGAAGAGCTGATCAACTCATCAGTCCAGCATTATGAAGAGACTCTGTTTGTGCCAAAGGTCGAATCTGCTAACTACGCGCATCCCCAGCACACGCTTACGATCGCGTCCAGCTCCGCAGAAGTGGACGCGGTGCACCGGTTGTTGCGCGATGGCGTGAATGGCCCCGGGCCGTCCAATTTCCCAAAACTGTTGAAAGTGTTGCCGGGCAGCGCTCTTCATTTGAATCCGTCCACAGCTCCTGCGGGAGACAAGGCTGCGGACCTTGAATTGGGTCCATACTACTTCCTCACTGGATTCACGATTGGCCACGACTACGAGTGGAATTGGGGAGTCTCTGTGACGATCAATTGGTGTGTCGTCGGGTGCTCTTCAACCTACGGGATCCAACTGAATGCCGGCTTCAATTATGCCTTTGGGTTGCGCTTTCCGATACAAGCCCAGTTCAAATATCACACCGTGGTCCACTCTAATAATTCGTATGAGGCGAACCTGTCGGGGACGTTCGAACCGATCGAAGGCAATGATGACGATTTCTTCCAGACCGGACTTTCGGCCGATCAGATGTATGACGCAAAGGAAATCGTGGCGCAGGTGGGCGCCAACGCCGGTTTCAATATAAATCTGCCGGGGCTTGGTGTCGGCGATAGTTTTAACGCGGGCGTCGACTTCACCAACTTCCTGCCGAGTCCCTATACAGGCGGCCACTTTCAGCCACCCGCGCCGGGCTCGGGAGGCATCAACTCCAATTACACCTTTAACCAGATTGACCTGCTTGGCGGGCTACTCAACTTTGGTGCAGTTGGCGGGCAACTTTTCCCGTCGGTTCAGATCAATCTTCACTCCGACAAGCTGCAGTTCACGTTGAACGACGAGGTGCAAAGACGTCAAACGAATCTCGATTCACTTCCCCGGCCGGTGTCTCTTGGGACGACTCGGAGCGGAGATGGGGTCTTGAGCCATTTCAGCATCGGAGACCCCGTCTACAACCTGGGATTCACGGTGACGCCGGGCCTGACGCCGAATGTGTTTGTGGATATCGCCATATGGTCGGATAACTGGAGTTGGACGCTTTGGTTCCCACAGCTTGCGGTGGATCTTCCGCCGGGTGGCGTTGATTTCGGCTGTCATGCGGGAACAACCTGCGTGCTCGATTTTGAACCAGTGTTTAACCCGAGCACAGGACAGATCGGCGATACGCGCAAGGAAAGAGACGTAGCGGACAGAACGCTGCTGGGCGGCGGATGCCAGCGCGTGAATGGACAGGAAGGGAATTACTTGTGTCCCGTGAAAGGGATGCTCGGGCTGTGTAAAACCATGATGAGCAATAACGCTGTGTCGAGTTGCGGCGCATTGGTACCCACGGTCGTGGACCAGATTCTCACACGCGGGAAGTGTACGAATAACGACGGTACGTACACGTGTCCGCAGGGGATGATGGGGCTTTGCAATTTGTATGTGAAGAATCAGGAGATCCTGTCGTGCAAGCAGGCGAAATGAGTTCAGGACCTGAACATTATGGCTGCTGTGCGTTTCCGGGGACGTGCGCTTCCTGGGCCTGGTGCTGATACCGGGCGAGATTGCCGCGCAGTTCGTTGGCCAGATCGCCGTTCTGCTTCTTCTCGGCGAGGTCGAGTGCCTGCTGCGCGACTGTGACTGCCTGCTGGAAGTTGCCGGTTTCGGAGTACATGGCCGCAAGCATCTGCAGGATGGCCGGCTCGCCATAACCGGTGATTTTGGAGGCAGCCTCGAATTGCGGGAGAGCCTCGGCAAACCGGCTGGAGGCAGCGAAGGCCCGGCCAAGATTGTAGCGGCTTTCAGCCGAACCCGGTGCTAGCGTCACGGCTTTCTGCAGTTCCGCGATGGCCTCGTCGAGCTTGCCCTCGCGCGCGAGGATGACGCCGTAGATGTTGTGGCCGTCGGCGTTCTTGGGCGCGATCTGCATTCCCAGGGTGAGCTGCTCGATCGCCTCCTGGCGTTTGCCCGTCACTTCGAGCAGGTGCCCGAGGTTGATGTGCGCGGCTCCGTTGTCGGGGTCGAGTTCAATCGCCTTCTGGATGTTCTGCATCGCCTCGTCGAAGCGTCCCGCTTCTGCCAGCGCGCTGCCCAGGTTGTTGTGGGTCTGCGAGCTGTCGTTGTTCATCGAGAGCGATTTCTCATACGCGGCGATGGCGTCGCTGGTCTTTCCGACTGCGGCCAGCGACACGCCCATATTGTTGTAGGGACGGGCATCCGTGGGGTCTTTATCGGCAGCTACCTTCCAGGCCGGAACCGCTTCAGCGTACTTGTGCGCATCCAGCAACTGTTGTGCGACGTCGAACTCGCGATAGAAATCGATGGCAGGCGTGTCGATGTGGTCAAGGCCCTCCGGCCCGAGATTCGCAAACTCCGGGATGTTAACAGCGCGATTAGCGTCCGTGGCATTCTCCACTACTACCGGCGGACTGGCGTGGCCCTGGTTGTCGATGTGCGTGAGGTAGAGATGCGTATAGAGCGAGGGGCTCTTCGACGAGAAGGCGAGCCAGTGGCCGTTGGGATTGAAGGTGTGCCAGGAGTTCATCACCGGCAGGTTCGACTCCAGCGGGCGCGCCTCGCCGCCTTCAAAGGGCACGATATAAAGCTTGCTGTCGGGGCGCATCAGCAGGCCGTTCTTGCACTCGACGAAGATGATCCATTTGCCGTCGGGCGAAACCTTGGGGAAGTTGTTGCTCATCCCATTCTCTGAGGCGCCGATGATGCGTTCCGGCTTTCCGCCCTTGCCGTCGTTGAACGGAATCTTGTAAAGGTCGTACTGGATTTGCGTCTCGTTGGGATCGTTGGCGTACGTCGATCGCTTGTAGCCCGGCGGATAGGGATCGCGCGCCGCCGCACGCGAATAGATCAGGTACTTGCCGTCGGGACTCCAAAACGCCGACGTCTGCACGTAATCGGGATCGTCGGCCCCGGGCAGCGGCTGCAGCTTGCCGGTCTCCTTGCTATACCACGCCAGCACGCCGCGCGTGGGATAGAAGACCTGGCCGAAGCCGTAGTTTTCGTAGAAACCGTTGTAGAGCCGATCAAGTACGCGCGTTCCATGCGCATGTGGTACGTCGATCGAATTCACCACGTACTTGCCGTCGGGCGAGATCTGGCTCATGAACCCGAAGCGCTTCTGCGAGTGCTCCTCCGAGAAGGCGCTCCAGCGAACCAGGTAATCATTCGAGATGGTGCTGACCTTCCTGATCGGCACCAGCGCGTAGAGGCCCTTGTCATTGGCCGGCCCGTCCACGTCGATGCCCATCGTTTTGCCGTCGCTCGAGAAGGAATGGCAATTGCCGCAGGTGGGCAGATTCGTCATCATTACCTTGCTCTGCGTCTGGTTCACATAGCGCAGATCCCAGCGAATCTTGGGCAGGACGGAGTCGGGCAGAGGCTTGATGACGCCACGCTGCTCGGTTTCAGGATTAGGCGGAATGAGCGGAACGTCGCGATAGAAGATCGGTGCGCCGACAGGCTCCCTGGCTGTGGAGATCGTGGCTTCAGCGTGCGAGACCGGCTGCGCCGCCTGCTGGCTCGTATATCCGCTGATGACGACCTTGGCCGGATGAGCGACGGAGTGCCTCTTGATCTCCTCCCAGGTCTTCGGATCGGGACGCCAGGTATGGTCGGCTGCCTGCTCGGGTGTGAGTGTGGGCGGGACGTAGCCGTTGAGGGTCTCGTCGAGTGGTCCAATCTGCATCTTTTCCCCGGCTGACCAGGTCTGGACGGGGTGCGCCTTCTCGCCGAAGAGGATCTCAATGCGCCAGACGGCGGCGGCGGAGTGCTCATCACGCCACGCGAATTGAGGCGGGATGAGATCCGGCGGATAAATGGTGTTATTGATGGGGACGTCGATCACGATCGCCTGCGGGCCAGAGGAGTCGGCAACATCCATCGGGACAGGTTTCAGCCAGGCGGGAATGGCCCCGCCTGCGGGATCTGGCCCCTTTGCGGCAACCCCGACACCAACCCCCGAACCGGCCGCCAACAGGAGTGCGGCGATCCCAATCAACACCCGTTGCATGCAATCTCCCAGTCAATTCTTCAAGAACTGACGAGTGGCAAGCTGTGAGATAGCTCACATCTGTGCCGCTGAAAAGTGTTCAAGCAAGCTTAACGCGCAGCGGTCGAGTTGGAGGAACTCTCGACAACCTTCAGCGTCTGATCGGCAGAAACGTTCCGGAGGGTCTGCACGATTCCGCTCGGCCAAGTGATCTCGACGGTCTGGGCAACAGTCTCGACGCCGAGGCCGAAGTGAACCGGGCCCAGGGAAGAAGACGCATAACCGACGCTGGAGGTCTGGTGGTTATATTGCGCACCGGCCGCAGTGACTACCTTGATGCGCGCCCCGATCCCGTCGCGATTGCTCTTGACGCCCTGCAAAGCGATATTGAGCCAGTGATTGTGCCCGGGGCTCCGGTTCATCCACAGCTCGGCGTAGTCATCCATCGAGGTCACCACTGCGTCGATGCGGCCGTTGCCGTCGAAGTCGCCAAAGGCGCAGCCGCGATGACGGGCAGCCGTGGAATCTGCAAACCCGGCCTCTTCGGTATAGGCCTGCCATTTTCCGCTCGCGCCGAGGTTGCGGAAAACGGTGTTTGGCTGCTTGGGTTTGGCGCCGGGCGGGCGGGTTGCGGAGACGTGTCCGCGAGAGACGAACAGGTCTTTCCAGCCGTCGTTGTCGAAGTCATAGAGCGCAGGCCCATAGCCGGCCATTCCGAGGCTCTGTGCTCCGAGGCCGCTTCTGGCCGTTACTTCGACAAAATCGCCCTTCCCGGTGTTTTCCAAGAGCGGAAAGGTCTGCTTGTTCAGCGCCACGTAAGCAATATCGGGGTAGCCATCGTTGTTGAAGTCGCGGAAGTCGAGACCCATGCCTGAGATAAAAGCGCCCTCCTCGGGCAGCGCCACATTCGCCTGAAAAGCGACCTCTTCGAATCGGTTGCCGAGATTGTGAAAGAGGAAGTTGTACTCGGAGTCATTGGTGACGAAGAGATCGGGCCTGCCGTCAAGGTCGTAGTCGGCGACGCCCACGCCCATCCCCTTACCGACATTTTCGCGGATGCCCCACTCCTTCGAGACGTCTTTGAATGTGCCGTCCCCCTGGTTCAGAAAGAGCTGGTCGGGCGTGCCCTTGTAGAAGCGCGGGTGGCAGTATTCCGGGATGCTCTCAATCACGCACAGCGGCTTGTCCGAGTACGTCCACTGCATGTAATTGACCACGAACAGGTCCAGCAGTCCGTCGTTGTTTACGTCGACCCACGCGGCGGCGACAGACCAGAGCGGTCCGTATTCCGGATCGATTGATTTATCCAGGCCCGCCTTGTGGGTCACATCCGTGAAGGTGCCGTCTCCATTGTTGTGGTAGAGGTGATTGCCATGGACGCCGGCGATGAAGATATCCGGGTGGCCGTCGTTGTCGTAGTCGCCAACGGCAACCCCGACGTCGAACCCGGTGCCTTGCAGCCCGGCCTGTTCCGTGACGTCAGTGAATACGCCGTTACCGTCGTTCCGGTACAGGCGATCCCAATACTTGGGGCCTGATTTCTTCATCGTGGCGAGGGGAGCGCCGTTCGTAAAGAAGATGTCCGGGCGCCCGTCGCCGTTGTAGTCGAAGACCGCGACGCCGCCCGCCATGGTCTCCGGCGCGTTGCGGGCCGGGCTTTCATCGCTCTCAAGCCGGAACGGTAGTCTCTTCAATTCAAAGGAAATGGGGGCGCTGGACTGCTGCTGGCTGGCGGCTGCCAACATCAGCACGACGCCAATAAGCACTGCGCAGGTGGGGCGTAAACAATTGAGCAGACTGCGCATAAGGAAAGAGTCCCGGAAAATTGGGAGGATTCTATTATCTCAAACGCGCGACAGGACAGCACTTTCTTGCGCGGGAACTGCATTTCGCCCGGATGGGATTCGATCCCTTAAACAACCAGCAACAAACCTGTGAGTCTCCTTTGTTGCAGCGCAGGAACCCTTATCGCGAGTAGAATTACACGAGTCAAGAATGCAGGTTCGCACGTCCTGAATACAAGAGCTAAAAGGCTTTTTCAGGGTGTCTCACGGCTGGCGCGACTGCATCGCACGGGCAGAGAAATCAGGCATGCTTATGTTTCGTTGTCATAGGATTCTTCAGGGCCATTCGGACCTGAGCTCCAGGTTCCTTTCGTGTCTGGCGGTTCTCGGGTTGGTGGCGGCGGTGCCGCTGATTTATGGTCAACCGCCGGCGCCTCAATCCGCTCCCACTCCAGCGCCACAGGCACCTCAATCCGCTCCCGCTCCAGCGCCACAGGCACCTCAATCTTCTCCGGATGCGATGACGCAGTCTCCGACCCTCAGATCGAATGTGAATGAGGTCACGATCGACCTGGTGGTAAAGGACAAGAAGCACAAGCCCATCCTCGATCTCAAGCCAGAAGATCTCGTCGTTACCGACAACGATGTTCCGGTCAAACTGACCGGATTTCGTCTTGTGAGAGGAAATGCCGAGTCAGACCACCTCGTGACGATGGTCTTCGATCATTTCACGGGTCCGTCGGCCAAAATTGCGCAGGTAATTGCGCTGAAGATTCTCAAAATGCTGCCCTCGAAGGGCTATTCCTATACGGTTTTGGATATTCCGGGACGCCTGCGTCTAATCCAGGGCTTCACCGACCGAAATACGGCGGCCGATGCGGTGAAAATCATAACCGAGAAAGCGGCTGCAGATCGGACCCAGAAAATTGAGCTCACGTACACTGGCGGGCTGATAAGCAGGAAAGACCAGGCAGACCCGGATGTCACCAAGGCGGCGGCTGAGGCCGAAAAGTACTTGATTGCCGTGGCGCGAACCGGCGCCGATCCGTCAGGAAAACACGTGGACTTGAGGGTGCGTGCCCATTATCAATCCCTTCTGGCCGCGCTCCAGGATTCGCAGAAGGTGATGCAGGACCAGCACACGTTTCCGAACCTTGCGGGAATCATGGCCTTGATCCGGTCCCAGCAAAAGATTTCGGAGAGAAAGTCGCTTATCTATTTCACCCAAAACATGCAGATGGACACTGCTGGCAAAGAAATGGTGAAAACCCTCACCGGAGCAGCGGGCCAGGCGGGAGTGAGCATCTATGTCGTCGATCTGGACGCAATGAACAGCCAGGGACGATATCAAATGGTGAACGCTCTTCTCAATGGACAGAAACCATTCAATCCAGCTCCGATTGTGATTGGCGGGGGCAATGGATATGTTCAGACGGTGATACCAACGCAACAAGCAATGCCGGGAGGGGTTCAGGGCGCTCCCAGCGCACAAGGGCCGACATGGGGCGCAGCGCAGGATATCGCGCAGATGACGGACTTCTCGAGAAATGGCTTCGATTTCAAAGAGATGGTAGCACCGAAAAACCCCCTTGCCGACATGGCGAAGGACACCGGAGGCGTCTACATCGATGCACAGGACAGCGTGAAGGGACCTCTACAGCAGATGCTGCAGGACATGACGACCTTCTATCAGGCCTCTTACACTCCGCCGATCCAGGATTACGATGGCTCATTCCGCACCATTGTTGCAAAGCCGGTGCGAGCCGGGCTGAACATCAAGACCAAGAGTGGCTACTTCGCACTGGCTCCGGGAGCGGAGGCGGGGATCCGGCCATTTGAAGTGCCGCTGCTGAAGCTCTTCACCGAGTCGAACCTGCCGCACGACGTGAATTTCCACTCAGCGGTCCTTCAATTTGGCGAATTGCCTGACGGGAATTCAAGTACAGTAGCCATCGAGGTGCCCATCTCGGCGCTGCAGGCGAACAAGGACGCGCACACCAATCTCTTCTCTGCGCATGCGTCCATCGTGGCGGAAATCAAGGACAAGAACGGCACCGTGGTGGAGCACTTTGGCGAGAACATTGCAAAACGCGGCGCGCTTGAAACGCTGGATACCGATCCGGCTGCCGCAAGCATCCTGCTGCAACGTCATTTTCTCGCGATTCCCGGAGAATATCTGTTCGAGGTTGCGGTCTACGATCAGATCGGGCTGAAATACGGAGCGCAGCGGACCGTATTCCAGATTCCTCCAACGCAGGTGACTCCGTCGCTGAGTCCTATCGTCCTGGTCAAGCATATTGACCCGATCAACGACGATAATGATGATCCTCTCGAACCGATGCGCTATGAGAAGGGCAAGATCACGCCGAATCTCGACGGCATTGTTCCGGCGAAAGCGAAGAATGTATCGCTGTTCTTCATTCTGCATCCTGACCCGAGATCAAGCTCACCCGCGACACTGGAAATGGAGGCTGCAAGGAACGGGCATCCGGGGCGCAGAACTCCTCTACCACTCAAGCTGAACAGCGCCGGCGAGGCGGCGCCCTACCTGGCCAGTTTCAAAGGTGCATCGCTTGCGCCCGGGAGATACGAAGTGAAGGCGATGATGACCCAGGACGGCAAGACCGCGGTCCAGCAGGTTTCGTTCACTGTGGAAGGCGACGGCAGCGTGTCGGGCCCAGCGGGTGCGGAAGGCCACGGTGGCGGCGCGGCAGACCTGGCGGCTGCCAGCGAGGCAAATGATAGCTACAGTGGAGGCCTGCTCGCAATCACTCCGGTGACCGATCCGGTTCAACCTCCCACGCCCGAGGAGATTGAGAAACTCATCGTGGATGCACGGGCACACGCCGTAGGATACTCAGAGTCCCTGCCCAACTTCATGTGCGTCGAGGTGACGAACCGCTCCGTCGACGCAAGCGGCACCGGCAACTGGAAACATCGCGACACCATCTCCGAGTTGCTGCGCTATCGTGACAAGGCGGAATCCCATACGACGCTTGAGATCAATGGCCAGGCGAGCACCGCGGACCGCGATACCCTGCTGAAGCAGAAGGGAAGCACGCTCTCAGGCGGTGAACTGGGCGGAGTGCTGCAAGCGGTCTTCTCGCCGTCGGCCAAGGCTGAATTCAACTGGAAGGAGACTGACTCGCTCGGCTCCGGAACGGTGCAGGTATTCGACTACCGCGTAGAGAAAAGCAACTCGATGTTCTCGGTAGTCGGGTCGAATGATCAGCAGTTGATGGTCGCCTTTCATGGCGAGGTCTTTATCGACAGCGCCACGCGCAACGTGCGCCGCATCAGCCTGCAGGCGGATGATCTGCCGAAGGATTTTCCGACACAGGCTTCGGTAATGGGCGTTGATTACGACTACGTGGTGATCAATGGCCACGACTACCTGATGCCCATCAGCGCAGAAGTTCGCGTGCGGCAAAGCCATCGCCAGGCAGTGCTCAACACGATCGAGTTTCGCGATTACCGCAAATACGGTTCAGCCATGAAGATCCTCAACTACAAGCAGATCGAGAATCCAAAGCAGTGATGGCTGAGGACCGTTGAAAACGATCTCGCGCCGGGATTGCTCGCTCGATCCCGGCGCGTGATGACTGCTTTATCCTAGTAGACATGCGATCCGTTTCGATATTGTTGCTCGGGCTGGCCCTGAATGGAGCATTGGCGCAGACAGACAAACCCACGCCGTTAAACGAGGCGGATGACTATCTGCGCAAGGGCATTGCCGCCCAGGAACAGAATGATCTGAACGCCGCGATTGAAGACTATCGGAAGGCGCTGGCCATCGATCCCCGGCTGGCGGACGCTCGCGCGAATCTTGGAGCCGCGCTCTCTGCGGCGGGCCAGTTTGATGCGGCCATCGCGGAGGACATAAAGGTCCTGGCATCCGCTCCGGACAAGACAGCCGTACGCATGAACCTTGGCCTGGCCTACTACAAAAAAGGCGACATGGAAAACGCGCACACCGCTTTTGAAGCAGTGCACGCCGCCCGGCCGCAGGATGTGGCCGCCTCCGTTCTCCTCGGATACACCGACATCAAGCTGGGAAAATCGAGCGAGGCGGCCGCCATGCTGACGCCGCTTGAAAATGGCCGCGAGAACAATATGGATCTCGAGTATGTGCTGGCGTTCTCCCTGATTGATTCCGGCGAAGAGGCGGCGGGTTTACCGCGCATGGAAAAGGTAGCCAAGGCGACGCATTCAACCGACGCGTACTTCATTGCCGGATCCGCGCGGCTGCGGCGACGCGAGTTCCATGAAGCCCGAGCCGATCTGGATGCGGCCGTCGATCTCCATGGGAATTTTCCGGGGCTGTACACGATGGCCGGCCAGGCTCGTGACGCCCTCGGCGACACAGAGGCGGCACAGCCCGCGTTTGTAGAAGCGCTGAAACAGGATCCGCAAGACTTCACTGCCAACCTCTACCTTGGCACGATGCGCCTGAAACAGCGCGATCTGGACAGCGCAAGACCGATGCTGGAGCTTGCGCTGAAACTGCAACCGCAATCGCCGATGGCGCGGCTTCAGATGGCCAAGCTCAACGGGATGACAGGGAAGTTTGCGGAGGCCGCCGCGACTCTCGAAGAACTGGAAAAGGCCGATCCCAACTGGCTCGATCCGCATATCGAGCTGGCGGCAATCTACTACAAGCTGCATCGTCCAGACGACGGCCAGAGGGAGCGGGACATCGTCCAGCAAATCGAGGCCAGGCAGCAGAAGGCCGGCCCGCCGAAGCAGCGGTGACGCTGGAGACCGCGCGACTCTCGCGATGATCTATCCTGATTGCGATGCGAGTCGTTCCGATTCTGTGCGCGGGTTTGCTGGTCCAGGCGGCTACAGGGCAGGCTTTGGGCCAGGCTGGTGCCCCTGATGCTGAGTCGGCTCTGCGGGAGGGAACAAGAGCGCAGGAACATGGCGATCTGAAAACTGCGATTGCCGATTTCAGAAAGGCCCTCTCGCTGAAACCCGACCTGGTGGAGGCACACGCCAATCTCGGCGCAGCTCTGGCAGCCTCGGGACAACTGAACGCCGCCATTGAAGAAGACGTTCTCGCTCTCGACGCCGCGCCGCAGAACGAAGCCGTCCGCATGAACCTGGCGATGGCCTACTACCGCGCGGGCGACTGGAACCACGCGCGCATCGAATTTGAAAGGCTCCACGCCGTGCACCCCGAGGGTCTCAACACGGCAGTCCTGCTCGCCTATGCCTACAACAAGCTCAACCGCGAAGCTGATGCTGCTGCCTTGCTGGCTCCGTTCGCGCCCGGTCACGAAGGCGACTTCCAATTCGAGTACGTCTATGCGTATGCTCTGATCGCTTCGGGGAAGCAGGACGACGGCTTGCCTCGGATGGAGAAGCTGGCGAAGGAGAAGAACTCGGCTGAGGCGTGGCTCGTCGCCGGTTCCACGCGTTTTTATCGCGGCGAGATGAAGATCGCCCGCGAAGACCTGGATGCGGCGGTTGCGCTGAATCCGAAGCTGCCGGGACTTCAGACCATGGCCGGTCAGGCGCGATATGCGATGCGAGACATGCCGGCAGCCGCCAGCGCTTTCCAGGAAGCTTTGCGAGCCGATCCAGTGGATTTTGTGGCCAACCGCGATTTGGGCGCGATGCGGCTGAAGGAAGGCGATACCGGCAACGCCCGGCCTCTGCTTGAACTTGCATTGCAGCTTCAGCCGAGGGATCCTCTGACGCGGCTCGAGGTGGCCAAGCTTGATGATCAGACGGGGAAGTACGCGGAGGCTGCAGCGATCCTCGAAGACCTGGTCAAGAGCGATCCGAACTGGCTCGATCCGCATTGGGTGCTCGCTCAGGTCTACTCTGAGATGAACCGTCCCGAGGAAGGCAGGCGCGAGCGGGGAATTGCGCACGAGATCGAACTGAAGCAGAAGGCCGCTACGGAGAAAAAGAACTGATTCGGCGAAGACGCCTGACCGGCGCCAGGCTTGTCTCATCGAACCGGCGCGCAGTTCGGGACTTCTGACTGATTCCAGGCACAAAAATTGAGGGGGTGGCTTTACGCCACCCCCTCTGACGGTACGCTTCTGAACTGAATCAGAAGTAGTACTTGACTACGAACTGCATCCAGCGGAATCCCACCTTGTTCTGCGGAATACCGGTGGTAGAGGTGTTCGAATTGTAGGTCAGCGATGATGCAGTGCTGAGCCCGTTGAACAGGAGTGAGTTGTCAGAGTTGCCCGCCAGTCCGTACTGTGCGTTCGGGTGGTTAAGGAAGTTTGTCGCCGAGATTCGGACCTCGGCGCGCTGGGCATCGGTGACTCTGAATGCCTTGAAGATCGCCAGGTCGCTGCTGAAGTAGTGCGGGTTGCGGATATACGGCCAGACCACCTGACCGATTTGTCCGAACGCCGTTGCTGTCGGCGGCAGTGGCGCTGCAAAGCAGTTGGGGTTGAAGTACTGACCCTTCAGCAGATTCTTGCGAGGATCGCAGACGACCACCGGCTGTAAGCCGTTTTCAGGCTCGCTGGTACCTATCCAGGTGTTAGTGCCGATCGAGTAAGTCTGGTTCCCTGCGACAACAGTGTGGCCGTTAGTATCTACATCCATAGCGTTCGCCGGTAACGGCATCGTGATCGCGACGTTATGCGTTGCACCAGTCGAGTCGTGGTACTGCTGGTAGTTCATGTTCATGTTCGGATCATTGGACTGGTACGGCGATCCGTCTTCGTACGTCGTGTAGTTGGAGATCTGCCAGCCATTGACCACCTGGCCCAGTATCGCGTTGTTGTGGACGGGCTTGGGCAGTTTGTAGCTGAACGAGAGGTTGTAGACCTTGGTGTGGTCATACGCGAGCGGAGCGTAGTTCGCGTCGAGGTTGTACGGATTGATCAACGAACCGTTGCCGTTTCCATTCGAGGTGGAACCGTCGCGGGTACCGAGGACCTTGCCGAACGTGAAATTGGTGAACATGTACAGGTTGCCCGACTGCTTCTGGGCAGAGACCTGCAGCGAGTTGTAGTTGGCGTAGCCGCCGTGCGTCTGGACATAGATGTTTTGGTAGTTTCTCAGCGGGCGCCAGTTGTTCGTACTTGGGCCGTTGATCGAGTAACCGCTGGGAGAGCCCGCCGGCGTAATCGGAGAGATATTCTCGTAAAGCCCAGTCGTTGGATCAGGCGTGAAGAACGCGCCGTAGGGAACCGCGTTGGCGTCGTCAATATGGCCGTTACCCCCATTCAAGAGCTGATTGCGGCTCATGCTGCCCACATACGAAAACTCTGCAACGGTATGGCTGGGCAATGCCTGCGCGATGCCGAAGCTGTAGGTATTCGCATAGGGCACCATGTCGTCGCCCAGCTTGTCCGCAGAGATGCCAGTGCCAACCTGGTTTGTGCCCTGCGGGACGGTGATCTGAGTGGTTGTTTTACAGTTCGAGTTCAAGCCGGCCGTAATCGCGGTGCACACAGCGCCACTCTGGATGCCGGCGCCGTAGAAGCCGTTAACGCCTGCGCTTCCTGTGGCATACGAGAAGGAGCCGAGCGGACCACCCATAGCATTGCTGCCGTCGTTCGAAGATACCTGGTAGCGGTAGGTGCCGAATCCCATGCGAACCACGGTCCTGCCGGTGCCCTTGACGTCATACGCAACGCCCAGGCGCGGGTTGTAGAAGAACAGCTTGCTCTTCCAGCCCGAGCTCGGAATCGCCGGGTCAATTTTGGTCCACTCAATTCCGGTGTCGGCAGGCGGATTCGGCGTGTTGACGTAGGTTGCCGGATCCCATACCTGTGTTCCACCGATCTGGTCGTACCACTGTCCTTCGTGATCCGCGCGGAGGCCGACGTTCACAGTCATCTTGCGCGTCGCCTTCCACGAGTCCTGCGCCCAGAGTGACCACTCATGCTGCGTGATCTCAGGAACCACGTCGCTGTTTTGCTCAGAGTAGGTCTGCGGACGCATCATCATGCGATCGAGAGTGATGTTGTAGGTCGATGTGGAGCCCCAGGTCTCGAAGTCGTAGTTTCCGTTGATCGGACTACCGTTGGCCTGGATATTTTCAAACTCATCCCAGTAAAAGCCGGCCTTCACCGAGTGGGTGCTGATGATCTTGGTGAACGTGTCGCTGATGGCAGGAGCCTTCGAGGTCTTGCCGAAGGTGCCCGGGCCATAGATGCCGCTGTTGAAATCAAACTCGTTGATCTCGGTCAGGCCGGAATTCCAGCCACCGGTCGAGTTCGGGATCTGATCGGTTTTTGGAGTTCCGAACAGGCTCCCTGCCGGGAATCCAAGCGCCTTGCGGCTTGATTTAGCGAGGTCGCTGAGAGAGACGTCGTTCACAAATTTCGCGTACGAGAAGACGAACTCGTTCGTCGTCGTGGCGCTGAAGACGTGCGTGAAGTTGGCCAGGTAGAGGTGTGCTTTTTCTGATGCAACCGGTGGAGACGGATAAGGAATCGTCCACTCCGGCGCCCACCAGACCGACAGCGGATGGTCGTCGGTTTCTGTCTGGTATGTGTAGGAGCCCCACAGCTTGTTGTTGTCGTTGAACGCGTAGGTGGCTTTCGCGGTCACTTCCCAGCGGTTCTGCGGAGTGCTGGGGGTGATGCCGAAGTTGTTCCAGCCATTTGTCGCGCTCGGAGTCTGATTGGCAGGAGGGTTCAGGTTGGTAAGGAGCATGCCCTGCGGGTCGAAATAGGTATTCAGGCCCGTATAGTTTCCCTGCCAGGGAGAGGAAGTGGCCTTGTTGCAGCCCTGCCATCCGTCGTCCGTATTGCAGGGGAGCGCGTAGGCCGCGGGATAGGTTTGGAGAATTTGGGAGGCAATACCCGGATTGCTGAAGTCGCCGCTCAACTGCGCAGACGTGGGCACGTTCATTTCTGTTGGTGCGCCACCGTAGCAGCTGTTGCAATATGGGTGCTGGACCATCTTCTCATAGCCGGCCCAGACGAACAGCTTGTCGCGGTTGTGGTTGAAATGCGGGAAGAACACCGGTCCGCCGACGTTTCCACCAAAGTAGTAGTAGTGCTGGTCAGGCAGCCCTTTGCCGGACGCCTTGTTGAACCAGTCGTTCGCATACCCGATGGCGGAGTTGCGGGCGTAGAGGTAGCCTTCGCCGTGGAACTTCTGGCCGCCGCTCTTCGAGAAGGCCTGCAAAATCGCCGGGCCCTTCGCATATTCGGCGCCATAAGAGGCCGACAGGAACTTGACGCTGTCCGTCATGTCCTGGTTGATGTTTGCCACCTGCGTTCCGGCATTGCCCGGATCGATCAGGTTGGCGCCGTCGAGCATCACAGCGGTCGAGCCATAGGGCTGTGTGCCGTTGGCTGAGAAGCTGCCCGCCGGCCCGCTGTTGGTGCCGGTGACCTGGCCGTTCCACCCACCTGCACTGCCGCTGTTGTTGAAGGTGACGCCCGGCATCATCTTGACCATCTCGGCTGCGTTGCGCCCCGTCAGTGTGGCGGAGTCAACCAGTTCGTTGTTCAAGGTGGCACTGACTTCCGCCGTGTCTACGGGAATCTCGGCATCTGCGCCGGAGATAACCGTAACCGCGGTCGCTTCCGAGCCAATCTTCAGTTTGATGCTCGGCACCGTGCGGCTGTCACCCTGGTTCAGCAGGATTCCATTCTCTTCCCACGTTGCAAAGCTTTTTGCAGTGATTGTGACCTTGTAGGTGCCCGGGATCAGAGCCGTTACTGACCAGAATCCCTGGTTGTCAGCCCTGGTGTCACGGGTGTCACCGGTAGCCTCATTCGCTACAACAACTCTGGCCCCTGGAACGCGGGCTTCCGTTTGGTCGGTGACGATGCCACTCAACGTTGCTGTCAGTTGTTGCGCGTGCGCCATGGCGAAGGACAAAAGCATGACCGGGATCACCAGCCACGGTATTCTCCTCCACCATTGCGACACCGTTTGACAACTCGATGTCTGTCGTTGGTTTGTAAACATTTACCAAGCCTCCTGAAGCACTGTTGTTTTTGTTTTTTATCTCTGGCATACGACTAGTCACGACGCGCCGCAAATAGCCGTCGCCAGAAGACCTTCTAAATGAATCCCGGTATCGATAACACAACCGACATACTATGGGCAAGAGCTTTTTGGGCCTCGGACCCTCAAGTAAAACGGTTTCCCATATCATCCAGATTTCCCGAGATTTACCCGGCTGGCATGCCACGGCATCTTTGATCCGATCATCGCCGGGGCAGGTTTTTTTGAGTGACAGGCTCAAGATCCCCCGGGGAGAGAGCATCTTCCCATGGAAAGTGCGTCCGAAGAGCGGCCCCAAGATGTGAGCTGAATCACGAGAATCTCAGGTCATCCGGAATGGCCGGCCGGGCACAATCCCGTGCCCCTCCAGAATCGTGACCAGGCGGTTTGCGGGCTGTGGCGGGTATTTTTCGACCACCCCTGTCGGCCAGACCACTTCGATTTCAGCCGTCGTCTCCGCTCCCAATCCGAAATGCAGCCGCGGATCATTGGAGGACATGTAACTCGCCTGGCTCATCACGGCCTGGGCCTGGGATTTGCCCCCGTACCGCACAATCACACGCGCTCCGATGGCGCTGCGATTGCTCTTGGTGCCCTCCAGCCGAACCTTGATCCAGTGATTCTCTTTGGGAGCATCGTTGCGGAGAAGGGAAGGCGGCTCGTGCTGGTTCATGATGAGGATGTCGAGATCGCCGTCATTGTCGAAGTCCCCGAATGCGCAGCCGCGGCTCACATGGTGTGCGCTGATCGCCGTGCCAGCCTCATCACCCATCCGGGCAAAGGTGCCGTCGCCCCTGTTGCGGAACAGCACCCGCGGTCCCTTGTAAGGGAATTTCGGGTTTATGCGCTCGACCTCGGCATAAACGTTCCCCGTTACCCAGAAGACATCGGGGTAGCCGTCATTATCCAGGTCCACCAGGTCCGTTCCCCAGCTTACGTAGGTTCGTTCGCCCGCCAATCCCGCTTGATGTGCCACATCGTCGAAGTTTCCCTTGCCGTCGTTGCGGTAGAGGCCTGCCGCCTGCAGTTGGAAATGGGTCTTGAGGATGTCGAGATGCCCATCGAGGTCGTAGTCTCCGACGCCGATACCCATTCCGGCCATCTCCTGGCCGTCGGGGCTGATCGCCACGCCGCGCATCAAGCCCTCTTCGCGGAACGTGCCGTCGTGGTTGTTCAGCAGCAGCAGGCTCTGGGTGGTGTCGCAGGCTACGAACAGATCCGGCCAGCCGTCCTCGTCCACGTCGAAACTCACAGCGGTCAGCCCATAGGAGCCTTTGATGGCCGCGATCCCGGATTCCTTCGAGACGTCGGTAAAAGTACCGTCACCGTTGTTCCTGTAGAAGTAATGCTGAGGCGCCTTCAGACCTTTCGGACCGCATGCAACGGGCACGCCTTCGTAGTTGCAGTTGGGCGTGTTGAGCGAGGGCTTAAGGGCGTTGGCCATGTCGATATCGACATAGTTGGAGACGAACAGATCGAGGAACCCATCGCGGTTGTAATCGATGAATGTGCAACCCGCGCCGAATCGGATTCCGTCGTGGTTAAGGTGCGCCTTCTCGGTCACATCAGTGAATGTACCGTCCCCGTTGTTGCGGTAGAGCTTGTTCTGCCCGTAGTAGGTGAGAAAGAGGTCTTCGAAGCCGTCGTTGTTGTAGTCGCCAACGCACACGCCGACGGCCCATCCGGCATCCCACAGCCCCGCCTCCTTCGTCACATCCTTGAACGTGCCGTCGCGATTGTTTTTGTAGAGCCGATTGGAGGCATCAGGTGGAATTCCCTCCAGTGTGCGCCCGCCCAGGATGAAGATATCCAGCCAGCCGTCGTTGTCGTAGTCGAAGAACGCGCATCCGCCGCCCATCTCTTCGATGATGTAGGTCACGGCTTCAGGAACGCCGTAGTACATCGTCTTGGTCAGGCCGGCGCTTTGCGCGATGTCAGTGAAGGTAGAAAACGGTTTGGCCTGCATGGAAGGATGATCGGACTGTGTCGCCAGCAGTCTCCGCGGAAGCATCGCGGAAGCGCAAAGTGCAGGAGCAGTTTGCAGCAGTTTCCGCCGACTCCAGCCGGAAGTGGGGAACGACTTCTTCATCCTTTGAGCTTCTTCATTCTGACATTCGCGCGGCAAAACGGGCAAACCTCTGCCAGCCGGCCACTCATGGCTGGTTTTGTTGCGCGGCGGGATCATGCGACAACTGGTCATTCAGCTTCTGGGCCCGTTCGCTCTCCGGATCCAGTCGCAGCGCCATGGCCACAGCGTTGCGTGCCTCGGCGAACTGCCCTGCCATGGCAAGTTCCGCGGAAAGACTGATCCACGCGTCCACGTACCCGGGTGCGGCCTTCACAGCAAGGCGGAAGTGTTCAATGGCTCCGCTCGAGTCTCCCGCGCGCGACAGCAGGTAGCCCAGTTGGTACTGCGCTCCCGCAAGGCCGGGATCGAGTTTGACCGCCTGCTCCAGTTGTGCCCGTTCACCGTCAGTGTCGCCTGCGCGATCCAGCCCAAGCGCAAGCTTGTATTTGAAATTGGCGTTGTCGGGTTGTGCGGCTACAGCCTCCTTGTAGTGGCCGATGGCGTCCTGCAACTTGTCGTTTTTCAGGTCATCGTCTCCCTGCGCTGCTTTCATCGAAGCCTCAAGCTGCGACTCATCGCTGGCCTTCTGATCCTGGTAGGCTTGAAACTCCTTCTGCGCTCCTTGTGAATCGCCGAGGCCGCGTAAAGCGAGGGCAAGCTGATAATGTGCCTGGGGTTCCTTCGCTCCCATCGCAATGGCCTTCTCCAGTTCCTGACGCGCGGGAGCCCAATCCTTCAGAAAAACGAGCACCATGCCGAGTTCGTAATGGGAGTTGGGAGAGTTCGGGTCTTCGGCAACCGACTGATCTAGGAGCTTCCGGGCTCCCGGATAATCGCCGACGGATCGAAGCACGATGCCGTTCAGGTAGAGGACCTCGGCATCGTGCGGCCGCTCGGCCAGCAGCTTCGGGCCGATGGGCCGGGCGGCGTTGATGTGATTGGTGAGAACGAGAATCCGGAGCAACTGCACCTCGGCTTCCTGACTGCCCGGATTCACTTCGACCATGTGCTGGGCCAGGTTGATCGCGTCCTGATAACGAAGCTGCTTGACCAGCACGACAATCAGGGCGCTTGAAAGCGGCAGCGACCTGGGACGTTCGTTAAGTGCCTCGGTCAACACGTCGCGGGCGTCGTCCAGCATGTTCAGGTTCCCAAGCGCCTTGGCAAGGCTGATGGAGAACTTCTCAGTGCGCGGCGCCGAGCGCAGCAGCAGAACCACATCGATGTAAGCATTGCGGCCCAGCAGATCCTGGCTGAGTCCCTCAAGAGCAGTCTCCGACTTTGGATCAATGGCGAGCGCCTGGTGCCATTCCTCTTCGGCTTCCTTGTGCCTTCCGGCCTGATCGTAGACGTGGGCCAGCAGCAGATGCGGTTTGATCACCCGGGGATCGAGCTGAACTGCGCGCTCCAGGTCCGGCAAAGCATCGGTGGCGTGGTTCCCGACCACAAAGGCCAGCCCCACAAGGTAATGCAGTTGTGCGGACTTCGGATCGCTCTTCAGCCCGGTCCGAAACGTTGCGATGGCGCAATCGAACTGCTTGTGGCTGGCGTACCAGTTTCCGAGGAGGACGGTGTTGTCGGTCGTGGGATGGGCCTTGAGCTTAGCGACCAGGTCGGCAGGGCCGTTGCACGCAGCGCATGCAGGAAGGGTGGACCCTAAAAAGCCGGCCAGTACAAATACTGCAATTCCCGCGCCCCGCTGCGTTACCACTGAAGAGATCTCCTGCCAGTCAGGATAACAACTCCAGGGTGAATCGTCTCTGGCCCACGCTGGGCGCTTCCTATGCATAACTGCATTTTGGGAGGCAAGGCCAAAGCTGTATGGAATGGCAAAGACCAGGGAATCAGTTCGGACATTGAAGATCGCCGCGGAGACAGCGGAGGTGGTTTCGGTTTCGGCGGCGGGCGAGTGGCCCGGGTCCGCAGGTGGCTGATTGAACAAAACGGGGTGCCTCACGTCCCGTCTGGGACCTGGGACGGGACCATCGTAGTCATGGAGCTTTTTCGAGCCGTCAGGATAGTCGATTTCAGTAATCCTCATCCGCGGGCCAAAAGTCGGGCTTTGAGGTTGGCGACGAGATCATCGCCCTCGACGGTCTCGGTTTCCCAAGAATCAATGCGCCCATCACCGCCGCGAGAACAGCCTAATGCTATAGTTCTTAGTCACATTCGAGACGCAAATCATGCTCAGCTTCCGGACCCAGGCTTTTGCTCTTACTGCCATCCTCTCCACCGTTTTTGTTCCCTCCAGCGCCGCACAAATCGAAAACAATCAGCCTCTCAGTGAACCGCTGCAGATCAACGTGAGCAATGTGCTGGTCGACATCGTTGTTACGGACAAGAAAGGCGTCGCTGTTCCCAATCTTCACAAGGAGGACTTCGAAGTCCTCGAAAACGGCAAGCCCCAGACCATCGAGTTCTTCGAGCCGCATTTCCCCTCCGCATCCACCCCGGTGCAACCGGCTCCGACTCTGCCGCCAAACACCTTCACCAATGTCCCTGCCGCTCAACCCAATCGGGCCATCAATATCCTTCTGATGGACGCCCTCAACACCAGCATTCAGGATCAGGCCTACGCGCGTCAGCGGATCGTCAAATACCTCGGCACCATTCCTCCCGGGCTCCGTGTCGGCGTCTTTCTGCTCGGCGACCGTCTCCGCATTATCGAGGGATTTACTGACGATGCGACCCTTCTGCGCGCTTCGGTCGAAAGCCTCGCCGGTAAACCAACCGAGGTTGCCCTTGAGGCAACTCCCAACGAACTCGCCACTCAATCGACGTCCATCAATAATCTCCGCAGCATGACCGGCGGCCCCGGCGGCGATCAACTCGCCCAGATGATCGGTGACCTTCAGGACTTTCTGGCTACCTCAACAGCGGAACAGAAAAATCAGCAGCTCCTCATCACGCTCGATGCTCTCCAGGCCATCGCTCATTACGTTTCAGCCGTGCCCGGACGCAAGAATCTCATCTGGTTCGTCGGTTCCTTCCCGCTCTGCCTACCCGACATCACGTCATCCAAAGTAGGCTGCCCGTACGAGGACCAGATAGAGAAGACCATCGATGCCCTTGCCGCTGCACGCGTCTCCGTCTATCCGATTGACACCGGAGGCGTATCTGCTCCCAACTCCGATATCGGCGGCGCTGGCACTAATGCATCTGGCAGCCTCGTCCCGGGAACCACCATGCCGGGTGGCGTCGCTGCCCCCACCGACCCGTACTTCGCATTCATCGCCTCAGAGAATTGGGCCGAAGCCACCGGCGGTGTGGCCACGCACAACAACGACCTCAAGGGCGCGCTTGCTGAAGACATCGAAAACGGCTCCAGTTACTACACCCTCGCCTACACGCCAACCGACCCCAAAGAGATCGGGCGCGAGCGCAAAATCACAGTCCGCATTAAAGAGGAAAAGTACAAGCTCTCCTACCGCCGCACCTACTTCGAGCGCACGCCCACCGAAATCAAGGCAGCATCGGCGCAGCCCGCAAAAGACCCCCTTCGCCCGCTCATGGATCGCGGCATGCCCAACTTCGCCGACCTCCACTTCCGCTTGCACGTCGAGCCCGATGCCACTCCGCCACTCGCGGGTGCGCCTCCCGAAGGCGACAACTCCGCGCTCAAGCCACCTTTCAATCGCTATACAGTCCGATTCTTTTTGTCGCCTGAGAACCTGAACCTGTTTGAGGGCCCGAATGGCGTCCGGCGTGCGCCGGTTGAGGTCGCGCTCATCGCCTACAGCCAGCGCGGAGAGAGCCTCAACTGGCTGGTTCGCTCCGTCAATCTCGCCATTCGGCCAGACCAGATGGCTGTTGCAGAAAGCTCCGGCATCCCCTTTCACTTCGACTTCGATATGCCGCACGGCGACGTCTACCTGCGCGCTGGCGTCTACGACCCCAGCACCAACCGCGCTGGCACTCTTGAGATTCCCGAGAGCGCAATCCAGTCCATCCCGGCGGGACAAATTGGTGGCCGCTAAGGACTCTAGCAGGCTGCTGAAAAAGCCTGCCGTGCGGTGATGAGTCTCTGTTTTCGTTCCATTTTCTGGTTCGTTTGGCCGGTTGTCGTGGTTATCACCGTGCCCCGTGCGCCGTTTTTCGCGGCCCGCAGAGGCACTGCGGCCTCATCAGGCCGCTCCCGCAATCGGAATCAGCTTTCGCATCCGCGGGATCATCGTAGACATTGAGCTCTTTCGAGCCATCAGGGCCGATTGAAGGCCGTCGTTTCCCATGTCTCAAATCGAGACATGGTGCACCCCGGCTATTGGTAGAGCACCGTCCCCGAGACCCGGCCACCTGCCCGGCATTGCTTCAAAGTCGGATAGGCGTTGCTCGTGAGTGGCGATTGTTTGTTTACGTCTATCAGGTTTATTGGGCTGCCTCTAGACGCGTCTGTTCATCTGCGAGTTCCCTGATTCTCGTCAGCAGCTTCCTCAGGTCCCCTTGAGCTTGCCGCCTATATGCAGGATCGGTAGATTTCAACGAGATGATCGACTGCAATCTTCTCTCTTGTTTCTGAAGCAACAAAATCTCTGCTTTGAGACTGGCAATTCGGAGACTGCGATTCTGTTCCATGAAACGAATATAGACCTATATCTATTCTGCGTCTCCGGCTCTGCCGGGGTACCTTACTCCTCAGTGGATCGTCTTCGACTTGCGATTCATGTAGTCCATCAGCAGGTATTCGCCCAGCGTGTCGGGCGTGGTGAAGTATGCTTTGCCGCGGCACATCTCCGAGACCTTGTGCACGAACTGCACGAGGCCGAGGTCGGAGGCAAGCATGAAGGTGTTGATCATGATGCTGGAGCGCTTGCATCGTGCAACCTCTTCCAGCGTCTCGCTCACGACCAGGGGATCGAGGCCGTAGGCGTTCTTGTAGATGCGGCCGTCTGGGAGCGTGAGCGCCGAGGGCTTTCCGTCGGTGATCATCACGATCTGCTTCATGTCCTTGCGCTGCCGGGCCAGAATGCGCTGGGCAAGACGCAGCCCCTCGCAGGTGTTCGTGTAATACGGCCCGACTTTGACGCGCGCCAGTTGCGAGACCGGCAGTTCCTCGGCGGAGTCGTGAAAGAGCACAAGTGAGAGGGAGTCGCCGGGATACTGCGTGCGGATCAGGTGCGACAGTGCCATGGCCACTTTCTTCGCAGGCGTGAAGCGATCCTCGCCGTAAAGAATCATCGAGTGCGAACAGTCCAGCATCACCACCGTGGCGCATGAGCTTTGGTACTCGCATTGGTGGACGTGCAGGTCGTCATATTCGAGATTCAGCGGCAGCCCGATGCCTTCGCGGGAGATGGACGATTTGAGCGTGGTGGTGGTGTCGAGGTTCAGGGTGTCGCCGAATTCGTAGCGCTGGGATGCGCCGTGTGCCTCGACGCCAGTTGCCCAGTGCCGCGTGTCGTGGCGGCCGAAGTTTGACTTGCCCAGCGCGCCAAGCAGATCACGCAGCGTCTTATAGCCGAGGAAGTCGAGGCTCTTGTCGGTGACTTCGAACTTGACTTCGCCCTTTACGTTGCCGGCGTCGCCCATCATCTCCGTCATCTTCGTTGGGTCCGTGTGATGCGACCAGGAGATGTAGTTCTCCTGCTCCATGCGCTGGATGAGCTTGTCGATCAGCTCGTCCATCTTGCCCTGCTGCATGGCCTGCTCGAACTGCTCACGGATGCGGTCGCCGAACATCTCGCCGGACTCGAGCAACTGCCGCAGCGCCTCGCGCAGGTCGTCGAGCGTGTGATCCATATCCTGGAAACGCAGAAAGGGATCGCGGAAGCCGGAGTCGAGGAGGTAGTCGGAAAGAGCCTTGAGCAGATCCTCGATGTCCATCTCCGATGCCAGGTCGCCGGTGAATCTGGTGTAACGAACGCGCTTCATGGACCTCCTGGTTTCGCTTGGCTTTCTCGGGGCCCCTGAGGGGAAGGTTTCTCTTCAAAGATTCGCCCCGTATTTCCCCTTCTTCCGCAAGCTGTTTCAGTCGTACCGCAAATGCTCCAATTTGTCAGCGGGACCTGGATGACTATTTGTGGGAAAGCACAAATTCACCAGGATCGGCATCACTCACCGCGCAGGCGGAGCCGGCGGCACAGGTGGCTGCGGCGGAACGGGTGGATATCCATACGCCGCAAAGTACTGGCGCCGGCGCCACGCCCGCGCCTCGCGCACAACCAGCGTGATGATCAACCCCAGGATGATCAGCGGCGTCCAGAACACCCATATCGGTTGCGCTATCCGGCTGCCCAGAATATTCGCCGAATCGGCCGCGTGAAGCCCGCCGAACATGACCACGAGATCGTTGCCGACCGTAACATTCTCACCCAGTTTTACGTATCCAAAGAAGTTCACCACGTCATGGCCGATTGCGGCGTCGTCATCCGCCTGCACGGTCCCGAAGAACACAACCACGTCGTGCTTTGATTCGTGGGCGATGTGCACATTGCCGAAGAACACCACGACGTCGTGATCGATTGAGCCCCTGGCGTGCACGCTGCAGAAGAAGCACACCGCATCATGTACCGACTGCCCCTCCGGCACTACGATGTTGCTGCCAAACTGCACAGCATCCTTGTTTGCGTGGGCAGGCGTCGCGGAAAGGAGGAGCGCAGAGAACAACAGCAGAGCAAAGAACAAGCGTTGAGTCATGATGACCCCCACACCGGAATTCTACGCGCGATGCTTGCAAAAAGTTCCAGTAAAACTCAAGGCCGGTAAATCAAGGGCTTGGCAAGCAACCAGCTTTAGAACTCCACCCGCATCCCAAGCTGGATCCGCCGTGGCGGGCCGTCTGCCGTCACATCGCCAAATGTCGGCGACGTGTCCACGGTGTCGATGCTCGTCGGGTTCTGATGGTTCAGCAGGTTGAATGCTCCTGCCGAAAAGCCCACCCGCGGCGCATCCTCGTCCTTGTTCGGCGTGATGGCGAAGTCATGTCCCCAGCGCAGGTCCAGGTCGACGTACGACGGCATCGTCTCCGTGTTGCGCGCCACACCGTCAGGCCGTGTATTGAAGAGCGAATCGCCGTAAAGGTCGGTGCCCGTCGTGATCGTCCACGGACGGCCGGTATTTGCAAAGATGCCTGCCGCAATGTTGTACACGCTCTTCGGATTGAACATCGCATACATGCCCAGACGATGCCGACGGTCGAAGCTGGCATTCGACCAATCGTCGTTCGGCGCGTACTGGTTCTGCGGAAACCAGCCGATTCCGCCCGTATTCGATTCGTAGTGCGACCACGTGTACCGCCCAAAGCCGGTGAAGTACTTGTTCAGCCGGCCGCGATACGAAATATCCAGGCCGCTTCCTTCAAAGAAGGCGTAGGGTTGCATCTGTCGGATCACTCCGTAATTCGGACTCGGCCGCACGGTATATTCCGATTCCGGCGTTGGAGCGTTGATGTCTACCGAACGGAACTCATGAATGCCGCGCGTCGAATAAGCGCTGATCACGCCCGTGGCCTTTTCGCCCAGTTGCCGTTCAATCGAGAGCCCGTACTGGATCTGGTAGGGAATCGCCGCATTCGGAGCGAGTTGCGCAAGGTTAGCCGGCTGCTCCGTAATCGTCGTGCACTCCGTCACCGGGACGCATCCCGTCGCCGGCAGGTCCGCAGGATTGAGAGAAATCTGTATGGAGCGGCGGCGCGCTCTTTCATACCGCGCCAGGTCGAGCAGCGGCCCCGATCCGAAGCGGTCGTAATAGATTCCTCCGCCTCCGCGCACCACCATCTTCGAGTCTTGATTCAGCACCCATGCAAAAGACACGCGCGGTGCAAATCCCAGCCGCTTCGTCGCCAGGAAGTTCTGCCAGTCGTACCGGATGCCGGGCGTGATCGAGAACCGTTCGTTCACCTTGAACTGGTCCTGGACGAATGCACCCATCTCCTGCTGGTGATAGATGAAGTGCACATCGCCGGTGTTTTGCGAGAAGCCCGACGGCAGATTGTTCGCATAGTTCTGGAGCGCCGTCTGCTCCACTGTTCCATCGGCGGCCAGCGTCGGCCCGAAGGCATAGGTGCCCAGCGCATTGGTGTTGTCGTCGAATGCGCGCCGGCTGATGTGCGGAATACCCGCGCCAAATTTGATGGTGTGCCGGCCGCGCGTCCACGTCACCATGTCGCTGATCCGGAAGTTGTATTCGGTGCTCAGATAATCGCCTTGCGCCGACCCGCCCACAAAATCGCCGCTCACACTCACACGCGCCGCCTCAAACACATTTGAGTGCCGGTTGAAATCATGTTCGCCGACAACTGAGAACTGGTTCAGCATCATCGGCGAGAGCGTCGAGTCCACGTGCACCACGGTGTCGTCTTCGTGGTACTCGCTGTTGTAGCCGTTGCTCGCCAGTGCCTGTCCACCGACTCCCTGGTGCTGTCCCGTCCACTCTTCATAGCTGTATTGCGCATATGCCGAGTACTTGTCGCCAAACTGATGCGCCGCGCGCACGCTGAACTCCGTATCCCGCGTCGGAGAAGGCACATTGGCTTGAAAAAGCCCTGTCGGATCTGATGTTGTCGGAACAACGGTCGCATCGACCACCGAGTCGAGATCCTCTTCCGCGCAGTTAAAGCTCGCCAGAAAGCTGCTCTTCTTCGCAAAGAAGATGGGACCGGTCAGGTGTCCTTCGTACACGCGGCGCTGCTCAAACGGCTTCGACGGCGCCAGCGCGTTCTGCGCATTCATCGCCGAATCGCGAAACAGGAAATTGAATTGCCCGTGATACTTGTCCGCGGCCGACTTTGTGATGATCTCCATCTGCCCGCGCCCCGGCCAGTAGTACTGCGCCGAATATGGATCCTGGTTGATCCGCACCTCCTGCACCGCCGAGGCCGAAACGGTCGCGCGGTTAGCCTCAACTCCATCGACCATCAGCCCTGAGCCGCCCGTCGCCGTAGCGCTGTCGTCGAGAAACGAACTCATTGCCGTCACGTAGTCGTTGTCGAAAACTGGTAACGCTTTCAAATCACCCGCAGTAAGAACCGACGAGTCACGATTCTCCTCCGGAGCCGTGAGATCTTCATCGGAATCGCCATTGACGCGGACGCTCGTCGTCAGCGCTGCAATGGGCAGCGTGATGTGCAGCGGCGCCGCAATCACGTGCGCCGCCGGTGCCGTCACTGAGACGACGTTGGGCTTCACCGATACGGGCAGATGCACCGTTTCGAATCCCGGCTCCGAGATCACCAGCGTGAAGTTGCCGGTGTGCGGCGCGGTCATCTGAAAGTTGCCGTCACCACCCGACTTGGTCGTTCCCGCGATCGTGCCGTCGGTATCCACCAAGTCGACCTCGGCGTTGGGCACGATCGCTCCAGTCGGATCGGCAACCACACCCTGCACGGTCGCAGCAGACGCCGGCTTCGATGTGGGATTCGAGGAGTTCAGGGCAAAAAACGCAGCGGGCGACAGCAGCAGTACAGCCAAGGCAGAAAAACGCAACATGCGGAAGCTCCCAACAACCAAAGATCGTGACCAGTGTGTGCACTCGTGGCCAGCGGGTGCCGGGGAATCGGACACTTACCTCTCGCGCGATGTTCGCTGCGAAATGATCTTAGACCACGCTCGGATATTTCGCTGGCTTCGACGAAACGATGGACGGGCGGTCTGTTAAAACGGACCTTTATAAATCGATTTTCGCAGGACTCAAAGCCGCTGTCCAGTCTGCAGGTGAGTCCACCAGCACATCAGGCGGAATCGCCTCCAGGCTTCCCGGAGCCAGTCCAAACGTGCACCCGATCGACCACGCACCCGCGTTCCGCGCTGTCTGCACATCCACCTGGCTGTCGCCGATAATCACCGTCTCCTCAGGCTTTGCGTTCGCATCCTTCATCAGCGCCAGCAGACCCTCCGGGTCCGGCTTTTTCGTCGCGAAGCTGTTGCCGCCATAGATGCGCAGGAAGTAGGGCGCCAATCCCAGAGCCTCGCATATCGCCTGCGCCGGCCGTACCGGCTTGTTCGTCAGCACCGCCATCGCCCTCTGTGGCACGCCGGCCTGCGCGTGCACCTTGTGCAGCGCGTCCAACGCCTCCAGCACGCCCTCGTAAGCGTATGTGTAGTCCAGCTTGTGCTCGCGATAGTAGTCGAGGAAAAACTTGTACGCCTCGGCGAGCAACTCCTCGCTCGGCTCTCTGCCGTCATCCGTGGTAAACGCGCGCCGCACCAGCAGAAGCGCGCCATTGCCGATGTAGCTCGCGATGATCTCGTCGGAAAGTTGCGGCCGCCCGAACTTCTCCAACGTCGCATTCACGCTGTTGCACAGATCCTGTGCGGAGTCGATCAGCGTGCCATCAAGGTCAAACACCAACAACTTCAGCCGCTCCACAGGCAAAGGACGTAAAACCCGAATCATAGTCATAGTGTAACGGCCGCAATCTGTAATTCGCATTTACACAGCGGGTGCCAGAGATGGGATTCGCTCGCGAATTTACTCCCGGAGGGAGAAAACGAAGATAGGCCAGGATGAAATCCTGGGATTGCAAACCTGCGCAAAGTAGTCCGTCCCGTGGGGCCGGAACGAAAAATCGGAGGGAGCAAGGGCCTTCAGACCCCTGAATTCCGAATCAACTAACGAAGGGCCTCCAGCCCCGGAGAACGCGCCGGAGCTTACCGATAAACTCGCCCATCAATCTCCACGCAAGAACACCACAAACAAAACCGCACCGCCCGCCGCGGCGCAATTCCGCTGTAAACGGGCTGCAGCCACAAATGCATCCCCAGCCCGCACATCAGCGAGCGCAGCACACCGGACTCATGCTCCCGATGCGGCCACATCCGCTGCAAACTTCGAGCCAGGTGCGCAACCTCGTCATCAGGGTTTTCCGGCCTCATCGATGATGTCCTCACTTCTAAAGACACCGCACACGTCCAAAATGTTCTTCGCATTGCAAAAAGAACGCGCCTCGCAAAAAGGAAGCAATGAAGATTACACAACTCAAATTGTTGGGGAGGAAAAAAGCAGGCGAGGCCTCCCAGGAGAACTCGTTAGGCCTCGCCCTGAGGAACGAACTTCTGGATACGCTTCGCGGCCCTGCCACCCAGACCCGGCCGCGAAGTTCCACTACTCAATGCACGCGAATGTCGCCCGATCCGGTTTCGATCCGCACCGTTGGTCCGCCGCCGTGAACTTTGCCGGTAATGTGGTGCTTGTCTAGCGATCCCTGCACCGCCATCTCCTGGTCGGTATGAACCGATCCCGATCCCGTCGAGGCATCCAGCGTAAAGCCCGCACTGCCTGCCCAGAACTCAACGTTGCCCGAACCGGTTTCAAGCTTCCAGTCCGAGGTGGGAGTGCCCGCAACCTTGATGTTGCCCGAGCCCGTGCCCGCGTGCAGGCTGCCGCGCAGGTTCTTCAACTCGATATTGCCCGAGCCGGTCTGCGCCTTTACATCTCCCTGGCCTGTCTGCTCCGCGTAAATATTGCCCGATCCGGTATTGGCGTTAAAGCCGCCCTGCAGCCCCGTGGCATGAATCGTGCCTGAACCGGTGCCTAACTTTGCATTCTCGCCCACGCCATCGTCATTGATATCGCCCGAGCCCGAGTTGGCCTCAAGAAACGAGTTTGCCGGCGCCTCAATGTCGTAATCGATGCTGATGTTGTGGTAGGTCTCGTGCCTCTGTCCGATGCGGATAATGCTTCCGGTCTGCTCGACCGGCGGATTGTTCGCGATCTCCAGCACGCGCTGTTCGTTGCCGCCCCATCCCGACTTCACGTGCCCGACGATGTGTACGCGGTCGCCGGACCCGTGCGTGATGTGGATATGTCCTGAGCCCGTCGATACCGTCAGCTCCACATGGCCGTTGACGGTCAGGTTGCGCTCGAAGGTAGCCTCATTGGCCAGCGCCGGAACTGCGGCGAAGGCCAGAATTGCTGCTGCTAACGCAAAATGCTTCATCATGTCCTCGATTCAAATGCAGGTTCAGCGGCCGGGGATCGGGAATCAGCATTTGCTCATCGGTTCCCGAGTTGTCTTCTCCGGCGTTCTTTGCTCGTGTTTCAAATCACTCATGTTGTTTGGGGGAGGGAACTGCCGTGAAATTCATGGGCTCTTCAGTACACGCACGAACTGGGATGCCCCATCCTTGAAGCATCTTTGTCTTTGCGCCAAGGGTGGAAAAGCACGAACCCAAAAAGTCATCCGCACACCCACGGAATGAGCATGCGCGTTGCCAAAGGCACATCCCAACGCAACTGCATTGGATTCTTCAATTCAGATCTCGCGACTCTTCCCGGCCGGTGGTCATCTCCTGTCCGTTTGCGAACACCATTGTGCGCCCCCGAACAATCCTTGCGGGTCAGAAGTCCAGTTCGAATCAGACTCACCTTCCGCACTCGACCTCCCCAGCCCCTAAACCTTTGTTCCATTCCACTGAACACTGATAACTGAGAACTGTTCACTGTCCACTGCTTCACTGTTGCAGAACCACCTGGTCGCCTTCCTTCAGACCCTTCACAATCTCAGTCTGCGACCCATTCGACAGCCCCACTGCAACGGCAACCTTCCGCGTGCCATCCTTCTGGTTCTTGTCCGGAACCTGCACAAACGCATTCTTCTGCGCGTCGTAGCTCACGGCGTTCTCCGGAACCGTCAGCACGCCCTTGTGCTCGTCCAGCATGATCTCCGCATTCGCTGTCATGTTGGCCTTCAATTCGCCGCCGGGATTGTCGATGCTGACGCGAACCTCAAACGTTGTTACGTTGTCCTTCTCCACGCCCAGCGGAGCGATCTTCGTTACCTTGCCGTTGAAGACACGATCGCGGAAGCTCTCCACCTTGATGCGCGCCGGCTGTCCCATGTAGACGTGCGCAATATCGGCCTCATCCACTTTGCCCTGCACGTACACCTGGTTCACATCGCCCTCGGTCATTACCAGCGTGGCCGTCGAGCCCAGCACCAGGATCGAGCTCACCGCATCGCCCATCTCCACGTCGCGCGACAGGATCTCGCCATCCATCGGCGCCACAATCGTCGTGTAGCTCAACTGCTCCTCAAGCTGCTTCAGGCTGGCCTGGCTCTGCGCCACCTGTGCCTTAGCCTGTTTCAGCTTCGCTGTGTCGACGGCGATCTGTGCCTTTGCCGAGTCGCGTCTTGTCAGCGCGGCAAGGTAATCGCGGTTCGCATCGTCCAGCGCCTGCCTGCTAACGATGCCCTCCTTCGCCATCTGCTGGTTCCGATCAAGCGTGGCCTTGTACATGGGCAGATCGGGCGCCGCCGCATTCACCTTGTCCTGTTCGATATTCGCCTCGTACGTGGCCACATTCGCTTCGGCCGACGCAAGCTGAGCGCGCTGTGCGTCCACCTGTGCCAGGATCTCCTGTTGGTCAAGCTGCGCCAAAGGCTCTCCTTTGTGGACCTTGTTATTGATGTCGACGTACAGTTTCTCCACAATGCCCGACGCCTTGCTCTTCACCTCGACCTTGGTGATAGGTTGAATCTTTCCCGTCGCCACCACGGACCGCGTGACATCTCCTCGCTGCACCTTGGCGATTCGGTTGGCGTCGATATTCGCCGTCCGCACCAGACGCGCCGCACCAACACCAATGACCACAATCACCAGCAGCACGACGGAACCAATCCAGATCCAGATCTTTTTGCTCTTACGCGATGAAGCCATGGCGTACCTCCCGGCACCAGCAGGAGCTCCCGCTCCTCAACGATGAAAGACCAGATGAAAGTGAGCTCAACGGCCCGCTCGAAGAATGGAAACCTCGCCACCGGCACAAGCAATTCCCGTTCCAATTTGCGGATCGCAAGACAGCGACTGAGCTCTCGAGCCGCAATTCAAACTCATGCACCTTCGCTGCCCGTTGCAACCAGATACGCACCCCGCGCAAGGTTTGTTCCAGTCACGCCTGTGACGAGCCCCACTCGCCATTCGTGAGCACCAAAAGCGACGAATTAGGAGCACAACGGAAGGAGCAGGGGTGGGTGCTCCATCCTTACCGCGACGTCTCTTTCGCCGGATGGGTGGAAAAAGCACGAACCTCTATCAACCCCTTCCCTAAACCCACCCCTAAACTCAACCCCCGCCGAATGCTATCCTCACAACCGAGATGCACGGTCTGCCGATTCTTCAGGTTGTCGCCGTCGCCATGCTGATCCTGGCAAACGCCTTCTTTGTGGCCGCCGAATTCGCTATGGTCAGCACCCGCGACACCCGCATCGAACAGCTTCTCGCCGCCAAGGTCCCAGGCGCCCGCGCTGTCCGCCGCCTGCAGTACGAACTCGAATACTTTCTTCCCGCTGTCCAGCTCGGCGTCACTCTCTGCTCCCTGGCCATCGGCTGGATCGGAGAACCCCTTGCTGCCGGCATTGTTCTCGGCTGGATCGATCTGCTGCCGCACCCGCTTGCCCAAGCGCAGGTCTACGCTCACGCCGCGGCTCTCGCCGCTGTCGCCATCGGCTTTGCCCTTATCACCTATTTCCATGTCACCATCGGCGAACTCGTCCCAAAATCGCTCGCTCTCCGCCGGGCCGAAGCCCTCGCTGTCGCCGTTGCGCCGCCGATGCTCATCTTCATGCGGATGGCCCGCCCCGCCGTTCGCCTCCTCAAGGGATCGGCCGCCATCATCCTCCGCGGCTTTGATATCCCCATGACCGAGCGCGCCGCCGTTCATTCGCCCGAGGAACTCAAGCTCATCACCACCGCCGCACGCCGCCTCGGCATCCTCCCGCGCTTTCAGGAGACGCTGATCCATCGCGCCATCGAGCTCGACGACGTCCCCGTCCGCGAAATCATGACCCCGCGCCAGCGCATCTTCTCGCTTCCGTCGAACATGCCCGTCGAAGAAGCCAGCGCACAGGTCATCGAGCACATGAACTCCCGCGTTCCCGTATACGACGAGACCCGCGGCCCAGAACACATCATCGGAGTCGTTTATTCCAAAGACCTCGCGCGCCTTATATTCTTCCGTCCTAAAACGCAGCCGCGCACGCCGCATCAGGCGTCCTCAACCGCAACCGCGACGCGCCCCGCCAACCCGCAACTCGGCCTCCCATTTATGGAACTCCGCCTCCGCCAGGTCATGCGCGAGGTGCTCGTCGTGCCGGAAACCAAGTCTGCCCTAGCCCTGCTTCGCGAGTTTCAGCAACGTCGCCGCCAGATGGCAATCGTCGTCGATGAATACGGTTCGACGGTCGGCCTCGTCACCGCCGAAGACGCCATCGAGCAGCTCACCGGAGAACTCGAAGATGAGTTCGACGATCCTGCGCGCCCCGTCCTTGCCAACGCGCAGGGCACGCTCATGCTCGAAGGCAGCGCCAATCTTCGCGACCTGGAAACTCAAATGCAATGGAGTCTGCCCCGCGACGGCGGCGTGGAAACCCTCGCCGGCTTCATGCTCGCCCGCCTTGGCCACATCCCACGTGACGGTGAAAGCGTCGACTTCGAAGGCCGCCGCCTCACCGTGGTTGAGATGGACGGCCGCCGCATCGCCAAGATTCGCGTAGACCAGATCGAGACGCCCCAGCCCGTGACTCCTCAACCGGCCTGACCCAAGCAGTTGCACGATCTCGGGTGAATCCCAGCAGCGTTGTTTGCGGCTGGAGAATGCACGAACCCAAATCCCTCCGAACCAGCTTTTCTGATCCGCCGCGAAGCGTCTCAACCTGTTGCACAGCCGTTCGCGTTGACCGCTTGGGCGGTCCCGAGCAAAGCCCCCGGATTACAGCAGTACCGGTCCCAAGGGGTCCAAAAACACGAAAGTCTCGACACATTGCAGCCTGCAACCCAAAGGGGAAGGGCAGATATGTTACTTGCGTTACAGGAGTAATTCGTCCAAGAGTTACTTATCTCTTGTTTAGTAACACGCACGTGGTACACACTGCCACTAAGGGTTGACTATGAGACAGGAAACTTATCGATTCGCACTGGACGAAGCAACCGCCGAGCTTCGAGACATCGTCGCGCAGTTCGAAGCGCTTAAGGCAAAGAAGGAACAGATCGAAAAAGTTGTCGAGGCGCTGCGGCCCTTCATCGGCCTCCAGGCTGAGACCCCAACCGTCGAGGAGAGCGCTGCCTTTACCGCCTCCGAAATCGAACAGGCTGTCCCCGCCGAGCCCCAATTCACCTTCATGCAGGTCTCCGGACCGGGCATGGAAATCACGAAATCCGAACCGGCGCCCATCGTTGTCGCGCAGGTTCCTGAACCGGTGCACGTCATGGACGAGGCTACGCCGGAGCAGGTTGCCTATTTCCGGCAGCCTTCCGCCGACCCCTTCCAGCGGCGCATCGACGACGCACTTTGGGGATGGCAGCAGAGGCCGGAAGGTCTTCTGTCGCCCATCTAGCGGCCCTGGGTCCTGTAGTTGATCTGGACAGGGCAAAAAACACGGGCCATTTCGCGTTTCAGGCGAGTCGGAATGGTCAACCCAAACAGGCGCTCTCCGTCTCTCGGCGGGGAGCGCCTGCTCGCGTCTATGTGTTTTTATTTCTTGGGGATGCACTAACATGATAGTTGTAGTTGGATTTATTTTGGGGCATCAGATTTCATGCTAAATTCGCTTCTGGAGATCGATATGAAGCCCAATCCCGGTGAAGTCTATCGCGATGCGTTTGACTCGGCGAACTCGGAACTGAAGGACATCCTCGGCGCATTCGAGGATCTCCGTTCGCGCAAGGAGCGCATCGAAAAAGTCGTCATGGCTCTCAAACCCCTGCTGGGCGCTGAGGAAGCGGCCGCTGCGGCTGCCGCCATGCAGGGCGCGTCCGATGCCGTCAACGACGCGATCCAGCCCCCCGAGGAAGTTCCAACCTATCAGTACCAGGGAAGCAACGGCTCTTCTTCAGATCCGTTTGCGCGTCGCCTCGACAGCGCACTCGGCCACGGCATGGGCCGCAAACTCAACAGGCAGTTCTAGCGCTGGCTGCGTACCCGGCTCGACGGTGAGCCAAGTGCGGAGCCAGCGAGGCGGAGCACTGCTCACCGTCTGGCAGCATGGGTTCGAAACGTCGCTCTTCGATCTCCCCGTTCCGATTCCACTGGCGCGCACGGCAAGAAATTTCATCACAGCAATCCAGCGAATTCCACCTGCTCCGGATTCCCTGGATTTCACGGTAACCCTTACCATTGACTCTTACTTTTCCAGAGCGCGTGCGTGCTAGACTACGCGCCTGGAGAAGGCATGAAATCCGAAGGGCATCAGGAAATCTACCGCTTAGCATTAGAATCTGCGAAATCAGAATTCACCGAGATCACAGCAGCGGTGGAAAAGCTGCGCGCTCGGAAAGAACAGCTCGAAAGGCTTCTCATCGTACTGAAACCGATACTCGGCGAAGAGGAACAAGCGTCTTCGGATGTCCCGCCCACGAGCCAGTCTTTCGAACAGAGGGAGCAGGCTCCGGAGAAACCTGATGAAGAAAGCTCCCAGCCGGAGCCGTTTACAGCCGATCCGTTTCAGCGCCGCATCGATCACGTGCTCGGCATCGGCGCGGGCATCCGCGACGTAAGAAAATACAGCCGCCAGTTCTAGAACCGGCCGCATGAGTCGCTTATTTGAAGGCGCACGACTCTACAGCCTGAGGAAGAACAGGATCAGTGAGCTTGCGTTGTTCCAGGGCCGACTTTAGTGGTTGCAGAAGAGCTCATTCGAAGCGGGTCTTGTATCAGGGCACGACTTCAGTCGCGCCGGAAACAGCCCAGGAACCACGGGGCTTTAGCCCCCGCGGGAGAATTCCACGAGTTCAAGAATCGTTCTCACGCACCAACTCTGGATCTCCACGCGCGATCCGCACGTTGCCGAACTGCATCCATTCCGTGCCGGGAAGCGGCCCTGCCGGCCTACCGCTGATTTATTGTTGAATCCAGCCCATGAAGCAGTTCCTCGTCCGCCTCGCCCTGACGTTGCCGGTTGTCTGGCTGGTCGTCTCGCTGGTGTTTCTGCTCATACACCTCGTTCCCGGCGACCCGATTCTGCAGATGCTGGGTGAGGGTGCGACTCAGGCCGACATCCAGGGCCTGCGCCATCAGTACGGGCTCGACCAGCCTCTATGGAACCAATATCTCCACTACTGGAACGGAGTGTTTCACGGTGACCTCGGCACCTCGATCCGGCTTCACGAAACTGTGGCTCACCTGATCGTCGCGCGTTACCCCTACACACTGGCGCTCACCCTGACGTCCCTGGCTATTGCCCTCGCTCTGGCACTCCCTGCCGGCATCGTCGCGGCTGTTCGGCGTGGTCGCCTTGCTGACCGGGTGCTCTCTGTCGTCAGTCTCTTCGGCCTTTCCATTCCGGGATTGGTCCTTGGCCCGCTGCTGATTCTCTTTTTTTCGATCATCCTCGGCTGGCTTCCCGTGTCCGGCGCCAGTTCAGGCGGCGGCACCGCCGGCATCGACCCCGTCTACCTCATTCTGCCCTCGGTTGCGATGGGAGCCTCCCTGGCCGCGATCCTCACCCGCATGGTGCGCACCGCTATGCTCGAAGAACTCGGGCAGGACTACATTCGCACCGCTCGCGCCAAGGGCCTCAGCGAATCCGCCGTCGTCTGGCGGCATGCACTTCCCAATGCGCTGGTACCTATCATTACCGTGGTCGGACTCCAGTTCGGCGCCCTGCTCGCCGGCGCCATCGTCACCGAAACCATCTTCAGCTGGCCCGGCCTGGGCAGGCTGGTCGTTGCAGCTATCTCCAATCGTGACTACGCCCTGGTGCAAGGGTGCCTGCTCTCCATCGGGCTGACCTATGTGCTCGTCAACCTCCTCACAGACCTTGTCTATCGCGTGGTCAACCCCAGGATGCGTTGATCCACCCCCCGAAACCCTATAGCAAAACCAGGAACGATTTATCCCGAATCCGCAACGCTCAAGTCGATGCGGCGACCAGGGAGCGGCGACCCTCCACGGGTCTCAAAGGGACACAGCATCCCTGGTTTTGCCGTAGGAGATCCTGAGATAGACGATCCGCGCTTCCGGATCCGCTCCCGCTTTCAGCGTCAGCATCCCGAACGTGACCGGCAGCTCAAAGCGTCGTGGCCCACACGAGCCCGGATTGAAGTAAAGCACGCCTTTGTGCCGCCGACTCCCCGGCTGGTGCGAGTGGCCGTAGAGCACCGCTGAGAACTTCGCCGCAGCCGGATCGAGATGCAGAGTGTGCACGTCGTGCAGCATGTAGATGTAGTGGCCTTCGAGAAGCAGAACGTCGGTCTCCGGCAGAAGGCTGCACGGCCCGCTGCGATCGACATTGCCGCGGATCGCTGTAACCGGCGCCACGTTTTCGAGCGCTTTCAGAATTGCGGGATTGCCGATATCTCCAAGATGCAGGATGCGCTGGACCCCGGCAAGTTCAGGAATTAGCTCAGGCCGCAGCAGGCCGTGCGTATCGCTGACAACACCGATCTTCATCGGCCCAAGCTGAACAGAAGCGACCAGCGGCTCTTGGGCTTGATGATTTCAGGCTTCATAACTGGGTCGACCATTTGCCGGAGCGCACCCGGATTGTACGGATCGTCAATGGCAATGCAGTAGACCCCGTTCCAGTTGTTCTGCCACTGCCATCCTCTGGTCGCACCCAGCGCCTGCGCTTGAATGTGCTCCGCGGCGTGCGTGGGGCTAAGCGCCTCGCGGCAAAACGGGCAGCGCGGAGAAGCGCCCTTGCGGAATCGTCCTCCGCAGGTGCAGGGCAGCAGATACTGCTCCCACGATTCATCGATCTCCAAGTATTGCGACGAAAGCGGCGGAAGTCTCGCAACCTGGGGATCCGAATAGCTGACGATGGCCAGCATCCCGCACTGGTCGCAATAGGCGTAGGAGTTATCGCCGAACCCGGAGTGCCAGAGCGAGTAGCGATAGAAGCGTCCGCAATGTTCGCAATCGCCTTTTTTCAGGATGACCATAGCTATCTCACAACCCCATTTCCAGGCGCGTGCGCGGATCGAGCTGATCCCGCAGCGCGTCGCCCAGGAAGTTGAAGCCAAGCACTGCGCCTGCTACTGCTGCTGCTGGAAACAGAACCAGATGTGGAGAATCGAACAGGTGAAGCCGAGCGTCGTTGAGCATCGCACCCCAGCTTGGGGAGGGGGAAGGAATGCCAAGACCCAGGAACGACAGCGTGGCTTCAGCCAGGATCACGCCGGCCATGCCGATCGCTGCCTGCACGAGTATCGGTTGAACAACGTTGGGAAGTATATGGCGAAAGAAGATTCGCAGACCGCCGGCTCCGAGCGCACGTGCGGCATCGACGTATTCGCGATCGCGCACCGCCATTACCTGCGCCCGCACCAGCCGCGCATAGCCTGCCCATCCGCCAATCGCGAGCGCAAGCACGAGGTTTGAAAACCCCGGCCCCAGGAATGCGGCGAACGCAATCGCAAGCAGGATGCCCGGGAGCGCCAGGAAAGTATTCATCGCAAATGTTGTGAGCGCGGTATCGATCCACCCGCCGAGGTATCCCGCCAGCCCGCCAATCGAAATGCCGAGCGCAAGCGACACCGAGACAACGCTGACTGAAACCGCCAGCGAAAGCCGTGCCCCCCACAGCAGCCGCGAGAGCGTATCGCGGCCCAGCTCATCGGTTCCCGCTGGATGCGCAATCGAGACGCTCTCCAGCCGATGCACAAGATCGATGGAGGCGGGATTGTAAGGCGCCAACCAGGGAGCAGCGAGCCCCGTGACAACAAAAACCGTCAGCAACGCAAGCCCGATGGCCGCGAGCGGCTGACGACGAATGCGGATTCCAATGCGGGTGAGCCGAATGGCCGGCAATGTGACCATTACGATGGTAAGAATACCGCGACGCCAAAATCATTTATGTGTATAACTAGGCGTGAATATCTTGGGTAAACACCTGCTCTCAATCCTGGCGCTTCTGTTAGTCTTTTCCCCCGCATTGGCCGAAGGCCAAACCGACGCGCGGCCCGTTATTCAGCCCGCCGCTGTTCAGCTCCTCACGCTCGCCAACCAGGCGCGCGCCGCCATCGGAGCGCGCCCCCTCAAGTGGGACGATGCCCTCGCGGTTGCCGCCCGCAAGCATTGTCAGCGCATGGCCGTCGAAGGTCCGATCGGGCACCGCTATCCCGGTGAACTCGATCTCTCCGAACGTGCCGGCCTGGCGGGCGCGCACTTCGACCTCATCGAGGAAAACGTCGCCATCGGCCCCACGCCAGAGGGTATTCACGACGAGTGGATGCACTCCGCGGGCCACCGCCAAAACATGCTCAATCCCGAGGTGGACCGCGTGGGAATCGCCGTGGTGGCAAGCCGCGGCGTCATCTATGCCACCGCAGACTATGCCCACGGCGTGCAGCAGCTCTCGCAAATGCAGGTGGAGGAGCGTGTAGCCGGCCTCATCCGGCCCGGCGGCGTCACCATCCTGCCCAACCCGGCGCTCGCCCGCGAAGCCTGCTCCATGGACAGCGGCGTGCCGAGGACAAACGGAGGAGTGAAGCCGACATTCGTCATACGCTGGCAGGACTCAGACCTGAGCCACCTGCCCAAAACGCTGGTCGATCGCCTCGCGTCCGGACACTATCGCGATGCCGCCATCGGCAGTTGCGATCCCAGCGGAGTCGACGGCACCTTCACCGCGTACCGCATCGCCGTGCTGCTCTATTGAAGAGCCGCCTTCAGACCGGGAGAGCACGAATTCCAATCAGCCCACCGCTGACCTCCTGATTCACTTGGCACGCAGCGCCGCTGACTTGCCAGCTTTTGACGACCGCACGGCTCCCTCTGCCCACGGATTCTCATGTTCAGCGCTCAACCAAAATCTTGATGATTTTTCCAGAGGATGGGCCAGGGTTGCCGCGGAGGGCCGCACACAAAGATGTCGGGATGGTACTTGCTCTCCTCATTTTCGATACCGAGCGAGTTGCCGTTATGACCGGCGAGCCGGCAGCCAGTGAAGAGCGATTCCACATCTTCCCGGCTGTTGCCGATAACGATCAATGTCGTGGGCGGAGGGGTTGGGTAGCCGCGCAGCCATGCGGAGTTGGTGGTGCTGATCGGCGGCGGCAGATGATAGGCCGGCCCGAGCATCTCGATCGCGCCCTGTTCGCCGTAGTTCCCCACAATGATGCCAACGCTCGACTGCTGATCCGCGGGAAGGGAATTGCGAATTCCGGCGACGGTCCTGACCATCTCGTCCCATCCGAACTCCTCGCGCATGTCGCCGTTGTTCTTCAGTGCGAAATCGCGTAGCGGCCCCGCGGGCGCCAGCGGCACAATCACGGCGGTGGCGTAGGCAGCGCCGAACGCAAGCCCGGCGAAGAACGCGCCCTCCACCGCAACCCTGCCCCACTTCGGCAGCCGCGCTACCCACCTCTCGCCGCCAACCGCGCCCATCGCCAGCATCATCGGATAAGCGGCTGCCATGTAGTAGCCGCGTCCCTTGCCGATCCAGAAAAGCGCCAGCGGCACCAGGTACATCCACGCCAGCATGCGATAACGGCGACTCCGCAAACACAGCACCAGCCCCGCAACCGCCAGCGGAGTGGCAAAAATGTTGATGCAGATCCAGATCTGGTGGAACCAGAAGCCCTCGGCGCGCCCCTCGCCCACATCGCGGTTGTGAATGTGTTGGAGAAAGTGATACGAGACAAAGTCGTGGTGCACCAGCCACAGAAAGTTCGGGAGGAAGATCACCAGAGCAATTGCGATCCCGCCCCAGAACCAGCCGATCAACAGATAGCGCCGCGCCCGCGTAAACATCACGCCCGCCAGAATTCCCGCGATGTAAAAGGTGATCGAATACTTCGTCTCTAAACCGATGCCGACAAAGATGCCAATCGGAATCCAGTAGCGCGGGTCTTCAGTCTTCAGCAGGCGAATCGTGAAATAGGCGATCAGCAACCACCACAGAAAATCAAAGCTCGTGTACTGAAACTCCGTCCCGTTGAAAAGCGGCAGCGGCGAAAACGCAACGGCCAGCGCCGCCGTTGCCTGGGCCAGCCTTCCGCCGCCCAGTTCCCGTGCCATCATCCCGGTGACCACGATAGCCGTCGCCTGCACAATGACCGACGCCAGCCGCAGCCCCACCAGCGACAGCCCGAAGATCGCCAGGCTGATATGTTCGACAAACGGCGTCAGCGGAGGGTACGAGACAAAACCCCAGTCCAAATGCCGCGCATCGCTCAGAAATTGCAGTTCATCGCGATGAAAGCCGTAGCGCCCATTCGTGAGGATATGCAGCAGGGCAACCGCACCGGCAATGCAGAACACAGGAAGCAGGCCCGATCCCGCCGCCGAACCCGTACCGCTTTCGATGTGATTGCGCGGCGGTGCCGACACACCTGAGTCTGCCACGGTCGCCTCCTGATTTTTGGTTACGTCTCCGCGCGCGCTCCGGTTCCACAGTTTTCCCGCACAGGCTCTGGTACCAGCACAGATTTCATGCCCGCCGCCGTCGCCGCCTGGATGCCAAGCTCCGTGTCCTCGAAGACGAGGCAATGCTCCGGCGCAACCCCAAGCTTCTCGGCCGCCATCAGAAATCCATCCGGCGCCGGTTTGCCGTCCTTGTAGTCCTCGGCGCAAACCAGCACATCAAACTTGTCGAGCAACCCAAGCGCCCTCAGCGAGCCCACCACCGATGCGCGCCGGCTGCCCGAGACCACTGCGAACGGAATGCGCCCGTGCTCCGCCTCGATATGCTCCAGCACGTCCGGAATCCCCTTCAGTTCAGAAAGCTGTGCGTGATAGTAGCTCTCCTTGCGCTCGGCAAGCGCGTCGACCGGCATATTCAGCCCGTGCATCTCATTCAAATCGGCAATGATCTTTCGCACCGGCTTGCCGCCCCATGAATAGAAAAGATCTTCATCATAAGTGCAGCCGTACTCGGCCAGTGCCTTCTTCCACGCCTTGTAGTGCAGCGGCATCGAGTCGGCAATGGTGCCGTCGCAGTCGAATAGATAAGCGCGGAAGTCACCCGCGGGCAATTGCAGATTCATCAGAAAGCAGAGCTCCTCATTTGTTTTATGAACGAACTTCGACCAGGATCGACCCGTGCAGTTCGCGATTATCGCGTTGCGGCGGTAACTTGTTCCGCCGGCGTCGTGCATCCGAGGTCCCCAGCGCGCGGTTCGTGCGCGCTGCGGTCACATCCACCTTCGCCCGGCTTGGTCGGCTCCATCTTCAACGCGTTATTGAACCGGTTAAAGTAGTTGAACAGCCCGATCGCGCAAAGCAACTCTACGATCTCGCCTTCCGAGTAGAAGCTGCGCAACTCTTCGAACTGCTCGTCGGTCACGGCGTGCGCATCCCGCGTCACCGTCTCTGCCAGCCGCAGTGCCGCCTTCTCCGCCGGCGTAAAGTCTTCGCGCCTCTGCCACTCTGCGAGGTGCGCAAGCTGATCGTCGGTCCAGCCCAGTCCCTTGGCCAGAATCGTGTGGCTGGCAAGGCAGTAAGGCGTCTCGTTCACCTGGCTGGTGCGAACAATGATCAGCTCTTTCAGCCTGGTTGGAACAGTTCCGGTGTTGAGCACCGCGCCAAAGTGCGCCTGCATGGTGGCAAAGATTTCCGGCCGGTGCGCCATCACGCGAAACATGTTGGGTACGTTTCCGCGCTGGGCGAAAGCCTTGTCGTAGAGCGAAGCCAGTTCAGGAGAAACCTCGCTGCGGTCGAGCCTGGATATCCGGGACATTGCGCCTCCTCTGCAATTACCAGAATATCCTGCCGCCTCTCCTGCTTGATCCGCCAGCACTTACGGCCCCTCGGTCCGCCACTCCGGCGTCGTCGCTCCATTTTGACGCGACTCGCTCAGTCTGCTAACTTTATAGAGGACAATTCAGCGCCACTCACTCCTCAGTAGCTCAATGGCAGAGCATTCGGCTGTTAACCGAAGGGTTGTAGGTTCGAGTCCTACCTGAGGAGCCAATTTATCTACAACTTAGCTTCCATTGCGCTCTGCTTGCGGAACCCTGAAAATCGGGCACAGCAAGAGCCCCGCGCCGGCGGGCACGTCCTTGGTTGCGCAGAAAATCTCCGTATGATCTCAGAGATCCGGAGAGTCGCTACTTCCCGTATCTCTTTGCAGCCTTGCCAATCGATGGCCCGGCCTTGGCAAGATCTTGGGGATTCATGACCGGCCTTAAAGAAACCTTTGCGTTGAAGGCGAGAAACCAGGGCTCAGCGATCGCCGGAATCTGTGAAGTGTCCTTCATATCGAAAACGATGGAGCCGGACCGATTGCCGTTGTCGTCTGCCAAGAAATAGGCAGCTTCCGGTTTGAGATCGGCCAGAATGCCCTCAATCGTGGAACCAAGGGTTCCGTCTTTGGCGGCGGCATTGCCGGTTTCCACTGGGATAGAGACTCTGAGCAACATTCGCATGATTCTTTCTCCTTTTTGTTTTTGGGAGTGCCAAATGTGTATAGGGCGCCGTACTTCGTCGTCAAGTCTGTTGGCTTCGGCGCTGCGGCTTCGTTCTCACCGTCTTTCCGGACCTACTCGTTTTAGGACTGTCCGGGCCGGTTTCGGGAGCGAAGATTAGGCATAGGGAAGAGTCGTCCACCACGCGCCCAAAGGGAGAGCAAGCCGGCAATCGTGGTCGCAGTACAATCAGATCGACCCCTCAATCAATCGATTCCGATTCGGCAGGAGGCTCTTTGAGCGAAGAATCCTTTCGAGAATGCTACGAACGGCTGACGGACGACGAGCTTTCGCGAATCGTGGAAATGCGGAGAGACCTGATGCCAGAAGCTGCCACGGCGCTAGATCACGAGGTTGAAAGACGCCATTTCAAACAACCTGAGGCTTCATCGTGGGCGAAAAACCCGAAGATCTTTGGCCTTGTAGCTGGCTTGATCATTCTGCCTCTGGTCATTTCGCTCGATGTATTCAAACGACCGGAGTTGATTTACCCAGCTGCAGCCGCTTCTATTGCATTTGCGTTTGCAATTAGGGGCCGGTGGGAACTGAGACGGCATTTTTGGTTTTGGGCCACGACTAGCGTTCTTCTGCTGCTGCACGTCGGGCTGATTTTGACTTTCCCTTGGCGATCCGGATGGGTGCCAGCGTCGCTCATTATGCTTTCCAGCGTCGTCGATTTTGGAATCATGCTCGGGATTTTCCGATTCGTGGAGAAGCTGTGCAGCAAGGAATAGTTCGCGATTCTGAGTGAGTCACCGGCCACTCGGTAGTTGACAATTTCTTGTCAGGCGAGCTGTCGCGCTCCATTTGCGCTCTGTTTATGGGATTATGGCTGCTCTTCGTGGTCTCAAATGTCATCCGCTGAGCTGCATGTTGTTGAAAATAAGTTAGCTTGTTGATTCGAGTCCTACCTGAGGAGCCAGAATTATCTCTCTATAATCCAACCACTTACGTAAAATCCCAGATTTTTTGTACTGCTTTTGTACCGCCGGGAAGACTTTCCCCTGTGGCTTTTTGCCATTTGTCGGTATTAGAAGCCAGAGGATTTTGCACCGTGGTTGTGACAGTTTATGCCCGGCATTCGGGAAAATGCCCGCAGAGTAAAGTAAGGCATGCCGGCCAGCATCGTCGGTGCAACTGCCCCCTCTGGCTGCGCTGGGGCAAGATCCACAAGCGGTCTGCCCGGACGCGCTCCTGGGAGATCGCGACCAAGTCTGCGCGCAAGTTCGAAGAGGAGCTCGAACGGGAAGCCATGGGGATCGAGGCGCCCAAGCCACCCGACCCCGTCACGATCGATTCCGCCCTGGAACTCTACATGGATGACAAGTCACAGCGGGGGATCAAGGATTCCTCTAAACCCCAGCGACTCCTTGGTCGACTTCGGAACTACGCGTACGCGCGGAACGTCATCCTCCTGAAGGACGTCTCGGCGCGCATGCTGACCGAGTGGCGGGCTACTTGGACCTTCAACAAAGAGTCCAGCGGCCCGGCCGTTTCCTGGTCGATCGTGAAGACATTCTTTCGCTGGGCGCATTCCATCGACCTGATACCCTCTGACGTCAGCGGCAAGCTGAAATCCCTTCCGATCGTCCGCAAGCAAGTCCAGCCTCTGACGCGGGACGAAATGGAAGGATTGCTCGCTGCCACCAGCCAGTGCGGCTTCACCGCGGAGACCGTGGAACGAGTCAAAATTCTCATCTTGTTGCAGCGGTGGTCTGGGCTGGCCTGCATCGATGCCGCGACCTTGCCGCGGAACCTGCTGCGGGCCGACGACAATCTCACCCAGGTGCATCGGACGAAGACCGATGCGGAGGTCTTCATCCCCTTGCCGCCAGCCGTAGCGCAGATGCTGCGGGCGCATGCCAACGACCACCCGGGCTATCTGCACTTTTCATAAGTTCCCCCATTTCTCACCTCGCTTTCAGAAACCTGAAGCGAGACGCAGAAGTACGATATTGCATCCATCTCCAGGCAGGTTGCTGCTTGGATCACCCAGGCATGTGACCCAAATCACGGCAACTCGAATCCGAAGAGAGCAGGAATAGAGGGTTTGAGAGTTTCAGGAGTCAGGTAACGTCGAATTGTGCCGTCCTGTCTCCCTCGGATTTGAACGGCGGGACAGGAGGATCTGCATGAACTATCCGGTTTGGGACGTCGCCTTTGGCGCCGGCCT
>Ga0326727_10003333_pt1 | contig 51754 bp, 36 predicted proteins | sample MB2enrmetagenome_FD_207643 | JGI IMG/M metagenome (GOLD analysis project Ga0326727, IMG submission 207643) | Lab enriched peat soil microbial communities from McLean, Ithaca, NY, United States - MB29MY | ecosystem: Environmental > Terrestrial > Soil > Wetlands > Peat | place: USA: New York...
CAGGTGGTTTTCCATGGGAAGGTCCCCGTAAAGCTGGCCTTGCCCACGCGCGTCCCCTCGGCATTGTAGAGATACTGATACTGCCCCGTCACCGAGCCGTTGAGGCGCGTCTGGACCGCACACAACCGCCCCTCGGCGTCGTAGGCATAGTAGTTTGCGCCATCATAGATCACATTGCCCGCCGAGTCGTAGGTGAATCCATTCACTGCCGCGTTGACCGAGGTCCAGGTCACCTGGTTGCTCGAATTATACTTCGCCGTGGCCGGGTTTGCGCCGGTACAGTCGTTGGCCGTGAGCGCGGCCAAGGTGCGGTTGCCAAAGGCGTCCTGCGCAGCATCCGGAAACAGCCCGGCAGGGTAGAAAGCTACTTCGGCCAAATAGACGTCGCCTATGCGGCTTAGATCCCACTCTTCAGGGCCGGATCAATAAGCCGGCTCATTCGTCCTGAGAATTACGGATTGGTCTTCGGCCCTTGTCGGACCGCAGAACTCAATACCATGCCAGTCAGAACGGCGATGAGCGCCACGTAGGGAACATGATGGCGGGGACCGCTCTCGAAGACGCTGTCGATCATCCACTGATAGAGCAATGGAAGAAACAGCAGGCCATACCATAGCCTCCAGTTGCCCAGCCTGAACAAGAGCGGGAAACCAAGAAACAGCACTGTCCACAGGCTTAGCCAAAATAAATTGGAGACTCCCTTGACAGAGGCATAAAGCGCGAAAGATGGATTAAGGTCGCGCTTCAAAGTTTCGTAGGCGCCTAGTGCGTCATCACCCAGGAAAACAATCTGTTTCCTGACCATCAGGGCCGCAAAGTCTCCGGGATGATGCACAATCCAGTCATCCGCCATTTTGTAGCCCAACCGGTCAGCCGTAAATTCATCTTTGGGAAGAGGTACTTCTCCCTCGGCGGAATAATTCCCATTGGCGAGAGGGTTATTTGCACGATAAAAGACTGAGCCGCCGTTTGTGGAGATGAGTACCATGCGATGAAAAACGAGGTAGTTTCTGAAGGTCCAGGGCGATACGGCCGCGATCAGAGCAAGGGAGAATACGGCGGTTCGTCCAAAGGCCCGCAAAACGCGCCTGCCGCTCAGCATCTCGACTCCGAGGACGACAAGTGGGAAAAGCAGGTACCCTGGCTGGGTAAGCGCGGCGAATCCCATGCAGAGTCCTGCGGCGATCAGAAATCCCCAGTGGAATCGGGTGCCGTTTGGACCAAACTCCGGATCAGACTTTGTAGCGCGGCAAGAAGCGCGAATGGGACGATATTCAGACGCTTTCAAATACAAGAGAATGGTGGCCGGCACCAAAACGCCAAGGAAGGCTTCCTTGCAGTTGACTCCGGCAAGAGTGAAATAGCCGGGCCAGATAGCTATCAGCATGGGAGCAATGCGGGCAGTCAGGCCTCCCTGAATACGGCTGGCGAGAGCGTAGGTCAACAGGTACGTTGCCGCGAAGAAAAGCAGGGCGCATAACTGAGCAACCCACTGGTGCGCCCCGAAGACCATGAAAAACGGCGCCAGAATTAAGGAAAACCCTGGTGGCCAGTATGCTCCAGCGCCTGTGTGCCCCTGAGCCAAACTGGCCGCTGCCTGAAAATATGCAAGATGATCGGAATTGAGGCTGACGGGAAAGCCTAGCACCCAGGCCATTCGCAGAATCAGGCCAAATGCCAAAAAGAATGCGAGCCATGCCCCGTTGCCTATCGACGGAGCGCTCAACAAGCGGCCCAGCAGTGGCAGAAGCAAAACGCGAAATGCAAAAAGAAAACCGGCGGCAGCGACAACGCAAAAAGCAGCAATCGAGGCCATAACGCCGGAATGACCGGAGAGATAGATACTGCGATAGGGCAGCGAGAAAAGCGCTTCCATGCAAAACAGCACGAAGACGACTCTGGGCAGCCATGATTGTTTCTCTGCTTCAGTTGCGGCCCTGCGGCCGTTTTGTGAGTCGATATCGCGACGAACCCGGCGTATCATGCGCTCTTTGTCACTCGGCTGTAGTTTATCATGGGGTTTCAGATGCCGATGGAAGCGTTGCTTAAGGCACTGCTCTGGCGAGGAGTCACGCCGCAAAGATGAAACCGCTCAATGTTCTGCTGGTCACTTATTCATTCCCGCCAGTCGGAGGAACCGGAGTCATGCGCGCGGCAAGCCTTGCACGTTACTTCCCCGCTGAAGGAATCCGGCTAGACGTGCTGACTGCGCGCAACGCATCTGCCGTGGGAACCGACACAGCACTCCTCAAGGAGATTCCCGCCGAAGTCGCCATTCACCGCATCGTCACGCTCGACCTTCCCTTTTGTATCAAGAAGTGGATCAAGAGGCTGATCGCTGGATCAAAATCGCCCGCCGGTCAAACCGCCTCGCCCGCTGCCGGCGGCAAGCCGAATCTTCTCAAAACAATCGTAGGTAATGTTCTGCTGCCTGACCCGCAGGTGACATGGCTTCCGGTGGTTACTCGCGCCGCCCGTCGCATCATCAGGCGGCGAAAGATTGACCTCGTTCTCATCACGGTGCCACCTTTCTCCAGTGTGCTACTGGTTGAGAGGCTCCGCAAGGAGTTTCCTTGCCTGGCGATCGTCGTCGACTTTCGCGACGAATGGCTCTCCACGACCTTTGACCTGGTGAGCTTCCTCTTCAGCCGCAGTGAGCGCGCCCGAAAGGTCGCCAAGAATGCTGAAGCAAGCGCGGTAACAAATGCGACCGCCATTGTCACAGTTACCGAGGCCGCACGCCAGAAGATCTGCTCGCGCTATCCGCAGCAGTCTGACAGCAAGTTCTATCTCATCCCCAACGGATTTGACTCCACCACGCTGCGCCGTTCCGCGTCCTCGCCGGAGCTCCGGCACGACGGCAAGATTGTTGTTACCTACGTGGGCACGGTCTACGCTGCAACTGAACCAACCATGCTGGTTCAAGCCCTGCAATCGTTGCCCGCCGAGTTTAAGCGCCGGCTAAGACTCCTCTTCATCGGTCACATCGAGGAGCCTCGCTTCCGCGAAGCCCTTCTGCAACTGGGAGAGATGGTTGAGCTGAAAGGCTTTCTACCACAACGCGAAGCTCTGGCCGCAATGGATGAAACTGACTACGTGTTGCTGATTAACCATGACCCACTCAACGTCGGGGGCAAGTTCTACGATTATGTAGGCGGGGGTAAGCCGATCCTAGGCGCCCTCCATCCCGAAGGCGAGACGCGCCGCCTCTTCGAGGAATTGCGGGCAGGATGGTGGGCTAGCAATCACGACGTCGAAGGCATTCGCCAGCTCTTTGTCGATGCTGTTGGCCGCGGCGATTTGCTCGCCAGGCAGTTTCAGCCTGATCGGGAGAAGATCGCGCAGTACGAACGCAAGGTTCTCGCGCAACGCTACGCCTCCCTCCTTCACTCCATCGCTGGAAAACAGCGGGAGAGTTCTTCACAATCGCCGCCTGTCCGGCATGTGGAAATGGGAGAGTAACCTTGCTCAAGATCGCGGTTGTCACACGGTATTTTCCCAGTTCGGCTGAGCCCTGGCAGGGCCGGTCTGCCTATCAGACGCTGCGCGTGCTTGCCCGCTTGGCCGATGTGCGTGTCTTCTATCCAAATGCAAGTTATCCGTCTCTGCTCAAGCCGCACAGCCGGAGTTATGATCGCCTAGATGACTCCTATTGCCCGCCTGATGTGAAGGCGAGTTACTATGACTTTCCCGCGCTGCCGGTGCTCTCCAGGCCATTCAACGGATGGATGGCCGCCCGTGCACTGCTGCCAGCCGTGCGCAGCTTTGCCCCAGATCTCATCTTCAGTTGCTTCCTTTACCCCGATAGCTATGCTGCACACAAGATTGGCAAGGCCCTCGCGGTTCCTGTCGTTGCCATGAGCATTGGATCCGACATCAACAGGATCGGCGATCCCTTCTCGGCCATGCTCACTCGCACGGTTCTTCGCGAGGTTGATTTTCTCGTCACGGTCAGCGGTGATCTGCGCGGCAAGGCCGTGGTCATGGGCGCCGCGCCGGAGACAACCCGCGCCGTCGTCAACGGCTGTGATCTTTCGGTCTTCCACGTCAGTGACCGTCTTGAGGCAAGGCAGAAGCTGCACATCGACCCGGCCTCGAAGGTCGTGGTTTACATCGGCCGAATGGACGTGAAGAAGGGTTTGCGTGAACTCGTTGCGGCGGCGGCTTCGCTCCATCCGGCGCGTCCCAATGTGCATATATACCTGATCGGCGAAGGGCCGGACAGGCCTCTGATCGAAAACGCCATTCAGGCGAACGATGCCGCCGGCTATATCCATGCGCTGCCCGCTTGTGCCTTCGACGATGTCGCCGTTTGGATGGCGGCAGCCGACCTGGTTACCCTGCCCAGTTACATGGAAGGATGCCCCAACGTAGTGCTTGAGGCGCTCGCCAGCGGCCGGCCTGTCGTCGCTGCAAATGTCGGCGGCATTCCGGAAATCCTAAGTAGCGAATGCGGGCAGCTCGTGCCTCCTCGCGATTCCAGTGCGCTGGCTCAGGCCCTTGTATCCGTCCTCGACGGCGCCTGGGACGCAAAGGCCATCTCTGCACGCGGAAGCCGAAGCTGGGAGACTGTCGCGGCAGAACTGCTCGACATCTTTGAATCGCTCATACCCGTCCGCTCGTCGCGGAAGATACCTGCGAGCCGGTTGTAATCAGCCGGACGCGGCGAAGGATATTTCCGCACAGCGCCGAAAGCAGACCCCTCAGTTCGACGCTCTTCCAGTCCACATGGGATCGATCTACTTCGGCGTTGCCTTCACCTGTCGCGGGATGGAAACTGACGCGGCGCTGCTTGCCTTGAGAGACGTGTCTGAATTCCCGCTGGCTTGCGAATCTTGCAGCTTGTAGAGTAGCGATCTATAGCTGATGTTGAGCCATTTGGCAGTCTTTCGCCGGCTCCAGCCATTCGCTTCGAGCACCTTTAGAATGATCTGCCTTTCCAGATCCTGCGTAGCGGCTTTGGTGATTTCTTTTAGTGAAACAGGGCTGCCCAGATCGATCTCGGTGTTCAGCCTGGCAGGAGTGGCTGGGACCGGCGGAACAAGGTCAGCCGCCAAACTATCTTCGCTGCCGATCAGGATGTAGCTGCGAATCATATTTTCCAGTTGCCGTATGTTTCCAGGCCAGCCGTACCGCTGCATCAGACGCATTACGTTCCGCGAAAGCGGCTTCGGGCTGCGGTGAAACGCCTTCGAGTGCCGATCGAGGAAGTAGTCAATCAGCACCGGCAGGTCCACGCTGCGTTGACGCAGCGGCGGCAATTCGATGGTCACGGCGTTGATGCGGAAAAGAAAATCCAGTCGAAAGCTCCCGTCCGCGGCCTGTTGCCGCAGGTTCTCGCTGGCTGCGCTCACCAGCCGGGTATTGACCGTCTTCGACTCCTGCCCTCCAACACGCGTGAAGCTGCCATCCTGAAGCAACTGTAGCAACTTGGCCTGAACGGACATATCAAGATCGCCGATTTCATCCAGAAACAGGGTGCCCATATGCGCCAGTTCCACGCGGCCGCGCTTGGTTGCATAAGCCCCCGTGAATGCTCCCTTTTCGTAACCGAACAACTCCGATTCGATCAGCGAGTGCGGAATCGCGGGACAGGCCACCTTCACCCAGGAGCCCTTCGAGCGATTCGAGTACGCATGCAACAGCTTGGCGAAGATATCCTTGCCCGTCCCGCTCTCGCCTTGCAGAAGTACCGGAACGGTTGTCTCAGCAACCCGTTCCAGCTTCTCTCGAGCAACCGCCATCTGAGATGTCTGGCCGAAGATCACCTCGATCGGGGGCAGATCGAGAATATCGGCCGATTCAATTGCGTGCGCCAGAGCCATCGTCTATCCGAATACAAGAATGGATTCAAACATCCTGTTAGCAACTCTCCAGCCAAACTTACCACACGAACAGTAACTCAAAAACGTACGCGCGTAACCGGTATAACTAGGCGGCGGTAATCTAAAGCATCATTCTTAGGTATTGAACGTCGACTATTGAGCCACCATGTGTAAATATTTGCACATAATGGCGAATAAATTACCACTATTCAGTGGTACTATGATGAACAAGAACAAATCTTTTGAATCAACCAGAGAGTGAATCCCCCTTCCCTCTTTATGTAACGGAACACCGGGCAGGAGGAGTTTGTTCTGAACCCTCTGCGAGTAACACCGAGGATCGTTCAGGCATCTTTGTCCTGCTTGTCAGGCGACGAAGGTCGCCTGACATCCGCGGTTTGTCCGGAGGAAAGGAGCCGGGATGGCGAGCATTTCATCGGGAGCGTCAATGAAGACGAAGAGCAAGCGCCATCCTTACATTGCAGCTCTTGACCCGGATCCCGCAATCCTCAATTATCTTCGCCGCATCCTTGAAGACCGCTTCGATGTGAGCCTGTTTACAGAGGCTGCGGAACTGATCCGGAGACTGAACGAATCTCCTTCGCCTGACTTGCTGCTGATGGACTGGCATATTGCCGAAGACGGCACAGGGGAGAACTCACTCAGCTTGCTCATGAAACTTCGTGCTTCCAACCCGGCGCTGCCGATTATCATGCTTGCTTGTTCGGCCGAGTTGAAGGATGTTGTCGCAGCCACTCGCATGGGCGCAACTGACGTGATCCTCAAACCATTTCGAAAAGGCGACATCGATCTGGCCGTGCAGGACTGCCTCAAAGTGGCTGGCGAACCACCGGCGCGCGACGACGATGAGACCAGAGAGATTCCTTTGGATGAGAACACGTCCTTTGTCAGAGCCTGTGCGCGCATGAGGGAGATCGAATCCCAGTGCAGGCTTGTGGCGCGCGCCGACATTCCGGTTCTCATCCTTGGCGAGAGTGGCACCGGCAAGGAAGTTGCCACCTTGTTCATCCACAAGATGTCGGCCCGCAGCCAGCGCAGCTTCATGAAGGTGAATTGCGCGGCGATGCCTGCGGATCTTCTGGAGAGTGAACTCTTCGGCTATGAACCCGGCGCGTTCACTGGAGCTGTCAAGTCCAAGCCGGGGAAGTTTGAGATTTGCAACAACGGAACAATCTTCCTGGATGAAATCGGTGAAATGCCGGCCGTGTTGCAGGCCAAGCTGTTGCAGGTTCTTCAGGATGGGAGTTTCTCCCGCCTGGGCAGCCGTTCCAGCGTCAAAGTAGATGTGCGCGTGATAGCCGCAACAAACATCGACATCAAGGCGGCTATTGCCCAGAAGACCTTTCGTGAAGACCTCTACTACCGCCTGAATGGTTTCACTCTGAAGATGCCTCCGCTGCGCGAGCGTACTGAGGAGATTCCGATCCTGGCCCACCACTTCATGCGCAAGGTGGCTGCGAAGTATGAGCGCGATCCCCTGCCCATCTCGCCCGCGCTTCAGCACGCTCTCAATACTTACTCATGGCCCGGCAATCTTCGCGAATTGGAGAATACCATCAAGCGGTATCTCATCCTGGCAGATGAGCAGGCCATTATCGATGAGTTGATTCCTCGGCAAAGCACGGAATCGTTCGCGGCCGGTGGGGAAGACTCCGGCGGCAACGGAAGTCTGAAGCATCTTGTACGGAATTTGAAGGGTGACGCAGAATCTGCCGCGATCACTAGAACGTTGGAGAGTACTGGATGGAACCGAAAAGCAGCTGCAAGCGACCTGCAAATCAGCTACAAGGCTCTGTTGTACAAGATCAAAGAGTACAACCTCGTTCCTCCCCAAAGGCAGTTCAATCCGATCCCCAGGAACAAGGCCTAATCCCATTCTCGAGTGATTCTCATTCGCACAGGTCGGAAAAGGTTGTGATCCAGTCCGGATCCAGGACGATCAAGGGACACCTGGACTCCGTAGCCTGGAACACCGTGGAAGAGTTGTTGAGCCACGCTCCCCACGGTGCGCCTGAGAGCTTCCGTGTTCGCCTTCTCGAATCAAACACCGTCGAAGAGATTCCAGCCGCGGATGTAAAGGCAGTTTTTTATGTAAACAGCTTTGAAGGAGACGCGCATCACGAGATGCTCAACTTCCATTCCCGCGCGCCCATCGTCCATGGAATTTGGATGCGATTGCAATTTCTCGATGGAGAAGTCATGGAAGGAATCGTATACAACTCCATTCGCTATCTCGTCGATCCTGGCTTCTTCCTGCTCCCCACCGATCCAGACAGCAATAACAGGCTCGTGTACGTGCGTAAGAACTGGCTCGCCGACCATCGCATTCTTGGTATGCGCAAACTCTAAACGCTGGCTGCGGCTTCCCGCTGGATCGAGTAATGGAGAATCTCCGCGGCCATCCCCGTCATCTGTCTTGCAGTCTTGTCCGTGCGGACCACTCGCCCATGACATCGAATCGAACAACACGTTGAAAGAGTGATCTCCGGCGGCAATTCAACCAGAAACTCAAAATCGCCGCCAATCAGGCGGCTGTCGGCCAGATCGATATAGAAATAAACTCCCCGGTTGCTCAAATCCCGGGTAAAGCCAAGAATTTCGCGTTTTCCGATGTTCACTGAGAGGGGCGCATTGATCCCATAGCGCTGCCCTTCCCGCCGGTCGATTGTCGATTCTGAACTGTTAGTCATGCTTTCCCCTACGGGTTTGATGGCAAAACCAGTCCCATTGGTTGGATAATTGTGCCTTCATGGCGCCATGAACACGCTGCGCACTGCCGATTCCCCATCTGTGCTCTTCAAACTGCGGCACAAGGAGAACATTGAAATGGGGACGCAAGGGTAACGCCAGTGCTGGTTACCATAACCCTGTATCCTTGGTACCAATAGTGATACAGCAATCGCAATGCCGAATGAATTGTCTATAAATGTTGAGGTTATAAGATCACCCAAACGTCAATGTGCAATAAGTTGCACAGTATGTGGGCAGAATCTGGACACTTTGGTCAGCATGGAGACAACCCGCCAACGGTGCAGGTGAGGCGATGGCGTTCAAAAAACTCCTCGCCTGGCCCAAGCCCCACAATGAACTACGATGGCATCATGACGGTGCTTCTAGACATTCGCGGCTTGCAGATCCGCTTTGGAGCGGCAGAGGCGGTGCGCGGCGTGAGCCTTCAGCTCGATGAGGGAGAGGTGCTGGGTCTGGTGGGCGAATCGGGATCGGGCAAGAGCGCCACGGCTCTGGCGATTCTGGGTCTGCTGGGACCGGCGGCACAGGTTGCAGGGCAGATTTTGTGGCATAAGGCCGGCGCGGATGGCCTGAACGAAACGCCAAGTGGCAAAAGCGCCATGCTGGTTGACCTGCTGCGGCAACCGGCCGGAGCGCTGCGGAAGCTGAGGGGCCGAGAGATCGCCATGATCTTCCAGGAGCCAATGACGGCGCTGAATCCCGTCATGCAAATTGGCCAGCAGGTGGCAGAAAGTGCCGAGGCGCATTTCCCTTCCTGGACTGGAAGAGAGGCCAAAAGAAAAGCGACCGCTGCGCTGGAGGCGGTTTCCATTCCTGAGGCGGCGCGGCGCTACGGGGACTATCCGCATCAGTTTTCGGGCGGGCAGCGCCAGCGGATTCTAATCGCCATGGCGCTGATCAATCGGCCGCGTCTGCTGATAGCCGACGAACCTACCACGGCGCTGGATGTCACCGTGCAGGCACAGGTGCTGGAGTTGCTTCGGGAGTTGCAGCGGCAGCACGGGCTGGCCATGCTCTTCATCTCGCACGATCTGGCGGTGGTGGGCCAGGTGGCCGGCCGGGTTGCGGTGATGCGCGCGGGCCAAGTGGTTGAAACCGGCCCCTGCGCCCGGCTGCTGACCGCACCAGAACACGCCTATACGCGCAGTCTGCTGGCGGCCGTGCCCACGCTGCGCACTGACCGGAACCGGCCGTTGGCGATGGTCGGCGGGGAGAAAGAAGCCTAGGAAATCGCTCTGAAGAGCCAGTAGAGCACACCAGACAGCAGCGCAGCTGCCGGCAGCGTAAAGACCCAGCCCGCGGCGATATTGCGAACGGTGGAAAGACGCAAGCCGCTGCCGTTGGCGGCCATCGTGCCAGCCACGCCAGAGCTGAGGATGTGGGTGGTCGAGACCGGCAGGCCCCAGGTGTCCGCGGCGTAAATCGTGGCCATTGCCACAATGCCTGCAGTGGCGCCTTGGGCGTAGGTCATGTGCTCTTTGCCGATCTTTTCGCCCACGGTGACCACGACGCGCCGCCAGCCGACCATGGTTCCCAGGCCAAGAGCCAGGGCTACGGCCACCTTGACCCAGTCCGGGATGAACTTGGTGGCCTTGTCGAGCTTGCTTTTGTAGTTCTTGAGCTTCGAGTTTTCCGCGGGCGTGAACGACGGGTTGCCAGTCTTCTGCATCAGGCGGATGGCCTCGCTGGCCACGTACATGTCGTTGCGAACGTTGGTCTGATCCTGAGGAGGAACGGACTTGAAGGCCTTGTAAAGCACCACTTCGTGATTCACGTCCTCGACCAGTTCGCGTAGCGCCAGGATCGTGTCCGGCTTGATTTGCTTGGTGCGGATATAATCGGTGACTTCGGCGCGTGCGTCGGAACCGAGTACGCCGTTGGAATCAACATGACCGTCGAGAACGTGCCCGGCCTGCTGGGACGCGGTGATGAAGTCCTGAATGTCGTTCGCCGTGACGGCGTGGTTCAGGGCGTAGGCCGTGGGGACTGTGCCGATGAGGATCAGCATGATCAGGCCCATGCCCTTTTGTCCATCATTGGAACCATGGAAAAAGCTGACGCCGCTGCAGGTGAGCACCATGAGAATGCGGATGGGCCACGGTGGCGGCTGATTGTTCTTGGGCGCTTCGTAGAGCGCCGGGCACTTGAAGAGCCACTTGAACACAACCATCGATAGCAGCAACAGTATCGCCGCCGCGCCAAAGCCGATGACCGGCGAGATGAGCAGGACCTTGAGAACTTTGAACGCCTGTTCCCAATCCACGCCCGATGTTCCGGTATGAGGATTAAGCAACTGGTTGGCGATGCCCACGCCGATGATGGAGCCGACCATCGTATGCGAGCTGGAGGCCGGAAGTCCGTACCACCAGGTACCCAGGTTCCAGAGGATGGCGGCGATCAGCAGGGCAAAGACCATGGAAAAGCCGGCGCCTGAGCTGACCTGAAGAATCAGCTCGACCGGCAGCAGCGTGATGACCGCGAAGGCCACGGTGCCGGTGGAAACCAGTACTCCAGCCAGGTTGCACAGGCCCGACCAGACAACGGCGATGTTGGGCTCCAGCGAGTGGGTGTAGATGACCGTCGCCACTGCGTTTGCGGTGTCATGGAAGCCGTTGACGAACTCGAAACCGAGTGCAATGAGCAGCGCAAGAGCGAGCAGCAGATAGGGCCAGATGCTGGTGATCGTGACCGTGTCAAGGTCTCTGGCCACATGGAAGGCGATGTAGCAGAGGCCGCCGGACAGAGCAAGCAGAAACGCCGCTATGCCAGTTCGGCTGGGCGCTTTTGCCAGCTTGCGATCAAGCAGGGATGTGCTGGAAGGCATCGATTCCACGGCAGTTGCCAGGTCGGCCATCAGATTTCACCAAAACGGCCGGAGAAATTCCGGGTCCGTCTGGGCCTCCGATGTCGTGAATCGACAACAGCATTACGCAGCAAATAGAAAGGTGATCGCTTGTGGCGGGAGAGAGCAGAGCCGGATAAGTTGGCGTCCATAAAACCCCAACAACCGCATTTCCGCGCAGTTGTTTGCGTCGTCAGGCGGGGATTCACCTGACTGAAACAATTCTACACGGACAGGGGGGGGGCTTGGGAAGGGGGAATTTGGAGCCGGTGGAAAACCCTCTCCCGCAGCGGTGGCGCCAGGTCAGAAATCAGCCAATCTCTGCCAGCTCTCGCAGTGCCTTCCAATCTGGTACTTCGCGGCTTCCATGTGCTCAGCGAGCTCGGGTTTGTCATTGGCCTTCTCTTGGACTCCCACCTAAAACAGCCTGTGACTATCTTTGCCTAATTTCGCCTTTTATTCTCTTTCAGTGCCGCTTTCAATCGCATTCATCGGCTGGCTCGTCCCTTTTTGGGCGGAAAAACAGAAAAATCACCCGCCTGCCAATTATTCGGATAGAGCTTTGATGCTACCGCCAGTCGTCGCGGGCGTTAGCCAGCCCTTCGTTCATAACGGCGTCGAAGCCGGTGTGCTTCTTGATGAAGATTTCGCTGAATTGGCGGTCCTGCCGGAGCAGGATAGCTTGAAGGCGGACCAACTCCAGCAGCGCCAGGAACATGGCGATCAGCGCCCTCTCCGAGCGGGTGTGGCTCAACAGGCGGCGCAAGGCTACCGGCTTGTCTTCCATGGTGAGGCGGCGGGCGAGGAACTGGATCATCTGGCCCACGGTTACCGAGTCTTCGCTGACGTTGAGGACTGGGCGTTGGCGGGCGCGGTCTAGAATGTCGCGGAAAATACGGACCAGGTCCACGGTGTCGGCGGCGATCTCCGGCTCGGTTGCCGCATCGCCTTTGAACTCGCGGACGCCAGGATTGGACCAGGTGGCGGCCTCGAGCATCTGCTTCTGTTGCAGCATCTGGGCGGCGTTCTTGAAGCGTTCGTGCTCAAGCAGCCGCTCCACCAGCTCCCGCCGGGGGTCCTCGGCTGCGTCTTCCGGGCCAGAGGCCGCGCGCGGCAGCAGCATCTTGCTCTTGATATGGATCAGCAGCGAAGCGGTGTAGATGAACTCGCCCGCCACGTCCACGTCCGTGGCCTTGAGTTGGTTGACGTAGGCCAGGAACTGTGCCGTGATCTTGGCGATGGGAATGTCGTAGATGTCGATGTCCTGCTTGCGGATCAGGTCCAGCAGCAAATCGAGGGGTCCGTCATAAACCCGGCCCACAATCACCGAAAAAGGAGACTGCTCTGAGCTTTCGTCCAGCTTCTTCTGCCGCGCCGCGAGCTTGGCGGCGGCCTTTTCGTCTGCCTTCTCGCTTGCTCTTTCCTCGGCAGTGGGTTCGGGGGCGAGTACCAGCGAGGGGGCGGCATTGAGAATTGCGGCTGACTCAGGAACCGGCTCAGGAGTGGGATCTGGCTCGGCGGCTGGTTGTGGCTCGGGAAGCGGGGCAGACGGAGGGTCGGCGACCGGGGCGGCCTGCTCGACTGCGGCATCGGAAACTGGTTCGGGAGTGGGTTCTTGCTCAGCTTCCATCAGGGGTTCCGCCTCTTCGGCCGGCTCCGGAACAGGCACATTCATAACTTCTGGAGCGGTCATTGGCTCCGGTTCGGATTCGGGCTTGGACGCTGCCTCAGCTTCAGGATCTTCCTGAAGTTCTGGCTTGTCCACAGGATCTGAGACAGGAACAAGGACAGCTTCTTGCTCTGGAATGATTTGGGCTGCTGATTCAGACTCTGCGGCCGGGATCGATTCGGTGACTGGCGTAGTCAGTGGCTCGTCCACGGGATCGGCCAGTTCAGATGCGGGAGCAGGAACAGTTTCAGGCATCGGCGGAGCCTCCACGACGGGTTCGGCTTCCCCAAGCGGCTCCGGGTCAGACTCGTTCACGGTTTCTGGTGCGGCGGCTGGCTCTGGCTCAAATTCTGGCTCACTCACAGCTTTCTCATCCAAGGCCTCCGCGGGTTCTTCTTCGATCTCAGGTTCAGAGAAAGCGGTGAGAACGGATTCCTGATTTAAAACCGCTTGGGGAGCTGCCTCAGGCTCAGGCACCGGCTCGCCAAACGATTCTACCTGTGGCTCTTCCACGGGAGCGCCCTGCTTAACTGCGGCAGAGGGAACCGGCTCAGGCATAGATTCGGCCTCCACAACAGGTTCGGCCTCATCGAGCGGCTCAGAAACCAAATCATCCGCATCTTTCTCTTCAAGGATTTCCTCGGGTTCTGGCTCGGGGCTCGGCTCCGGCTCGAATTCCAGTTCGGCCTTGGCTTCTTCGACCGGCTCTGGAACGGGCTCGCTCACGGCCTCGGTCGCTGGCTCGCCGGTGGGTTCGGAGTCAGCGATGAAAGCGGTGTCTTCCTCTCGAATTGTCTGTTCGGCAGGCTCCAGCTCCGGAAGCGGTGTAGCCGTTGGCTCGTTCTCAAAATCGGCCTGCTCGACAGCGGCAGCAAAAACAGCCGCGGGGACTGGATCGCACACCACCACGGGTTGTTCGGCAGTTTTGAGTGGTTCCTCGGCAGGCTCGCGCGCAACTTCCGGCTCCGCCTCAAGTCTGGCGGCCGGTGCCTCGAAAGCCGCGGCAAGCTGCTCAACAGCCGGAACGAAATCCGGTTCCGGAACCAAAGCAGAATGGACCAGGGTTGCAGGTTCGGTGGCCGGAACGGCAATCGTCTCCGCCTCGGCCTCGACGGCGGCGTGCGGGGCAGTTTCTGCTTCAGGTTCTACTTGTGCTTCCGCCTCGGCAAGAAGCGGATCGGCTAAAGCAGCCTCGTTCATCGCCGAGGTGACAGCCGGATCAGCCTCGGCTTCAAGAGTCGATTCGGTTGCGGGCTCAGCCAGACTCGGTGGTGTGGCGACGGCAATTTCGGATTTGGGGAACGGATCGGTCAATGCTTCTTCTTCTGAATTCTCTTCCAAACTGTCTGAAAGCTCTGGTTCTGGAGCAGGTTCTGGCTTTGCGGTCCGGGCGAAAAGGCCGAATCCCGAACGAATGCCGTCCAACGCAAAATTCAGCGCCTTTCGCCACCACGGGATTGTCTTTTCAGGCACGTGCATTTCCTTGGCGGTTCACGCTGCAGCCGGTTTACCCGGTGCAACACGAACGCTCGCTTCTGTACGGCTCAGGATCATTGGCCTGTCTCGCCGGTCTGGGTCATCTGCATGGCGGCGCGCACCTGCTTCATGGTCTGCTCGGCGCGAACGCGGGCGCGATTTGAACCGTCCTCAAGGATTTCAATTGCCTGGGCCTGGGAAAAGCTGGCGCGCCTGTCCTGCATGGGCTGCAACACCTGCACCAGGCCATTGGCAGCCCAGCTCTTGCACTCGATGCAGCCAATCCCGGCCGTGCGGCAGCCGTCGTAGACCTTGGCCAGCGTCTCGGGCGTGGAGAAGACCTTGTGCAGGTCGCCCACCGGACATTTGTCTGGGTCGCCGGTGTCTGTGCGGCGGACGCGGGCCGGGTCAGTGACCATGGTCTTGAGCTTCTGACGCACCACCGGCTCCGGATCGGTTAACTGGATGGTGTTGCCGTAGCTCTTCGACATTTTGCGCCCATCGGTGCCGGGCAGCTTGGGTGAGGGCGTCAAAAGCACCTGCGGCTCTGGCAGAACTTCGGCTCCGTTCAGCTTGTAGAACTGGTTGAAGCGCCGCGCCACCTCGCGCGTCAGCTCCACGTGCGCCGTTTGATCGTTGCCCACTGGGACGAACTGCGGCTGATAGAGCAGAATGTCGGAGGCCATCAGCAGCGGGTAGCCCAAAAAGCCGTAATTCGACAGATCCTTGCCTGTGAGATTCTCCTGCTGCTCCTTGTAGGTGGGCACGCGCTCCAGCCAGCCCAGCGGCGTAATCATGCCCAGCAGCAGGTTCAGCTCGGTGTGTTGCAAAACCCGGCTCTGCAGAAAAAGCACGCTCTTGGCCGGGTCAAGACCGGCGGCCAGGTAGTCCAGCAGCACGTCCAGGGTGTTGGCGGCAATCTGCGAGGTGTCTGCGTAGTCCGAGGTCAGCGCGTGCCAGTCGGCGATAAAGAAATAGCACTCGTACTGGTCCTGGAGCTTGACCCAATTGGCCAAGGCGCCCATGTAGTTGCCCAGATGCAGCTTGCCGGTAGGACGCATTCCGCTCAAAACGCGCGGACGGGAGGATGGAACTGCAGATTCTGCCATTTTGCCTATCGATTCCGGAATGATGCCAGGAGAATATCGCCGCCCTCCGGACAATCCGGAAAAACGGCTTATTCCATTGTAGCGGGAGGCAACGGTGGGAGGACGCGGCATGTTGACCGGCGGCCAAGCCTTCAGGCCTCGGCGGCTTCCGTCCTCATCTTTGCCAGCGCCTTCCTTGTGCTCGTTGCGGCTGAGCCGTCGGGGCTGAGCCTTAACGCTTCATCGAACGCCGCCCACGCCTTTTTCCACTCGCCCAGCGCGCGCCATGCCTCTCCTGCAAAGTACTGCACCCCCGCCAGATCCCGATCCTTCAGCGCAGCGGAGCCGGCAAACGCTTCCTGGAGTCTCGCCTCGGCCTCCTGCCGCCGCCCGCAAGCTGCCAGCGCCCACGCATACCGCCCAAGCCTCATGGCGTGATCCGAGTTTCGCCCATAGCTGGAAACCTGCTGGTCCCCGGCGGCCAGCGCCTGTTCCATCAGTTCGCAGGCGCGGTTAGCGTCCTTCTTCTGCGAGAGCAGGCAGGTCGCAAGGGCCACATGAAAGCCCGCTGTGCGCTGCGGAACCTGTACAGCCGCTTCCAGCAGCTTCTGCGCCTCCGCCTCAAGCCCGTCATTCTCCAAAGCCAGCGCATAGGTGTAGAGTTCGGTGCTGGTCAGACGCGGCTGGCCCTGCTCGTCGAACGCGAACGGCTTCACAACTGCCCGCGCCTCGGGATAGCGTCCGGCATTGAAAAGGATCGGCCCTTCCAGCGGGGTTCCATAGCCAGGAATCCGCGCCAGCCGCCTGTCCATCTGAATCGCCCGATCGAATTCGCCCTGCCGCGCCAGCCCATAGGTCCATCTGCGCAGCTTGGTCAGCGCGACTCCCCATACAATCAGAATTCCGATTGGCGCAAAGAATACGGCAGTCTTGATCTCCCGCCGTACCGGAGAGATCATCACCGCCATGATGATGGTGACGATCACCCAGGTTATTACCTTGCCTGGCCATTTTCTCCGGCGCATCCCACCCTCGCCCGCAACCAGGCTTTTCTGTTGAATCTCGGAATGCGGGGCGCTCTGTTCGGGCTTCCGGGACGTCTGCAAGAGCGCGACGAGAATGGCCGCCACAACCAGCGCGCTGATCATGGTGATCCGCTGCACAGAGGAAGGTGGGAGATTCCTTGCTGCATGATGAATCAGGAAGACGGCTGCGAACCCAATCAGAGCGACCGCGATAAAGGTCTTTTGCCTGTCGTCGAGCCACGGCCCCTTTTCTTCGCCAAATCCTGTACCCGGCTGCGTGCATTGGTTTCTCCTGCGCCGGGTTGATGCAGCCAGAGCGCCCAGGACGCCCAGCAGGTCAAACGCGGGGCGCGCTGCATGAGTGATCCACTCCGGATAAGAAGGCCAGAGATATTTGATGTATTCCCCGCCCAGGGAGGGAACTGTTGCGAGGATGAAGAGCACAAAGAGAACCCACTTCACGTTTGTCCAGCGCTTCTTCTTCGTGGCCTCGGCCGCAGTTGTGCTCGAGATGAGCTTGGGGGTAGAGCGGACCCCGGCCTCTCGAAGGAGAAGGCCCAGCCAAATCAGAAAAAGAATCCCCACAGCACCTGCAAGAAGGGTGGGCGCAACCTGCCAAAAACGCTCATGGAAGGTTGGCAGCGCGGGCAGTTTGTGCGCATTCTGCCTGCTCGCAAGCCAAAAGGATGCGATAACTCCCGCAATCGCAAGGATGAATCGGAAACCCCAATTTGATTGCGGCTGAGAGGTCTTGCTGTCGCACTGCTTGCTTGTTTCGGTCGCCTGGGGCATGGTCTTTCTCCCATACAGCGAAACCACGATTGGTGCATCCGGATTGGTGCATCCGGGGCCACAGCTCCAAAGGGTTGACTTCCTGAAGGAGTCAACACCCTTCCTGAGGTTTTTGGGGCATGGTAATCCTGGTTCGCTCAAGTGACCGAATTATAGACGCGATCATTGCCCTGCTGAAGACAGATGTTCCTTTAATGCCAACAAAAATTTTCTGAAGGCGGAATTCTATATGTGGGCCAGAACGCGGTAGACCAGTTCGAGAACCGGGTTCAGTGTTATTCCCAGCACCGCGCGGCCCACAAAGATCATCAGCAGATAACTGCCCCAGATGGGAAACCGGTCGAATACTTGCGCCGCGCCATAGGGCAGCATCTGCCGCAGAATGTGGCTGCCGTCCAGCGGCGGAATCGGAATCAGATTGAAGATGCAGAGGGTGAGGTTGAGCTGGAGGGCCAGGGTGCCGAGCAGTTCCAGAGCCTGCATGGTCGTGGAGGGGGTTGCCCCTTCGGGCATATGGCTCTCGACAAGAAGGATAGCCGCCAGGCCCAGAAATGCGATGAAGGCGAGAACGAGATTCGAGGCCGGGCCAGCCAGGCTGACCAGCATGTCGTCGCGTTTGAACTTGCGGAAGTTGCGGCTGATGATCGGCACGGGCTTGGCCCATCCGAAGAGAAAGCCGCCAAACATGCCGATCCCGATCAGCGGTCCGAAGATCATCAGCGCGGGAAAGAGCAAGGTGCCGATGGGGTCGATGTGGTCCACCGGGTTCAGCGAGACGCGCCCCAGCATACGGGCGGTCTGATCGCCCAGCCGCGAGGCCATCCAGGCATGGGCGGACTCATGGACGCTGAGCGAGAAAAGAAGCAGGACGAACTCGAAAACGGCTATAAGAAACGCGTTGGATTGCAAACTGATTCTCCACAGGCTGGAAACTTCAGGTTAGCATGGAGGGTCGTGCGGATTCGACCCTGCGCGGGAGCGAAACCGGCGCAGGCGTTGTCCAAGCGGTTATGGGTTCCAGATTCTGTGTGTGAAAGGCGAACGGTCATGCGGAGATGGATAGCGGGCGTTTTTCTGTGTCTGGCGTTGTTTGGAGTGACGGCTGGACCGGCTTCAGGTCAGGGCGATGAGGCCGCCAGGGCCAATGAATTGTTCAATGCAAGGAAGCGGCTCGATGCGCTGCCGCTCTATGAAGAGCTGGCGAAGGCACACCCGGATCAGAGCCTGTATTTCAGGCGGTTGGCAGACTGCCTGGCGGCGAAGGCTGCCCAATTGAGCGATCCGGCCGAGGTGAAAGCGATGCTGACGAGGGAGCGGGATGCAGCCAAGCGCGCCGTCGAACTGGGCGATACGACCGAATATATACGGATGATGGCCAATATCGACCCCAACCAGCCTCTCTTGGGCGGCATCAATAGCCCCGGCAAGGCCCTGCTGGCGGAGGCTGAAAGGGCTTATGGGGCGGGAGACTTCCAGGCGGCGTTGGCCAAGTACACGGCCGCGGCGGAGGCCGATCCCAAGCTGTATGAGGCCGCGCTCTATGCCGGCGATACGGCATACGCGCAGAAGGATATGAAAACCGCAGCCCAGTGGTTTGCGCGGGCCATCGCCATCGATCCCAACCGCGAGACGGCCCATCGTTACTGGGGCGATGCGATTCTGAAGTATGGCAACGACCCGATGGCTGCGCGGGAAAAGTTCATCGATGCGGTGGTGGCCGAGCCGTATAGCAGGCTGGCCTGGCAGGGAATCCGGCAGTGGGCACAGGTTGAGAAGGCTGTTCTGCTGGCGCCGAAAATCGACCGGCCATCAGCTCCCGTGGTGGACGCCAAAAAGCCGAACAACATCACCATCAACATCGATCCGGAGGCGACTGACGACAAGAAGCATCCGGGAGCCTCGGCGTGGCTGATGTACTCACTGACACGCGCCGCCTATCACGGCGACCTGTTCAAGAAGGAGTTTCCGGACGAGAAGGAGTACAGGCACTCGATGAAGGAAGAGGATGCGGCGCTGAGCGGCGTCGCGGAAGGCATCAGGAACCAGAAGGTCAAGACAAGCGATCTGGATGAGAGCCTGCGCAACCTGGTGGAGCTGAATGATGCGGGAATGCTGGACTGCTGGATTCTGATCAGCGCCGCAGATCAGGGCATCGCGCAGGACTACGATGCCTACCGCAAAACACATCGTCAGTTATTGCATGATTACCTTGACCGGTTCGTGGTGCATGGCGGAGTGAATCCGGCGCAGTGAGCGGGGCGGCTTTATCGCCCTGTGCCGCCGACCGTCATCTTGTCCGCTTCGGTTTCATTACGCGGCGGACAAGCGCAGATGCAACTTCGATCCAGTTGCCTCGGCGAAGCGCAGCAGCGTCTTGGTGCTGGGAAGGGTTTGTCCGCTCTCCAGCCGGGCAATGGCGGACTGGCTGGTGTTCATGCGTTTGGCCAGCTCCGTTTGGGAGAGACCGGCGCGGAGGCGCGCGCGCAGCAACTCGGCAGAGAATTCAAACTCCGGAGCGAGGCGGTCGTACTCCGCCTTGAATTCGGGATCCTTCAACCACTCATCCGCTAGTTCTTTCAAGGGGATGGTCATAACAACTCCTGCCAGCCAGATTCCCAAAAGCTGTTTATATCCAGATTCTAGCCGCTTCGAGGCCTTTCTGCAGGGGCTAAAGCCCGGTTCATTATGCAGCGCTTTCGGCACGACTAAAAGTCGTGCCCTGATACAAAGCATTGACCATAGAGTGTTTGGGTTTCCCACCCTTGCGCCAGGAAAAAGCGCAAGGATGGGGCACCCGGCTGGATGATGCGGCAAGACGTTGTTCGTATCAAAAGTGGAGGTGAACAGTAGACCTGTATTCCCGCTTTGTCGTGTCTTGCACAACAAATTTCGCATCGATCCATCGATCATCTGTTCCCCTCAGGTCGTCAGGTATTGGATTATCCCCTTTAGCGATAAACCAACCTCGAAATGCATCGCCAGGACCGAGTTTGCCTTGATGGAATCGTCGATGATTCAGCACTTCGTCTCGATGTACCTGAATACCTAGCTGACCTACCGAATAGAAATCTCTCGGTGGGTCAGCCTCTTTTGGATCAAACGCTGGTTCGAGACTTGGCTCGTTCCAGGGTGGTTCGATGCTGTAGTACGCGATCACAATTGTCGCTTGAGGCGAATCGTTTGTGATTGCAACCTGGACAGAATAGGAGGTTAGTAAGCCAGGAGAAGATTCAATTCTGTCCGAATATTGGTCCCCAACTTGTCGAATCGAGATTATTTTTCGATTCTGCCGCCAGAAGGAATATATCGCCCAAATGAAAGCGAGCAGCGGGAGTGAAAAATCTCTCAGCAGTTTGTAGACGAGCGTTTCAGTGATTCCACCCGAATTTTGCTCAATGGCCGCTGCTAGACATACTACCGTCATTACAATATCCTCACCTTCCCGTGCCGCCGACGGTCATTTTATCCAGCTTGATGGTGGGCAGGCCGACGCCCACGGGGACGGATTGGCCGTCCTTGCCGCAGGTGCCGATGCCCTGGTCGAGCTTAAGGTCGTGGCCGACCATGGAGACGTACTTCAGCGCCTCGGGGCCGCTGCCGATCAGCGTGGCGTCGCGCACGGGGGCGGTGACTTTGCCGTCTTCGATCAAATAGGCCTCGGAGGCGGAGAAGACGAACTTGCCATTGGTGATGTCCACCTGCCCGCCGCCGAAATTGACCGCGTAGAGGCCATGCTTGACGCTGCGCAGGATGTCTTCCGGCTCGTCCTCGCCGGCCAGCATGTAGGTGTTGGTCATGCGCGGCATGGGGATGGACTGATAGCTCTCGCGGCGGCCGGAACCCGTGTGAGCCGCGCCCATCAGCCGTGCGGAGAGCTTGTCGGTGAGGTAGCCGCGCAGGATGCCGCCCTCAATGAGAACCGTCTCCTGCGTTGCCGTGCCCTCGTCGTCCACATTGAGCGAGCCGCGGCGGCCGGCAATGGCGCCATTGTCCACGACGGTGACCTTCGGGCTGGCCACCTGCTGCCCTATCAGCCCGGCAAAGGCCGAAGTCTTTTTGCGGTTGAAGTCGGCTTCGAGTCCGTGGCCTACCGCTTCGTGGAGCAGAATGCCGGGCCATCCGGGGCCAAGCACCACTTCCATCTCGCCCGCCGGTGCGGGTACGGCGCTGAGCTGCAGAATCGCTCCCCGCGCGGCTTCCTTGGCCAGAGCCTCAGGGCTTTTGGAGCCAACGAACTGCTCCAATCCAGCACGCCCGCCGCCGCCCGCTGTTCCTTTGGTTGTGGTTGCGTCCTCCTTGGCGATAACGAAGACATTGAGCCGGCAGAGGGGCTGGGTGTCGCTGGCGAAGGCGCCGTCGGATGCGGCGATGAGTATCCGGCGCAACTCCTCGGCGTAGCTGGCCCGGACCTGCACAATGCGCGGATCGAAGGCCCGAGCGGCGCGGTCGGCGCGCAGAATCAGTTCGAGGCGCGCGGCAAGATCCAGATCGTAGCCGCCCAGCGGCACGGGATAGAGATCGGCCTCAGGCGACTCGACAAATCCCTGCACCGTCTGCCTGGCCGGCCCGGAGGCGATCAGCGCGGCGGTGCGCGCGGCGTGGAGCAGGCGGTCGGAGTTGAGATTGTCGGTATAGGCGTAGCCTGTGCGTTCGCCGCTGAGCACGCGAATGCCGCAGCCCGCGCTGACGCCCTGGCTGGCTGACTTCACAATCTGCTCATCCACGCCCAGCGCGGTGGCCGTCACCGACTCGAAGTAGAGGTCGGCATAGTCGCCCCCGGCTGAGAGAGCCTCGCCCAGGCAGCGCTCCAGGAGCCGCTCGGTGATGCCGAATTTTTCAAAAAAATAGCGTTTGTGACTAGGGAGCGGGGAAGCAGCCGGTATGCTCATCGTATTTCTAAGTTTACGCCAGTTTTCACTCCGGCAGCGCCGCCGCCGCACCCGTTCCTCTCTTGATGCGGGGCCACCTGAACTCTGCCGCCGGTCTCCCTGGCGTGTTACATTTGGGCCATGAAAAAGATTCTTGCTGCCGTTCTGCTCTTGATGGTGTTTGCCAGCCCGGCGTTCGCTGCCCCGGCGCATCATCATCACCACCATCACCATCACTTCCATCACCCTCACGTTTAGAATGAACCCCGGCCCCAAAGCGGCGCTGTCGCTGGGGCCGGGCCGCACAACGCGGTCTTGTTTTCGCAAGCAAACATCCTAGGGTGCGCGCCATGACAGACCTGAACGACCTCCGCTACCCGATCGGCCGCTTCAGCCCGCAAGACGGAAGTCTGCCTGGCATTCGCGCCGCGCAGATTCAAACGGTGCGTCTGCTGCCTGAGCGTCTACGCGCCGCCGTCGCCGGCCTGAACGACACCCAACTCGATACGCCCTACCGCGAAGGCGGCTGGACCGTGCGGCAGGTTGTGCACCATGTGGCCGACAGCCACGCCGTCGCCTACATCCGCTGCAAGCTGGCACTCACCGAGAACTGGCCCACCATCAATCCCTACGACGAAGCTGCATGGGCCAGTCTGGCCGACAGCCGATTGCTGCCTGTCGATGTTTCATTGACGCTGATTGAGGCGCTGCACGCGCGCTGGGCGTCGCTGCTGGAGTCGCTCTCCGACGAGGACTTCCAAAAGGGCTACAACCACCCCGAGCGTGGCCGCGAAAATCTTGCCAGGGCGCTGGCAATGTACGACTGGCACTCGCGCCACCACACCGCGCACATCACCAGCCTGCGCACGCGCCAGGTCTGGTAGAGGCAGATGGCCGCCAGCGCTGAGGCTGCGTCACCCGAGCGGCTGGCCCAAAACATTGAAGAGTACCTGGCGGACCATCCTGCGGCCGCACTGCTTGGGGATGGCCGCGTTCTCTTTGACATGCGCACCGCTCGTTACGCGGTGACTGAGCAGCACGGGCGCTGCCTGCTGCAATTGTGGAGCGAGGAGCGCAATCTGATCCGCACCGTAGTCGAGGTGCAGGAACGCGCGCAATGCCTGCGCCTGGCCACCCGCCGCATGGGTGCGGCCAAGCCGCAAACTCTCGAACTGGTTCCCACCAGCGACCGCCGCACGCCCACCGCCCGTGAGACTGCCCGCCGCAACTATCAGCGGCTACTGGAGCGCGTGCTGACCCGCCACTTCATTGGCTCCAAAGTCGATGGTCTTCGCTCGGCGATGGACCTGGAGCACAGCTTCGGGCCGGCCTATGTACGCGGACGCCTCTTGCGCGGAACCGCTGCCGAGGCAGTGATCGGCGTCAGCGAGGCGGAGTCGGGATCGATCGTGGACGGCGTTCTGACCCTGGGAATTCTCTGGCTGGACCACTGCCGGCAGAAGGGAGACGGCCGGCGGCACTTTGGCGGGCTCAAAGTGATAGTGCCAACCGGCGCGTGGCGAACCACAGCCGAACGCATGGCCTGGCTGAACCACGCAGCGGCGGATTTCCAGCTTTTTACGCTGGATGAGCGCAGTGAAGAGCTTGCGGAGGTGGACTTTCGCGACACCGGCAACCTGGAGTCACGGCTGGTTCATGCTTTTTCCAGGGACGCGGCCATCGAGCGCTCTCAGTCCGGAATCGCCCGGCTGCTGGCGCTTGTTCCGCCCGCCGCCAGGGAGCGGGTCGAACTCCGGCCCACTTCGGCCACCGAGGTGGGGTTACTGCTGCACGGGCTGGAGTTTGCGCGCGTGCGGCATGGCTTTGCCGCCAACTCCTTTGCCCGCGAAGATGAGATCACCTTCGGCGCGGGAGCCAACGAGACCCCGCTCACGCCGGAGAACGAGCCGCTTTGCCGCGATTTGCTCGCGAGGCTCTTCCTCAGCCGCCACGCCGACGGCGCGCACACTGACCCGCTCTTCCGCTTGCAGCCGGAGCGCTGGCTGGAATCCCGGTTGCGGGGCGAAATCACTGAACTGCTGCCGGAGCTGCGCGGCGATCTGCTCTACTCGCAGGTACCAGCGCTCTCCATCGGTGACCGGGGACTGCTGGACCTGCTGACTCTAGACCGCAATGGACGTCTGGCGGTGATCGAGTTGAAGGCCGATGAGGACCTGCATCTGCCCTTGCAGGCCCTGGATTACTGGATTCGCGTCCGCGCACTGAACAACGACCGACAACCGGCGGCGGGCAATGAGGGCGGCAGGCCGCTGTCGGCCTTCGAGCGTCAGGGCTACTTTGCCGGAACAGAGGTTTCGCCGCTCGAGCCGCGCCTGCTGCTTGCCGGCCCGGCTCTGCGAATTCACCCCGCCAACGAACCGGTGCTTCGCTACTTCTCCCCTCAGGTCGAGTGGGAGCTGATCGCGCTCACGGAGCATTGGCGGCGGGAGCTGAAGGTGGTCTTCCGGAAACGCAGCGGGGACGGCCGAAGCTAGAGCGTTATCACTGTTCCTGTAGGGTTGAGTTCGTGGTTTCCCACCCATTTCACAAAGAACGTGAAATGGATGGGGCACGGAACTTCCTTATACCCTGCGTGAAAATGCCCGCAGGCAAGTTCACCACGCGAAAACTCTGACCTAGCCGCCAAAAACAGAAAGGCCCTTCCCGAAGGAAAGGCCAATCTGCCAACTCTTGCTGAAGGCCTAATCGACGGTCACCGAAAACGTGGTGGCTTCTGTCGTATTGGCCGGATCGCTGCCGGTTGCCGTTACCGTGAAGGTGTATTTGTCGGCAGTCGTGCCCGTAGTTGTGGTTGTGGTAGACGAACCCCCGCCGCCGCAGCCGGCCAGGCTGCCCAGCACCGTCATGAGCACCAGGACGCCCAGCATTGAGCGCCAATTGCGCCGCCGCGCCGGAATCCCCATAAAGACCAGGAGCGCTAAAACCGCTCCGCCGCCTGCGCCAGCCCATCCACTGCCCTTGCCGGGCAGCTTCGGATAGGCCAACTCACTGGTGGTGGCCGCCGTTGTGTACACCGTTGCGGTCGCCGTCCCGCCCATCTGCACCGCACTGCTGGGGATGGAACAGGTGGGCAGATACATATCCCCGGCGGTATAGCTGGTCAACGCGCAGGCCAGGGTGACGGTTCCCGAATAACCGGTGGTCGTGCTCACCGTGATGGTCGAGGTCGCCTGCCCTCCAGGGGTGGCAATGGCCGCTGTCGTCGTAGCCGTAACCGTATACGTGGATTCCGTTACCGTGACGGAGGCTACTCCCGCGCCCGAGGCGTAGTTTGCATCACCGCTGAAGGCCACTGTGAGTGGGTCGGTCCCGGCGTTCAGGCTGTTCGCCGGGATGGTGAAGGTATAGGCGCCGGCTGTGAGTTGCTGCGTCGCTGATGTGTAGCCGCCGCCCGATAGAGTGACCGATCCGGTGGGCGTGACGCCCGTGCCGGTCACAGTGGCCGTCACCTGAAGGCTCGATCCCGAATCCAGAGCGCTGGTCGCCGGGGTCACCGTCACGGTCGGCGTAAGCACGGCAACGTAGGTCACCGTCACCGTTGCCGAACCGCTGGTCGAATTGTAGGTCCCATCTCCGCTATACAGAACCGCGAGAATGTCGGACCCGCCTGCAAGAGAGTTGTAGGGGATGGTGATGGAGTAGCTGCCGCTGCTTGAAAGCGCCGCCGCCGCCGAAACGTAGCCGCCGCCGGAAAGCGTCACCGTTCCCGTTGGCGTTCCGCCCGTGCCTGTCACCGTGCCTGTCACTGTCAGGGTCTGGTTGGAATTGATGGCATTGGACGATGGCGTTACCGTCACGGCCGGGGTCAGTTTCGTCACCGTCACGGCCGCTGTGCCGCTTGCCGGGGCGTAGGTTGCGTCCCCGCTGTAGGAGGCTGTGAGGGTGTCGGAGCCGCCGCTCAGGCTGCCGGCCGGAATATCAAAGGTGTAGCTTCCGCCGGAAAGAGCTTCCGTTGCCGAGGTATAGCCGCCGCCGGAAAGCGTAACGCTTCCGGTCGGTGTTGCCCCGCCGGCCGTCGAACTGGCCACGGTCACCGTCACGTTCAGGCTCTGGTTTGAAGTCACGCTGCTTTCGGACGGCGTCACCGTCACCGTTGCCTCTGCGGTGCCAACGGCCGAGGTCCAGTTATTCACCACGTTGGCTACATTCAGCGACCCCAACCCGGTAGCCAGATCGTAGCCCACGCCCGCGCTGTAGCCTGACAGGATGCCTACGCCGCCTTGGTTGGCTGTGTAGAGCACCGTGCAGTTGGGTGAGACGTAACCGAAATCGCCGTCATCGCACGGCATTGCGTTGGTGCCCGTATCGATGTCGTTGAAGTAGCAGCCATTGCCGGTCGTGGCTGTCTCCGCGCTGCAACTCGAATAAGACTGCCGGGCGGCCAGCTTGTAAAGTTCGCCGTTGGGGCTCCCCTGTGAAGAGCCTGCTTTCTGGTTGATCAATGCCATCACGCCCGCCATGGCCGGTGTGGCCACTGACGTCCCGCCCACCTCCTCCGCAAGAGGCTCGGTGTTCGTTAAATAGGTGCAGGGAGCCACATCTGAAACGCAGATCAAATAGGCGCTGCTGGACAGAGTGCCGGAGGAGGCGAAGAAACTCACGTCCGGAAGATCGCGCACTCCGTCCGCTGGGATGCCGGGAACGCCCGTCTGCCAACTCGGCTTGGGCCATCCGTCATTGTAAAGGGCAACCGAGCCACTGCCGGTGGTAACGCTGTTGCCGGTGCAACTGGACACATCTGTGCCATCGCTGGCCACGCAGCCGCTCCGCCCGCCGCCTCCCCCAACCGTATCCACTAACGGAGAAAGATCCACGTTGTAGTAGTAGTCGATGTACTGGTAGTAATCGACAACGAAGTTGCAGGCTGTCTCGGGATTGGAAACGCCGCTTACGCCCAGCGGTTCTGCCCATTGCGTCTCAAGAAACGCCGCCCCGATGGGGCTGGCACAGGTGTCGTTCCAGGGAACCTCGGGCACGTAACCCTTGGCGCTGGACCCATTCGCGGCGTTGGTTGTGTTCCAGTAGGGCGCGGGCGTGCATTCGGTGCTGGTTGTCAGTGAGCACCAATTGAAATCGGTGCCGCCCACTGCCGTGTTGTAAGGCGTGGATGCAACCCCGCTCACTGAAAGACCGTACTCGGCAGCCCATGGCGTTCCATATTTTGCATCCATGCCTTCGTCGCAGCTTGCCGAACCCGCGTCTCCCGCGGCCACAAACACGGCAATTCCCTCCGAAGCTGCAGTCTGCCAAAGGTTGTAATACTCGAGATTGCCAACTGTGCCTTCGCCCAGCTCGCACTCGCCATAGCTCACATTCATGATGTTGGCCAGAAGCGGAGTGTGGTTGACGATATAACTCTCTGAGTCGTAGAGATTGTCGTCCGTGGGCGAGGATGGGTAAGAGGCCACCAGCACAATGTTCGCCCCCTTGGCCACCGATCCCGCCCACTCCACATCCAGCGAGTTCTCAATCAGGTCGTCGGTGTTGCACAATGCGGTCGTACTAGTGCTTGTGCAAACGGTCAGAGGCTCGCTGTTGCCGGAAACCATCGTGAACTGATTGGCGGAGTAAGCTGGCAGACCAAAGGTGCTGCGAAAAGTGGCTATATCATTTTTGCCATTGCTGCCGATGGCAGTGAGACCGGCATTGATGGCGCTGGTTCCCGCAATGGCGATGGTCTGTCCCGTCCCGTCGGTGCCGGCGGTCCATAGCGGAAGAATGTTGTAGATCGTGGCAAAGTCGTAAGGCGCCACATCCTCCACCTGGTATGCGCTGTAGCCGTTCTGGGCGGGAACGCTGATGCCGAACTCCGGACGGGCCGCCATGGATTTGGTTCCCGCCAGAGTCTTTGCTCCTGTGGAAGCTACGCCCTGTATCCGCAGCCATTTTCCCGACTCGCGGTTCATCTTCACCTGGCTGCCCAGCTTGTGCAGGGGCCGCGGGAAGAAGTTGTGCAGCGCTTTCACGCCTGCCACCACCGGCGTCAGCGCGGCGGGAATCTTCGGGTCGCTCATATTGCCGATATGAGGCACGCCCTTCACTTCCAGGTTGTGAATCTCGGTGTGAAACGTGCTCTCTACCTGCGCCGCCGTGCCGCTGAAGCGGATCGACATGTGGTCGTTCGTCACTTCATCGATCGAAAAACCATGCCGGGTCAGCCAGTTGGAGATGGTTGCAATGTCGGTTTCCGAGGGACCGAACTTCTGGCCCACCTCCGCTGGCTGGAGCCAGTGGTGAAACTCGGGCGAGGAGGAGTCATATTGGTTGGCAACAAACTTCTCGAAGGCCGCCTGCTGTTCCGGGCTCCGGCTCAGCACCAGAATCAGGTCCGTCATGGGGAGATCAGAGCTCACCCGTCCGCGGTCGTTCTTCGCGTTCGCCGATGGGTGCGTGTTGCCCTTGAGAGTCACAAGCTGGCTTTCGTCTACCTGGTCCACAATCCGTATTGCGGGTGCAAACCTCTGGGCTCGCAATGTTGGACTGCACAACATGGCCGTCGCGCAGAACACTGCGCCGGCCAATACAAAGTGGGGAAGTGAACGCATAGAACGCATAGTGGCTTTCCTCGACCTTCATTCGGAGATTAAACCCCCCGAAAAGACAAAAGTTGCGTTTTCAATCGAAGTTTTCCGGGGAAAACCGCCTACGGGCACTTCACCCTCGACTTCAACATTAAGGCCATCATAATTGGCGGTTTGGCTTCGGGACGGGCAACAACTCCTCCGCTCAAAGAGCGGAGGACAATCCCTGAATCGGGAAAGCTTCCGGCCTTGGTTCCGGTTTGCACATCTTGAAATTCATCGCAAAAAGAAACCGGAGCCTCGGGGAAGAACAGGCGATCTTCAGATCGCGCGGCTCTTCTTGCGAACCAAGGCCGATCAGCCTGTATAGACGGGACCGCGCCGGAAAGGTTGACCTGTAGGCGGAAAGAAAGCAGAGGGGCTGGTGAATTCCGTAGAAGAATGCTTTTCAGTATTTCAGGCGTGGAAGCGGAGCGCAGTCCGGGCAGGCTGCCTACAGCTTTTGCGTTCTCTGCACGGCGCGCACGCCGGGGACGCGGCGCAAGCCCAGGACCATGCGATTGAGATGGCGTACATCTTCGGCCTCGGCCACAAGCTCGACGATGGCTTCGCCATTCTCGTCCTTGCGGATATCCACGCCGCTGATGTTTGAGTTGTCGTCGGAAAGGACGGCGATCAACTCCTTCAACATGCCGGCGCGGTCGTCGCAGGAAACGGTGATTTTGACGGGGTAGCGCTGCGGCCGGGCGGCGGACTGCTCGCCCAGGCGCGACCACTCGACGGCGATGCGGCGGTCGCTTTCGTAAAGCAGGTTCTGCACGTTCGGGCAACTGCGCGCGTGAACAGCCACGCCCTTGCCGCGGGTTACGTAGCCCACGATCTCTTCGCCACGGATGGGGTTGCAACATCGCGCGCGATAGACAAGCATGTCGTTCTGGCCCTCCACCTGGAGCGAGTCGGAACCGGTCAGGTGCAGCTTGCGCACCGCGTCCGACATGGCCGCCTCGCCCGCGTTGCCGGGCTTGATCTCCGGCGTGGCCTCAGCCTCCGGCTGGACGGTGCTGCCAGGGGCCAACTTGCTGAGCACCTGGCGGGCGGAGTGCTTGCCCTGGCCCAGGGCGGCCAGCAGATCAGTAGCGGTGGCCACGCCATATTCGTTGGCGATGCGGCTCAGGTCCTGGTCGCCCACCAGGTTGAGCGAAACCTTGTACTTGCGGGCCTCTCGCTCCAGCAGCTTGCGGCCAATCTCCACGGCGCGCCGCCGCCGGTCTTCGTTGAGCCAGTGCTTGATCTTGTTGCGGGCGCGGGGACTCTTGACGAACGTAAGCCAGTCGCGGCTTGGCTTGTGGTCCTTCTGGGTGATGATCTCGACGATGTCGCCCGTACGCAGCTTGGTGCGCAAGGGCGCCATGCGGCCGTTGACCTTGGCGCCCACGCAAGTGTGGCCCACTTCTGTGTGAATCGTGTAGGCAAAGTCCACCGGCGTGCCGTCGGCGGAAATCACCACCACCTTCCCCTTGGGCGTAAAGGTGTAGACCTCGTCGGGATAGAGATCCATCTTCAGGCTGGAGAGGAACTCGTTCGGGTCGGTCATCTCCTTTTGCCACTCGACCAACTGCCTGATCCAGTTCAGCCGTTCCTCGTCGCGGGCCGTCACCGCGCCGCCACCGGCCTTGTACTTCCAGTGGGCCGCAATTCCCTCCTCGGCGATGCGGTGCATCTCCTCGGTCCGGATCTGCACCTCGAACTGATGCCCCGTGGCGCTCATCACCGTCGTGTGCAGCGACTGGTAGCGGTTGGCGCGGGGCATGGCGATAAAGTCCTTGATGCGGCCCGGCACCGGGTGCCACAGCGTGTGGATAAGACCGAAAACCGCATAGCAGGCGGCTACGTCCTGGGTGATGACGCGCACCGCCAGCAGATCGTAGACCTGGTCGAAGGAGACCTTCGAGCGCTGCTGCTTCTGGAAGATCGAGTAGATACGCTTGATGCGCCACTCGACGCGCGCCTCAATGTTGTTTTCGCGCAGTTGCTCGATCAGCGTGTCTTCCACGCCGCGCAGAAACTGCTCACCCTCGATGCGGCGGGATTCGACGGCCGCCGAAACCTGCTCGTAGCTCACCGGGTCCGTGTAGCGGAAGGCCAGATCCTCAAGCTCGCCGCGCACCTTGCCCATGCCCAGCCTGTGAGCAAGTGGCGCGTAGATGTCCAGCGTCTCCCGCGCAATGGCCTCCTGGCGCTCCGGCTTCAGGTGCTCCAGGGTCCGCATGTTGTGCAGGCGGTCAGCCAGCTTGATCAGTACCACACGCACATCTGAAACCATGGCCAGCAGCATCTTGCGCACGTTTTCAGCCTGGCGATCCTCGCGATTGGCAAACTGGATCTTGTCGATATTGGTAACGCCCTCGACGATGTGGGCCACCTGGTCGCCGAATTCGGCCGCAATCTCTTCATTCGTGGCGGGTGTGTCCTCGACCGAATCGTGCAAGAGGCCGGCGGCAATGGCCGTCGAGTCCATCTTCATCTCCGCCAGCACCTCGGCCACCTCGAGCGGATGGATCACATAGGGCTCGCCGGAAGCTCGCATCTGCCCGCGATGATGCTGGACGCTGAATTCCCAGGCCTTGCGGATCAGTGAGATGTCTTCGCTGGGGCGGTTGGCATGCACCTGGCGGAGCAAAGCCTCCATCCGCTGGTCAATCGCCTGCTGGTCAATGACGAGCTTCTGAGGGGATGGCTTTTCAGAGCCGCGCACGTCTAGCTGCGCCTTCCCCGTGGGAGCCGGGGGTGCGCCAGGAGCCTCTGCCGGTATGGACTGCCGGACCGTCGCCATGCTTCATTATAGGCCGGGTTCGTTTGTGGCGCATGAAAGGCGCCTCGAGCGCGCTAGTTTATGGAGATCAAAGGCACAAGGGCGGGGGCGTGAGCATCAGAGTGCCCAGGTTGGGTTGCCCCAATGAAGCAGACAGGGGAGATTCGTGGTTTCCCACATCTTGCGCACCCGGCACCCTGCTCGATAAGGAACCCTGTGCTCACGTTGCGGATATACATCATTCACGGGATTGCCTGTTTGTGGACGTCGGACAGTTACTGTGATCATGATTACAGCTAGGTAACTAATTATCACAGTTACCACGACGTATTCTCGGAATTACCGATGAATTCGATTGACATGATTAAAGCGAAAGAGTAATACTCGGCGGTAACAAATCAATGCGGCTTTGACCCCGATGGTGCGGAACCAATGCTAGTCAGCCGCGACCTCAACACCGTCAACCTAAATTATAGCCGCCTTAACCACAGGTGCGCGGGTTAGTGTGTCCTGTGCGCTTGAATCACATGACAAGGAAGTCGAACTGAAAAATGCGGCGGAGAGAATCAGGTTGCGCCGCAAACAATACCCCCGGAAAGGAAAGGAACCCATGCGTAAGAATTCAACGCAGAGTCACGCGAAAAAGCAAGATGTGCGTAGGGTCGGGGACCAATCTGGCGCAAAGCAGTGTCACAGCGGCAACCACGGCATCTGTAGTTGTTCCGACGCCATCCACTCCAGGGACGACGTACCTCGGTGTCTACAATGCTGCCGGGAGCCTCGTCGGCGTCTCGGAGTTTACCTACACCCAAATCAACCCGCAAAGAAACCCGTGCCCTACGGCTGCCACGGCGTTGGCACGCTCCGGTCCTACCCCTGATATTGTCTATTGCCCACCGATAAACTAGCAGCGAAAACCTGCGGTCAGTCTTGGAGGCGCAAGTTTGGCTTCCAAGACCGACCGCAATGATCAATTGGAAAGAGACGGGTTAGGAGGACGGTTTTGGGCTTTGTATCGCGGTGCTTCATTTCTTTTTTGACGATTCTATCGATGTCTTTTTTTTCAGTGAATACGCTCGCGGAAGAGTCAACTGCCCCACAGCAAGGCGAGAGCGGTCTATTGGCACGACCTTGGCAATATGGCGTCTTTGTGCAGGGTGGGCTTCCACCTGAATACCACATTACCACTTATGCGTATTCAAATGATCGGGTATATTTTGATTTGAAATTGCAACTATTCAGTGCCGGTTTGGAGGCCGGTAAGCAGACCCGGCGCTTTGAAGGGCCTCGGCCTTTGCGTGGACGGGGTGAGGCAATGCTGGAAGTCATGCCATTCTGGCTGGGACGGTATCCATCTCAGGCGGTCACTATAAATGGCACTGCGGACAAGGTAGCACCCCTTTTACATTTCAACGGAGAAGATTTTCATGGGGCAAGCATCACTCCATTTCTATTGCGCTGGAACTTCAGCCAGCGGGACTCCGCGCGAGTCGTTCCTTGGACACAGCTTGGTGGGGGGTTGCTCTGGACAAACCATAAATTCCCGTACAGCTATTATGGTGGCACAAGCGTTATCAACTTTACGCCGCAGGTTGGGGCGGGAGTGAACATCTTCAACCGTCCCAAGCACAGCGTCTACTTGGCCATGAAGGCTATTCATATATCGAACGCCAGCCTGGGGGACCATAACCCAGGGCTGAATCAGACGTTGCAATTCAGCGCCGGTTATTCCTGGTGGAAGTAAGACGCGACGCCAAGGCATCCAGTCATCCCTGCCGACGCTTGCCGTCTTGCTTCATTTTGGGACAGGACGGTACGCTTAGAGCGGAACCAGAGTCACTGTGGCCTTATAAGTTCCGCGAAGGTCGCCGCTCCCTGTTGGTCGCGTCGACTTGAGCGCTCCGGTTTCGGGATACATCAACTCTGGTTCCGCTATAGGGGCCCATCCCACTCATTGCCCCTACTCCCCGATTCTCTTCTTTTTTCTCTAGTTCAAATAATTGAATCTATTAAAGATAGTCTCTTCTTTGCGAATATGAGCGTAAGGCGCGCATATTTTATGAATCAGTTGTGCTATAATTGTATCAGATTTGTTGAGCGGCCGAGACTCACCCTCCCGGCCCCACATTCCAAATCATCAGGAGGTAAATAATCATGGCAATCACTCGTTGGGACCCCTTCCGGGAAGTCGTAGCACTGCAAAATCGCGTCAACTCTCTCTTTCACGATCTGAATGAAGGGGAAAGTCCATTGACGACGGCCAGCTTTGTGCCGGCGGTCGATATCTATGAGGACGACAAAAAGGTCATGCTCAAGCTCGAAGTGCCGGGCATCGAGCAGAAGGACCTGGACGTGAGCGTGGAGAACAACACGCTGACCGTCAAGGGCGAGCGCAAATTCGAGAGCGAGGAGAAGGAAGAGAATTTCCATCGCATCGAGCGGCGCTACGGAAACTTTTTCCGCGCCTTCACGCTGCCCTCCACGGTCGATACGGAGAACGTGTCAGCCAGCTACAATGCTGGCGTGCTGAAACTGGAGCTGAAGAAGAAGCCCGAAGCCCAGCCCAGGCAGATCAAGGTCAACGTAGCAGCGTAAATGCAGCTTTTAGCTGCTAGCCGCTAGCTTGTGACTGCGGATGAGCAACTTGCGCGTGCCGGGGGATGGACAGAAGTCAGCCCCCGGCGCAGGTTTTTTGGTTTCAAATGCACGTAAGCGGTAGATTTTTTTGAAGCGCGGGCCTGCATTCGGCAACTAGCGAGAATCAGCTGGAAGCTGGAGGCTGGCCGCCGGGAGCTGAATACAATGGCGATTCGTTGGGAAAAACTCACCGTCAAGTCCCAGCAGGCGATGGAGCAGGCGCAGGCGCGGACAACCGAACTGGGCAATCCCGAAGTCCAACCGGTGCATCTGCTGCTGTCCCTGATCGAAGACCGCGAGGGCGTGATTCCTTCCGTGCTGGGCAAGATCGGTGTCCCCATCGAACGGCTGGAGAACGACCTGCACCAGATCGAGGAAAAGCTGCCGCGCGTGGCCGGCTCCGCTGCGCAGCCCGGCCTGAGCCAGATGCTAAACAAGGCGCTGGAACAGGCCTTCCGTGAGGCCGCAAACTTCAAGGACGAGTACGTCTCCACCGAACATCTTTTGCTGGGCGCAGTACATCTGAAGGGTGATCCGGCCGGCGAGGCGCTGGGCGCTCTGGGCGCGACGCATGAAGCGATTCTGAAGGCGTTGACTGCCGTCCGCGGCTCGCAGCGCGTGACGGATCAGAACCCCGAGGGCAAGTTTCAGGCTCTGGAAAAATACGCCAAGGACCTGACGGAACTTGCCAGGCGCGGCAAGCTGGACCCGGTCATCGGACGCGACGAGGAGATTCGCCGCGTGATCCAGGTGCTCAGCCGCCGCACGAAAAACAATCCGGTGCTGATCGGCGAGCCAGGCGTAGGCAAGACGGCCATCGTCGAGGGGCTGGCGCGGCGCATCGTCTCCGGCGACGTGCCGGAAAGCCTGAAGGACAAGCGGGTCATCTCGCTCGATCTTGGCTCGATGCTGGCCGGCGCCAAGTATCGCGGCGAGTTCGAGGACCGGCTCAAAGCGGTCTTGAAGGAAATCGAAGAATCGAACGGCGAGATCGTGCTCTTTATCGACGAACTGCACACGCTGGTGGGCGCTGGAGCGGCCGAGGGAGCCATCGACGCCAGCAACATGCTCAAGCCCGCTCTGGCGCGCGGCGAACTGCGGGCTATCGGCGCAACCACGCTGAACGAGTACCGCAAATACATTGAGAAGGATGCGGCTCTCGAACGCCGCTTCCAGATCGTCTATGTGGGCGAGCCCAACGTCGAAGACACCATCGCCATTTTGCGCGGCCTGAAGGATCGCTACGAGGCGCACCACAACGTACGCATCAAGGACGCGGCGATTGTGGCTGCTGCCACGCTCTCCCATCGCTACATCAGCGACCGCTTTTTGCCCGACAAGGCCATCGACCTCGTGGACGAGGCTGCTGCCTCGCTGGCGATCCAGATTGGTTCCGTTCCCACGGAGATCGATCAGTTGGAGCGCGAGGCCACATCGCTCGAAATCGAGCGGGCAGCGCTGAAGCGCGAAACCGACCCCAACAGCATCGAGCGCCGCGAAGAGGTGGAGCGCGAGTTAGCCAGGCTGAAAGAGCAGACCACCGCCCTGCGCTCCCGCTGGACCAGGGAGCGCGAAGCCATTACGCGCATGAGCGAGCTGAAGAAGCAGATCGAGGCTCTGCGTTTTGAGGCCGAGGAGCAGACCCGCAAAGGCCAGCTCGACCGGGTCTCGCGAATCCAGTACGGCGAGCTGCCCAAGCTGGAAGCCGAACTGAAGAAGCTGAACGCCGCGCAGGACGGCAATGCGGACGTCGCGCGCATGTTGAAGGAAGAGGTCGATGAGGAAGACATTGCCGGAATTGTGAGCAAGTGGACGGGAATTCCCGTCTCGCGCATGTTGGAAGGCGAAGTGACAAAGCTCGTCGAGATGGAACAGAGACTCCGCGAGCGCGTCGTTGGCCAGGACGAGGCGCTGACCATTGTCGCCAATGCGATTCGCCGTTCGCGCGCTGGATTGAGTGATCCGCGCCGGCCCATCGGTTCATTCATCTTTCTTGGTCCCACGGGCGTGGGCAAGACGGAGACCGCCCGGGCGCTGGCTGAGTTCCTCTTTGACGACGAGCAGGCCATGGTGCGCATCGATATGAGCGAGTACATGGAGAAGCACGCCGTCTCGCGGCTGATCGGCGCGCCTCCGGGCTACGTGGGCTACGACGAGGGCGGCCAGTTGACCGAGGCTGTCCGGCGCAGACCCTATGCCGTGATCCTCTTCGACGAGATTGAAAAGGCGCATCCGGATGTCTTCAACATTCTCCTGCAGGTAATGGATGATGGACGCCTTACCGACGCCAAGGGCCGCACGGTGGACTTTAAAAACACCGTGCTCATCATGACCTCGAACCTGGGCGCGAGTCTGCTGCACGGCGACGCGCTCAAGACCGAGCAGGGCTTCGACCAGGCGCGCGAGTCGGTGATGCGTGTGCTGCGCGAGCAGTTCCGGCCGGAATTCCTCAATCGCGTGGACGACATCGTGATCTTCCGCCCGCTGGGCGCTGCGCAGATGAGCAAGATTCTCGACCTCAGGCTGAACGAAGTCTGCAAGCTGCTTGAAGACCGGCAGATCTCGCTCGAACTCACCGAGCCGGCGCGGCAACTGATTCTGGCTTCAGGTTCCGACGCGGCTTATGGAGCGCGTCCGCTGAAGAGAGCCTTGCAGCGCATGATTCAGGACCCGCTGGCTATCAAGATCCTGAACGGCGAGGTTCTGCATGGCACGCACGTGCGCATCGGCGTGGACCGCAATTCCAAGCAGTTAAAGTTTGAGCCGATGACCAGGGAGGCGATGGCATAAGAACAGCCAGCAGCGAGGTGCGGTTGGTTCCATAAATGAATGAGGCCTCGAAGGCAAACCAGCCTCGAGGCCTCATTTTTTGCCGTTTAAATAGCCACGGAGTCAGGGCCGCGGCTACAACCGGCAAACCCGTTACTCCACGGGTAAAGACTCCGCCGGCTCTGGCGCCGCCTCGGCCGTCACAGCCGCCGCCGTTCCCGGCTCGTCGCGCCACAGCCACGCAATCCACCAAATCAGCGCAGCCAGGTACACCACCGAATTTGCGTTCATCAGCTTGCCGCCCAGGCCGATAATGCGCTGGTACTCCTGCTGGCTTTGGGGATGCGCTGTCCGGGCAACAATCTGCCACGTTCCCACAATGGCCAGCCATGCGATAGCCACAGTCGAGAGTCCAATGGCAATCATCTGCGTGTGGCTCTGCCAGCCAGCTTTGAAACGCCGGCCAAACAGCACCACCAGCAGACCCAACTCGAAGGTCAGCAGCTCCACCAAGGTATCGCCCTTCTGCGCCACCAGTTGCATTAGCCGCAACTTCCCGAGCAGCGTGTTCCAGGCCAGATCCTTGACCTCGGGCCACGGCCCCCATAGGGCCACCACAACGCCTGCCACCACCAGCAGACCTGCGCCGTTCACAATCCACAAGGAGCGCCGCGCTCCGGCAAATGCCCGCCGCGCCACCTCCACCACCACCAGCAGACCCACCAGCACCGTCAGGTCGCCCAGCGTCAGGAATATCTCCTGCAGGGCGAGCTGCGCCATCCGGCCTGCCAGCAGGACCTCAGCCATCAACCGCAAGGCAAAAAGTACAACTCCGGCGGTAAACCACGGGTAGCGCCGTATGCGGTCGCGGCCCATCAGAACCACCAGAAGAACCAGTTGTGCGGCAAAAGTCAGTGTCCAAAGAATCTGGTGCGCGGAATAATCGAAATGAAAGTGCATTTAGGCCCTGTCCGGCGTGCATGAGATTGCTTTGCCCGCCCCATTTCAGTCTAACCGCCCCAGCCAGACCAGGGCCGATGAGGAGGCACGCTGCATTTGCTGTTCGGCTATTTCTCCGCCCGCGCTATCCAGGTGCCCAGGTAGTTTGCCATGCCGGGGTTGGCTGCCACCAGGCTCCGGTAGTAATCGGCCCGCTGCACCTTGAAAGCCGCTACCAGCGCCAAGGGGTCTGCCGCATTGGCTGCGTCCAGCGTCATCGCGCTCCAGTCGCCGTCGTCGACGAGTTGCGCCCCGTCCGGGCCAGTCAGACTGTTCAGCGCCTGCTGTAGACAGCGCACGGCCGTGCTGCTGCCGCAGTTCGCTGCAAAGTCGAAGACCCGCTTGCAAACCTCGTCGGAGGCCAATTGCGCGTACCAAGAGTTCGAGAAGTGATTCTCATAGAATTGCTGAACCAACGGCTCGCGTTCGCCCTGGGGTAGCGCCGCTATGGCCTCGAACTCCGCTGGCCACACGCACGACTTGATGCCGCTGATCGAGTAGCAGGGCCCGTTGACTCCGCCGGGGCAGACGGATGGAACCTCTGTGCATGAACGCTGGGGATCCTCGTTGTCCATCATCCAGTTGTAGGCGGTCTTCCAGTTTCCCATGGTCCCTCATTTTGCCGGAATTCTAAGCATGAAAGCGGAGGAGGTATGGAAAAGACCAGTATGGTGCGCCCGGAGAGATTCGAACTCCCGACCTAACGCTCCGGAGGCGTTCGCTCTATCCAGCTGAGCTACGGGCGCGCATTACCAGCATACCGCACTTTGGGTTTTCCGGGCGCAATCAGGCTGGCGGGGCGCTCTGTCTCCGTGCGCCCTCCCGCTGAACGCGAAGCTCTTCCATTACTGACTGGATGAGCGCTTTTGCGCCCTCCATGCCGCCCAGAACCGCCTGTAGATCCAGCGCCGGCTGGGCAGGATTGCGGCTGGAGGCGCAGTAGACTCCGTGCTGGCCCACCAGAATCAGCGAATCGGTCAGCAAATCCAGCGCTACCGCCAGCCTGCCCCGCTCTACGCCCATCATGAATTCGTGCCGCTCCAACTCTGTCCGTTTCTCGTCGAAGATGCTCATGTGCCCAGCCTATCCGGAAATGCGGCGGAAAGACAGAAGCGGCGGAAGAGCCTACCGGCCGGCTTCTACTCGTGCGGCTCGTCTTCCAGGTTGTCCAGGGCAGCCAAGGCTTCGTCGGGTACATCCCACTGGCGGAGGATCTTGTAGATCACGCCGGTCGAAAACCCCGCGGCGACCAGCCGGCGCATGATGCGGGCGGTCTCCTTTTCGTTCTCCGGCTTGCGGAGGCGCTTGCGCTCCAGGTGTTCGCGGGCCAGAGTCTCTTCGTTGGTCTGGCCGTAGCGGGCCTCCAGAGTTTCGGAAATCAGCTCTGAACCCACGCCCTTCTGTTGCAGGTCCTGCCGGACGCGGCGTACACCGAACTTTTCATTCTCCTGGCGCAGGCGGGCGTAGGTCTCGGCAAAAGCAGCGTCGTTCAGATAGCCGTGCTCGCGGAGCCGGATGAGAACAGCCGCTATGGCCGCCTCGCCCCGCTCTCCCGGTTCGGCACGCCTTTGCATCAGCCGCTGCAACTCGGCCTCGGAGCGCATGGCTCGCCCCAGCGTCTTCACGGCGTAGTCGTAGAGGCCGACATCGTTCAGGAACGGGCGCGGCTTGGCGGATTTGCGGCCGAAAGGCATAAGCGAGGGGGTACGGTTCAAGCTGGTGCCGGGAGGGGGGGTCGAACCCCCATGGCCGCAAGGGCCGACGGATTTTGAGTCCGTTGCGTCTGCCAGTTCCGCCATCCCGGCTCGGGGTGGGATTCTGCTCTCAAAGTATCGCACAGCCCTTGTCCTGGGCGCTACAGACTCAGAAATGCCTCGTTAGCCAGGGCAGCCCGGACATGCCGGGGCAATGTCCCAAAAATGCACCCGGAATGCTGCATCCGGGACCGCTTCCAGGCTATTCACACCGCAGAAACAACTCCCTGAAGGCGACTCCCGTGCGACAATGGAGGCAACCGTGATGAATACCGCCTCCTCTCAAGTTCTACCCGAGCCGGTTTTGGTAACCCCGGAGTTGCTGGCCCAACACAGCATCACCGCGGATGAGTACAGCCGCATTCAGGCCGCGCTGGGGCGCGTTCCCTCGCTTACCGAACTGGGCATTTACAGCGTGATGTGGAGCGAGCACTGCTCCTACAAGTCCAGCCGCGTGCATCTCAAGCGGCTGCCCACCAAGAGCGACCTCGTGGTGCAGGGACCGGGCGAGAACGCCGGCATCATCGACGTGGGCGATGGCTGGGCCTGCGCCTTCAAGATCGAGAGCCACAACCACCCCAGCTACATCGAGCCCTTCCAGGGCGCGGCCACCGGCGTGGGTGGCATTCTGCGCGACATCTTCACCATGGGCGCACGGCCCCTGGCGGTCATGGATTCGCTGCGTTTCGGATGCATTGAGCCAGATGCTGGCGAGTCTGATCCGGATCTCGTTCGCAAGAACCATGCCATCGTCGAGGGCGTGGTAGCCGGCATCGCCGGCTACGGCAACTGCTTCGGCGTGCCCTGCCTCGGCGGAGAGACCAAGTTCGAAGCCTGTTATAGCGGCAATCCGCTAGTGAATGCTTTTGCTCTCGGCATGGTCCGCAAGGACGAAATCTTTTATGGCAAGGCCACCGGCGCGGGCAACCCGGTCATCTACGTCGGCGCAAAGACCGGCCGCGACGGCATCCACGGCGCAACAATGGCCTCTGAAGAGTTCCACGAGGGCACCGAAGCCAAGCGCCCCAACGTTCAGGTGGGCGACCCCTTCATGGAGAAGCTGCTCATGGAAGCCTGTCTGGAAGCCATGCGCACCGGCGCCATCGTCGGCATTCAGGACATGGGGGCTGCCGGATTGACCTGTTCCACCTGCGAGATGGGCGCTCGCGGCGGTGTCGGCCTCGATGTGGAACTCGATCTTGTTCCGCAACGCGAAACCGGCATGACCGCCTACGAGATCATGCTCTCAGAGAGCCAGGAGCGGATGCTGCTGGTAGCCACAAAGGGCCGCGAAGACGAAGTCCTCAAAGTCTTCGCCAAATGGGGCCTCGACGGGGTCATCGTGGGTACCGTGCAGTCCGAGCCGCGCCTCCGCATCCGCCATCACGGCGTGCTGGTGGCTGACATTCCCAACCAGTCGCTCACTGACGACGCTCCGCTCTACCACCGCCCGGTCGGCGTGTGGAAGGCGCCGGTGGCGCTTGAGCCCTCCGAAGAGATTCAAGCCAAGCTCGCTGAGGACCGCGATTTCACGGCGGACCTGAAAAAACTGCTGGCCAGCTCCAATGTCTGCTCCAAGCGCTGGGTCCACGAACAGTACGACACCATGGTCCAGACCAACACCGTGCAGGGACCCGGCGGTGAAGCCGGCATCATGCGCATCAAGGGTACCGGCGCGCCCGGCCACGAACACGGCCTGGCCATGGCTCTTGACGGCAATGGCCGCTGGGCCTACCTCGATCCCAAGCTGGGCGCCATGCACGCCACGGCCGAAGCCGCCCGCAAGGTTGCGATGACCGGCGCAAAGCCCGTTGCCGCCACCAACTGCCTCAACTTCGGCAACCCCGAAAAGCCTGAGATCATGGCCCAGCTCTCTGCGGCTATTGACGGCATCGCGGAAGCCTGCACCACCCTCGGCACGCCAATCACAGGCGGCAATGTTTCGCTCTACAACGAAACCCGCGGTGAAGGCATCTATCCCACGCCAGTTCTCGGCATTGTCGGCATCCTGGAGGATGTGGCCAAAGGCGTTCCGGCGCACTTCCAGGCAGGCGGCGACGCCATTCTGCTTCTCTGGCCCGTCCCCCGCGGCGAAGAGCCCAACCCTGACCTCTCTGTGCCCTTCCCCGCGCAACTGGATCACGCCAAGGCTGACCCATACGCCATCGCCTACGGTGAAGAGCCAGCCGTCATTCCCGAGGACGCGGAAGAGCCTGACGCCACCGCCTCGGTCGAGCTTACCGTCTTCGGTTCTTCTGAATACTCCAACGTCGTGCTCGGCGGCATCTGGGGTCAACCGCCGCCGCTTGATCTCGACGCGGAAGCCGATCTGCACACCCTGCTGGCCGTCCTGGCCGAACGGCAACTGATTCGCTCCGCGCGCGACATCTCCGACGGCGGCATCGCCGTTGCCCTGGCGCAGGCTGGATTCCCCCTCGGAATTGGCGCAAAGGTCGAGCAAGAGCAGTCGCTCATGGCTCATCCGCTCTTCGGCCTCTTCGCCGAACCGGCCTCCACCGTGCTCGTTTCCACCCATCCAAGCCAGGTTTCCGCAATAGAAGAGCTGGCTGCCGAGTACAGCTTCTACGTCGCTCGCATCGGCGCCACCGGGGGCGACCGCCTGGAAATCTCCGTCTATCACGAGCCCTTCATCTCGGCTCCGCTCGCCGATCTCCGCAAGCCCTGGGCCTCCTCACTGGAAGCCACCCTCCATGGCGAGGTAACTGCATGACCGGGCTGTTCTACGAGGGAGTGGAGGGAGAAACCGAAGCATCAAATCCGGGTGCCCCGAAGCCCGATTTCGGGACCTGGGATTCATCCGACCCCAAACTCCGCGAAGAGTGCGGCGTAGTCGCCATTCACGGCCACCCCGACGCCGCCCGCCAGGCTTATCTCGGCCTTTACGCCCTCCAGCATCGCGGCCAGGAGTCGGCTGGCATCGCCACCGCTGATGGCCATCATCTGGCCAACATCAAAGGCATGGGCCTGGTCTCGGAGATCTTCACCGACGACGTTCTCTCCAAGCTCCCCGGTCCCATGGCCATCGGCCATACGCGCTACTCCACCACCGGCGACTCCGCCCTGCTCAACGCCCAGCCCATCCGCGTCGACTCCACCAAGGGACTCATCGCCATCGCCCACAACGGCAACCTGGTCAACCTGGGCAACCTGCGCTCACGCCTTGAGCGCGACGGCGCTTACTTCCAGACCACCTCCGACTCAGAGATCATCGTCCAGCTCATCGCCCACTCCCACGCCGGAACCCTGGTTGACGCCATCGCAGACTCGCTCCGCCAGGTCGAGGGCGCTTTCTCCATCGTGATGATGACCCGCGACCGCATCTTCGCGGCACGCGACCCGCGCGGCTTCAGGCCGCTTTCGATAGGCCGCATCAAGAACCCCGACGGACCCGACACCATCGTCTTTGCCAGCGAGAGCTGCGCCTTCGACCTGCTCCGCGCCACCTTCGAGCGCGATGTGCTTCCCGGCGAACTGGTCATGGTCACCGAGGACGGCGTCACCAGCCGCCAGTACGCGACAGGCTTCCCGCAGTCCAGTTGCATCTTCGAGCATGTTTACTTCGCCCGCCCCGACAGCCGAATCTTCGGCCGCTGGGTCCAGGAGAGCCGCGACCAGATGGGCCGCCAGCTTGCCCGCGAATCCGCCGTGCCGGCTGACGTCGTCGTCCCCGTCCCCGACTCCGGCGTGACCGCGGCGCTCGGATACGCCGAAGAAGCGCATCTCCCTTTCCGCATGGGCCTCATCCGCAACCACTACGTCGGCCGTACCTTCATTGAGCCAGAGCAGCGCGTCCGCGACTTCGGCGTCCGCCTCAAACTCAACCCTGTCCGCAATCTGCTCGAAGGCAAGCGCGTCGTCCTCATCGACGACTCCATCATTCGCGGCACTACCAGTCGCAAGATCGTCCGCATGGTCCGCGGCGCGGGCGCAAAGGAAGTCCATCTGCGCATCAGTTGCCCGCCCACTGTCTCCCCGTGCTTTTACGGCGTGGACACCCCCAGCAAGCGCGACCTGATCGCCGCCAATAAATCCATAGAAGAGATCCGCCGCTTCATTGAAGCGGATTCGCTGGCCTATTTATCGCTTGATGGTCTTCTGAAGTGCTGCGACAGCCCAGAGCACACCGGCTACTGCACCGCCTGCTACACCGGCAACTACCCCACCGAATGGGTCGATGTGGATGAGATTCTCCCCGCGACGGTGAGCGTGTAGCGGCTTCTTTGTCGATTTGCAAGGAGAGCAGGCGGTTCTGACAAACAACACAGATTCGTTTGGCCGGCAGACCAGACCTGTTGGCAGATCCAGCAGGTCTGGTCCAGTCAGAATTGCGGAGCCGCAGCTGGCAGCGCCGCCGAGTCAATGCCTTCGCACTGCGAGAAATCCGCAGTCAAATTGCCTTGGGCATCAAGGGTCAACGTCCAGAGAGAGTCGTAGTCGGTAGGTGACCAAACAGGCGCCGACGGGCTGCCGCCATTCGGGAAATAGCTCGACAACAGCGCATTGACGGTCGAATCGATTTGAACGTACGACCACCCAAGCAGAACTTTATGATTGGAGAATGTGCTGTTGGTAAAGAAGAAATTGCTGGTTTCCACGGCTGCGTTCGCGTCGGACCCCAGGAAGCTGGATACCAGATGATAGGGCAAGTCATTGGCGATTGCGTATGGCAGAACAGTCATAGCCGGCGCAAGACCCGACCAGTGGTCCTCACCCGAGGCAGTCGTCGTGCCTATGCTGAATTGAGATGGGTCCCCTGACCAAACCTGGTCAGGGCTGATCTTTCCGAGAAGGGCGTTCGGCAGATCGAGCGCGCGCCATTGCCCCGCTCCAACATAATTATTGTCGGACCAGTAGCCCTGCGGGTGGGCCTCGGCATGACGAACGATGTAAAAGGTCTCGTTGGTGTTGATTCCCGCCGGAACGACGGCGCCATTGACACCACCAGTCACAGTGATGCTGGACGGCGTATTGGACTTGCAGGAAGCGCTGACCAGCGCAGGCGCAGGCAGCACTGGATAGGTGGCAGGCGGGATGACATTGCTGTTGAAGGTAGCCAGGCTGGCGCTTCCCGAGGGCGTGATCGAAATCGCATAGATCGCGTTGGGATCCTTATAGCTTGCCGGAACTGCCAGGTTGTATCCCTGAAGCTTATTGAAGTTCGCCAACATGTTGCTCGTGGTCTCCCACGGCGCTGAAAAGACATAGAATCCCGGAGTCTTCGCCGTGACGATTCCAGTTAACAGAGCTTCGTTGTCGCCTCCGTGGTCGGCAAAATCGAGCCCCTGGCAGTTCGGGCAGTATTGTGCTGGCACGGCGACGCCGCTGGGCACGGACCCTGACGAATACGATGCATTCACCGGGACGTTGTTGCCGGTATAGAAGGCTCCGCCCGTCAGATTGCTGGAGAGAGTGATCTGATTGAGAACGGAAAACTGCTGAATCGTCTCAAGGGACGCCATATCGGGGTAATTATCTGCGGTTTGCAGATGGGTCATCGGTTCCAGCGCATAGACGCCGGTTACATTCTGAGCTCCCAGCACGTCCTGTTGCAGGAATGTGGCCGTGAGCAAAGACCGCTGTAAACCTTGATCGGTAAGGTTTGCCGTGGCAGGACTCACCTCATTGGGAGCATGGTAAGCCAAGTCCTGGCTCACCACGAAGATCAGGTTGAGGTTGGCGGAGCTGAGCGGAGCGGGATTCGGCGCCGGCGCAACGGGGCGTGGCGAACCGCAGCCTGTTACCAGCGTGAGGGTAAGAATCATTGACAGGGGCAGGGCAGCTGCACTTTTGACCATATTCACCCGATGAGCGTGAGATCTTCCAGTCATGAGAGTTATCGGATCAATGAAGGTCGATGTTCACTTGTTTTTCCTGCCTTCAAGCCACTTCTTTACTCCACCGTCACCGACTTGGCCAGATTTCTGGGCTGATCCACGTCGCAACCGCGGCGGACGGCGATGTAATAGGCCAGCAGTTGCAGCGGCACAATCTCGATGAGCGGCGAAAGCAGCTCGACGGCCGGGGGGATGTGAATCACGTGCTCCACCAGGCCCCCAATGGTAGTGTCGCCCTCGGTTGCCACGGCAATCACTCGTCCCGAGCGGGCAGTCACTTCCTGAATATTGGAGAGGGTTTTCTCGTAGCGCAGCTTCGAGGCGGGGTCGGACTCGTCGCGAGTAGCCAGCACCACCACCGGCAAAGTTTCGTCGATCAGAGCGTTGGGCCCGTGCTTCATCTCCCCGGCCGGATAGCCCTCGGCGTGGATGTAGGAGATTTCCTTCAGCTTCAGCGCGCCTTCCAGAGCGATGGGGAAGTGGATGCCGCGGCCGAGATAGAGAAAATCGTTGGCTGTGGAGAATTCCTTGGCCAGTTGTTCGCACTGGGCGGCGCGCTGGCGCAGCACCTCCTCGATCTTGGCCGGAATGCGGCTCAGTTCCTCAATCAGCGCCACTGACTGGGCCTGGTCGAGCCGGCCGCGGAGCCGGCCCAGCTTGAGAGCCAGAAGGAACAGGGCGGTGAGCTGCGCGGTAAAGGCCTTGGTGGAGGCGACGCCGATCTCCGGGCCTGCGTGGGTATAGATGGAGCCGTGAGCCTCGCGGGCCACCATGGCGTCCACCACGTTGCAGATGGCCACGGTCTTTGAGCCTAGAGCCTTCATTTCGCGCTGGGCGGCCAGGGTGTCAGCCGTTTCGCCGGACTGGGTGATGAGAAGGCCGAGAGCGTTGCGGTCAGGGATGGGGTTGCGGTAGCGGTATTCGCTGGCATAGTCCACGTCCACGGGCAGACGGGCCAGTCGCTCGATCATGTACTTGCCGGCCAGGGCGGCGTGCCAACTGGTGCCGCAGGCGGCGATGTTGATGCTGGAGGCCAGGGCCAGCTCTTCGTCGGAAATCTTCATTTCGCCCAGGAATATCTTGCCCGAGTCCAGCGAAACGCGCCCGAGAGTAGTGTCGCGGATGGCCCGCGGCTGCTCCCATATCTCCTTGAGCATGAAGTGCTTGTAGCCGCCCTTTTCCGCTTGAATCGGGTCCCATTGAACACGCGTAATGGCGCGCTGAATGGGGTTGCCGTCAAAATCGGTCAGCTCGACGCCGGCCAGGGTGAGGATGGCCATGTCGCCATCGGCCAGGAAGTAGATGTTGCGCGTGTGGTGCAGCACGCCAGGCACGTCGGAAGCGACAAACGACTCGCCTTCGCCCACGCCGATAATCACCGGCGGCCCAAAGCGGGCAACCACAATCTTGTCCGGTTCGGCGGCCGACAGCACACCCAGCGCAAAGGCCCCGGTGAGCCGTTTGACCGCGCGCCGGACGGCAACTTCCAGCGGAATCGGCAGGCCGGCGACATCGGCCTCTTGCTGGACCTGTTCGATGAGGTGGGCGATGATCTCGGTGTCGGTCTCGGTAACGAACTTGTGGCCCTGAGCGGTGAGTTCGCGCTTCAGATCAAGATAGTTTTCGACGATGCCGTTGTGGACCACGACAATGCGGCCCGTGCAATCCCGATGCGGGTGGGCGTTCTCTTCAGTGGGGCGTCCGTGGGTGGCCCAGCGGGTGTGGCCAATGCCATAGGTGCCCTCAAGCGGATGCTCGCGCAGCACCTCTTCCAGATTGCAGAGCTTGCCCGGCGCGCGTCGCACCTCAAGCGTGGAGCTCGAGGGGCTGCCCACCGCAATGCCCGCCGAATCATAGCCGCGGTATTCCAGGCGACGCAGTCCTTCGATGATGACAGGGACTACCTTCTTGGGGCCGACATATCCAACGATTCCGCACATGCAAGGATTCTAAACGACCGGCATAAGGCTACAAAGACACGCGAGCCGCGCATGAGCCGCATTGCAAATGGAACCGCTGCCGCAAGGCAAAGGCAGACAGAACTCATGCGAGTCTCTCGTACTTCTCTTGTCAACTGACTTGAATCTCTGCCGATACCCCTTGGGGGAAGGGGGGCGCATTCCAGCGATCTTCAGCGACCGCCGTGCCGGTGCAGCAACTCGACCATATCGCTGAAACCTCTCTGTGCCGCAGCGGCTAGAGGCGTGTTGCCAAGGCTGTTTTTGGCATTGACATCGGCCTTGTTGGCGAGCAGCAACTCCGCAGCCTCTGCCTGGTCGTCAAATGCCGCCAGATACAGGGGCGTATCGCCGTCGCTGTTCTTGAGGTTCACCTCGGCTCTGTTGATCAGCAGCACTTGCACAACCTCTTTTGCGCCCGCCCGTGCCGCCAGGTGCAGGGGCGTATCACCGTCGTTGTCTTTGGCATTGATCTCAGCCTTGTAAGCCATCAGCAACGTCGCCACCTCAGCGAAGCCGTCAACTGCGGCCAGGTGCAGGGGCGTATAGCCTCCTCCTCCTCTGGCATTGACCTCGGCTTTGTCGGCGATCAGCAGCGCCGCTACGTCCGTTTGGCCCATGCGCGCGGCCAGGTGCAGGGGCGTATCGTTGTCGTTGTCTTTGGCATTGACCTCGGCCTTGTGTGCGAGCAGCAGTTCCGCAATGTCCTTTCGGCCCGCGCTCGCGGCCAGGTGCAGGGGGGTTTCGCCGTTGTCATCTCTGCTGAAAACCAGGTGGGGACTGCTATCAAGCATCTCCGTGATTCTTGCCACATCGCCTTGCTGGACTGCCTCATGAATTGGGCCGCAGAGCCCGGGATTGCTCCACGCCAGTGCTGCCAGCAGAACGGCCGCAAAGCGAGGAATTGGGGAATGAAAGAACCCGCTGTAAAGAGAGCGCGTATTCATGCTTCCTCCGAATTTCCGCACTCTATAACTTAATCCGACATCAGCATGAGAAGCAAGATACGGGTGGTTGGCACAACGGCGAGAAAACCCGCACCACCCCCTCCAGGCATCGCTGGCGCCATTCCGGCCGGAGACTGGGTGCGCTATTCCTCGACGCGGTACGTGAACTCTTCGATCACCGGGTTGGTCAGCACCTCGCGGGCAATGCGCTCGACCTGGGCGCGCGCTGCCTCGGCTGAGAGCCCATCGGCGAGCGAAAGCTCGAAGTACTTGCCCTGGCGCACAGCGGTTACTTCCGCAAATCCGATTTTGCGCAGGGCGTTGTGGATCGTCTGGCCCTGCGGATCCAGGACCGAGGTCTTCAGCGTGACATAGACATTTGCCTTCATCATCAACGATTATAGTAGCTCCGGTGGAAATGCCGGGGTCCCCAGCGACGGGTCTTTGTCGCAGGGGTTGAAATGCTGGGTTGCCGGTCGAGTCCCCCAGCTTGCCGGTTCGATTCCCCGTCCGGCCCCCAACCCCCACCCTCACCCCTAACCGAGGAGAAGGGAACGAGATGGTCAATTATCTGGAGTTGCCGATCGGCGATCGCTCCCCTGAGGTCTTCCGAGCGGTCATTGAAATCCCCTTGGACGGAACCCAGAAGTTCGAATACGACAAGCAGTTGCATGTCTTCAAGCTGGACCGCAACCTGCACTCTCCGGTGCACTACCCCGGCGATTACGGTTTCATCCCCTCCACGCTGAGCGACGACGGCGATCCGCTGGACGTGCTGGTGCTGGTGCCGGGGCCGAGCTTTCCTGGCTGCGTGCAGGAGGTGCGTCCCATCGGCCTGCTGGAGATGATGGACCAGGGAATTCTGGACGAAAAAGTGCTGGCGGTGGGCAAAAACAACCCCCGTTTTGACAATGTGTGGAACTATACCGACGTCTATCCCCACATGCTCAAGGAGATCACCCACTTCTTCTCCATCTACAAGGATCTGGAGGGCAAGCGTGTGGAGGTAAAAGGCTGGCACGACGCGGCATACGCCCGCGACCATGTCTCGCGTTCCGCCCGGCAGTTTGAAGAGAACAAGGCCAGTATCGCCGCCGGGAAGGCGGGCAACTGACCGCTGAGCGCGATCGGAATCTGCCGGGAACGCCGTCACGGCAACGGAGTTGCTGCCGCACGATTCTTAGCCTTTTCGGCTGAGGCCTGTTCCCTCAGAGTGCGAGCAATTGCAGGAAACTGAGCTTCCGGCGCGCAGCCAGTTCAAGTTCCGGTATAATCCCTATGGGACCAGGAGAGATGGCCGAGTGGCTGAAGGCGGCGGTTTGCTAAACCGTTATAGGGGCTAAAACTTCTATCGGGGGTTCGAATCCCCCTCTCTCCGCCACGACCCCTTCCGAAGACTTCCGATACAATCCAAGAAGTGAAGATAAACCCAAGAGAATCCTGGGTTTACGTTTTTTAGCGTCCAGTGCCGTCCAGTGCAAGCCGGAGTTTTTTGGGTATACGTTTGGGTATATGGAAAGTCAAAAAGGGTATATATTGCCTTCGAGGGAGGAAATATGCCGCTTTCCGATACCGCAATCAAGAAGTCTCTGCCGGCCGATAAGCCGTACACATTGACCGATAGCGGTGGGCTTTACCTTCTGGTGATGCCCACTGGTGGCAAACTCTGGCGCTGGTCGTACCGCTTTGAGAAAAAAGAAAGGCTGATGGCCTTGGGCAAGTACCCGGATGTTCCCCTTGCCGTGGCCAGGGCGCGCCATGCCGAAGGCCGCCGTTTGCTGGCAACCGGCGTCGATCCGATGGCGGAGCGAAAGGCGCAGAGAACCGCCGAAAAGGCCGCTGTAGAAAATTCATTTCAGTCCGTTGCAAACCGCTGGTTGCAGCATTGGCAGGGTGGCGTCACCCCCAGGCACATGGCCTACGTGAAACGCCGCATGGAAGCGGACATATTGCCCAGCCTCGGACCGCTGCCCATCGCGGAGATCGAAGCGCCGGAAATTGTCGCCATGGTGAAAGCCATTGAGGAGCGGGGCGCCCGCGACATCGCCAAGCGCGCCCTGGAAACCACCGGCCAGGTGTTCCGATATGCCATCGCACATGGATTTTGCAGGCGTAATCCTGCTGCCGAGATTCGACCCAGCGACGTTTTGAAGGCCACTCGTAAGGTCAACTATGCCCGGATCGAAGGCAAGGAACTCCCCAATCTGCTCAGGGCAATCGAGGTCTACCGAGGGAAACACATTACGCGCTTCGCGCTGAAGCTGATGGCGCTGACATTTGTGCGGACGACCGAATTGATCGAGGCAAAATGGGAGGAGATCGACACTGAAAATGCTCGCTGGAACATTCCAGCCGAGCGCATGAAAATGCGGACTCCTCATATTGTTCCGCTGGCGAAGCAGACCCTTGAAACGCTCGAAATGCTGAAGCACCTCAGCGGCAATTCTCAGTGGCTTTTTCCGGGTGAACGCAGTGAGAGGCGACCGATGAGCAACAACACGATACTGAAGGCTCTGGAACGAATGGGCTACAAAGGCGAAATGACTGGCCATGGCTTCAGGGGTCTGGCCTCAACCCTGCTGCACGAGCAAGGTTACAACCACGACCACATCGAATTGCAGTTGGCTCATGCTCCGCGCAATGCTGTGAGCGCGGCCTACAATCACGCTCTCTATCTTGCCCCCAGGGCCAATATGATGCAGGATTGGGCTGACTTCCTGGAGCAGACGATGAAAAGGGGAAAACTCATTCAACTGGAGACCAAGGTCGCATAAAGGTTATGCGACCTTGTCAGTAGTCGCAAGCCCGGCAAGATCAAGGACCTGATCTTCTTGGCTGTTTGCAACCACGATCTGTTCCGTTCCCGGAACGTCCAGGCTGCATGGCCAGCACAGAAGTCGAGTCATTGGTCGCTGAGAAATCAGGAGCTGCTCCCGCGATTACAAAGAGCAAGGAGCAGCTTCTCCAGACCGGATGAGGCGGCTGTTCTCGATTTGTCGGCTGATCCACTCCTCGATATCCGATTCCACCCAGCCAACTGCCCGGTCACCTAACGATACGGGCCTTGGAAAGCGCCCCTCGCTCACCCGTTGGTAGACAGTGCTGCGGGAAAGGCCGGTTCGGT
>Ga0326727_10003335_pt1 | contig 51736 bp, 56 predicted proteins | sample MB2enrmetagenome_FD_207643 | JGI IMG/M metagenome (GOLD analysis project Ga0326727, IMG submission 207643) | Lab enriched peat soil microbial communities from McLean, Ithaca, NY, United States - MB29MY | ecosystem: Environmental > Terrestrial > Soil > Wetlands > Peat | place: USA: New York...
GACCTTTTCGAATAGAGGTCACCTGTTGAATTGTCACTTGATTTGTTATCTGCCATCATCTGCCTTCTTTACGGTCTTCCGGTCATCAAAATAAGCTAAACACGTAAAAACAAGTTGACTCAGCTTAGAAGTCATAGTCTTAGTTACGACAAAGCGTTCAGATGTTACCATGTCAGTCGGAGCCTCAATAAGGCTCCTGCGCTCAGCGATAAGCTTTTTTAGTACAATGACCACGAGCGGACCGTATTGTTTGGCGTTTTAATGGAGAATAAGACTGCAGTGATGTTAATAAAGCAAAATTTAAGTAAGAGCCCTCCGCAACCTTTTCCCATGCCATTCGTTCACCAACCTGAGTATATACCTGGAATTCCAGCAGCCACGATTACAACCCCCACTAATAATACGCGGGTGGAAAACTCAGTATTTGTTACGGGCACGGCCCAAAACATTGGGGGAGAATATAGTCTATGGCTCGTATTATATGATTACATCGCGAGTCGCCATTACCCACAAGATGGATCCGTTGCTATCTCCTCAAACGGTCAATGGGAGATGACTGCATCTTTTGAGAGCAGCGGAAGGTATGATATTACGGCGCTCGCTGCAGACCAAAACGCCAACGAGAGTCTCTTACTTTACCAAGCGGCCAGTCTGTCGAGAGCTGATTATCCGGGGTTGCCTGCCCTTCCTTCAGGATGCATAACGCTGGCTTCAGTCACCGTCTCTAGAACGTAGCTTTAACTGTGTACTATTCGTTCAAGCAGGTTTATTGAAGTGAGCGACGAAAAACACGCACAGATCCACTAGGCCAAACCGTCTGGTTACCAGCAATGAGGGGATCGGTTTGCAGAACACCGTGTAAACGGTTAGCAATCAGCTTTCTTTCTTGCTTGTTCGAAAGGGATACTCACCCAATACTTCGTATACACATCATACACGTGCTTAGGCAGCGGATGCCAATAATTGCTCCATTTGACTCCTCCACCCTCTGCGTGAGAACATCTGAGGCGCTAATCCACTGACTTTAATCTGCGAAACTGTACCATACCATGCTTTAAACCAAAGCTAACGTCCTTTATCCCTGGTTGTGGCTAATGTTCGCAACAATGCGGGAGGTGACGAACTTGATCGAAGACGATGTTGAAGAGTTAAAAAAGCGAGTTGAGCAACTTGAGGCGTGTTGTAAAGAACTCCGCGAGAAAATACGTCCTGAAAGAATAGTGCCAGATATTTACAGATTTGACGACGAATTGGTAAAGCGACTAGGAGGGCGCGTTATTTAACAGGGTTGCAGTATCGCACTTGGTTCTCGGACTTCCGTTTATTGCTAATACTTTCACAGACATGCATCTCCTAATATCGATATAACCTTTTTACACGAACGTGTGTCTGAACGTGACTGTCAGACGCCTCAACCAGCAAGTTCGACATACCCCGAATACTTCATATGATGTCAAACACCAGAGTGGGCCGGGGATTTTTACAGAACCGTTAATCCACTCCAGAAACGCTGTGCGTCTGTATGTAGTTCTTGTTTGAGTGATCCCACTCCAATATGTCGCCCTGCTCCGGGAACTCTCTCAGATCTGAAGGACAAAATGGCTCCTGTACTCTTTAAAGGGAATCGTCTGCGTCTGTTTCCATTTGCGGAAGCTTTCCAAGCTAAACGTACGTATTTTGTCTTCTCCGCTGTCACAAAAAGTTTCTATGATCTCGGCGAATAGCGCCCAGAATCCCCCACTCACTCTGCAGGCCTGAGCACGTTTCATACTGCGATTCTAAGAGACTCTCTTCTTCTTCCGGCAATCCGGTTCAAAAAAGTTTATCTACGTTGAGCGTGCCGAAACAAACAACTCAAAACAGTTCAGGGAAACAGCTCACGCAGATTGATTTTTAATTCGCCCAGTTTTCCACCGTAGTTACCCGCGGAAATTCTGACCACACCATCGATTTCCAATGTGGCCTCAATTCCTTTTTTCATTGCTTCTCTAACTGTGTCAAGCGAGGTTCCGTTAATCACTATTTCAGGGATATATCGAACGCCCTCTGGAACCTTGTAGGCCTTTCCCGATCTGTGCTTAAGCGAAGGACAGAATGGATCATTTGTGGTTGGACCTATCAACGGAAAATGGGTTTCAGGCTTTGAACCTGCGGAACACACATCGAAAGGGGTTACTACACCCTTTACGTGGTGGATGGCACGCAGGGCCTTTTCTCCGGCTTTTTTTAGAGCGTCTTTTGTTTTACACATGACCCAGAAATTCGCGCCCATCACGCCGCGAGCGTACCCTAAACGCCTTTCAATAATGAAATCTGGTACCATAAGTGGCACAACAACAACGTTTCTTCCAAAGCGTTTTTCCACCCATTCATATCCGTCCCCGCAATGTCCAATCCCCTCCATCATGTCCATTTTACCTTCTGCGTCGGGCAATGCATCGAAGATCGCTGTGAAGGGTTTAACAAGTATGTCTTGCCGAATCCTGTAAGAAAGTTCAGCCTCAAACTTCTTTAAGGAAGCTGTAAAAGCCTTCTTCTTGTCTAAACCCGCCCAGAACTGCAGGACAGCGCCCTCGCGGTTATCCGGAGTCTCGTCTTCGTTAAGCCACTTCTCAACCCCGCCTTCCACCCTACCAATCACAACTGAAGGCGTTGCCGTTGCGTCTTCAGCTGCACTGTGCAAAGTTGCCTCGTCGTCGGCTGTGAGTATTACTCGGCAAAAAATACCTGCAGATGCCTCGGCATAGGTGTCGTCAATTTCAGCTTTGAATACCATTTCTCGTCTGAACCTCCCGACTGATTCTCTTCTGACCTTTTTCCTGAATTCGCTGCTCTCTTTCACTAGTAACTTCTTATTCTCGGCGGCGACTATTTGAATCTTGGGTAACTCTTGAAGGCGCTCATTTTTTGTGTCTGTTTGACGGGTGAAGGCTAGGATGGGGTTTTCTGGTTGAGGATAAAGGAGGGCTTACAAAGGCTCCTCGGTTTTCCACGCTGCCTGCTCACGCGTGCAGTTCGACGATAAAGCGTCAACGGGTGCAGTTCCTGTACCACTTGCGTCACTGCCGCCAGAGTTATCTATGTGCTGCGCCCGCGCATGGCACATCGACGAGCGTTATGAGTGCTTCGATCTAACGTGCATCGATGCCATTCCCATGATCACAGCGACGAGCACGTATGCAACGTTGCTGAGCGGGGGGGAGATAAAAGCGAGGGCTATCGCAAGTGCTGATGCGACAGGTAGGCTTGCGTTCCTGTACTCGATGACTCTAAGCGTCCGGGCGGTAATGCCTTTTTTGAGCAGGTACGGGCGCCGTTTCACGTACGACCAGTTAGCGTAGAGAATGAGCCCCGTGATGAACATGACGCAGTCGAAGAACAGCACGCCACCGGTGGCGTCGGGGTAGTCAGTCCATATTGTCGTCGCGAACGGGACGAGCACGACGAACGACAGGAAGAGGATGTTGATAAAGTACAACTCCCAGTCGGCATAGGCAATGTTCTGAAACTGCCTCCAGTTGTTATTGAGCAGGATGCCCAGCAAGGCGAATGCCAGGAAATAGCCGACGAATTTGGGCACGATGCCCACGAATGATGCCAAGAGTGCCTCATTCGTATGCTGCGCGAGCGGGACGACAAACTCCAGCCCGAGGAGCGTTATGGCGATGGCGAAGACGCCGTCGATGAACGTCTCCAGGCGGCGCTTATCTCGTGCCTCAAGCTCCATCTGCGACTGTGTGAGTTCGGGTTTCGCCGGTTGTTCGGGCATACTCTTTCGTTAGCGTCGTACAGGCGTTGCGCTTTTTTTATGCGTGCCGTTTACGTTACGGCCATCGGCTTTAACTTTGGAGAGTACACGCGCGTGCGGAATAAAGCTTGTGTTATTCCGGTGCGTCTGCTCGTTACAACAAATAACTGGACTGGCTGTTGACGCTGATGCTGGCCGTATTTCAGTATGCCTCACACGTGTGCTCAGGCAGCAGATATCGATAATTTCTCCATTCACCCTGCGCATACTGCGTCTGAGATGTTTACTTGAAGCTTTTAAAGCACCGAGTTATGCGCAGCAATGCTGGGCTCAGCGTGTTTGACCTCTTCCTCTCTTTTTTAAGCTAACCTATATTGTTGTGTAGTTCACATAGGTTGTGATTAATGGCGACCAGTGACGACGAGTTCGTCAACCGTCTAACTGGATTCGGGCTCAGCGAAAAAGATGCGCAACTCTACCCGCACCTACTTAAGGTGTGACGTGGACAATTTATTATTCAGTGCAGCATAATATTGTTTCGGATTCGTCGGCGTTTTCATCGCCACTCCTCAATAAAAGCGACACTTACACGCATCAGTTTAACGACTCAGGCTCGTTTTCATACATCTGTAGCATTCACCCGTATATGAAAGGAACAATCGTAGTCAAATGATATGATGATGACCTCGCTACCTTCAAATGAAAATCGATCGACTGTGGCCACTTGCTTTAAAACAAGTAGCCAACGCAACGGAAACATTTCACAAGAAAGATTGCGCCCTATTTTGACTTGTGACGCTGACGAAAAAGCACTAAGGGAAGCGATGCACTGAGTGTTCCTCCGAAGCCAATCCAAAGTCACAGTGATCGCCTAAAATCGTTTGGCGACATGTGAGCGTTTAGAAAAAAAAGCTTTGCAAGTTCAGAATGACTGTCTGATCTACGTAAAAAAGGTGGTGTTTAGTGTCAAACAGGCGCGACCCCATGTCGAATGACCAAGCTTCAGATTCGTTGCTAAGCGATCTTATTCGGGGATTGTACGACTACTTCAATCCGCTCCTTCACGTGATCGAAGAACTTCAAAGCGACGCAAAGAAGAACCGCAAAAAGTGAGCTGTGTCAGCGGAGTTCCACGAATGCTAGACTGCTTCCACGCGATCAAGCCACTCGTTGACTAAGCAGTTAAACACGGTCTCTTGTTCGACTTCCAGGCCGTGCCCTGCTCTATCCAATATCGCAACAGTTCCTCGGGAGTAATTCGTAGCTATTTTTAGTGAATCGTGATACCCCACTGACGCGTCTTGGCGGCCCAAAAGGATGAGCGCAGGCCGGTCGAATGGATGCGGAAGCTGGTCTACCTCAAAGGAAAAGCTGTACCCAAGTTTTTCAAATCGCTTGAGAAACGCCTCATCCTTTGCGTTCATCCCTGGAATAATATCCTGCGTGAAGCGATCCCATCGCTGATGGTCCTGCACAACAAGCACGCGCTCAAACAATTGCTTCTGGGCGCTGGGTACAATGCTCGCTAAGAACGATTTATCCTTGACGAATACCCGTCGGGGGGGTAGGTCACGCCGGTTTCGATCGGCGATGACAACAGGACAGATGAGAAGGACTCCTTTGAGGCGTTCCGGTATGGAACGGACTAGGCCGCGGGCCATGTATCCTCCGTACGATTCGCCAGCCAAAAGGAACTGATCGTCGGGAATAACGCTTTCACAAAACTCGATGATAACGTCTAACATCTGATCTGCATCGTTTAACCAGCGTGGAGCGTGCGTGCGACCCATGCCCGGCAGGTCGAAGTAGATACGTTTCCATCCCGCGCGATTTGTGAAGATCGGTTCCATGCAGCCGGTCATGACGTGGTGATCGATGCCAAACCCGTGGATCGCTAGCACGGGATTGCCCTCACCGCACGTCTCGTAATAAATGTGCAGATTGCCTATATCGCATATCATGGATAGTGAGATGAGGGGCTCGAGGTAAAAAAGATGGTGCCGTTTTGTAGGCAATTGGCGAGGTTTTGGGAAACTTCCAACGTTCGGCCCACTCAGCACCATCGAGCAAACGCCAGCGCTAGCTCTTTGGAACAGATGTTCTCGCGCCAGCCATTCTGCTAGGGTTTTGCTGCATGAAGCCGTGCACGCCCCCCTAGAAACGTCCACAGGGGAAAGCTAGGATGGGGTCTCTCTAAATAGGATGAGGATAATACAAGTTAGCAGAGGTCATAACAGCCTCCCAGCGTTCGCATTTGCACTTGCAGTCTTGAATTGCCGTTGGGGGGCGACGCCGCATGTCTCCCAAAATGAGGCAGTCACGCTCTGCGCGAGACACGCGGTTTTCGGTGCCTTTTCCCAACTGCTTCTCTCCACGAACGACGTACTATTTTAACTTGTTGGATTATTAGCAGCAGTTCTACTGCACGTCACTGCTTGCCCCGTTTCAAGACGCTTAGCCAAAATACGCCGCCGGGTTGTCCCAATACCGTTCGACCCACCCCAGTTTTGAGATCTGCATAAAGATCTTCAGGATATCGTCTGGGTAAAATCTAATCTTGTTTCCTGACCTTGCGCCTGCAGCTCGAACGTCACCGTGGAATAATGACCTTGGGGCCAATCGGCCCTCGCCATTTTTGAACAATTTTCTTGTGTGGAATCAGTTCGACGGTCGTTATGGAGGCCCAGCCGTCGAAGGCGCTAAACTCTCCTCCGACTTCCCTACGTATGTCCGCCTGTGCATGCGTAAACTCTACGTGTTCCGCAGGAACGAGCAATAAATCGATGCTGTTGCGGAGAGAGCTCCGTTTTGTCTTAGCTGGCGTTTGTTCTCTCCAATGCGCGAAGCTATATATGACATAGGCATACAGGTACGTGTTCAAGCAAAAAGGAGGTGACGGCGTGTATAGAGCAAACACAAGAAACAATTTCGGCGGCGGCTACAAGAGCTACGATAGTAAACCAAAGAGTGCCCCCGTAGATGTCGGAAAGCAATACGACGTGAAAATCGAAGATATTGCAAAACAGGGCGACGGGATAGCTCGCATTAGCGGTTTCGTGATTTTCGTTCCACACACCAAGATCGGTGACGAAGTTAAGATTGAAATCAAGGCTGTGAAGCGCAACTTCGCTTTTGCTGAAGTAGTCGAAGAGTAACCAAGCTAGTTTGTGTTACGGATTGAACTGAATTGATGGATTAACTACATTATTGTTGGAAGTTGCGCTGCGCACCTTGACTAATATGTTGTTCTTCCATCTACCTTTTTGATTAACTGGTGCATTGGGCGCAAACGTGCGCCAAATGCGTTGCACGCTTTTTCGAAAAGCGCACGCTTTTTTTGTGAAGCACATTGTTCTGGCGTTCACAGGACAAGATGGGCTCCGCAATTGTATATTGCCGTTTTGCGGACGGTCCCGAATTCACTGAGCACTTCAGACGGATCTGTGCCGTAAACAGCATCCCCAAGCATCGCCATCGACGCGCACCCGCCGGTAGCCTCTACGGCCTCTACCGCGTCTTGCGCTTTCTGACTCAGCATTTCGGTATCGTACGCAAATTGCCGAGACAGACGCATGAATTCGTCAAACGTGGGTTTCCGGATTAGCTTCTTAAGCGCGGCCGATCCAAACGTCTCTATTGCAGCGAGCGCGCCTCGATCTGCTAAGATTTCAGGCGTCGAGAGTGGCCCGAACACAAGATAAGAGATTTCGAGCGGGGGGGTGGGAATTCGATCGACCGAATCTTGTCGCCTAATGACGACACCTCCAACAGCCTGCGCGATGACGTCGCCGACTCCGGTCTTGTTGACGATTTCTGCGCGCTGCGCCGTCTCGCAAAGCGCGTTGAAACTGAAATTGAGCTGCCATAGGTGGTTGAGGGAAAGAGCGGTGCTTAAAGCGCCTGCACCACTCGTGCCTAGGCCGCAGCTGATCGGCCCGGCGAGCTCCGTCTTTATGTCTGCTTGCTTCCCGGACAGAGAAGCAAGGACCGTCCTTGTGGTGGGCGCGAGAGAAGGCTCTCTGTTGATATATATGCTACCTTCGCCTTCCACGGCTTCAGTCGTTGCGCCATCGGCAATAACGATGCCGCACCCGACTGAGGAGACCCCTGCCCGGTCGGGTTTCAGCGCGAAAAACCCTGTTATGTGAAAAGGACAAAACGCTTTCATGTGGCGTTCATTCGACGAACGATAGCGTCCATGATCTTCTCAGCAAGGAACGCCTTGTCGCCCTGGTGCCGTTCGACCTGTGAGTTGACGATGTATATTTCATTGTCTTCGGTGCCCATGCCTTGGAACGTTACGTCGTTTGCGACTACCAGATCAACGGGGATAGCTCTGGCGCATTCAATAAGAGCGTCCGGAGTCGTGTGTGTTTCCGCTTTGAAACAAACGATAAAGAGGTTTGGGTACTTCGCGCTGACGATGTCGGTAAGTTTCGGCACATTTTTCAACGCGAGATGTAGTTCCTGACCCGATCGTATCTTCCCACTGTGTTTATCTACCGTATAATCTGAGATTGCCGCCGCGTTGATGAAAATGTCGCACCCTTTCTCGAGCTCAGACAGTACCGCTTGAATCATCTCGGCCGCACTTTCCACATGTACCTGGTTGACGAGCCGCGCGTCGCCGTTGTGCACGATAGTGACGCTCGCGCCTCTTCTAAATGCTTCATATGCAAGCTCTCTGCCTGTTCGTCCGGAGCTCCTCGTGGTAAGAATGCGAATGGGATCCAGTGATTCTGTCGTCGCTCCGCTGGTTATGACGACTCTCTTTTCTCTGAGCTCACCTTCCGAAACGAGCCGTTCGACCACGAGCACGATTTCGTCGAGTTCAGCAAGTTTTGCTTTGCCTTCTTCCAAGCGCGGCGATACGAAATGCACAAAGTTTTTCAAGCGATCAAGGTTCTCAGCGATGAACGGATGAGAGTACATAGATTCGTGCATCGCCGGCACGATGACTACGGGCTTTCCCGATCCCAGCGCCGTGACAGCGCACGTCGTGACGGGGGTGTCGTCGATACCGTGTGCCACCTTGCCGATCGTGTTTGCCGTGCACGGGGCAATTAGGAACAAATCTGCCGATCCACCCTTACCAAGAAATGTGACGTGTTCCACGTTTCCGGTAATTTGCGTGATTACGGGCTTTTGTGTTGCGTATTCCAGCGCGTTCGGATGGATTATCTTACAGGCAGCGTCTGTCATCACGCAATGTATCGTCGCGCCCTTGCGCTTGAGCTCGTGGATGAGCTTCACTGTTTCTACTGCCGCGATGCTGCCAGTAACGCCGACGATGATGATCTTGCCTTCCAAACTTCTCATGTGCATTCAACCGTTGCGTTTTAAGCTAGTTTCCTCTCGTTTGACTGATTAAGTTTTGCATCACAGCCACCCAAATAGCGATTCACTTATGAGCTCGCGGGCGGTGACTGTTGTGTTCTAGTCAAAACAAACCGCAATGGTAGCACGCTCATTTCGGCTACTCGCACTGTTGTGCGTCTAACAAGGATCGAGCGAAATAGCTAATACCCGGTGCCTCGTCAGAGGGTATGATGAAGCAAAACATCATACGAAAGGGACGATTAGCGGAGTTCGACGAGCAGGCGCTGCGGTTCACCTCCTCGATCGCCGCGGACGTGTGGTTCTTTCGCTATGATGTTCTTATCGATCTCGCCCACGTGACGATGCTCAAGAAGCAAAACATCATTGAGCAAACGACGTTCGAGGCGTTGACAACGGCACTGCTCAAGATCAAGGAGGACGGGTATGCCAAGCTGCCGCGGGACGTTGATGACGTTCACGTCGCGATCGAGACTGCCTTAACGGAGCGCGTCGGAAGCGCGCACGCAGGATGGCTCCACGTCGGGAGGTCAAGAAACGATGAGGTTGCTACCTGCATCCGCATGGCCTTACGCCATGACTTGCTGGTACTCATGGACGCTGTTCTTGCCCTACAAGATACGCTTCTGGAACGGTCTGCAAGCAACGCCACGACTATTATGCCGGGATTCACGCACTTGCAACACGCGCAGCCAACCTCGCTCGGGCATCATCTTCTTGCGCACTTTGACGCTTTAGAACGAGACTTGGAGAGGCTGGCCAACTCATACGAGCGGACAAACCAATCTCCTTTAGGCGCCGCTGCCTTTGCGTCCACAGGGTGGCCGCTTGACCGAGATTTTGTTGCGTCAGCACTTGGCTTTGATGGCATCGTAGAGAATTCTATGGACGCAGTGAGCACCCGTGATTTCGCGATAGAAGCGTTATCTGCTGCATCAAATGTGATGATCGCGCTTAGTCGTTTGGCTGAAGAACTGATATTATGGAGCACATCTGAGTTTGGCTACGTGGAAATAGACGACAAGTTTGCTTCGACAAGTTCCATCATGCCGCAAAAGAAGAACCCAGATACGCTCGAGCTGATTAGGGCTAAGACCGGTTCGGTTATTGGAGATTTTACGGCTAGCGCAGTGATTTGCAAGGCGCTGCCGTTCAGCTACAATCTAGACTTGCAGGAGATTACACCGCACTTGCAGCAGGCGATTGCGACGACAATCGATTGTGCTCGCATCGCGAACGCGGTACTGCAAACCATTTCGATCAACAAGCGACGGCTTGCTGAAATGAGCGCTGTGGGTTTCACCACTGCAGCTGAGCTCGCTGACACAATCGCGCGCACCGCACACGTTCCTTTTCGAACGGCACATACGATTGTCGGGGACCTCGCGCGCGTTGGCGCGTGGGACTTGGACGCGCTCGACCAAGTTGGGTTGCGGCACCTCGGAAAGCAACTCTCGCAGCTTGGTTTGACGGCAGATGATGTCGCAGAAGCCCTTGACGTTAATCGTAACGTTGCAAAGCGGGACATCGCGGGCGGGCCTGCCGCGAGCCAGCTCAAACGGATGTTGAAAGCGCGACGCAAGCGGCACAAGGTGCGACAGCAACGCCTCTTGTTGCGACAGACAGCACTGCAGAGGGCGGAGAAAGGTCTGCTGACGGCTTCCGGAGCTTAAATGGGCGACATAGGACACGGCGATCGTGTCAAGGTGGTTAAGAATAAAAAAGAGTTTTTCGGCACGCTTATGCCGAGTGTGACTGACTTTGTCGTGATTAAACTCGACAGCGGGTATAACGTAGGTTTCGCGCCTGAGGGGATAACGATGACGCTTGTCGAAAAGGCAGCGTCGCTCACCGAAAAGCGATTACCGCGGCCTGTGCGACCTGAACTCCCTCGATTGAGCATCATTTCCACCGGGGGCACCATTGCTAGCAAAATCGACTACCGAACAGGTGCGGTCACGAGTCAATTTGACGCAGATGATATTATCGACGCGATTCCGGGCTTAGCCGAAATCGCTAACATTGAAGGCACACTGCTCTACAACATACTGAGCGAGAATATGCGGCCAGAATCGTGGTCAGAGCTCGCTCAATGCGTCTATAACGAAGTTCGCGCGGGAGCCGATGGAGTACTCGTAACCCACGGAACGGACACCCTTGGATACAGCGCCGCTGCCTTGTCTTTTATGCTCCAGGTGCCCGTGCCGGTCGTACTCGTCGGTTCGCAAAGATCAGCTGATCGACCGAGCAGCGACAATGTCGTTAATGCGATTTGTGCCGCAGTAGCAGCTACAAGTGACCTTGCTGGGGTTTTTGTGGTAATGCACGAAGACGCGTCGGATGACACCTGCCTTGTTCACCAAGGAACCCGCACCAAAAAAATGCACACATCACGACGCGACGCGTTTCGATCAGTCAACGCCTCGCCGATTGCACGGGTCAGCTATCAGCAACAGTCGGTGCAACTCTTAGGCGATCACACGAGTCGAGGCGGGTGCGAGCTCTCCGTCCGTCCACACGTCGAGCCGAAGTGCGCTTTGGTTAAGTTCTTCCCGGGAGCGAGTCCTGCTATTGTGGATTTCTATGTGGCACGCGGGTACAAGGGGTTGGTGATTGAAGGAACCGGTCTGGGGCACGTCGCAAGCGACTGGGTTCCGCACATAAAAAAGGCTGCAGATGTTATGCCGGTCATAATGACCTCTCAGTGTGTTTACGGAAGGGTGTGCGACAGAGTTTACGATACTGGGCGCGATCTGTTAAGCGCAGGCGCGATCGAAGGTGACGACATGCTGAGCGAAACAGCGCTCGTCAAACTGATGTGGGTGCTTGGCCAGACGTCCGATCGTTTTGAGATTGCTAGGCTTTTGAAAACTGACGTCGCCGGAGAGATACACGTGGATGCGACTAGGACGCGAAGCACGTTCGAGGAGTTGCCGTGAAAGAGCACGACTACAAAAAAGTCGGCCTGAAAGCCGGCTTGGAGATTCATCAACAGTTGAACACTGCGTCAAAACTATTTTGCAGCAGTCCGACCGAATTGCGGGACACAAAAGACGCGTCTTATGAGTTCTATCGCTACCTGCGACCTTCAAAAAGCGAGATGGGGGAGATCGACCGCGCCGCTATCGAAGAGGGGGTCGGCACCCGACGATTTACGTACAAGGCTTATGAGAGCACATGCCTTGTGGAAAATGATGATGAACCGCCGCTGGAAATGAACCTTGAGGCTTTAAAAATTGCTGTTCAAATTGCCCTCCTACTGCAGATGCAACTTTTCGAGCAAGCCCACACTATGAGGAAACTGGTAATCGATGGGTCGAACACGAGCGGATTCCAGCGTACTGCACTCCTCGCAGCAAGCGGATACATATCGCTTAGCAGCGGTTCCGTTCGAATCGACACGCTGTCCATCGAGGAGGAAGCAGCGCAGATAGTCGACAAAGACGTTTACTCCCTCGACCGGCTCGGCATCCCGCTCGTCGAAATCGGCACCGCCCCAGACGTGACAACTCCCAAGATGGCACGAGAACTTGCACTTGCGCTTGGAACGATCTTGCGCGCGTGTAAAGTCAAGCGAGGGATTGGAACGATCAGGCAGGATATTAACATCTCCATCGCGGGCGGTGCACGCGTCGAAATTAAGGGCGTGCAGTCACTTGACCTCATTGAGAACCTTGTGCGCCTTGAGGTCACGAGGCAGCTGAACCTGCTAAAGATCCGAGACGAGCTACAGGAGCGCGGAGCGTTTGTAGGAAAACCAGTCGAAGTCAGTTCGATATTTGCTAATACTGCGTCAAACGTGCTTAAGAAAAAACACGTGTGGGGCCTGTTGCTTCATCGCTTTGCCGGTATCGTTGGCAGAGAAATTCAGCCCGGCCGTCGACTCGGTTCCGAATTCGCGGATCACGCAAAGAAGAGGGGGGTTGCTGGGATCTTTCACACTGACGAGTTGCTGCGATATGGAATAACGTCTCGCGAAGCCGAGGCTCTTTTACGGTTTTTGAAAGCAGAGGAAAGCGATGCGGTTGTTATGCTCGCGGACGAGAACGTTAAGACGTGCGTCGAGGCGATTTATGCCGTCATGGACCGCGCCAAAGCAGCCACGGAAGGTGTTCCCGAAGAAACGCGACGCGCGCTGAGCAATGGATGCTCTGAATATATGCGGCCCCTTCCTGGAGCAGCCCGCATGTACCCGGAGACGGACGTGTCCCCCATCGCGGTTCCGACAGAGCTCATTAATCGCATCAAAGCGCATTTGCCTGAGAGGCTCGATGATAGGATGCGTCGCTATAGGCAGGAGTTTCACCTGAACGAAGAGTTGGCGGGGCAAATCGCGTGGTCTGAAAACAGTCAACTTTTTGAGAAAGTTATGCGCCTCTGGGGGGGCCTCGATGGTAGCCCTGCTCGAGACGACGTCAAAGATGCAGCTACGTTTGTAGTGCGAACGCTTGAAGGAACGATCGCAGAGTTGAAAAGGGACAACGTGCCTGTCGATCGTCTAACTCGTAAAAGCATACTTGATGTTTTCAGGCTTGTGAACTCTAAGACCGTATCAAAGGAAGGTGTGCCCGAAATCCTCCGTTGCCTCGCCGAATGTCCGTCGAAAGCCGCAAACGATGCAGCGGCAGAGCTTGGATTTGTTATGTTGAGCGAGCGCGAGCTTCAAGCGATCGTAGACGATGTCGTGCAATCGCGACTCGAGTTCGTTAAAGCAAAAGGCGTGGGTGCTGCAGGACCTCTGATGGGCGTCGTTATGAAGCAAGTTAGAGGTAAGGCAGATGGAAAACTCGTAAACGAAGTGCTCCGCGCAAAGATTGCGTCCGTTCTTCAGTAGAGGTGATTTCCTGCAGAGCACGGAACTGCTTTATGACTTGGTGAACATCCCGAGCACCAGCACGCACGAGCACGATATCAGTCTTTTTGTAGAAGAAAGGCTGCACGACCTCGGAATGGAAATCATACGCTCGGGCAACAATCTTATCGGAAAGCTGGGCTACAAGGGACCTGTGCTCGCGCTGTGCGGCCACCTCGATACTGTGCCTCCATTTTTCCCTCCCAGAATTCAAGGGCGAAAGCTTTACGGGAGGGGCGCAGCCGATGACAAGGGTGGGCTGGCCGCTGTCATCAATGCGGTAGCGAACACTGACCAGGAACGGCTCAGGGGCACGCTGCTTACGGTGTTCGTTGTCGACGAAGAGCTCAGAAGCCGCGGCGCTCAGGAAGTGTTGCCGCAGCTGCGCGCTGACTTCGGCATCGTCTGTGAGCCGACGAATCTGAAGATTGTAAACGGGCAGAAAGGGCGCTTCACGTTTCGCATTCAATCGGTCGGCAAAAGAGCACATGCGAGTAAGCCCGAGCTTGGGAAGAACGCCATTGTTGAAATGGCAAAGCTTGTGTTGCGGCTCGAAGAGCTTCCGTTGACCCGGCATCCCGAGCTTGGCCAGGAAACGATCTCGGTTAGTACTATCGCTGCTGGAGACGCGGCTAACATCGTTCCTGATCATTGCTCGATTGACGTTGATTATCGCTATGTGCCTCCCGACGATGCATCTAGCGTTTTAGCCACGCTGAGGGCGAAATTGCCCGAAGCGCGAATAGAATTCGCGGACGACCCCAAAAATTTCACGCGCCCATTCTACCTGCCCGCTCACCAGATCATCACTTTGTTGAGCGAGTCCATACGCAGAACCGGCCTCGAGCCGCAGATGGCCACTATGGACGCGGGCACTGACGCTTCTCGCTTTAATGAGGCCGGAATACCTACTGTTGTCTTCGGGCCGGGAGGCATCGCGCAGGCTCACACGTCTGATGAATGGATAGAGCTTCGCGAAGTGGAGATGGCAAGCGTGATCTTCCAAGAGTTGATCAGAAGAGTTTTGATGGCATAACGCTGATTTGGCTTGGGCGTTACTGTCTCTGCATCCTTGCGTCACTAAGCGAGGGCGGTTTGCGCCGGGACGCAAGAGTTCTTATTGGAGAAAGGCTTAGAGCCATGACGGCGCACGATGCGACCTGTTCACGACGTAAGACGTCCCAAGATTCCGTTTTTCAAAACAGATCCTGACTGAACAACCATGCTTGTGGAATCTATCTCTTTTTTGTTGCTCGCTTTTCTCATCCTCCTGCTGCTCGTGGTGGGATTCGAGACTGTCGGTTTCAGACTATCAGAAGCTGTGCTGATCTTTGTCGGATCGACCTTGTTGTTCCTCATTTCATTTCCTTCGATATTGTTGTATTTTGATGGCTCCTTGGGGATCGGCATTATTGATGTGCCGCTTCGTATCCTAGCATTCCAAGGGTTTCTTGTGGTTGGCCCGAGAAGTGACCTTGCCATCGGATTCGATGTCGCCGGTTTTCTGATACCGTTCTTCATTTCGTTAAGGATGATCTTCGAGCGACGAAGCCCTATCAGAGCAAGTCTCATCGGAATCGCATGTATCGCCGCCGTTTCGTATTTAACTTCAGCGTACGTGGCAGGAGAAGGCGTTGTTATCTTTAATGTCTACGTTATCGCAATTGCCGCAAGTGTCATAGGTATAGTGCTTGCAAAGAGGCAATGGGGAAGCGTAGGTCCGATTGCCTACGTGTCTGGTTCGTTGGGCGTATTGCTTGGTGCGGATCTCGTTCGCATCGGCGACATTCTCACCTATCAGCCGAGAGGCTTCGCGTTCGCTTCGATAGGGGGCGCAGGCGTTTTTGATGCAATCTTCTTGGTCGGAGTTTTGGCGGTGACCATCGACGTGATCTTTGTGGAAAACGTGCGGCTGATCAATTGGATTCAGAGACGTTTGGCTTAGCCCGGCAACTCTTTCCTGCACGACCTCGGCGTATCAACACACAGGGGCAACCAGCGAATTCTTGCGCAAACTGGTCCCGAAGAAAGCGTTTTATAGGTAGCTCTACAATAGTGGCTGTGGGAATACGTATGTACTCGAGGGATCGTCTTCTTTGTCAATTCGAGAATGAATAATGAAGTAGTTACTTTTTTTGATACGACTCTCCGAGATGGAGAGCAAACGCCTAACGTTTCGCTCACCGACGAACAGAAGCTTACCATCGCAAAAGCTCTCGACAAGCTAGGCGTCGATGTGATCGAAGCCGGATTTCCTATATCCTCGAAGGGAGAATATAACGCGGTAAGAAACATCGTCAACGCGGACCTAAAAACCACAATCTGCGGCCTCGCCCGTGTCGTGAAACCAGATATCGATGCGTGCCTAGATGCGGGCGTAGGGCTAATTCATGTTTTTGCCTCTACGTCAGATGTGCAGTTGAAGCATTCAATGAAAAAGACTAGACAGGAAGTGTATGATCTTTCGGTCGACGCAGTCGGATACGTCAAGGAGCACGGGACACGATGTCTCTTCTCTGCGATGGACGCCACTCGAACGGAACCGGAGTTTCTTCATCGCATTTGTCGTGGCATAGAATCGGCCGGGGCCGACATCATCAACATCCCGGATACCGTGGGTATTATGGCCCCCTCAAAGATGTTCAACTTTATCAAGCGCATCAAAGATGTTGTCAAAGTTCCTATCGACGTGCACTGCCACAACGACTTTGGTCTCGCTGTTGCCAATAGCCTGTCAGCGATCGAAGCCGGAGCCAACCAAGTGCAAGTGACCGTAAATGGGATAGGTGAAAGGGCTGGGAACGCTGACCTCGCCCAAACGGCGATGAGCTTGTCGAGCATCTTTGGAGCAAAGCTGAATATCAATACTCAGTTCCTTCTCGAAACCTCTCGGTTAGTGGAACGATTCACGAAGATCAACATGCCCCCCACGATGCCAATTGTCGGTGAAAACGCGTTCTCGCACGAATCTGGAATTCATTCTCGAGGGGTGATCGAACGCGCTGACACGTTTGAGCCAGGGATTATGACGCCCGAAATGGTCGGTCAGCGTCGCCGCCTCGTTGCTGGCAAACACGCTGGCAAGCACGCCGTGCGCGAGATGCTCAAGGACGCCCTTTTTGACGTCACCGAAGACGAGCTCGTGCGCATACTGGATCGCGTAAAGGAAATAGGCGATCAAGGCCGGCGAGTCACCGATGTCGACTTGTACGCTATAGCTGAGGCGATCACAAATGAGGTGCTGGAGCCGACAATTCTGCTTGAGGAGCTGTCTGTGATGACGGGCAATCGCATCACTCCAACTGCAACGATAAAAGCAGTTGTTGAGGGGAAGACGAAAATCGGGGCCCGTGTGGGCATCGGTCCAGTCGATGCCGCGATTAATGCAGTACATGACATTCTTGGGGGCACCGACGTGCAATTAAGGACATTCAGAATCGACGCGATCAGCGGTGGGACCGACGCACTTGCCGATGTTGTCATCGGTGTCGAAGATTCACGTGGAAACATGGTGACAGCTCGCGCCGCGCGAGGCGATATTGTAATTGCGTCGGTCGAGGCCATGATCAGCGCGATAAATCGCCTTAAAGCGAGAGACGGTGCGTAGTGCCGCGATGGCATCTCGTCGACACGCATTGTCACATCGACACGCCTGCGTTTGACAACGATCGACAATCCGTGATTGAGAGGGCGTTCGATGCGCGAATAGCGCTCATCAATTCGGGCATTAGCCTCACATCGAATTGGGCGACGCGAGAATTACTTCAGCATGAGAACGTGTACGCGGCTTACGGCTTAAGCCCGCTTCACGTTGCCGAAAAAGAAAGCGTCGAGAAATTCATTTGGCAAAACGCAGAGTCGGCAACCGCAGTTGGCGAAGTTGGACTGGATTTTTACCATGTCAAGTCGGGAGATCAACGTAAGAAACAAGAAAACGCGTTTGAGCGATTCATTCAGCTGAGTCAAGAGCTCGGTCTACCCCTTGTGATTCACAGCCGCGATGCAGAGGAGCGCGTTTTTGAGCTCGTGCACGGTGTAGATCAGGCAGTCTATCACTGCTACGGGGGCAGTGTGGAGTTGCTCGAAAAGATCGTGGACTGTGGGCACTTTGTTTCAATTTCAACCAGGGTATGCCGGTCCGGGCACCACCAGAAGCTCGTAGAGAAGGCCCCCCAAGATATGGTAGTGATCGAGACTGATAGTCCCTATCTAGCTGCGCGCAAGGGTCGAAACGAACCGTCGTTTGTAGGGGACGCGATTGTCGCCATATCGCGGATCTGGGACACAGAAGTTGAAGATGCGGCGTCGATTATCGTGGAGAACACTTGTAGGGCTTTTAATCTTGGATAAAGAGGCTTATTTCGGACCAATAAAAGAAAAACATATATAGCACGCCGCAATAGATTATCTTGCCATTTTTGTAATAGCAGGAGCCTTAACATTTATGCGCTATATCCCCCATATTAAAGACCGATTCAGGATTAGGAAGATAATTCGAGGGCGAGAAGGAGCCCGCAAGGGCATTGGGCTGCTCGTTGATGGGCCTAACATGCTTCGGAAGGAATTTCAAATCGACCTAGAAGAAATACGCAATACTCTAAAGGAATTCGGCGACATCAAGGTAGGTAGGGTCTACCTGAACCAGTATGCCTCTGAGAAGCTCGTCGAGGCAATCGAGAACCAAGGATTTGAGCCGGTGGTCAGCTCGAGTGACGTTGATGTTCGACTTGCCGTTGAAGCTACGGAGCTCATTTTCAATCCTAATATAGATATTATCGCAATAGTTACCCGAGATGCTGATTTTAAGCCTGTGCTTTCAAAAGCGATGGAGCATGGCAAAGAGACCATCATCTTCGGCGCAGAGCCCGGGTTTTCGACCGCGCTTAAAAATCTCGCTGACGTCGTTGTAACAATGAGCGAGACACCAGATACCAATGTCGCTACGAGAGAAAAGTTTACCGCTAAAGACGAGGAAGAAGTTTACCCAAAACCTGCGTAACACCCCGAGTCTTGCCCGAATCCTGAAGTTGAGCTACGCGCCCTGCGGCGCAGTTCCCCCTCCGAGGGCTTTTTGCAGCTGCTGCTGGAGTTGTTGAAAACGCGTTTGAACGCGTTCTTCCTGTCTTTCAAGGCTCTTTAAACGTATATCATACGTCTCTTTTTTTTCCGTTAGCTCAGCCTTGACATCGTCTTTGTTCGAGCGCACGAGGATCGTTCCTACGGTCTTGAAGATAACAGTTTTTTCGTCTAGCTTGTCGAGCTCAACGAGGGTTTGGTTAGCTTCGTTCAAGGCGAGTTCGAGTTGACTTCGCTGAACAGCTAGCGCTTGTGCCTGCTGTTGAAGTTGTTGCAATTGAGCAACTTGATTTTGAATTTGGGGTGGTAGTTCGGTACTCATTCAAGATTCTCCTTGAGGAGCGTTTTTCAAGCGGTAACGTTCGCTCAATTTTAAAGTATCTGCGACAAGTTCGTCCACTTCTGTAGCAATCAGCGCCAATCTCAGCCACGAATTTGTCGCCGCCCGGCATGAGGCTACGTCCGAAGCTGTAATGTGGATAATTAGCTTCTCTGCCGTCTTTCGTACAGTCACAGAAGAGCGTGTCCCGGCGATGGCGATGGTCTCTAATTCAGGAGTGATCGATCGGTACAAATAGTCTGCGTTTTGCGTTTGTATGAAGTACGTTGAATGGAGCATTTGCGTAGTTGTCGTTTATCGTGAGCTGCTTCGCGATTTCTTGCGCGGCGAGGGCAGACTCCGAGGCCGTATATGCCTAAAGGACCTTTACCTTCTTGATAATAGTAGGCCGCTCTTTTATCAATATTCTATGGCCGCAGTAAGGACATCTAATTCCGCCGTATTCGGACTCTACTTCAACCTCGCGCTTGCACCGAATGCATTTGTAAACCGTGAAATCACCTCACAGCTCTAAATCTCTTCTTTTTCTTCATTTGTGCGGCGAATCGAGCGCGCGACGGTTTTGCCGACCGAGGTCTCCGGGAGGTATGCGCCTCCGGCAAACGTTGTGTGGCACTTCGCGCATACCCATATCCCCGTACCCTTTCGAGACACCGCCTTTCGCCCACACGCGGGACATTTGTGCGCCTGGTGCATCGCCTCTTCGACGTCGGCGATTCTTTTGCGGATTTTACGGCCGTATCGTGGGCCGAACCGACCTGCGGAACGGGTCTTTCTTCCCTTCTTGCGCGCGCCTTTCTTAACCATCCGTTGAACCACCAAAAAGATCATCTCTGATCTGCATGGCTTTGCTGCTCGCGAGCTTAACGATGCGCGCGATCTCTTCTACGGAGAGCGTTCCAGTTCCGCTTTTCTGCATTCCTGCAAGCGCTCCTTGCAAGCCGGAAATGACCGTTATTCTAGAAGACGCGATAGTCTCTTCATCTAGCGAAGGGTCCAGCATGATCTCGCCGTCAAGGTCAACAGCGGTCACCGCGATCGGGGACTCCTTGATTGGCAGCGGGGCGTCAGGTCCATAGCCGTATCGCTCACAGGGTTTCTTTGCGTTTAAGAGCGCGGCGAGCGCTCCCAGAGCGGCCGCATCCATGAGGTTTCCGTCGTGGTCTAGGACGTGTACATCTATGAAAATGAGCCACACTTTGCCGTCCGGCAGCGTTAGTTGAGACAAGTCAATGGCTCCAGATTCTCGAACGCCGCGATCCACCACACGCGCGAGCTCAATTGCATTTTCATCGGGCGGACCCGGTTCAAAGGACGGAGATGCCAGTGGCACGAGTTCCACATTGGTTATGATCACACCCGTGTCAGGCGCATCTGCAAAAGGCTCTCCAGGTTGAACCTTTACACCAACGAGAACTTGTGTCTTGCCTATCTTCACCCTCGCGGAGCCCTCGGCTTTACCTATCAACCCTACTTCGACCTGTATCGGCCGATACTCATCAAGGGCCCGCCCATCTGCCCTTTCGCTGCGCTTGGCAAGCTCGTAAATATAGTCTCTTTTTATCTCAGCAATGACGTCATTCATCTTCTTCCCCTCGATACTTCTGAATTAGGGCTTCTCTTTGCATTTCTGCAATGCTGGCACAACCGATCTTACCGAGTTCTAGCGCCTGTTCAAACTCGTCCAGCGTCAAATGGCCGTCCATTTGGAGCAGCGTAACTTCTCCGGTCCGTACATCCATGGCGACTGGCATGTCTGCTTGCCCATAGTTGTCCTCCTCCTTCACGAGATCCAAGACAACCGTGTCATCCACCTTACCGACTGCACACGACGAGATGAGACCGCGCATGGGAACTCCCGCATCAGCCAGTGCAACAGAAGCCGCATTTATTCCTGCTGATCGAGTGCCGGCATCTGCTTGAAGAATCTCCACGAAGATGTCGATTGTCGACCTGGGATAAAACTCTTTGATGATGACGGGATCGATCGCCTCCCTGCTCACCTTTGAGATCTCTATGCTCCTCCGGTCAGGGCCTGGTCGCCGCCGCTCCTCTACTGAAAACGACGCCATATTGTAGCGGTACCGGATGATCGCACGGTTTGCTTGCTGCAGGTGACGCGGATGTACTGCCCGTGGCCCGTAAACGGCGGCCATGACTTTGTTTCCACCGTGCTCGACATAACACGAGCCATCGGCCCGTTCAAGTGCGCCAACCTCAAACTTGATTGGACGTAGCTCATTCGGGAGCCGATTGTCTATTCTCTTACCGTTTTTCATGAACTGCATGCTTTTCTTCCTCTAATAACTTGGTTATCCTATCCGTGAGTCCCGACGTATGCGCTTCTTGCTCGATTCGTTTGATTATTTTGACTGCGAGATCCTCGTCTTCTGCTTTCCCGTTGATCCAAATGCGGCCATTTTTCCCGACGAAAATGTTTACGTCGAGTTTACTCTTAAGAAGGCTTATCATCGACCCGGCCCGGCCGATAACCCGCGGGACTTTTGTATACGACACCTCGACGACTCTGCCACTTCGCAGCACACGCAGTTGGCCTTCTCGGGGCGCAAGTTCAATCTTCATGGACGGATCCACGTCTACAACCTTGAATATCGCGAGGTCGCCCACACCCATAATCTTGGCCATTTCGCTCGATTCGATGCGTCGAGGATATTCTGATATATGCATGAGCGCTTCGTATGGTGAGTTAATGTCGACCTTCCAATTCGAGAAGCTGATGTCTGATACCATTCCGACGACCACGTCACCAGTCGCAGGAAGATATTTTCCCGAAAGCGGTATTACCCGTACTTTTTCCCTTTCGTCAGAAAGCCCGTATATAAGTGAGTAGACCTTCCCGTCTTCAACGTAGGTTCCTTCTGCAGCTTTAGCTGCGTCTTCAGATAGTAGATCTCCCGGCACGACGATCGTCTTATCGACTTTTTCTTGCTTCTTCATTTTTGCCCTTCCCGGGTAACGATTCGCGTCTCGGCTTCCCCTCTTGATAGGCGATTTACGAGCTCATAGAAATCATTTTGCAGTCCTGCAGGAAACCGGACCACGCCGATCCAGGAGCCGTCCTTTTGCCACTCATGTCTCACGATCTTTCCAAAGCGCTGGAGAGGGCCCTGCGATTTTGCGGCGTAATGGGCCGGCACCTTAACGGCGACGTTGACCTCCTCGAATCTGATGGGTATTAGCGGCCGGATTGCCTTCAAAGTGATGTTCACTTGCTCGTCGACGCTTCTAAGGGGGTCTATGTTCACCTTTGCCTCTTCAAGTGCTTTTTCGATTCTCTGTGGCGGATGAGGTAGGCCCGTTTGGGGATTTATGGCATTAGCAGCTATGGTTGTGATCACTTGCTTTCGCTTGTGTTCTTGGATCTTGCGCCTTTGCTGAGCGGTGAGATGCAGTTCACCTTCTGTAATGATCCGTTTTGCTATGGCTGCCGGATCGGTGGTACTAAACGTGTGCTTGAGGCTCTCGTCAGACGCTTTTTCTCCTTTGGATGCATCTTTGAATATCTCTTCAATCGCAAGAACAGCATCCAGATCAATATCCCCGCCCTCTCGTAATAGTAATGCATTTTCGGGGTCAGCGAGCACTTCAAAGTGTTCCCCCCCTCTCGCAAATCGAGCTACAACTGCGGTATCGAGAGACACCATCTGGACCTACTCCTCTGCGCGTTGTTCGTTTACGAGGGCGCAAAAGGATACAAAACCATTACTCTTTAGGCTTCGATTCGAGCACACTTTTCACGTGCGCCTCGAGGTCAGCCATGCTTAGCTTCTTAAATCGATTATCTTCGGCGTATATGGCAGCGATTTCGATGGTATCAATTGTAACCTTGCCTTCCGTCGCCTTGTACAGCGCTTCAAGCCCGAGTTTTATGGCGCTGTCAATGTCGGCGTTTTCGTCATACTTCTCTTCGAGAAACTCCATGACGGCATTTCGTCCTGAACCAATTCCCGTAGCCTTTACCATCAAAAGGGCGCCGCTCGGATCTGTTTCAAAAAGCCGTGGCCCCGAGTCATCAATCCCGCCGATGAGAAGTGCTGTCCCGTAAGGCCTAACCCCTCCGTACTGCGTGAACGTCTGCTTATGGTCGGCGATTTTTTTTGCTAGTGTTTCAACAGCAATAGGTTCGTTGTACACGACGCGGTTGATTTGGGCGTCGACACGGGCACGGTCGACCAATGCCCTAGCGTCAGCTACGAGGCCGGAAGTCACGGCGCCTATGTGATCATCTACTTGGAAGATCTTCTCGGTAGATTGGGGCTCTAGAAGCCGACTTGAGATACGCTTATCGACCAGCAGAGCTACTCCGTTTTTTGCTTTTATTCCGACCGATGTAGTGCCTCGTTTTACAGCTTCGCGCGCGTATTCGACTTGAAAGAGTCTACCGTCTGGTGAAAACACGGTGATAGCTCTGTCGTAACCCATTTGTGGTGCCATCTGCATTATATTAGCCTCTCATTGTCATCGATCGTGATGCCGATGAATTGGACGTCAGCACGATCAATAATTTCCCTATCTTCTGGAATTATATCAATTTCTTTGCCGCGCATCCTCACTGCTTTCCCGGACACGGGCACTGTCACATAAGAAGATATAATGCGTCGTATCTTCTCGTCAATTTGTAAATACTTTTCTATGGCAGCCTTTATTGTTCCGGAAGTGCCTACGACCGTCACGCGAACACGATTGTTCTCGATTTTGCCGATGCTTGCAAATGTCGCTTGTACGTCGGACACGTATCGGTAGTGACAACGCACAAGTCCTTTTGTGCCATCAAACGTAACGAATTTAATTCCCAACTTACTCACTCCGACGTCGCCAAACAGGCTTTTCGCAGCTTTGAAGATTTCTATTTGTAAATCCCGCGTTCTTACAGGCTCTTCAGAGCTGAGCGTGAAGGCAACGTACCGAAAGCTGTCCCGCAAAGTAGGTCGAAGTGGTTTCATATGCGCGCCTCTTTTTTCTGTGTGCTGCATTCGATGATATTTTGCGGCACACTCGATAAAGCGGCCGTGGCTTCCTTGTCTTCTAGGGGTAAAAACCGTGCGAGAGCTTTTAATTGGCGAGGAGCCCGCAGGTCGAAATGTGAATAGGCATCGCTCGTAATAACGATCTGCACTCCAAACTTCTGGCATAATACGACGTTTTGATGCTGAAGCGCGATCGCACGAGATCGTTCAATTTCTCTTGTTTTCCAGAAGTAGCCAAAGCTCAAGCCTAGTGCTACACGGTTTTTCGCGGCGATTTTGGCTGTCACCTGGTTTAGACCGCCTCGTTTACCTCTCTCCGGGTGCATTAGAAGATCCACGCGGTCGTCGCTGCAAGCAGCCCTGTTGATTCGTTCATCCCCGCCGTGTACACTTATGATGGGGGCTGTGTCGCTGAAGAACGCAATTTTCTTACGCAGATCGCGAACGCTATGCGCGACAATTTCTATTCCTGAAATGACGCTAGAATCGGAAAACTGAGACCAATAAGGCGAATGCGCTGTTACTCCAATGGCGGCGAAGCCAAGGCTACGAGCAACGAGGTTAAGCCTTTTCGGCGTGTCTGCTCCTTCGGGAAACGCGTGAACGCTTATATCGACGTAGTCAGGCATCATCAAAGAGGTCGCGAGTAATCTGCGTTGCGGTCTCAACACGAGCTGGATATGCCGCTATCTTTGCACGCAGCACTATTGGGTCTTCTTTCCCTTGTTGGAGGAACCCGCGTGCGGCAGCCTGTTTGTCAAATTTCATAACGAGTGTGCACCGTGGGCTGAGGTGCTGCGGGATTTCTTTTCGCAATTCCATCAACTCATCTTTTGGGAGTTTCTGCTTGATCGCGCTAATGATGTGGCAAGTCTCGGATGCTTTTTCGGTTCGTGCGGTGAGAATAATCATGGGATTTCCAAAGTGTCCCGTGACCGGCAGGCGATCGACGCTGACGTGTTCGGGTACGATTAAGCGCAGCGCCGCTAGAACTTTGCTTTCATTCTCAGTAGCGTGGGCGAAAACATTGACGGAGATGCTGTGAATTGCTTTTTTAGGCCTAAGCGATCTGTCGCTGCCATTCACGACAAGAAGCAAGTTCAACCCTCAGGAAAAGCTCACGCCCCCCTTCGACTATAAGCACTACGCGAGGGCATAGTTTTCTCGGCACCTCGCGCTTTGTGCCTAAAACCGCGACCTTTCTTACCAGCGCTTGTCGTGCCTCGCATGGCGCGTCCGCGTGAAGACGCGATCCAATTGAGATTGCGGTCGCTTAGGATCCTGGGGTGGCTCGGATCAACGAGTATGATTTCGTACCACTTCGATTTCCCGTCTTGTCCTACCCAGTACGAATTCAACACCTCTAAGTTGGGAAATCTTCGTGCAGCTCGTTCTTCTGCAATACGCTGTGAACTCTTTCGAGCGGTAAGTCTGTCAACTCCGAGGTGTTTCGTCCGACGGCCCCCGCGCGGACGTTGTTTTCTTCGACCGCCGCGCCACGTTCTCACACGAGCTGTGATGATACCTTGTTTCGCCTTATACCCCAAGCTTCTTGCTCTGTCGAGTCGCGTGGGTCTCGCAATGCGAATGACCGCCGGCTCACGCCGCCACGTTTGTAGGCGCTGCCAGGTGAGGCTTTTTACGTAGCTGCGTTCGGGGGTTTTCCAGGCATCCCGTATGTATCCATACATCGATTTCATTTTGATCTTCTCTCAAGCGGTTCAGCATTCAAGCTACATTCCTTAGGATGCGCAATTAGCGTTCATTGAGCGCTGCGTACAAAAGAGAATCATGGAACATATATGTTTCCTACTTTGCGCGCGAACTCGCGACTATTTTGATTATATCCCCATTTTGGAGTATGTGGTGCTCGCCGAGCCGCTTTTTCGTGCGCGCGTCAACAGCGTAGATGAACCCACGTCCGATATCAGAATGAACCTTGAAGGCGAGATCCTTGGCATTCTCTCCTTCCTTAATCAAAAAGGCATCGGGCAAGACTCTCCCTTCCTTGTCCGACCATTGGTGCTCGTCTTCTACGGGATATACGACGATGTATCTGAGGACATCGAACACTGCCTTGTTTAGGCACGTCTGCACTCCCGTGCCATCAGCTTCGATGAACTTCTGTAATCGCTCAAGAGCCTTCCGCTGCTGCTGATTTGACCGCGCTGCTACGACAAAATGAGTGTCTCCAGGGACGTAGTTCACGAGCCCCTTCTGGTGAGCGAGTCGGAGCGCAAGTTCGGCCGCACCACTCGTTGCCACCACGTCTTGGCAGACGTCTTCGATTCGCTCTAAATTATGCGGTGAAGCGACGTCTCTTTTGTTTGCCGCTATGATGATTGGCTTCGCGATCCTCCGCAGTTGCTGTGACAAGTTGACTATGTCTTCGCTTTCCCAATTCTCCGCGGCTCGCTCGAACAGCCCAAGCTTCAACGCGGCAGTTTTAATTTGGTTCTCGCCTATGTTGAGTCCTGCTAGCTGAGTCGCAATGACGTGCGCCACGTTGCGCTCTAGGTGCGCTTTCTTTGCGAGTCTGTGCCAGTTCTTTTCAATGATGCCCGCAATCCACAGAGCGATCTCACTTTCAAGTAGGGTTACGTCCTCCACCGGGTCGTGCGACGCGGTGCCGAGCACATTGCCCTCTATATCGGTGCCACCAGATGCGTCAATCACGTTTATAATCGCTTCTGACTGCCGTAAATTATCTAGAAAAGCGTTGCCGAGCCCTCGCCCCTTGTGAGCCTCGGGAACCAGGCCTGCTACATCAACCAGCTCAATGGGGACAAATCGGATTCCATCAACACAATAACCGCACCGAGCGCTGCGCTCAGCGCAAGGGCACGGAACACGCACATGCGACACCCCGCGGTTAGCGCTGATGGTCGTGAACGGGTAATTTGCAATTTCTACATCCACAAGTGTGGCAGCTTTGAAGAAGGTTGACTTCCCAGTATTGGGCTTGCCGGCGAGAGCGATCGATAAGCTCATTTGAAGTTCACATCCGCCTGTTCGAGTAAGCGCTTGGCCCATTGCAACTTTTGCATCTTTCTCGGCGTAACGCTGATGTCAGAAAAATCAAACCCAATTGCGCTGATCGTGCAGGCGCCGTACTCTTTCGCTAAGAAGACCGCCCGGTCTCCGTCAGTAAAACCACCTACGTTGAGTAAGAGCGGCTCGGGCTGTGTTTGGGCTGTACCAAGTACCGCGCTCAGCGACGGCACGTGCGCTTCGATTGCATTGATATTGTCACCGTGTGCGTGAACGACTATTATGGCGCACATCACATTTGCCCGCTTTAGATCACTAATGTTCCCGTCGAGATCAGAAACGACTATGTGGGGGATGACCCCCTGTGCCAATAGCACCGAGGTTGCACCATCGGCGGCAATGATCGTCTCTTGACCCTCAATTTTGCCGCTCTTAATGTCACGAATCAGTATCGGCGCTTTGCCGCAGACGAGGACGTCACATCCTTTGACGAGGCGGCTCAGTTTTGCCAGTGTTGAGTTATAGCCCGTTTTTATAGCCAATAAGCGTGATAGAAGCTGGGCGGAACGCTCGTCTTGGGCGCGGTCAAATCCGAACTCGCGCGCTATTTCCAAGTAGAAAGGCCGCCATTCTTTCAGGTTCATGCGCTATTCCGCTATTGAAATCACCACTCGATGGCCGTCGATCATCCACTCTTTTCGTAGTCTCGCGTTTTTAAGATCTCCTTTTACTACAGACGTCGACAGCGTCTCATCTTTGAGATAAGAATCAAACGTTCGAATCGCCTGGGAGACTTCTGCAGGGCCACGGTACCCCACCCTAATTTGTGCAGCATACGGTAGATCCAATTCCTTTCGCATGACTTGTATTCTCCTGACGACTTCTCGAGCCAATGATTCTTTCCGCAGTTCGGCTGTTATTTCGGTGTCCAAAAAAACGACTAGGCCGCTGTCTTCGCTTTTAATAAAGCTACCCCTTACTTTTTCTGAAACCGTGAGATCTTCCTTCGATAACCTAATAGGCGTTTGTCCGATTTCTAATTCGATGCCGTCATCCATTTTCTCAAGGACAGCCTGAGGCGGTAACGTGCTGAGAACTTGTTTTATTTTGGGCGCTAGATCTTTGTATTTCGGTCCGACGCTTGCGAAGTTTAAGCCAATTTCGTACGCGATAAACTTGTCGTCGTCTTTTTCAAAATCAATTGCCTTCACGTTCAGCTCATTTTTGATAATAGTCTGGAGTTCGTCACTCTCGAGTTCTGGTCCTACGCAAATAATCCCCATGAGCGGTTGCCGCGTTTTGATGTGTGCTGACGACCGCGCGGCTCTTCCTGCTTCAACGATCCGCTTAGCATAATCCATATCGTGTTCAGCCTTGGGAAGCAGACGATCGGGTCGCGGGTCAGGATACGCTTCGAGGTGAACGCTCTCTCTGGCCTTAGGAGCATATCGAGCGAGGGTTTTGTGCATGTACTCAGAAATAAATGGCGCGAAAGGGGCGATCAGTGTGCTTAACACCCATAGAGTCTCAAAAAGAGAGACGTAAGCGGACGTTTTGTCTAGGTCCTGTTCGTTCTTCCAGAAACGTCTCCTAGACGTTCTGACAAACCAGTTGCTTAGTTCGTCGATGAATGAGTCGATCTCTAGGGTCGCTAAATAGTAGTCGTAACGGTCCATGTGCCCGACCACGTTCGACACCAAACCATTTAGCCGCGAGAGCAACCATCTGTCGATGACGTTTCTGTGCTCGTCCGCGAGCTGCCATGTCACGTCGTACTGGTCTATCTCAGCATACGTCGTAAAAAAGGAAAGTATGTGCCAAAGCGTAGATATCGTCTTACGCTGAGACTCAACGATTGCGTCTTCATAAAACCGCTTCGGGGTTCCTGGATTGCCGGAGCTGAAAAGGTACCATCGGAGGCTATCAGCCCCTTCGTTGTTCAGGATTTGCCAAGGATCAACCGTATTACCCTTGCTTTTTGACATCTTTTTACCCTGTTCGTCCAAGATGTGGCCCAGGCTTATTACGGTGCTATACGCATTCGATCCGAACACGGCGCTCGCTATTGCGTGCAGACTATAAAACCAGCCGCGCGTCTGATCAACACCTTCGGCTATGAAATCTACGGGCAGCTTGAAGTCGTCACTTCGCTCGAACGGATAGTGCAATGATGCGAACGGGGCGCAGCCAGAATCGTACCAGCAGTCAATTACGTCGGGAATGCGATGCATTATCTCAGCGCATTCGTCGCAAGCAAAGACAATGCGGTCGATATACGGCTTATGGATATCGCCTGGGGTGGCATCATCACCGATTCGCTGCTTCAGCTCATCGATGCTACCGATAAACACCACGTGATTGTTGCGGCATTTCCATATGGGCAGCGGGGTGCCCCAGTAGCGTTCCCTACTTAGCGCCCAATCGCGTGCATTTTCGATGAAGTTTCCGAAGCGTCCGTGTTTCACCGTTTTCGGATGCCACTGGACCATTTCATTGTTGCGCACGAGTGCCTCGCGCAGAGAGCTCATGCGAATAAACCACGCCCTTCGCGCATAGTACATGAGCGGCGCCTCGCAACGCCAACAGAACGGATAGCTGTGCTCGTACATCTCGCGTTTGAACAGCAAGCCCCGACTTGCAAGGGTCTTTACTATTACAGGATTCGCATCGGTGAAGAACAATCCACCGACTGACGGCACGTGATCGTCAAAGCGACCATCGGGTTTGACGAGCTGCACGAGAGGAAGGCCTTCGGCCTTTGCTACGTTAAAGTCATCTTCTCCGAACGCTGGAGCGATGTGCACAATGCCTGTGCCCTCGGTGGTGCTAACAAACTCAGCGAGCACGATGGTTAGCTGCCCGTCACCAAATAAGGGCACATAACGTGTGCCATTGAGCTCATTTCCTTGAAACTCAGCAACGACGGTGAAATGAAGTTCATCGCTTAGCACCGTTTCTAACAATTCTTTTGCGAAAATGAGAAACTGATTCTTCACCTTCACCTTTACATACAAAATGTTAGGGTTGACGGCAAGCGCGACATTTGAAAGTAAAGTCCACGGCGTTGTTGTCCAAGCCAAAAAATAGGTTTCGCGTTGGCCCGACAAAGGAAACTTCACAAAAGCTGCTTCCTCAGTTATGGTTTCGTACCCTTGGGCCACTTCGTGCGTGCTAAGGGCAGTACCACAGCGGGGACAGTAGGGAACGACATAATGTCCTTCATAGATGAGATCTCGCTCCCAAAGCCGTTTAAGCGACCACCATACTGATTCGATGTAGCGGGGGTCCATGGTCGTATACGGCTTTGTGAGATCAATAAAGAAGCCGACTCGCTTGGTCATTTCTGCCCACTCATCGATGTGACTAAATACTGAACTCCGACAGACGTTGTTGAATCGTTCAATCCCATACCTTTCGATGCCCGCCTTATCCTCAAATTGAAGTTCTTTTTCCACGGAAATCTCGACTGGGAGTCCGTGACAATCCCATCCGCTCACGCGGGGGACGTAGTAGCCTTGCATGCTTTTGTAGCGGAGAAACAGGTCTTTTATAACGCGCGCGTAAACATGGTGAACCCCCGGTGAACCGTTTGCGGTCGGCGGCCCTTCGATAAATCGGAACAGCTCCGCTCCTTTGTTTGCGTTTATGCTTTTGTTGATGATATCGCTGTCATCCCATTCTTTGAGAATGGTTTTCTCCATCGCAACAAAGTTGAAATCGAGTTGCGAATTTGCCTTTGACGTTTGCCCATGATTCTCGTTCACGAGTGATCTTGCCTCGGAGTTAGGTGTTTGTGCTGAAATGTCTGTTTTTCACTTTAGGAGACGAACGTTTCTAGTTAAGATTCTATCCCACGCTCGGTAATAAAGATTGTCGAGTCTTTCATTTGCTCAGATTGGCCAACACATCTTTAATTAGTCAGATCAGCGGTGTTTGGTACTCGCTCGGCCCCCGAGTGCAAAGAATGAGCGCCGGCGTGACAAACATCCGAACTTGAAAAACTCCGCTCTGCACCAATCATTTTTTCTGCAAAGCTCCGCAGGTCCGATGCGCTTCCATGAACGACGTCAATCTTGAAGTAATTCTTGGCGTCTAAATGAATTTGAATGGTCGAGGTAATAATTTTCGCGTTTTCGTGTTTGGACGTCAGTCAATACCAGATAAAGCCCCTCTACTCGTGATTGTAGATAAGCGTAATTACGCGGATCTGTTCTCCTTTGGTAGGCTGAACGATTTATAATCAAGGAGATAACCTCTTATAGCATCTCTGATCGCTTCGGATCGCGACGAGTAGCCTTGTTGGCCTATCACATTCCAAGTGCGGCAAGAAGTTGTGCGAGTATCACGCCAATCCTCAGAGCCCATCTTTCTTATATGTCCTCACTTTTGCGCTAAGCGAGATTTTGCGAGTATTTATTGATCAGCTAGAGATAGCCTTGCTTATATGGAATTGTGCTGATGTTGGGCTGTGGCGAGTCCTATATCGGTTTTTCGGACTCCTATTCACGAACTACACAGCGTGATCTTGCCACCTCAGAGACCGAACTCCACCGTCGAATTTTGGCACGTGAGCCGGTTGCGGCGCTAAGAAAATATAAATTCCTCGGTGTCCATTTATTATCTATACAAGAGATTTGAACATCTCCAAAGCGAAACGGAGTTTTTAAGTTGAGCACCACGTCCAATCCGATGCAAGGTACAGAGTTGATGCAAGCGAGAAAGACTATTATGCACATCATCAATTCATTGAGCCCGTCAAGCAGACTGAAAGGTGTCTATATAGATGACATCGTAAGCTACAGCGAATCTCTTGGAATCTATCCTGAAAGCGTTATCGGAGTCATTCAGCAATTAGCAAAAGAACGACTAGTCGTCGAACCGTCAAAGAACCGTTTTTTGAACCGATTTCCTCCGATCACTATCCATAAAAGCAACCTACAAGCGGGCCCGCGTAGGTCAATAGGGCAACCAGTCGAGTCTCGGCGCGACACTCATGTCGATCTGGAAAAGAAAGCCTTGCTTCTTGAGAAGAGTCATATCCAATTGACCCCAAAGCAACTGCTTCAAATTGAGCTGGAGTATAAAGATATAATGGCATCTGGTGACCTCGATTTTTTTTACGAGGGTTATCCGAGCGACGCTGAAATTGGAAAACGTGTCGGAATAGACAAGAGAAAGATTCAAGGAGCGCGCGTCTTGCTAGGTCTTTTGACCGAGCGTGACGTGAAAATTAATTTCGATCGCGAAAATTTTTTGCAGTGGCTTTCGGCGCCCAAGTCTGCGAGAAAGAGTTCAAAGGATTTCGCCGACGAGCTTGGCGTAAGCTACTCAACCTTCAAGCGAAAAATAGCTCTTTGGGAGGCATACCTATCTAAAAACTCCGTCAGCGATAAGTCATTCAAATAGTGATGTGGAGCACATGAAGTTCTTAGCTGATCGAATGCTAGGGCGCCTCTCTTCTTGGCTCAGAATTCTGGGTTACGATACTTTGAGCGCGAATTCCTTCGATGGTTTGTCAAATGCCGGGGAGGACACTTTGATGCTCGAGCTGTCAGGATCCGAGAAGCGGGCGTTGCTGACTAGGGATACACAGCTTCATACTCGCGCAAGGCAAAAGTGTGGCATCCCGTCACTTCTGGTCCAAGATGGAGACGTGCTCCGCCAATTGAACCAAGTGCGACAGTATTATAGCTTGGTCTTCCCCGAAGAACCCGAAGCTGTTCGATGCAGCGTTTGTAACGGCATGCTTGAACTTGTGCCAACTGAGGAAATTTTGTGGTCTCATGAGATCAATAAGCTTCGCACGAAGGGCGTCGATATTGAGAAATTCATTCAGAGGTACGCTCAGTTTTATAAGTGTAGCCAATGCAGCAAAATATTTTGGAAAGGGCAACACTGGCGAAACATGATCAATAAAACACGCATCCTTAGTGAGGGGCGCTAAGCGCCTTTATCAGAAGTGTTCGTGTGGCTCTGAATCGACGAAGTGCGTTTTTCTGCCACTTTTACCCCCTAGGGTCGCCGTTCGGTGCTCTAGGTATCTCGAGCCAGATGATTGCGACTTGCCTTTACCGCTATGTAATCGTTGACTTCAATTATCGCTTTGTTTATCCCTTTTAGCTGAGTCCAGTCGATGGTTCCTTCACCGATTGGAAGATGCAGATCACGTTCGCCGTCGTTATCACTCACGTGATAGTAAGCCACGGGAAAACCCGCCTGTAAAAAGTCTGTTAAGGCGTTGTTCGTGTGTGCGTGTCCGACATCGATAGTTGCAGACGTGCCGCACGTTTCGATAAAAAGCTTATGTTGCATAACCTCGGTGCAGAAGTATTTCGCGTTACGGGGCATATTCTCAATAGCAGGCACTATTCCAACGTCGGCGGCGTAGTTTGCCCACTTTTCAAGGCTATGCAGAGCTAAATCGAGCGATCGCCTCGTCAGTCTGTCATTTATTCTCTTTACGTAACCTGGGTGGGTCGTGATCGTCGAAGCGTTTATAGCTGCAGCAAGATCCACCGTCTCGGTGAGTTGTTTCGTAGTTTCCTCACGTATTCCGACGTTGACACTGGCGGGATTGAGATCTACTGTAGGCGAATGAATTGTTAGTTCAATATCGTACTGCGACGCAATTTCAAATTGAGAGACATTTCTTAAGGCGTGTCGCGGCAGGTAGGGCCCCTCGCACAGCACCTCGATCACATCGAACCTGTCTTCAAAGGCTCTTTGCATGATCCTGTCAAAAGGCGCGTCAAATAGAGCAAGCGCCGTGAATCCCACTTTCATAAAAAAATGTGTCGACTACCGAACCTAAACGTGTTAGCTACAGGTAATAGGGGGTGCTGAACTCTTATTACATTTAGTTCCTAGAAATCCAGAAAGGCTCGAGCAAACAAAGATGCAAAATGCTAACTTAGCATTAGTGAAAAGTGACGGCACGTTAATTAGCGGGCAGGATAATAATCTTCCACTCGTACGATATCGTCGACAAATGGTGTTGAGACACTGTGCATGAGGGAGTTTTCTGTGGCCACGATTTTGTGCAAAGCCCCCCGCGGAATATCCATTGTATCGTTTCTTCCGAAGAACTCCTTCTTGTGCTCAAATTGTACGTAACAAGAGCCTTCGAGCATGTAGATTGACTCTTCTTTTTCTTTGTGATAGTGATACGAGGTCGTATAGCCTTCTTTTATATATATCTCTTTTGTGAGATAGTTCTCGGTGCTAATGAGAACCTTTTCATAACCCCATGGCTTGTCACTTCTGTTTGCGTACTCCTTTTTTATCTCTTCGAGGTCCTTGGTCGTATCTATCGACATCCAAAACGTGTTTTCCTTGTAATATCCGAGTTGATTGGTGTCTGCGAGGACAGGAAAAACAGTCTTTTCTATTTCGCCCTTTTCAAAATTGCTAAATGGAATGTCAGATTCGAGCAGATATATCCCTCCGTTTATGTAATACTCGAGGAGTGGTTTCTCCTTGAAAGAGCGGATGTGGTCCTCTCCCAGTTCTACAATGCCATATGGGCTGCGCATTTTCGTGACAAACATCATAGCTTTGAAATCGCTGATGCTGTACTTTTTCATCATCTTCTTCAGATTGATGTCGGAAACTACATCGCCGTTGCGGATCAATACTGTTTCTTTATCTTTCAGGAGATCAATTCCAAGTTTGATTGCATTGAGGGTGCCTAATGGTTTGTCTTCAACAGAATACTGAATTTCCATGCCACGATAGCTGGTCCCATATCTCTGTTCTATCAGCTCACTCAAGTACCCCGTTAGCAGTATCACGCTCTCAATATCGCTATTGGCCATATCGTAGAGCTGTCGGTCGAGAATCGTGTAGTCATCCGTAATGTCTATGAGTGGCTTGGGTATGTCCTCAGTATACGGTTTGAGTCGCTTGCCATACCCCCCGCAGAGGATCATGCCTATCATATAGATTTCCGTTAGTCCTGCTGTGATTTTACTTTTTCTGTAGCAAAAACTGAGCTAGCGCTCTTGCTGAAGTCTATGGACCTCGGAAAAAATGAGGGGAGGGAATCAACCGGCCGCTTGCACGGGCTTCTAGATGAAAAAAGGTTCAGGCGGCTCAATTAAGCTAGCCGCACCCTCCGCCGCACGACCCACATCCGGTGAGGCTCGGGTGCTTGATAGTAAATCCTTTCCCAAACATTGGGTCATCGACAAAATCGATCTCTGCACCATCGAGTGCCGTCTCTACGTTCTTTTCCAAGAACACTTTTACGCCGTTTGATTCTTGCACGTCTTCCGCTTTGGTGGGGTTTTCGTCAAGGGACATCGTATACTGCGGGCCGCCGCAGCCCATGCCGCCATATGATATCCTCAAACCGTATTCGGACTTGCCTTCTTTTACGAGAAGGTCTTTCAACTCTCTTGCTGCTGTTTCTGTTACTTGAATCATTTCGAACTCCTATATATTTCTCTCTCGTCGCACCTATTTAAAGCTACGCAACACGCCCAGCGCAGTCAAAATCCGGCTGCGTACAAAAAAAAGGGACGGATGGCCGCTTCACATTGGCGGCATGCCACCCATGCCGCCCATGCCGCCCATGCCGCCCTCAGGCATCGGCGGAGCTGAAAGCTTGCTGGCCGCTATAACATCATCAATTCTGAGAATCATTATCGCAGATTCTGACGCAGAGCCGATTGCCTGAGTTTTTGTCCTAAGGGGCTCCACAACGCCTGCATCGACCATATCGATTGCAGCACCCGTAAAGACGTTTAGACCAGCAGTCGTCATCCCTTGTTCGTGTTTTGACCTTAGTTCAACAAGCGTGTCGATGGTATCAAGACCAGCATTTTCCGCTAGGGTCTTCGGAATGACTTCCAAAGCGTCAGCGAATGCATTGATGGCGAGTTGCTCCCGGCCGCCTACTGTAGAGGCGTAGTCTCTGAGCTTTAGTGCCAGTTCGACTTCAGTTGCGCCGCCCCCGGCGACCAGTTTCTCATCTTCTATCGCGACGCCGACTACTCGCAGCGCGTCGTTTACTGCCCTCTCTATGTCATCCACGACGTGCTCGGTCCCTCCGTGAAGCATGATGGACACTGCTTTCGGGTTCTCGCACTTTTCTACAAAGATCATCTCGTCGCCGCCAACTTTCCGCTCTTCAACAAGCCCAGCATTACCGAGGTCGCCTTTTTCCAGTTCGTCTACGCTCGAGGCGATCTTTGCGTTGGTAGCTCTCGCTAGTTTTTCCATATCGCTCTTTTTAACGCGTCGTGCGGCGAGAATCCCGGCTTTCGACAGGTAGTGTTGGGCGAGGTCATCAATCCCCTTCTGACAGAATACCACGGTAGCACCTTTGCTCTTAATCTTGTCAACCATGCCCTTGATCATTTCCTCTTCCTGGCTAAGGAACGCCTGAAGCTGATCCGGCGACGTGATCGAGATTTCGGCGTCAACCTCTGTATCCTTAAGCTCGATTGCACCGTTTATCAGAGCAATCTTTGCTTTTTCGACGCTTTTCGGCATACCAGTCGAGACACGCTCTTTATCTATGATCATGCCCTCGACGAGTTCGGATGAGTCGATGCTTCCCCCAACCTTTTTCTCAATCTTGATGTTGTCGATGTCGAAGGTGTTCTTCCCGTTTTCAGTTTCAATTACAGCTTTTACCGCTTTCACAGACATGGCAGCGAGTTTCTCTTTTGACGCTTCTGCGCCTTTGCCAGTCATCGCCGTAATCGCCACTTTTTTCAGAAGTTCTACATCATCAGGTGATACAGGGATCGCCACTGTGTCGAGCGTTTCTCGCGCTTTTACTGCAGCTAGCCTGAATCCCGAGGCTATGATCGTGGGGTGCACGTCTTGTTCGAGAAGGTTCTCTGCTTTTCTGAGCAGTTCGCCAGTAATGATCACTGCTGTGGTCGTTCCGTCACCGACTTCGTCGTCTTGGGTCCGGGCGACTTCAACGATCATTTTCGCTGCGGGGTGCTCAATATCCATCTCCTTCAGGATCGTAACCCCATCATTTGTAATGACGACATCGCCCAGCGTGTCCACGAGCATCTTATCCATGCCTTTAGGGCCTAACGTCGTCCTCACAGCCGCAGCAACCGCCTTCGCGGCGGTTATGTTCATGCCTTGGGCCTCTTTGCCTCGAGTCCTCTGGCTGCCTTCTTTAAGAATCAATATGGGCTGTCCACCCAGTTGTCCGACTTGTCCACCAAGTTGTCCTGCCATTTTTTCTCTCCGTGTAGCGCGATCAATCCTAATGCGTATAGGTTCGGGCTTAAGTATGCAGAAAGTTCTATAAAAGCATTTTGTCCGAAACAAACCTCAGCAAAAGCGCAGCTATTCTTCCGATCGCTCTCGCACGAGGTGCATCAATTCAGTTGAGCTATCCAAGTCTTCCAGCTCTTGCAGACGCACGATAACCGTGTGTAAGATCCTGAAACACTTGGGCTCATCGTCAGTGATGTACAGTGAGTGCGCGGATACAACTCGCGCTATGCTACTCATCAGTTCAGCTCTTTTTGCCATCAAGCTCGCGTTCTTGCTGATTCCGGTCAGTAAGGTCTCTTCCTTGGTCTGCGACAGCATGTCAAACGGTGCCTGAAACATAGGGAGCACTGTGAATCCTAAGTCAACGAGTAACGATATTGCCTGTCTCTCCATGGGCGGAAGTGAATCAGCTTTCGTCGTCTCCTTGTGAAAACTGTGTCGCGCAAGCAGGCTTATTGGCACGGCAAGCGGCGCATCTAGAATCGCTTCTAGCCTGACAGCTATTTCGACTTTAGCATCCATTCCTTCTTCGTACTTGCGAATACTTCTTCGCGAAACGCCTAGCTGCGATGCTATTGCACCTAGAGACAGGTTCTTGCTAGTGCGAGCCGCATAGAGTGCATGCTCATCTAATTTCACGTATAGTCCGCCAGGAGCGGCATAAATGAGCGGTGGAAGTTCATCTATGAAGAAATCTGACAGCGTGTCGACGTTAACAGCGGGGACTCCATAACGAACATACACCGCACCCTCCTGGAGTTCGTGATTTCGAGCTTTCTCGCCGACAAGCAAAGGCGAGGCATAGAAGCACTCAGCAAGTTTCTTCAGTTCAAAGGCTGTTTCTTCACTTAAGCCGTCGATATTTGAAAGCATCTTCAAAAAAAGTAGAATTGTGCCCCTCCTAGCAGTGATGTCGAAGCATCTAGAGCGAACGTCACATCTCTTTGACGTTACGAAGCCTGCCGTGTGCAGCACCTTAGCAGTTTGATCTGCTAACAAATCTTGGCGCATTATCGGGGTTCTCCTAGGTGATTGCAAGCCGCTAGAGCTTGCGGATCTACGCTACCTCGCTTAATATGTTCAAAAAGATACTTATATACTTCTATCGATAAAAAAATGAGGCGCTTGCAGGCATGCTTATTGGAATCGATGATACTGATTCAAAGCGCGGGATGTGCACCACTTACTTGGGCACTTTGTTAAAAAAAACGCTCGAGCAAGAGCTGAACGAGATAGTTCAGCTTCGCTTAGTGCGGCTGAATCCGACAATACGATTTAAGACTAGAGGAAACGCCTCAATTTGTCTCTCGATCAGGCATTCGTATGACGTTCAAGATATCGTGCGAAAGCACATCGAACGAATGGCGCATCTTGATGATGACAACACACATCCTGGCGTTGTTTTTTTTGGTGAAGATGTAATTCCAGCAGATATCCAGCGCTTCGCGCGCGACGCTGTGCACGTCGAGCTCTGCTTGGAAAAGGCAACCGGACTCATCGAAAGGCACAGGCTGGATTTTTTATCATTTAAGAGCGGTAGAGGCTTAATCGGGGCGCTTGCTGCGGTAGGCGCGACGGCTGAAAGCTGCTCTTCGTACGAACTTATTGCGTACCGTTTTGAGAAGAACTTTGCAAAAAAACGTTACATAAATGTACAATCAGTTTGGCATGCGGATGCGGCTACTTACCCCTACACGTGGGATACGCTCGATCGAAACGATGAAGCGGTTATATGTGCCCCGCACTCTTCAGATCCTATACTCTACGGAATAAGGGGAGATGACCCCCATCAAATACTCGCGGCGCACAACAAAATTATCTCAGAACCATTTGAGTATCTAACGCTTTACAGGACCAATCAGGGGACAGATGCACACGTTCGACCCGCTCAAATTCGAGAGCTGGTAGAAGGCCGCTCTTATAAGGTGACTGCCGTGGTGACCTACGCGCCGTGGACAATAACAGGGGGGCATACTTTTGTCGTAGTAGGAGACAACGGTGGCAAGCTGCTATGCGTCGCATTTGAACCCACTAAGCAGTTCCGAACCACGGTCCGCGAGTTGCGTGTCGGCGACAAGGTGGTGGTCCAAGGCAGCTACGTCAAAAACTGCCTGCACTTAGAGAAATTGCGAGTTGTGGAACTCTGCGATCAATATAAAATCGGGAATCCTATCTGCTGCGACAAAAGCATGAAGTCGCTCGGGCGCGATAAGGGATATAAGTGCTCAAAGTGCAAGGCGGTCAAGCATGTCAGACTTAGAGATCAAATATCGATAAAAAGAGAAGTTGCGCCTGGCGCGTATGAGGTCACCCCGTCTGCGAGACGCCATCTCGCAGAACCACTCGTCAGGAGCCACAATCTTGGTTATGCTGTATTCCCAAGCAGATGAAGCAACGTAAGCCGTCAGGTTCGTCCGACCTTGCCCCGGTGCGTCAGAGGTCCCTGGCTTTCAAGAAAAGCGCCGAGTCCTAGAATCATGTGCGCAAGAGTTAACAGACGGGTTCTCAGAGGCTTGAACCGATTTAACGGGCATATAGTTCACTTGACGCACACTGATCTAGACGCGGTATGCTGTGACGCGCTCTTTAGGCGAAAATATGGAAATGTGTTCACGATCTTTTCGTCAGTTCAAGATTACAGCTCCTACATTAAGCTTCTCGCTCAGGCCGAAAAAAAGGCGAACCTGACGTTGTGTCTTTCCGATCTTGGAGGCAGAACAAGCACTCTTGAAGTTGTTGCAAGGCTGAAAAGCAAAGGATGGCGCGTTGAGTGGCGCGACCATCACGTGTGGGATGAGCGTTTTTTCGAAGATATCAAGAGCGTTATAGACTACTTGCGCGTCGATCGCGAGCTATGTGCGTGCGAAATCGTATATACGGACCTACTAGATGGCGATTTGATCGCCAAGGAAATTGCAGCGATAGGGAGAGACAGAGATTTCTGGATCAACAACGACCCGCGTTCTGAAGTGCTCTCTACTGCAATAAGTGATGACAAGTCCCGAGAGGAGATAGCACTGAAACTGTCACGCGGGGCCTTTGCAGATGCCCAGATCGAAGCAATGTATGCACTTCAAATCGGTCGGAAGAGCGAAGCCATCAGCAAAGCGATCCAAAAGTCGGTTCTGCTCGGTCATACAGCGGTCACAACCAGCAACGGTTACACAAGCGATGTGGCTGCGAGGCTTAGGGAAAAATATCACTCAACAACGGAGATCATTTTGCGAGGGAATGGTGTATTCTCTGTCAGAACGGTCCCTCCGGTGAGTAACCAAATCGCAATGCTTTTTAAGGGAGGTGGGCATCCACACGCTGCTGGCGGCAATCTCTCTTTCACGAGGCGAGATCAGATAGGCTTTAAGTTGTTCGGATATCGACTTGCGAAGGTGCAGAAGCTTATCGAAGCGGCATCGAGCTTTGATCATTCCTGACCGACCGGGTGCCCCCGCGCAACTCAGCGATTAGAGCAGCCACCTCTTCTGGATCATAGATCTCCTTAAACACTATAACATGACCACTAGTGGTCTTGATAATGAGATTTCCCGTCCTCAACAGCCTTTCTAGGAAGCTCTGTTGCTTTGCGTGCTTCGCAACCCGACTGAGCGGTATCACTGCCGTCTTTTTTAAAAAAAGGCCTTTTTCAATGGATATATCACGCGAGGTGATTCCATATCTTTCCGAATAAACGGCAAGGGTGGTTCGAGCGGCGACGAAGAGAAAAAGCAGCACTGCGGCCCCCCTAAGCGCGGTTGCAATTAAGCTGACGTTTATGAGGCTCTGGACAAAAAAAGACCCGAAAAGGAGGACCACTAGAAGCAGCACAAGTCCCTTATGTTTCAGCGTGCAACCCAAAATACTGGGCCGGGCCAAATACACAAGCTCTTCATCATCTATATCCAATCCGCCTTTAACGACCGGATAGGCGGGGCGGGGGGCGCTAATCCGTTCAGTGTCATAGCGGGCGTCATAAAAGGATCGGTCGCGAGTGGCTTGTGTGGAATATGATGCAGCCGCGGTGCGGTCGTTGACGTACGTCGCGACATAATCACGCATCTCCTCTGACACCGTCAAGGCAATTCTCGCAATTTCTGGGGTGATCTTAGTCTTCTGAAAAGCGATGATGCCTGATTCCCACCAGTAATCTAACGAGTCCGCGTTTTTCTCTATCTGAGTTCGCAAGGCTGCGTTGAAAGCAAGGCGTCCTCGACTCCTATATTCATCTTGAAGGCAGAGCTGGTACAATTCTTTAATCCGGTGAGCGTTTAGAATGACTTCTTCACAATCGCCCGATTGATAGAAACGTCGCGCTTTTTCTATTAATCGATCTAGTGCCCGTGCAGCCACCGCAAATTCAGTTGTTGGAGGATGGCTGTTGCTGTCTCTATCGTCTGCACGCTGATGTTCCCAGTGGTCCGTGCTGTACCCTAGCATACGATTCACGCCAGCCCCAGTAGCTTGTGCACTTGCGGTATGATCCTTACCTGACTTAAATGCCTAGCAGCGACATCCATCAGCCGAAAGAGCTGATCGCCATCCGGCGAAACAGCGCGAAGCGTATGAGTAACTGGCTGCAGCACCAGAAGTAGATCGGTGCTGATACCCGCGAGGCGCTGCGCAACGAAATCAATCATCTCACTCGAAGTTTGCTTCAGCACAATGATTTTGACAAAAACGTCAGTCTGCGAAAGGCAGAATGCTTCGATGGTGCGTAGCTCTTCCCGAAGCAATAAATGATAGGCGGGACTAGCACCGTGTTCGGGCAGTTTTACATCGCACGCGGCAACATCTACCGCGTGTTTGAGGCGCATTGCGCTGCGTGAATCCATTCCGTTCGTCTCAAGATACAGAGGTTTGGGTAGCACTTGCGCGAGATCTAAGATGAACTCTGTATATAGCAAGGGTTCGCCGCCAGTCAAGCTAAGATGCGTTGTCGCAGGGGTCCACAAGCTTTCCACAATTTTGGCCAGATTGTTCGCTGAAATCGGATTCTGAAGTTGATGCGCAGAGTTGCATCTCACTCGACTTCCGCTCTCAACAGGTCTTGCAGATGCTGAATCACAATAAACGCACGTAAGCGGACAGCCTTGGAATCTGACGAAAACTTGGCGCGTTCCGATATAAGGCCCTTCTCCTTGCATCGAATTGAACACTTCAAAAACGTTCGCTGTCGCTACCATTTTTGCCGGCCAGAATTAGACATCACCTAGCCGTGTTAGCAACGGGTCTTTTTTGTTCAAGTCCTGAAAGGCGCGGCGTCTGCGTAGACAGGACTCGCAAGCACGACACGGAAAGTCTTCGGCGGCGTAGCACGACCACGACCATTCGAGAGGTGCTCCGATGCGCAAGCCGAGTGCCGCGATCTCTGTTTTGTCGTATTCTATAAGCGGAGCAACAATCTCTACTTGGTCTAGAGCAGCATATTGCAACACACGGTTGAAAGAAGTCACAAAATCAGCCGAGTTATCCGGGAACGTTTCAGACTCCTCTCTGTTGAATCCGACGACAACGGTTTCATAGCGATAATTTTCGCAAAATGCGGTCGCTATTGAAAGAAAAACCGTATTTCGTGCAGGCACCCATACGGTTTTTGCAGTTTCACACACTACCGAATAGTCTTCTAGCGTCTCTCTGGTGAGCTGTGGCAGTTCGCTGTTGTCGGTTAGTGCTCCCTTAAAACTCGCATACCACGGCAATTCGATGACGTGATGGCTCACGCGATACGTCGCGCATATTTTGGAAGCAAATTCGATCTCCTTGCTACGCGCCCTCTGACCGTAATCGAACGTGAGGCACTTAATACTGTCGTAGGCGTCATACGCGAGTTTGAAGGATACGACTGAGTCCAAGCCTGCTGAAAGCAAAACAACGGCTCGTGACATTTTGACGCCTCGCACTCGCAGATTTCTATTAGGCAAAGCATTAATTAAAATTGCCTATTCATGTATTCACGTGCACAAAACTGCAGAGATTCTTGTGTCTGGCTATGTACAAGCGGTGGGCTACCGCCTCTATACTAAGCGATATGCCGATCAATTGGGCCTCACTGGTTCTGTACAAAACTTGACTGACGGAAATGTGAGGGTGGTAGCATCAGGCGCTGAAGAGGATCTCGCACGTTTTATTGAGAGGTTGCGGAAGGGCCCACGAGCGGCAATAGTTAAAGACGTGAAAGTGACGTGGAGGAAGGGAGAAAAAACCTTCAGAGAATTCGTCATGGTGTGAGCTGCGCTGTGCCACTGGCAGCGGCTGCTGTGGCTCGGACTATTTTTGGTGGCCTCGCCCATCTGTGGTTTCGCTCTGTGGCACGCCGAGGTTTTCCACTTATACAGTTGCAGTCTCGTTCGCTGGTTGCTAAAGCTAGGCGTAATGCAAACTACGAGACTCGCGCGCTTTGGGGTCTACATTATTCAGGTGAGGTTTATCTGACTATCGTCGTCGCTGTGTTTTGGGCACGTCAGCACGATGGTCAGGCAAGCGTTAAAACAAGAGACGAATGCAAGGACTCTGCCAATCATCAACTGCTTTTCTAGGATGGCAGTCGCGTGCGCAATACGTCATGATTACGCCCATCGTCGCCGAGGATCAGTCATTATGTCGACAAGCGTCGCTTTTTTCGCGCAGAGGGCATTTTTCAAAGCCTCTTTCAGATCTTGAGGGTCGTCAACAGTAAATCCTTCCCCTCCGCAGGCGTCTGCATAGCGCGCAAAATCGATCCTGTGCAAGTCAGTTGCAAAATGCGGGACGCCGGCTTCATCCTGCTCGTGTTCAATCATGGCGAGCTTGGCGTTGTCGAGCAATACAACGGTTAGGGGCAGCTCGTTTACTACGGCAGTGGCGAAATCGCCCATTACCATCGTAAAGCCCCCGTCGCCGGTCGTACAGACCACTTGGCGATCAGGGCACACTAGTTGTGCGGCTAGTGCTGCGGGCAGGCCAAACCCCATTGAGGCGACATATCCGGATATCAAGATTTCTTGATCTGTTGCCACGAAATTGCGCGCAAACCACAGCGTATTATCTCCGACATCGTTTGCAATGATGGCGTCGCGATCGATAACCTCTTGCAGCGCGTCCATTATTTGCGGCCCTCGCACAGGGGATGCGTTTGAAGCGATTTCTTGCTGTTTCTTTTGCTCCCAGCGTTTCTTGATGCGGGCCACCTGATCCAAGTAGCCATCTGCGTGCTTATCAGTAACTTTCTCTTGCAACGCAGGTAGTACCATCGCCGCGTCTCCGACGAGTCCGACGCTCACGGGGAACTTCCGCCCAATCATGATTGGCTCGAGGTCAATTTGAACTTGCGGTAGGTACGACGGGACGGCTGTTTTATCTGAATAGGAGCATCCAACAGTGACCAACAAATCCGCGCCAAACACCACTCTCTTCGCTGGATCGGTGCCTATGTCCCCCGTTACGCCTAGGGCGAGAGCGTGATCCTCTGGAATGATGCCTTTGGCTTTGTAGGTCGTGGCAACTGGAGCATCGATCTTTTCCGCTAGTCGTAAGACAGAGTCTCTTTGTCTTCGAGCGCCGTATCCAACTATCAGGACAGGCCTTTCCGCCGCATCAATTGCTTTCGCTGCGGCGGCAATCATGTGAGGATGAGGCATCAGTCGCAAATCAGGCAATCGTCCTTCTTTCGGCTTAGTTTTCACGTTGGGAAGCACTGGAAGCGTCTGTACGTTCATTGGTATGCCCAAATGAGAGACGCTGTGCCCAACAATCGCTTGCTTCATGGCTACCGTGAGAAGCTCGGTTACTTGCTCTGGTGCGTCAATAACCTCATTAAAATCGGCGACCGCCTCGAAGAGCGCGTGCTGATCGATCTCTTGGAACGATCCCAAGCCCAAGAACTGCAACCCAACTTGTCCGGTGATGGCCAGCACCGGCGCGTGGTCCATTTTTGCATCATAAAGCCCGGTCACCAAGTTCGTCGCTCCCGGTCCCGCTATGGAGAGACAAACTCCTAAGTCACCAGTGAGCTTCGCATAAGCAGACGCCATGAAAGCGGCAACTTCCTCGTGCCGCACGAGCACAAAGCGTATCTGGTCGCTTCTCCTTCTGATTGCATCAACGATTTGAAGCGATGTCTCGCCAGGGATTCCATAAACCTGTTTTACGCCCCATTCAACGAGTTGCTCAACGATTACGTCGGCCACCAGCCGCTGGGGCTCGCCTTCTGCCGTCTCAAGACTCACGTCTGCTGTGCCTCCTTTCGCATCGGCTACGCCGATGGCTCGCAGTCTCCGTGCTAAACAGCCAAGCTGATGCGCTGAGCCCGATGCCTAGTTTCTCCAAGCAGCTGTCACTACTTAAAGGCTGCACATTGAAGAAGCCTGATAAGCAGCGGCTTTAGCGCTAGACAACAATTGCCGCGCTAGGGGCTCGCTATAAACTCTGTGTTCCAACGCTGCGGTTTAGCTTCCTCTCGATTGCATGCTTTCGTTTGACACGATTTTGGCACTAATGGCGACGGCGCTGAGGCCCGAGCACAATCATGTCATTGCCGGATAAGCAACACCTGACAGTTCGCTCGTGTCGGGCGTTAGGGCAACCAAATCGTGCACGTCCAATCTGTGAACGTCATTCTTGCCTACCGCCCTCGAAATATCGGCAAGCTCTGACGTTGAAACGCGAATGAAATTAGCAAGCTTACGGGCGCCGCGATCTATGTTGAATCGCTTCACGAGATCGGGATCCTGCGTCGTCGTGCCCGTGGGGCATTGGTTTGTTTCACATATGCGGTAGTATTCGCAGGACATTGCCCAGAGCGCCGCTGTTGCGATGTAGACCGCGTCTGCCCCCAACGCTAAACACTTTGCAAAATCACCGGAGGTGCGCAATCCTCCTGCCGCAATGAGCTCCGCGTGTTGCCGGTACCCAACCTCCTTGAGATACTGATGAGCCCGGGGCAGGAAGTTGATGAGGGGGAGGCCGAAGTTGTCTCGGATATAGCAAGGGGGGGCGCCACTGCCCCCTCCAAACCCGTCAACGACGATGTAGTCGGGCTCCGCATAAACGATTATGTCGAGGTCTTTCTGGACGTGTCCGCCCGCAAACTTGATGCCCACTGGCTTGCCCTCTGTTGTGTCTCGGAGCATGCCTATTTTCTGCTTGAGATCTTCGGCGCTATTGACATCTGCGTGCCGTGCGGGGCTTCGCGCGTCGGCGCCGACAGAAATGCCGCGCGTTTTGGCGATGAGTTCAGTAACTTTACTTGCCGGAACAAGGCTCCCGGTAGCAGGGTACGCCGACTGACTGATCCGAAACTCGATCATGTCGGCTTGTTTGAGCCGTTCGTCCCAGACGCCAAAATGGCCAGTTGAGTATTGCAGCGTGAGGTACGTAGCGGATTCTCGCTCTTCGTCGAGCATACCGCCCTCGCCGGTATTTGCCGCCGTGCCTGCGAGCGTTGATGCTTTCGCAAGGGCGATCTTCTGTTCTTTGTTTAGGGCGCCGAAACTCATTCCCGAGATCATGATTGGGGTTTCGAGCGGAATCGGCTTCTTTGAGCGTTTGCCTATCGTGGTGCTTGTGTTAACTGGCTCTGAAGAGTCTAAGGGAAGGAGATACAGTTGAGCCGGAAGGAAATTGAGCATGTCGAGGCTTGCCCGGATCTGCTTCATCGAGCCCATACCTTCCCGAAGTGATTTGTTCAGCGTTGCGGTCTTTTTAACGTCTAGAATTTTTTTGTACTCCAAAGGATGCTCATAATACGCCATTTCTCGCATGATTACCCCTCCCTTCTGCGCCGCTTATCAAAGTGGCCGAGTTATATTTATTGGTTTCCAAACCCTATAATGAAATGGAATACCCAGGAAACCCGGCAGGAAGTTCACGATTTGAAGTGTCTGCACGTTGTTGACCGACCCAGCAGAGGAGGCACATGGCAGTTAGTACGAGACGAAACAGGTTGGGTGAGAGTAGGCGTCGATTGACGAAGTTGCTTATCATCGCGGCTTTGATTGAATATGGACTTCAGATAGGCGACATTGACGTTGGGAAAGTTGTCCAAGACGACATCGACGAGGCAGCAGATCTTGCCAAACACGGCTCAGTCCACGTACCAACAGTCGTAATTAACGCCCAGCAATTCGACCGTTTCGAGCGTTACGTTCCTGCTTGGTCGGATTTGTCCATCGAAACAGGCGTATTGGACGTTCTCGCCACTTTCGACAGTGGAGAGCTCATCATCGGTTTGCCGCATCACACAGAAAAACGATGTATCGTGATCCCAAGCAGGATAGCGAAAGAATTTAAGGAGCTGAAGGCGCCTAATGCGTGAGCGACGTGCATGAAGCCCACAAAATAGAAGCTGGCTGAGCTTTTAGCTAAAGGCCCACCAGTCTGTGCGCGCTCAAGTGAAGATGGATCACACTACAACGCGATGGCCGTTACAGGAAGCTTTATGTCTTCCGCGCTCTTCGTAGCAAGCGTGCGGAAGGCTATCGTGCTCACGCTGTGCATCGTATCATGCTGCTGCGTCGTCAGCGGTTGCACGGGCAGCGCGCCGAATCAGACTGCAAGTAGCCAGGGATCAAACCGTCTCCAAGCATCGCAAATCTCCATAAGTTCGGCTCGGACGGGCCTCGGCGAGCCGGTGTCAGTTCAAGCGACCTTAACGGATGGGAACGGGCGGGCTTTGGATGGCAAGACAGTCGAATGGTTCATTGATGGCGCGTCAGTCGGAAAAAGCCAAGTGCAGAGTGGGACCACGATGATGAGCCTAACGAGCGAGTACGTCGACAACTTAGGTATCCAAACACATCAGGTCGGGGTGACTTTCTACGGAGACCAAAGTTACGAGAGCAGCACTGCTACTTCGTTTTTGCAGGTTACCGCGGCCGGTGCGGCACAGGGACCAGCTTCGACCAATTCCACCGCGACTGCAGTTTGAGCGTTCTTGACACGCATCGAGTGCGAGCTAGCTCTGATTTGCGTCGGTACTGCAACTCTGTTTCTAGTGCAACAAAATTGAGGCATCGAGTACGTACGCAAGCTCGACGTACTACGACGGGAGTAGCTCCACGCGTCGTTGACCGTCAGTCGATCTTCGTTTCGTTCACGTATCGAGAAAAGTTGGGGTTTTTGAGGTCAATGAGATCTAGAAAAGTCTCAAAATCTTCCTCAAATTTAAGCCCAAAGAGCTCGGTCTCAAAGGTCAATGCTTGGCAATTCATTTCTCGTAATAGGATTGTAGCTCCTATTTAAACCTTTTCTTTTATTTAGAAGGCAAAAAAACGGCGCTATAGTCTCCATACCAGGAGACCCCTCACACAGAGCACCCAAACGCCAAGGCAGCACTCCAATGGAAATATCGCGATGCACGACTGGCTACATGCGTTGCAGGAGCGGCTCATAGTGCATCCCAGACAGTTGTGCGGCAGCGAAGGTTATATAGGAATATGCGGGTTCATGGTTGATGAACCCGGAAATAGACCTTAATCAGCTCGTCGACGAGTTTTTGCGATTTGAAAAGTACGTGGAAGAGTCAAAACTCTACGAACGCGTGGTCGCCGCTCCGTCGTTGTCAGATGACCAGTTATTTCTCGAACGAGACTGGCAACGGTTCGTGGCGTACAAGTATAATCAGGTGGGCATGCGCGATGGTCTCCAAGACGCGATGCGAGACGGCTACGTTTTGCTGCTCCAGAAGCTCACCGAGCTGGCCCAGCAGGCCGGTTCAGAGCACAGCGGGCTCGACAACGAGTAGCAAAGACAGCTAAGCTCGGCGCCTCGCGTCTGCGAGCGAGGGCAACGGCGCCTTTTTCGAGTGTGAAAGCTTCGTAGCTCGCGCTATCATTGGTTTTGTCTCGGTTGTTTACGCTCAAATTGGCTCAAGCCTAAATACGTGGCGGTGCTAGATTGCCAATAACTTATCACCGAGGCAAACAGAATGAAGGTAGAGAAACTTAGGCAACTCTTTAAAACGGTCCTTTCGGAAATGAAGAAGGAGCTGCAGAGTTACGCGTGGCTTTTTTGCGCTGAACGCGGTTATTGCATTGACGATTCACTTCTGTTCGTGGACGATGCAGGAATTTTGCCGGCAATTCGCGTCGCTTTGACCCCAGGGTTACGGTACGAACTGCCGCAGCTTGCGCACATTGCCGGTGAACTCGAGAATGACCTCACCAACATCGTCTTCGACTACGCCTATAATACGAGGCACAAGATAGGCACAGAAGATCTGAAGACGATCGAGCATATTCCGTATGTCAGTGAGCACATCTTGAGGCTGATGACCGCACCACAAAACTAGTCTGGATGACATTCCATGCGCCTGTCTGCCAGTCTAATCCGTTCTGAACGATAGAACCCGCTTTTTTTAGCGCTCACGTCCTCCGGCGCTAATAGAAATGCTTTTATACAGTTTAATAAAATTGGGTGACGGAAGTAGGTTTCCTACTACTTGCTTTCCGCACGCATAAGATTTGTTTATCTAAACACGGAGGAAAACATGGTTATTGCCGTTCTCAGTTCGGGAGATACCGCGTGGATGCTTATGTCTACGGCTCTCGTAATGTTGATGACGATTCCTGGATTGGCCTTGTTCTATGCCGGGCTCGTAAAAAAAGAGACCGTCTTGAATACCCTCTTCCTGTCGTTTTCGGCGTACGCTATGGTGAGCATCATCTGGTTCATTTATGGATACCCCCTGGTGTTTGGCCCTGACGTGCACGGGTTTATCGGCGCTCCAGGAAACTTCTTCTTCCATAATGTTGTGGAATCGAATACGTTGGTTGGGTCGATACCAACGAGTGTTTACGCGGCTTTCGAAATGACGTTCGCGGCGATCACCGTGGCACTTATCTCGGGCGCTATCATCGGACGGATGAAGTTTGGCGCGTGGATGCTGTTTGTCCCGCTGTGGGCCACCTTTGTTTACCTTCCTGTCGCTCACTGGGTATGGGGCGGCGGGTGGCTCGCGCAACTCGGCGCCCTTGATTTCGCTGGTGGCACTGTCGTTCACATTAACAGCGGCGTTGCTGCGTTAGCCCTCTGCTTGCTGCTCAGAGGCCGAAAAGACCGAAGTCTGCTGCCACACCAGCTCGGATATGCCATTTTAGGCGCCGGTCTGCTTTGGTTTGGATGGTTTGGTTTCAATGCTGGATCCGCGCTCTCTGCCGGGCCGCTCGCCGGCTCAGCGTTCATCGTTACGAACACCTCCGCGGCTGCGGGCATGCTCTCGTGGATGCTGATCGAATACCTTCGATTCGGCAAAGCGACCATGTTAGGCGCGGCCTCAGGCATTGTCGCAGGGTTGGTCGCGATCACCCCGGCGGCGGGATTCGTCAACATCCCCGCTGCTATGGTAATCGGCTTAGTCACCTCCATTGTATCGTACACAGCGATTTCCTTCATCAAGCCGCGGCTCGGCTACGACGATGCGCTCGATGTGTTTGGCATTCATGGGCTCTCAGGCATTTGGGGTGCACTCGCTGTCGGGATCTTCGCGAGTCCTCTGATAAACGCCGCAGGAACCGGCCTTGCGTACGGCAATCCCGCACAGCTGGAGATACAGGCCGTGGCTGTGGCGGCCACGTTTGCGTACTCCTTCGTGGTCACGTTAATCATCGCTAAAGTGATCGACCTTACGATCGGGCTGCGCGTGAGCGAGGCACAAGAGGCCCAGGGCTTGGATCAGTCGCTGCACGAGGAGGCTGCGTATCACATATAACCTTCGGGCGCGTATGCGTTAGCAAGGATTTGACAGAGGTGGAACATGAAGAAAATCATGGCTATAGTCAGACCGAATAAGCTCGAGGTCATCAAAGAGGCGCTCGACGATATCGGCTGTCCCAGCTTGACCGTCACGGAAGTAAAAGGCCGCGGCCGGCAGAAGGGGATTACCGAGCTCTACCGGGGTCGCGAATACGCGATCGACCTGCTGCCGAAGCTGGAAATCTATATTGTAGTCCCCGACGGTGTTGCCAGCAAGGTCGTCGATACCATAGCAAAAGCGGCACACACGGGCGAAATAGGGGATGGCAAGATATTCATAACGAATGTCGAACAGGTCGTGCGGATTCGAACGGGCGAGCGAGACCACGACGCGATTTAGGCGGCACGGCTGGTGATGGGCATGCCATCACCGCTCTCTTTTTTTAATCAGGTGCGTTGTCTCCGTTCCGACAGCGCGGCCGCGCTGCGCCACG
>Ga0326727_10003337_pt1 | contig 51715 bp, 37 predicted proteins | sample MB2enrmetagenome_FD_207643 | JGI IMG/M metagenome (GOLD analysis project Ga0326727, IMG submission 207643) | Lab enriched peat soil microbial communities from McLean, Ithaca, NY, United States - MB29MY | ecosystem: Environmental > Terrestrial > Soil > Wetlands > Peat | place: USA: New York...
CCGGGTCAGCAAAAGCGACCGGAAGGATTATTTCCGGATCGGGATGGAGATGCTTGAAGGCGGAAAAGCGGTGCTCTGGAACCGGCTGGTGGTGACGTTTCTCATTTCCCTGAGATCAGAGAAGGGCTACAGGCTGGATGCATAGTCGGGCTGGAATCCGGTAAGAAAAAGCGATTTACTCCCCTTCCTCGATACCGAGTTCCCTGCACTGGTAAGCGAAAGTGGTTCTTTTCATACCCAGAGACTCTGCCGCGCGCGTCTTGTTTCCGTTGGCCCGGGCGAGCGACTCCCTGAGAAGGGAAGCCGTAAAACGGCGGATTCTCTCGTCGAAGGGAATGTCGCCGGGAAATTCCGACGAAAGACCGTTCTGGAGGCCGGATGGGGTGCCGGAAAGAGGGGACGGCAAGTCTGCCATCGTATAAACGGTCGGGCGTGGACGAGCGGGATTGCCGGTCATCAGCGCCAGGCTTCGGATTACGAGGTTTTCCAGTTCCCGTACGTTTCCCGGCCATGGATGGGCCGAAAGGCGGTCGACGACCGATTGGTCCACTTCCGTAATCGCCAGATGAAAATCCGGTCCGTATTTATCGAAGAAATGGTGCAGCAGAGCGGGAATGTCCTCCGGACGGGAACGCAGCGGCGGAATCTCGAAGGAAAAAACACTGATGCGGTAATAAAGGTCTTCGCGGAATTTTCCGGACTGGATCATTTCCGGAATGTTGCGGTTGGTGGCGAAGGCAAAACGGCATTCGGAATTCAGCTCCTTTTCGCTTCCGACGGGGAGGTAGCGGTTTTCCTGGAGGAGACGCAGCAGTTTCGCCTGAATCTCGGCGGGGATTTCTCCGATTTCGTCGAAAAACAGAAGTCCTTTCCCGGCGCGTTTCACGGCCCCGGAATGATCCTTTCGAGCGTTGGTGAAAGAGCCCTTCACATATCCGAACAACTCGGATTCCCAGAGGGTTTGGGGGATCGCCGCACAGTTCACCGCGACGAAGGGGGCGCCGGGGTTTCCCATTTCCTTGTGGAGCAGCCGTGCGATCAATTCCTTTCCCGTGCCGGTTTCTCCGAGAATCAGGACGGGTTTGGAGATGCCGGCGGCGCTGTGCAGGTTTTTGAGGATCGTCTGCATCGAGGCGCTCTGGTAGACCAGCACGCCGGATTTTCCGCCTGCGATGTCGCCGAAATCCTTTCTCTGCGCGAGACTCAGCGCCAGAGTTTGAGCTTCGCGCTCAAAAGCCCGACGTTCCTGCATTTCCCTTTCCAAGGCTCGCTTTCTCTCTTCGGAAACCGAAAGAGCGGCTTCCAGGTTTTTCCGGGATTCCTTCAACTCGTCCATGGTTGTCACGAGGTCCCGGTTTTTCTGTTCGGAAATCTTTTTTTCGCGGTCCAGAAAATAAATGATGAGTTTCGTTCCCAGCGACGAACCGGTAAAGGAGAGGATGAGACTGAAGGAAATGTCCATGTAGCGGGCGATGGAATTCGGATACTTTCCGGTAATGGAAGGATAATGGTATTCCAGGATGAAGAGACAGACTATTCCGAGGATTTCCAGGATGAGCGTCAGGAAGAGTTTGATTCCACGCAGAAGAATTGCGGGAACGATGAAGCAGAATATATAGTAATACTGGGCACCTCCGTTGAAACCGTCGGACATGAACCAACTGACGGTGACAGCGGTGAAAATGATGGCCGACAGCAGGAGATTCATCTGTTTTTTCCATCGGTAGAACAGGACAATCAGGATTACGGTGGAAACCAGACAGGAAAAATTTACCAGGGAAAGCAGAAGCGAAAGGTAAATGGACTGAAGGGAATTCATCAGGCTGATCAAAATGGACGAAAGGCAAATGATGAGAAAAATGATATTCCCGTTTTCCATGGTTTTAAAACGGGTTTTGATGTAGGCGATAATCCGGTTCCACATTCCTTGTTTCTCCTGCGAATGCATAGGAATTGCGAATGATATTCCCGGTCAATGACAAGTCCTCATATTATAACTTGGAACCGCTATAAATCAAGTATCTTTTCCGGAAAACAATGATCCCCTGTCTGATTGATTCGTCCTTCCCGCAGGGCGGGGTGGGGCGGCAGGGGAATGATTGGGAGTGAGGCGGAATATTTGACAATCCCGGATAGGCTGTGTTACAATTAATTCGCCTGTTTGTCTGAAAATACGGGGGTAACGATGAAACCGATGTTACTGTTGTCCGTCGTCTTTCTGTATCTTGTTTCCTGCGCGAAGGCGGAAGTCAGGACTACGGAAAAGCCCGTTCTGGAGAAGAGCGATCAGCTCGAGGAGCAGATCGTATCCGCCGTGGACGCGATGGCGAACGCCGCCGCGAAGGACGGCTTCCAGATCGTCATCGACGACGTGAAGCTGCAGGATTCCCCGGTGATCACCCCCGCAGGCAAGTATATCCGCGACCTGGTGACCACCTGCGCGATGAAATCCAAGCTTTTCAGCGTGCTTCAGACGAAGAAGGAATTCCTTTCCACCACCAACGAGCGCGTTCTGGAATATCTTACCGACAGCGACTTCGACGGCTTTCTTCAGATGAACTACTACCTCGAGGGCGATAAACTGCGTCTCAACTTCCGCCTGATGAAGGCGTTTACGCCCGAGATTATCTACGCGGGCGACGTGCGCATCGGCACCAACCTTTTCCCCGAGTCCCTGTCCTTCCTTCCCGGCAATTACGATTCCTACCGCGCCAACGCCATCGGCGAGAAGACCGTCGCCACCAACGACTTCCGCACGGATCTCTGGACCGATCGCGGACGGAACGCCCTCTACTACAAGGGTGACAAGATGCAGCTCCTCGTCAGGAGCGAGAGCGACTGCTACGTGAAGATCTACTACACCGACGTCGAGGGCAAGGTGCAGTTGCTCTTTCCCAACGTCTGGGAGAAGAACAACTTCCTTCGCGCCGGGCAGGTTTACCGGATTCCGAACGATTCCATGTCCTTCGAACTCGAGATGGGTGAACCCTACGGCGTGGAATCCGTGCGTCTCGTCGCGCAGGACGTCCAGTTCGACGATCTCGGTATCGGAGCGAACTTCGGTTCCTCTTTCCGCGACGAGGGCGAGATCAAGTCGCGGGATGCCGCCGCCGGAATTTACACGCGCGGCGTAACGCTCAAGCCGGTCGCGGGCGCGAATACGGTGAAGCATTCCGAGGCCGTCACCGCCACTACCGTTGCGGAGCGCTGATATGATCGGGCTGCAACTTCCCGGAATCGCCCCCGGAAAGACGGTCCATGTCGTCGGAGTGAACAAGAGCGTGGAAGGGAACGTGAGGAACATTGCCGGCGAGAAGGTGCTGGTGAAGGTCCGGGAACCGGACATCGGCGTCTTTTCGCATGCCGACACGGAACATACGGTCAAACTCTCCGCGAAACCGGACAATCAGCCGGAAAAGGTCTACAACGCCTTGCTGGTCCGTGTGGTGGACGACGAGGAAGGGCATTTCCTCGCCGTCGAGATTCTGCTGGACGCCGATTCCGGCATTTACTGACCGCCGGTTTTCTTGTCGATGTATTTCCGGTAGTACAGGATTTTGTCGTCGTTCGGGAAGAGCCGGAGCGCTTCAGCCGCAGTCTTTTTCGCCAGTACGTAATCCCGGGCATCGATGGCGTCGGATATCTGCATGCGGTAAACCGTGCGCATGTTTTCCAGCACCGAACTATTGGCAGGGTCGAACTCCAACGCCTTCCTGCACCAGGACAATCCGGCGTTCCAGTCCTTTTTCGAGAAACTATCATTTGCCTCGTTTCCCGCCACGTAGACCGCGTTCCCGCGAAGCACCGTCGAGTTCGACAACTGCGCGAGGCTCTTACGGAAGATTCCGAGCGCCCGGTCGGGATCGCCCGCTTTCGCGACAGCAAAGCCGGCGTCGCTGTAAAAATTCTCCAGGATGATATCGAAATTCTTGTCCTTCGCGAGGGCGTACCAGCGGAGGAAGGTTTCTTCGCGTTCGCCGAAATCGGTTGTTTCGGCGTTTAATTTCTGCGCGAGGCGGTTCAGCGCGTTCGCGACGGCGCCCTTCACCTCTTTCGAGTCGGGGAAAGCGGCGAGAGCGCGCTTCGAGTAGTCGTAGGCCTTGTCGAAATCGCCCGCGCGCTCGGCAAGCTGGAAGAGAAGCTGGGTGTATAGCGAAAGCGCGAGATCATGGTCCGCTCCGGTCAGCCGCTTCCATTGTTCGTAAGCCGCGAAAGCGTCCTCGTATCGGCCTGCGGAGATGAGGGAATCCACGTACTTCGAGAGAACGTATACGGCATTGGTCTTCATCGCCGATTCGGCGGGATAGTTGGAAATGCCTTCGTCCAGAAGCCCGAGCGCTTTCTCCCAGTTGCGTTCATAATCCGAAAGACTGATGGCCCAAAGGGTGTATGCCGCGATGAGGTTGGTGCCGATGTATTTGCCGTTTGGCAGAAGTTCCACGGCGCACGCCGCGTTGCGGAAGCTCGACTCCGGCTGGCGGGCCAGCGAAGCGTAATAGGAGACGTTGGCGTAAGAGTAGGCGAAAAGGCCTCGTTTACCCACCAACTCGGTGCGGTCGTTCACGGTAGAATATTCGAGACCCGTCAGGCGCTTCAGTTCCTTCTGGGCCTGAGCGTTGGAGCTGACATCGAAGCCGTTCGGGCTCGTGTTTTCCACGTCGATGTCATGTCCGTCGACCGAGATGCGGCTGTAAACGTGGCTGGGCAGCACCACGGCCCGGTTCGAGATTCCGAAGGCGTCCAGAAGGATCGAATAGGTCAGCGTGGCGGACAGGCAGTTGTATCTGCCGCTCCGGAGCACGACATCCAGCGTGGTGGCGGATTCCCGGTATTCCTTGAGGACGTTGGAGTACATGAAGCCGAAGAGATACTGCGCCTTTGAACGCTGATCGGGAAGCCCGACCGGCATCTCCGAACGGGCGAGAGACACGAGATTGTCGATCTGGCTTTGATATAGCGACAGATAGTTGGAGGCGACGCCCCCGGAAATCAGTCCGCCCGTCCGGATATCGAAGGAGTCGGGCGAGGCGATAAGCCGCGCTTCGATACTTCCCGGCGCGATGTCGAGGAAGCGGGTCATGAGGGCGGAGAGTCCGCCCGTGCAAGCGAGAATCAGCGTAACGACAACAATGGTTTTCCGCATGGTATTCTCCTTTTTCCGTTCATCATTATAAAGCCGGGAAGCCCTTCCCGCAAGCGGCCGAATAGGATCCGCCGAGCCGTTTCAAAAAATTGCGGAGTTCAAACCTAATGCAAATCCGGAATCCTCCGATGATTTTGATGAAACCATTACGAACGTGAGGAGTGCCGTATGAGAAGGGGAATCATCCTGCTGGCCTCGATGCTGGTTCTGATGAGCGTCGTGGCGTCCTATGCCACGATCACACGCACCAACATCGATTTTTCTAATTATGATGCGAAGATCAAACAGCAGTATACCGATCCTGAGGAAAGTTACATCACCAATATCGAAGGGTTACCCAAGGCCGTTATCGGTTATAAGGATTACCTTCTCGAAAACTGGAAGATCGAACTCAATGAATCCGCGAGCGATCTCAAGAACAAAGTGTACAGCTTCTGCAAGCCTGTCACCAGCCAGCGCTGGGGAACGGTACTCGGCGCGCGTGTGCACTTTCCGACCTGGAACAATAATTCTTACGCGCTCATCAAGGCGCCGTACGACATCCAGATCTATGATACCAACGGCAACTTCGTGAACGTGGAGAACGGCGTGATGCCCAACGTCAACGACATCAAATGGGTTTCGGTGTGGGTCGACGGGAAGAACTATCCCTACCAGCTCGCCATCCGCTTCCGCGACCGAGACTCGAAGATCATCGAGTTCTACCTGGGAAGCCTGAACTTTGACGGCTGGCGCAAACTGGTCGCGATGAATCCCTACTTCACCGACCGCGTCGACGCGAAGTCTCTGGCGAAAACCCCGCTCTACCCCAAGGATGTTCCGTATCTCGTTTTCGATTCCATCGTGGTTTACCGACCTGCGGGGGCCCCCGGCGGAGACTTTGTCACTTACTTCAAGAGCATCGAGATGGCCTACACCCCGTACATCATCGACAGCGATGTGACCGACGATATCAAGGACGAGGAAGTCTGGCAGATCATCACCACGCAGAGCCTTCGCAAAGCCGCTATTATGAACCAGCGTCTCACCGAGGACATCATTCTCCACCAGCAGGAGAAGAAGCGGATGGATAAGGTTGACGCCAACTAGCTTTCAATGAATCCCTTCCATACTCTCCATACTTCGAAAGCCCGGGCGAGAGCCCGGGCTTTCGTTTACGGCGGTTTCGGTTGATTTTTTCCCATGGGTGCCGTATCATCTAACTGGTAAAAGGGGCGCGTTGGGAATGGGAGGATGCGATGTCCGGAGAAGTCGATGCCCAAAAGATCCAGGATACCGCAGCGGGGAAGAACCCGCTGGAATTCCGTTTCGGTTTTCTCGGGCGGGCGGATACCCAAGAACTGAACCGGACGCTGGATTATCTTCTTGCGGCGCTCGACAGGGAAAATCTTGCCGAGGAACTTCGCTACATTCTTCTCGAGTTCGTAACGAACGCCAACAAGTCCAACCTCAAGCGCGTTTACTTCCACTCCCGCCAGCTCGACATTCATGATCCGGAGCAGTACCGCCAGGGCATGGAGGACTTCGCCGACCAGTTTCACGCCCACCTTGCCGAGTTCGGAGCGAGTTTCGACCAGTTTGGACTTTTCACCCGCGTGCGGATCGAAGTGAAGGACAGGGATCTGTTCATCATCGTTCGTAATTCCAATGCGGCAGTGCCGGAAGAACTCGCGCGCGTCAGACAGCTCGTGGCCAAGTCCAAGCTCATTCATGACGCCGCCGAGGCTTTTATGAGCATGCTCGACAACACTGAAGGGGCCGGGCTCGGGACCATCTCCTCGATGCTTATGCTCCGCAATCTCGGTCTTACGGACGCGAACTACCATTTTTATCCCGACTTCGAAGCCAACGAAACCGAGGTATCCGTCCGCATTCCGCTGGACACGGTCACGGAAAAGGAAGCCTCCGCCATTTCGGGCGTGATCGCCAGGGAAATCGAGCGGCTGCCCGCTTTTCCCGAAAACGTGAACCGTGTGGAAAAGCTCCTGGAAGATCCCGATGTATCTTTCGAGAAGGTGGCGCAGGTGGTTCAGAGCGACCCTTCGCTTACCGCCGAAATTCTCCGGATTGTCAACTCCTCGCAGTACATGCTGCCTCAGCGTGTCGGCAATATCACGAACGCGCTTTCACTCATCGGTCTCAAGGGGCTTCGCGGAGTTCTTTACAGCTTCGGGACGCAACGTATCGTGGCGAAACACTACGGGCGGATGGACAAGCTCTGGGAGCATTCCTACCGCACTGCCTCTTACGCCTATAATTTCTGCAGGGAATTCAAGCTGAATCAGCTCTGCGATGACGCTTATGTGGGCGGTATTCTCCACGATATCGGCAAGGTGGTGATCTACCATCTGCATCCGGGGCTTCTGGAGAAGATCAACGCCCACACCAGCGATAAACCCGTGGAGGACGAGCTTCTGGAGCGCCTCGCCATAGGTGTTTCCCACGAACGGATCGGCGCGGAGATTTCCCGGAAATGGAACTTCCCCGATGCGATCATTTCGGTGATCGGCTTTCATCACCAGCCGTTCCTCGCGCCCGACGAGAACCGGGATCTGGTGACGGTCGTCTATCTCGCCAACCAGTTGACACGGGTCGCGACGGGCGAGTATACGCACTCGCAAACCGAACCAGCCATTCTGGAACGCTTCGGTATTGTCGGCGAGTCCGACACCCTGGCTCTGGCGAAGAAGCTTTCCGCGCTATACGAGAAACAGAAACTCAAAGCGTGACAGCATAACATGCGCCTGATTTTCCGGGAACGGTTGTCAGAATCCGCGTAAATGATCCCGAACCCATCCGACGGTGTCGCGGATCGTCAAAACGACGGACCGGTGGGAATATCCCAGTTCCCGGCTGGCTTTCGCGCAGTCCACGACGGAGTTGGAGCGCAGAATCTGCAGGCTTTCCGGGCACAGCAAGGCTTCCCGGCCCCGCATTCGCGAGAAAAACTCGATGAAGACCGAGGCGATATCGGCTATCCAGGATGGAAGTTTCCGTTTCGGAGCCCGGATGCCCGTTATTTTCTCCATTTCCAGGAAAAGATTCCTCACACTGATCTTTTCGCCGGACAGGATATAGGATTCGCCTCGCCCGCCTTTTTCGAATGCCATGATCATTCCCCGGACAACATCGCGCACATCCACGAAATCGTAAGACCCGTCGATATAAAAGGGGAAACGGCGAGCCAGAAAATCCCGGATCATTCTCCCCATTTGCGACAACCGGTAGTCGAAAGGTCCGATTATCCCCGTAGGGCAGACAATTACCGCGTCCAGTCCCTCCTGCACAGCCGACAGAACCAGTTTCGTCGCCCGGGCCTTGCTTTTTCCATACGCTCCGGAAACGCTCCGGATATCGAAGGGTTGGGTTTCGTCGATCACCACACCGGACGGAGGTTCATGGACAGCGTGGATCGAGCTGGTGTACAGCAGCCGTTCGACCCCGTTTTCGCGGCATGCCTGTATCACGTTTGCCGTTCCTTTCACGTTTACCGCTTCCAGAAGCGCATCTTTTCCCGGGGTGATCGCGATGATACCGGCCAGGTGGAACACTCCTTCGATTCCCTGAAATGCGAGCCGGAGAGACGCCGCGTCCCGTACGTCCGCTTCCGCGAATGTGCATGGAACGTCGTTCAACATGTCCCGATTCTCACCTTTCAGGATCACGGCGCGAACATCGTAACCGTCCCGGATCAATTCCCGTACCAGGACATTCCCGACATGGCCGGTTGCCCCGGTAACAGCCACTTTCCGTTTCATAACAACCTCCAAAATGAGTGATTAATCACTCATTTTAATCGCTCTCAAGCACTTGATTCCGGTGTCATTCCTTCAATCCGAGCATCCGCATCAGCATCTGGATAATCGTCCGCATTTCGGCTTCCGTGGTCATCATTCTGCCCTGGATCAGATCGCGTTTCCAGAAGACGTCGCCGATTCCCCAAAGCATCATCACGACAAATTCAAGCTTTTGATCCGCCGATTCCAATGCGGCTGCGTCCTTCGATGTGAGCAGCAGTTTTTTTACTTCGCCGATGCTTAACAGGAAAATCTCGCCCAGGATTTCCTTGGTTTCCGGGTCTTCCACTTCGGAAAAAGCCTTGTAGATGATCCGGTAAAGGGTGTCCGATTCCGCATTCCTCAGGAAAAAATTCCCGGCGAGTACCTCGAAGTTCCCGCGCAGGGTGTTTTGCGGACTTACCCCGGCGAAGAAAATTTCGGCGCACCTCCGGCTCACTCGGCGGATGGCTTCGAAAAACAACTCTCGTTTTGTCGCGAAGTACCGAAAAATGGTACCTTCCGCGACGCCTGCGAGCTTCGCGACCATGCCCGTTTTCATGGTATCGTAATTTTTCGTCCGAAGAAGCTGGATCGCGGCCTCCAGGATCAGTTCTCTTTTGGCGGTTCCGTTTTCCATCATCGATTTACCTTCATGAGTGATCAATCACTCATGAAAAGTATATGGAAGGATTACGGAAAAAGCAATTGAAATCGAGAGAAAATTTTCAAATGGATACATCCATAATTGGGATTGGAAATGCTTGATTTCTCATGGAGAGTTCAAAAGGCGGTTGAGGGAAAATGCTTTTTTACACATAGAGGTTACCGGGAATCATCCGATTTTACTAGATGTCCTCAAGTTTTGCCCCGCTTTCGCCCGATTCATGAAGCACATCGAAAGGAGTCGATATGAAACAGCTTGGCATTTTTCTCTTTCTGGTTCTTCCCGCATCCGCTTTCGGGGTCTTGCAGTCCATGGTTACCGGTTTTCCGTTTCCGAGCATCCTCAAGCAGTTTACCAATGATCTCGGTGTTTCCGCTATCACGGTTGTCTCCAATGAATCCCGGGATTTCATCTTCGAGGCGGGCGCCGTCCAACACCGACTGTATCTCGCGCTTCCCTATACGGCACTTGCATACAGTAACGGTCAGTTGGTTTATACCTACACCCTCGACCGAAGGACACGGGATATCTCCAAACTCAAAGTCGTGGATAAAAACACCGACTTCTGGAATTGAATCCGGTTGATCCCAAACGGCGAGAGGGCCGGAAATTCGAACGAACGGAAAAGGAGCAGTCCAAAAGGAGTAAATCCGGATTTCTCACTGAGTACGCAGAATTCGCAAAGAATTCCATTTTTCAGAGATGTCTTCCGATTTCTTCGTGATCTTTGTGAGAAAATAGACCTTCCGGGTCGTCCCCTTTTCGTCCGCGGATCTTTCAATTCTGCTGATAGGTCGCGAGGAAATCGCGCAGTCGTTCCGCCACGATTTCCATTTCGATCACGGGCGGCAGGAAGACCACGCGGAAATGATCCGGCGCAGGCCAGTTGAAGCCGGTTCCCTGGACAAGCTGAACATGCTTCTGCTCCAGGAAATCCAGCACGAATTTCTGGTCGTCATGAATCGGGTATCGTTTCTGGTCGAGTTTCGGAAAGCAGTAAAGCGCGCTGCGGGGCTTCACGCAGGACATACCCGGGATGTCGTTGAAGATCTTCCAGGCGAAATCGCGCTGCTCGAAGAGTCTTCCGCCGGGATTGGTCAGTGCGGTTATCGAATTGAAGTCCGAAAGCGCTGCGGGGATGGTAAGCTGCGCAGTGACGTTCCCGCAGAGACGCATGCTGGAAAGAATGTTCAGCCCGTCGATGTAGTCCTTCGCTATCTTCCGGTTGCCGCTGACGATCATCCACCCCGCGCGCATGCCCGGGATACGGTGCGATTTCGACAATCCGTTGAAGGTAACGAAAAGCAGGTCCTCCGAAAGCGTCGCCAGCGAGTGGTGGACGATGCCGTCGTAAAGGATGTGATCGTAGATTTCGTCCGCGAAAACAATGAGCTGGTGCTTTTCGGCGATCTTCACGATCTTCCGGAGGAGATCCTTCGAGTAGACCGCACCGGTGGGGTTGTTCGGGTTGATCACCACGATTCCTTTGGTGCAGGCAGTGATTTTCCTTTCGATTTCGGCCGGATCCGGCTGCCATTCCTGCTGTTCGTCGCACAGATAATGAACTGCCTTTCCTCCGGCGAGGTTGACTGCCGCTGTCCAGAGCGGATAATCCGGAGCGGGGACGAGTACTTCGTCGCCGTTATCGAGCAGGCCTTGCATCGACATCACGATCATCTCCGAAGCCCCGTTGCCGATATAGACGTCATCGGGGGTGATACCGGAGATGCCTTTCGCATTGGCCGTCTGGACAATAGCCTGACGCGCCAGGTAGAGCCCTTTGGAGTCGCAGTAGGCTTCGGCCTTCTGAATGTTGGCGATGGCGTCCCGAATGATTTCTTCGGGTGCGAATAACCCGAAAGCCGGAGGGTTGCCGGTGTTGAGATGGATGACGGAGCAGCCCTCGCGCACGAGACGCTGGGCGGCTTCCATCACCGGCCCGCGGATTTCGTAGCAGACGTTCTCCAGTTTTTTCGATTGCCGGAATTCTTTCATCGTGTATTCTCCCGGGGTGCCGTTATTCGGGTATATGATTTATCGGGGACGAAAAAGCCTCCGGGTATTCCGGAGACCGTCATCGGGCGTTGAATGAGGCGGAAAGGCTTTCTGGCGGGTTTAGCCGCGAATCAGGCCTGTCGGAGGGCTCGGATGAACTCCACCGTTTCCTTCGGTGTTTTCTCGAATTTCACACCGATGGAGTGTCCGTCGACGTAAATGACCTTCGCGGCGATTTCGTGACCGGGAAAGAGGATTTTCAACTGAGCGCCCTGGGAGAGTTTCGCTTCTACGGTAAGGCCCAGACCGTCGTCCGAGACATCGGTGACGGTGCACGGCAAAGTCTCGTTCTTGAAAATGTACTGAGCTTGGACTTCCTTGTCTTCCCGTTCAAATTGCCTGCGATCGATAATCATCATTCTCCCTCTCTCGAAACTCCGGTTTTCCGGGTTTTCTCCTATTTGTCGGCCGAAACGGCGCGGCGGATTACTTTTTTAGCGGGTCGAGCCTGCACTGGTTTCTCCCGAATTGGTGGATGAGGAGTTGGTGACGGATGAGTTCGTCAGCGGGACAGTGACTTCTGCGGGCATATTGGTCAGCAAATCGGCAGAGCTGACGGAGTTTGTCGTATTGGTATTTATGCTTACCGTGTTGGTAACAACACTTGCCGAGTTGGTGACGAGCGTCAACGCCGGATTGGTTCCTGCCGCAGGCAGGGGAAGCGTTGGAGATACGGCGTCGTTGAGCGCGTTGGTTACGGGCGTCGTCGACACAGACAGCGGCTGTTGTTCCTGATTGGTGGAAGGAATTGCCACCGACGGGACGGACGGAAGCTTCGTAGCGGTGTCCAAGGGCATGTTGTCTTTCATTACCCAGGGTGTTCCGCCTCCCGATGCGCGAACGACTCCATTGGCACGGAGTTTTTTTGCGGTCTCCCGGGCGGAGTCGACGCCGCTGAAGGTGCGGGCGAAGATCACGCGCAGCCATGTGCGGTTATCCATGAGGGTACTGCGTGTGAAGGTCGGAATGCCCTTTGCGGAAAGAGCGCGTGCGAAAGAGGCGGCGTTTTCCGCGGCAAGGAAGGAGCCCAGACAGACCGCGTATTCGGGGGATGCGGGGTACTCGACGTACCACGGACAACCCGTGCCGAGAGCTTTCGCTGTGTCGGAAGACGCGATCCGGGCGCTTTCGCGAACAGCGTCGCCGACGTTCGTGAAAACATCCCCGGTGGTGACGCGCCAGCGGAGGGAACCGTTGACGACGGCGTTTTCCGTGCAGAAAGCGAAACCCGCAGCCTGGAAAGCGGCGAGAGCGCGGGCGGCGTTGCGTTCGTCCGCGAAGGAACCGACGCAAACACGGTAACTTGTGTCGGCGGACAATGCCGCCTGGACAAGAACCAGCATCCCGAGAGACATGAGCAGAAACAGGGCCTTGCCGGTCATGCGCGCCTCCTGCGGGGCGATCCGTTCCGGAAAGCCCCTTTCCCGATTCATTTTAATGTATCGGATGAAAAACGGCAACAATATGTGGAAAAGTTCAAAAGGGAAAAGAAACGCCGTTATAGCTATATTCCGCAATTAATCCGGCTGGAAGTTGACAGAAGAAGAGCCTTGGGGTATCATTAAATGGCTGTAATTTGAAGCATTTTCATCCAATCACAGCGGGAGAAATATGAAGCTGATCACCAGGGATACCGATTATGCCGTCCGCGCGCTTCTTTATATGGCAAAGCAGCCCGAGCGCATCATTTCCGTGATGGAGCTTTCCAAGGCTACGAAGATTCCCGGCCCCTTTCTCCGGAAAATCCTCCAGATTCTCCAGAAACGCAAGGTACTCAAGAGTTACAAAGGTAAAGGCGGCGGATTTCAGCTTGCGATGGAACCCTTCCGGATCTCCATTTCCGGTCTGGTGAAGATCTTTCAGGGGAAAATGCAGTTTCATGAATGCACCCTGTCCAAAAAGGAATGTCCGGAGATGCTCGGGTGCAGCCTTCGCGCAAAGATCGGCGTCATCGAAAAGCGCCTCATCTCGGAACTCGACAGCATTACACTGGATACCCTGATCCGCTAACAAAAATCAGGACAGGAGAATGTTATTACTCCTGTCCTGATTTTTGTTGTCGTGAGAAAAGAGATCAATCGGTTATACCGCTGATCTGCCAAAATCAATTCAGCAGTTTGCGCAACTTAGGGAGATGACCTGAAAAGAAACTGTCGATCGCCGTCTTTCCTCCGTCCTGGAAAACGACGCTGAAATCCCGGAACCAGCTCATGGTGCAGGCGTTGTGTTTACTCTTGACCAGCTTGAAATCCGGATCCAGGAAATTGCCGAGTTTCTTGTCCGATCTCCAGCAGGAATAAACGTCCAGATTCCAGTCGATCGCAAAGACCTTCCATCCTCCGAGACAATGATATCGGGCGGAACGGGGATCTTCGAGAAAATTGATCATGTTCCGGATGGAATGTGGAGGATTGACGATGTAAGGATCGTTCTTGTTGTTTTCTATATGATCCAGAAGGCTTTTCAACCCTTGCCGGATCTGATCCGAAGTCAGGGATATCAGGCTGGTGCCTTCACCGCCGATCTGAAAGGTTTTCGAAAGGGACTTGGTCGGATAGCTGATATTGACAAAGGAAAATCCCATCTCCTGGATGGTCTTCAGGATATCCGGAATCTTGTCCCAGGTGTATTCGGTGATAGTGGGGGCGGCAACCAGAGTGATATCCTGATCTTTAACCAGTTTCACCGCTCGCAGGAAATAGGTATGGATATCCGGTACTCCCCGGATTTCCGCATTGAGAACCGGGTCACAGGTGTCAAAAGACAAACTGATCAGAACGGGTCCGCTGTCATGCAGCTTTTTCACGGTAGTTTCATTCAGGAGTCTCGGATCTCCCACGCAGACGCCGACAAATAGGGAAAGTTCGTTCGCTCTCTGTATAAAATCATAGATATACGGATTCATCAAGGGTTCGCCGCCTGTGAATGTTACCTGCATCACCCCCATCTTCGCAAGCTTGTCGATAGCACGGAGACCGTCTTCTTTTGAAACACTGATCTTTTCCTTCTGCATCCAGATGCTGCATACCTTGCATTTGCAGTTGCAGCGATTGGTTACCGCGAATTGAGCGACCTTGGCCCTGCCGATGGCAGACAATCCGATCGTCCTTAAAGATTTCATCTTGGGCGACTTCTTTTTTCGCGTTTTTTCCAAATCCGGCTTTTCCATGTTCTGTCTCCTTATCTTCAAGTTAAGGCAAATGAATGAAGCGAATTCTTCGGTAATGAATAATTGAGCTCGACAACCGAAAGACAACACTGCTTCACATTAGCCCAACTTCGAGCATATATTATACTATCAACCGGTACGACATGTCAAGATAATGCCGGACTAGAGCCATTCGCTCCGGTCCGGCATTTTTTCGAACTTTAATTGCTTGCTATGGTCACGTCGTCCTGGTAGAGCATTCCCGAAACCTCGGGTGCGTACATCTCTTCCGCTTTGAGCATCGGCGTGTGGAAGCTTCCCGGTACGTTCGCCCGAACCACTAACTGCAAATGGTATTCTCCGGCGGGAAGCTCGCGGGCATAGAAGGCGACGTGGTCGCGGTAGATCTCGCGGTGGGTGAAGCCGTACCAACCGCTGCCTTTGTCGTCCACGTGCTTTTCATTGGCCTCGGTGGCGAAATCCAGATGCACCGGCTCGAAACCGGCGGGGAGCTGGTCGTCCACCACCGCGAAATAGCGGTTCTTCACCGTCCGCACCGTTATCTGGACGAGATACCGCTTCCCGCGGACAAAGGCGTTATTGGTTACTTCCGCGCCGGTGTCATAATCCGAGATTTTTCTGTCCAACGAGAAGCCGAGATCGCGCGACTTCGGGTAATCCTTCAGGAGATAACGGTACTGGATATAATAATACAGCGTCCCGTCGCCGGTTTTCGAGAGCGTGATCGGAACGGAACCGATCAGGTTATTCGGGATGCGGAGTTCCGACACATAAGGTTTGTCCAGGCGGCTTTTGAAGACCGTGTTGATGAGATCCTTCGCGTCCCGCCGCACGTTCGCCTTGAAGTTCGGTATGACGCTCTCGTACATTTCCAGATAGGTGTTGAATGCCCAGAAAACCATCGCGTTCTCGTGGGTTGTCCTCCAGGCGGATGAGTCTTTCCTCGCACGGACCAGGTAATTGATGGTCTTGAAGGCCTCCGGGAAATCGCTGCCGCTTTCCAGAAGCGCCTGGAGTATCAGCGCCGTCGAGATGGTATCGTTGAAATAGAACCAGCCCCAGTCGTTGTAATCGGCGAAGTAGACGGTCTGGGCTTCCGTTCGGGCCTTTCCCATAATGATCGACAGGATGTCCTTCCGGAGCTGGTCCTTCCAGAGGAAGTCTTTATAGTGCGATAGCGTCATCAGCGCATAGGCCTGCGCGGAGGTGAGATCCTTCAGTTTACCTTTGAGGTCGCCGCAGGCGTTCCTGAGGGAGCCGACGTTCTCGTAGCCGTTCAAAACAGCCACATAAAGCGCGTAGTTGCGCACCAGCGCCCGGTAATATGCATTGTCGTATTCGAACGCGCCCCTGCCGTCCGCGTATTCCTTTACCCAACCGATCACGCGGTTGTAGAAGGCATCGTCGACAGTATACCCCTTCTTTTTCGCCATCGTCAGCACGAAGCCGGCATATACGGTCAGGTAGGGATTCGGACCGTAGAGTTTATCGGTCCAATAGTAAAAGCCGTTGCCGTCGGCGAATTGCGGGAATTCGTCCAGGACGTCCTGAACTAGCTTTCGGAGGTCGCCCTGGCTTTTGTTCTGGAGCAGGCCGTGCTTGAGGATCACGTCCTCGCCCAGGACGAGCGGAAGGATGCCCGACGCTTTCTGTTCCAGGCACCCGTGCGGGTAGTCGATGAGGTAATCGAGGCTTCCCTTGAGGTCGGAAAAGGCTGTCGGTGAGAGAAAGAACGACACGCTCGAAAAATCGGGGACGATGTTGTCGGAGATCTGAAGCGTTTCGGTTTTCGACGTTTCCGTCTTTTCAAAGATCGCCATGGTTTCCAGAATATTGGGATTGCGCAGAGGGACGCTTTCCTCGACGCCATCCGAATAGTTTTCCGTCGCCGCTTTGAGCGTCAGTTTTACCGCCGTCGCGGATATGCGTTTCACCTTGACGGGGAAGAGAACTTCGCGTGAAGCATTGTCGGGCACCGTGATATTGGTGATTGTCCGGCGGTTCGTGCCGTCGATTTCCAGTCCCTGGTCCGCTTCGAGACTGACGGTGATTTCCCGGTCCTTGCCGGTGTAGTTGAATACCGTGCCTCCCGCCAGGAGGCTGTCCCCGTAACGAAGGAACATCGGCAGGCTCGACATCACCATCAAAGGTTTTCTCACCGTGAAATCGTGCTCCGAATAGCCGAACTCGGAACTCTTCGTCTGCGCGGCTACCATGATGCGGAAGCCGGAAAGGTTGTCCGGGATCTTGAAGTCGAACGACGCCTTGCCGTCCTTCGTTCGGATTGCCTCGTTATAAAAGGCTGTGTAGCGGATGTCGGAACGGGGCGTGATCATGCCCATCGCCGCGAAACCGCCGTCGCCGCCGATCAGTTCTCCCTTTTCGGAAAGGTAGCGCTGACCGTAGATAAAGTTCCGCGCGTCGCTCGTGAACACCGCGAGCGGGCGGGGCTGGTAAAAGTAAGAGAGCGGATCCGGCAGGCGGTAGTCCACGAGATTGAGGACGCCCTTGTCCGCGATGGATACGGTAAGTTCCGTGTCGACCGGGTTGCCGGCGGAGTCCTTCGCTTCCAGGTCCACATGGGCCATGTCTCCCGGGCCGTAGGTTTCCGCGTTCGGCCGCACGCCGATGGCTATTCTCTTGCCGTCGGGCACCACGCGGAGGTCGGCATAGCCCATCAGGAAACGGGGTCTCGCGAGGTCCACGTCGTCCTTCACCTGATTGGTTCCCGTCCGCCCGGAGAACAGCACGACGGAGACATAGACGTTGGGGATGAAGTCGCGGGAAATCTTCACTGGGATCACCAGCACGCTGTTGGTCGCCGGGACCTGCCAGGTTTCATGGATCTTCTCCCGTTCCAGCGTGACGAGCGCCGTGCCGTCGCGGAAAGGGTTTTTCACGAGTACGCGGGCTGTTTCGCCGACGTCGTAGGTTTTCTTGTCGGGGATCAGCTCCACGGTGTTGTCGTTGCCCGCTGCCCAGCCGACATTCCCGCTGCCCAGCGCGTAGAAGCTCGCCGCGGTTTCGCTCTCGTGTCCGCGGCTCCGGAAGAGGGCGTGGACGGTGTAGTAGCCGGGTTTGTCCGGCGTGATCGGAAGTTCCTCTTGTCCGAGCATCATTGCTCGTGACAGGAGACGTGTTTTGACTTCTTTCCATTCCCAGGAAAGCCGTCCGTTGACGCCCGCTTTCTGCGAGGATACCCACTCGGATCTATCCACAATTACGTTGACGGGGAAATCCTTCACGACCTGTTCCTTCGGATCCAGGGCGATAATGCCGAAGTTGGTGGTCTCCCCGGCGTTCATGAAGAACCCCGGTTTGCGAATGCCGACGTGAACGGGATTCATGACATCGATGCCCGTGCGAATGCCGGATACCGAACTGGCGTCCTCCAGAGTGAGCGTGGCGCTGAGGGTCAGCCTGCCGTCGCTCTTGAAATCGTCGCGCTTCAGTTCGCAGGTCATGGAGGATTTACCGTCCGGCCCGGCTACCGCGATACCGGAAGTCAGCGGGGTGGAGTAGTCGCGGTAACCGTAGTCCTCTCCTTCGCCCTCCCAGGAATCCCAGCCGGTGTCGATGCCGAACTGGTAATCCGGATAGGTTTCGCTGGAGTAATGGATAGGGGTGATCGAGAGATCGTACTGGACGGGTCTCTGCACCGGCGCCCCGAAGAGGTACCAGCCGATCATGTCGGCGCGGAAGGTGTCGCCCCACTGATAGAGGTTTTTCTCCGGAAGGATCTTGACTTCGGCCCGGGCCGGCTTGAATTCCTCCACTCGGAAGGAAGTTTCCCCGTATTCCGAGTCTACGCGGTAGTAGCCCGTCGGTGCGTTCTTCGACACCGGAAGCGAGTAATGGAAGGAATCGTAGTCGTCGGGCACGAGCGTGACGTTGGTAATCTGCTCGTTACGCGAGTCGTAAAAAGTCAGCTTCAGAGAGGCGGGAAAGTTTTCAGGCGGATTCAGCGTCCAGGCATCCGAAGCGCGGTGGCGGAGAATTCCCTTGATTTCCACGGTGTCTCCGGGGCTGTAGAGATAGCGGTCCGAGAAGAGCAGCAGTCGGGACTGCTTGTAGGTGTATGTGTCGCCCGAATTCACCACGTATCCGGGAGTGTTCTGGTAGTAATCCTCTTCCTCGTTGTTTCCGCCGGAGTGCGCGGGGATGGTGAAGTTGAACGAGAGCACGCCGTTCTTCTCGGCGATCACCGCCGGCATCGGGTAGCCGCGGTCGACCGTACACATCCCGCTTGCGTCCGAAGTGCCGACCGCGTTGGCCTGGCCGTTCTCGACGAGGTAGATTTTCGCGCCGGCGACAGGCTGATTGTCCTTGAGATTGCGCACGAAAACCCAGGTCTTTTCCGGGGAGCTTTTCACCGTCAGGCCCATGTCCGTGAAGAGGATGCACCCCTTCCGGGTGAACCGGCTTTCGCTACGGGGAGGCACCTGGAGGTCGGCGGTGATCCGAAAGGCCAGGATGCCGGATTTGGAGGGCTGGAACTGCTTCAGTCCGAGGCGGAAGTTGTAGGTTTTGTCCCAGTCGGCCTTTTGGAACGCGATGTTCGTTTCATGCATGCGGGAATCAAAGTAATCCCAGTTGGTGCCGTAAAAAGCGATGATATCCTCGATGGAATCCAGCGCCATCGTCTGCACGCTCATCTTGTCCACATTCCGCACCTGGAAGGGCAGGATACGGTCGAGGTAGTTTTCCATGATCATAAAACCGTCGGGCATCCCGAAGAGCGACAGGTAGTGCTCGAAGTCCACATGCTCGGTGTCTGAAGTTCCGAGCTTCTGGCCGTAGATGTCCTCGACGGCGCCGGAGAGCGCAAAGTCGGAGCCCTGCCCGCCGGGGAAGTTGGCGCTGACCTGGATACTGTTCCCCTCGTACGAGAAAACCGGCTTCTCTGGCTTAGGAGAGATCGAGACCAGGTTGCTCGGGTGGTTTTTCAGGTTCAGCGGGTTGTTGAATTCCAGGATGACGGTCGAATCCGGGAAGAAGCGGTCCTCGTAACCGGAGGAGCGCACTTTTTCAAGCCGGAGCGGCATGTAGGTCTGGTTTTCCGCCCGGTAATCCTGGCCGAGTTCGATGTTACCCTCCGCCGGCATCAGCTTGCCGGAGATGGTCAGCCGGTAATCCGTCGCTTTCACCCGGTCCAAGGGATAGATGACGAGCTGGGTGAGGTTGGTGCGAATCTCGCGCCTGCCCTTTTTCGGATCGGATTTGTCGGTCTCGTTGGTATAATAGTCGTAGTCCACCCGGAACTGCACCTTTTTCCCGGCGGCGGATTCGAAATCGAGGCGGTTGGAGAGTTCCTCGGGTTTGACCGGTATATTGAACCCCACGCGGGCCGGGGAGTCGGGATAGTTTCCGGAAAAAACAAGATTGTAGACCCGCAGGCGAGTCGTTTCCAGGTAAAATTTGCTGCCGATCAACTGCTGATAATTGACACGAATTGTCACCGGCTTGTTGTCGATGGAACGGATATCGTCCGCGTTGAGCGTAACGAGGTAGCGGGTCGCAAGTTTCGGTTTTTCAAGGAACTCCCAAACCACTTGCTGGCTGCCGATCGGTTTGAAGCGCCCTTTCAGCGCGGGTGTGACCGTAATATTAATTTTTTTCGCGATTTCGTTGGTCATCGTGTCGTAATCCGAAAGCGGAATCACATTTTCCGAGAAGGATAGCGTAAATTCTCCGTAGCTTTGCCGGAGCTCGTTCGAATCCCATGCGATTTCGACCGGGACGACCAGTTGGTTATCCCAGGGGAACGAATGGCTCGAATTGGTGAGAACGGTGAGACAGACGAGGAAGACCAATGCGGACAAGCCTTTCCAGAGATTTTTCGACATAGTGACGCTCCCGGGGCAAATTTTGGATTGACCGGCTCATGATAATGCCAAAGTCCGGAGAAATCAAAATCATGGTGACAAAATAATCCGCTCTGCTTATCATGCTTTCCGGAAGGAGTTTTCCGATGGGTTTTCCGAAACCGATTCGTACCGTTCTGATCGCGGCTGGTTCGCTTTTCCTCCTCCTCGCGGTATTTTTCGCTTTCCCGTTTCCGTCCCGCTATCTGGAAAGCGGCTTTTTTACCGAGCGCGTTCTCGACCGGAAGGGACGGTTGCTTGCGGAGTTCAATTCCTACAACGGCGGTTTCTGCAAGCCGGTGCGTCTCGCCGAAATACCGCCCGAGTATCTCGGATTGCTGCTTTTCTCGGAGGACCGGAACTTTTACCGGCACCCGGGTTTCTCCATCCGTTCGACGGGGAGGGCGCTTCTCCAGAACCTCTTCAGCGGGAAGACGGTGTCCGGGGGGTCCACCATCACCCAGCAGCTTGCGCGCATCAAACTGGGCATCGTGAAAAGCTCCGTCTGGACCAAACCCGCCGAAATCATGCTCGCCCTCAAGCTCAGTCTGCATTTCGGCAAGCGTGCAATCCTGGAAAGCTACATCAACCAGGTTTATCAGGGAAACATGGTTTACGGCTTCGGAAAGGCTGCGGAAACTTACTTCGGGAAGAGTCCGGATCGGCTCGATCCGTTGGAATTCTCCGCGCTGGTGTGCCAGATCCCTTCGCCGGAAAAGGGGAATCTGTACCGGGATCCGGTCGGAGTGGAACGAAAGGCCAAGGCCCTTCTTTCAGCGGCGGCGACCAACCGGGAATACGGAATCGGCATGTCCGGAGATGAGTTGAAGACGGCATTGGAAGAAAGTCTCGATGTTCAGCGCACCGAACCGTCGTTCCTCGCTCCCCACTTCTGCTTCTACGTCCGCGACGAAGCGAGACGGCGCTGGCCCCGGAAAAAAGCCGTCAGCATCCGGACGACGCTCGATCTGGATCTCTACGACCGGGTGAAGGATATTGCCGCCAACCAGTTGCGGCAGCTTGAGCGATTCGGCGCGAAACATGCGGGGGCGATCATTCTGGATAACCGGACGATGGAACTCGTCGTCATGCTCGGTTCGGTCGATTACCGTGATCCGAAAGGGCAGATCAACGCCGCCCTGATCCGCCGTCCGCCGGCATCCACGATGAAGCCCTTCAATTACGCGCTGGCGCTGGAAAGAAACATTTTCAATCCGGCATCGATACTTCCGGACGTCTATTCCGAATTTCCCTCTCCGGTGGGAAAGTATATTCCGAGAAATTACGACGGACGCTACCATGGGCCGGTGCGTCTTGCGGTAGCGCTGGGAAGTTCCTACAATGTTCCCGCCGTTTACACGCTCAACCGGGCCGGGCTATTTCCTTTCTACCTGTTTCTGAATAACGCGGGTTTTTCCCTGGACCGTCCCGCATCCTTTTACGGGCTGGGCCTGACCCTCGGCAGCGCGGAATGCTCCCTTCTGGAGCTTGCAACCGCCTATGCGATGTTCCCCAACGGGGGGAATTTTTCACCTTCGGAATGCCTGAAGGAAGCGGTTTTCAGCGACGGGACGACGAATTCTCCGCTTCCGGTAAAACCTTCCCGGCTCATCTCTCCGGAAACGGCCTTTCTGATCAGTCACATCCTCTCCGATTACCGCTACAAAGTGCCGGCTTTCGGCAACCAATCCTCCATCCGTTTTCCCTTTCCCGTCGCCGTGAAAACGGGAACCTCCCGCGATTTCGAGGATAACGTGGTTTGCGGATATACGCCCCTCTATACCGTCGCGGTGTGGGTGGGCAACCTGGACAACCGGCCGATGCGGGATCTGCCGGCCGTGCTCGGGGCCGGAAGCATCCTGCGTGACATTATCCTGGAGCTTTACAACCGGGGCGAGGCGTTTCCGGAATTTTCGGCGGAGGGTTTGCGGGTGCACCAAGAGAAGATCTGCGCCCTGTCGGGACTGTCCGCAGGTCCGGAGTGTCCGGATACGATTGACGAATACTTCCGTGACGGGGAAGGTCCGGGAAAGACCTGCGACTGGCACGTCGGGGGAAGAATCGTGTTTCCCGACGCATATCGAGAATGGGCGGAATCACGCTATCCGTCGGGCAGTCTGAAGATCGCCGGTGAAAACGGCGTCAGGATAGTCCGTCCCGGGAACGGCGATGTTTTCCAACTCGATACGGCAAGGCCGTTATCGAACCAAAGGATCCCGCTGGAAGCCGAATCGGCGTCGGGAAATGTCCGGTGGCGGGTGGATTCCATCCCGGTCGGAACCGGCAGGGAAATTCTATGGCTGCCTTTACCCGGCCGGCATGTCATCTCTGCGGAAGATCCCTCCGGCGGTTTGAGGAATGAAATCGCGATCATTGTCACATCGGACTGAAACATTCGCGACAGGCGATATTTTTGAAAAGATTACTAAAGAATAGAAATAAAGAGGGGTCAGAAACCGGTCAGAATCCGGGTCGTTCTTTGTTCTCCCGGGAAAAAATTTACGATGCAAAGGGGGCGGGAAAAAGGAAAACCCGCTCCCGGGGCAGGAGCGGGTTTCCAAGGAATAAAGAAGTGATCCACTCCAGCCGGAAACCCGGCATAATCAATAGAGGAGCACTAGTACTTTTTCCGGATTTACTTGTTGGTGGAAGCGCTGGTGACAACGGCCTTCTTGGAAGAGACAGCAGCGGCCTTCTTGGAAGAGACAGCAGCGGCAGTCTTGTTGGTGGAGACAGCAGCGGCAGTCTTGTTGGTGGAGACAGCAGCGGCAGTCTTGTTGGTGGCAACGACGTTGGTGGAAGCGGTCTTCACCACATCAGCGGCGAAAAGCGAACCAGCGAAAGCGAGAGCAGCGATAACGGCAACGATCTTCTTCATGGGTTCCTCCAATAAATTGTATCTGTAAAACCGCTGGTTCAATGTATCCCCGTGATCCTTCGGTTTCTTAGATAGATATACACCATTTTGTTCCTTCCGGTTACAGTTTCCGGAGAAATATTTACCCGACTCTGTCCGGCCCCTTAATCCTGCGGGTCCGACGGCTCTTCATCATCGGTATTTTCAACAACGTAGATCGTATAATCGACCAGATTGGTTTTCCGCGAAGTAACGCAGACCTTCCAAAGGTTGCTCTTCTGGTCAAGTTTCATTTTCACCCTTTCCTTGACGGCGGGATTCCGGAAGTTGCCTTCCACCACGACACTTTTCTCCTTGCCGCTGGCGGGATAATGGATAACATATTGAGTGGGTTTCGTCGCGTGATAACCGAGCGCCACTCCAAGTACAATGGAAAGCATGCAGAAGCCGACGGCTACCCTCTGGAGAATCCGGAAGCGATTCAGGCGCTGCACGATCTTCATTGAAACGTGACGGAGTATGTCCGTTTCCAGGGATTCCGGTTCCTGCAGGACGGAAAACCATCCCGGGTTCGATTCGATGAATTGTATCAGGTTGTCCTTACTCATTCTGCATCTCCTTGGAAGAGCACCCGCGGGGCATTTTCCCACTCTTCCAGCTTTCCGATTTTCTGTTTGAGTTTTTCCCGGGATCGGAACAACTTCACCTTGATATTATCTTCCGAGGTATTGTAGACCGCAGCAATTTCCTTGACGGAAAGGTCATCGACGTACTTGAAGTAGATGAGTTCCTGATCCTGTTCCGGCAGTTGTCCGATAATGTCCATCAGTGCCATCCGATCGTCCGCGGAAAGAAGGGTTTGGTCGTGAAAACCGATGTTTTCGTAGAAATCCATATCCATTACTTCTTTGCGGGGCCTTTTCTCCCGGATAAAATTGCGGATCAGGTTGATTTCCAGCGTGAATAACCATGTAAAGAACTTTTTCGAAGGATTGTATTTTCCGAGGTTGGAAAATACCCTCCAGAACAACTCCTGTGTCAGATCCTCCGCGTCCGCGCGGTTCCGAAGATGGTAGTAAGCGAACGAAAAGACCCGCTTCTGGTAAAGTTTCACGATTTTCTGAAAAGCCAGAAAATCTCCTTTCCCGGAACGTCTCACCAGTTCTTTTTCGTCCAAGTTCCCTTCTTCCAGTGGCATGACATCTCCCTTGAAAAAGCAATCTTTCGGGAATCGCGAAGAGAAACCGGAGCCCCTTTCAGGCGCCTGTCCCTCAATATACACGCAAAGCCCCGATTCGGTTACAAATTACGGAAATAAATAACGGCCTGTCCGCTTCAGGCAAGTTCATCCAGCAATACGCGGGACAGGCGGGGTTCCGGAACGCTTCCTGACAGGACGACACAGGCAGTGCTGAAGCGCCCGCTGATGGAACGGCTGCGGACACTCCCGGATATCGACCGGCAGCGTCCCTCCTACCCGATATCGTCCACGTTCGTGACGAAGTTCACGTTGGAAAGGATGAAGCGCTTGCGGTCTCCTGTCTGGTTGTCCTCGCCCATCAGGATCTTCAGCATCTTCTCGGCTTCCTCGAAGTCGGTGATGGAAACCCGCGTCATCTTGCGGGATTTCGGATCCATCGTCGTTTCCCAGAGCTGGTCGGGGTTCATTTCGCCGAGACCTTTGTAGCGCTGGATCTCGTACTTGCCGCCCTTGAACTTTTCCTTCACGATCACATCGCGCTCTTCGTCGGAGAAGGCGTATTCGGATTTCTTGCCGTGAGTGATCTTATAAAGCGGAGGCTGGGCGACGTAAATGTTGCCGTTCTCGATGAGACCGCGCATGAAGCGGTAGAAGAACGTGAGAAGCAATGTCTTGATGTGCGCTCCGTCCACGTCGGCATCGGTCATGATGATCACCTTGTGGTAGTTGAGTTTTTCCAGTTCGAAGCTGGTGTAGTAGCCGGTGCCGAGCACGGCGATCATCGTCTTGATTTCCTCGTTCTGGAGGATGGAGTTGGCGTTGTTCTTCTCAATCCTTTTCTCGACGTTGAGGATCTTTCCGCGCAGGGGAAGGATGGCCTGAATTTCGCGGTCGCGTCCCTGTTTGGCCGAACCGCCTGCCGAGTCTCCCTCCACGATGAAGAGTTCCCGAAGTTCTTTCTTTTTGGTGGAACAGTCGGCGAGTTTTCCAGCGATGATGGCCGCCGTGCCGCGTTTGCCCTTGATGCCGCTTCGGACGCCTTCACGGGCCTTTTCGGCTTCCTGAAGGGCCTTGAGTTCCAGGATGGACTTCTTGACGATGGCCTCGGCGAGGCCGATGTTCTTCTCGAAAAAGAGCATGAGATTCTTCTCGACGAGGTCGCGGATGACGGTACGGCACTCTACCGGCTCGGTGAGTTTGTCCTTGGTCTGTCCCTTGAACTCGGCGTTGGGGATGCGGGTGTTGAGCACGCATGTGAAGCCGAAGGAAAGCGTCTTTTTGTCGACCTTCTCGGCCTTCTTATCGAGATTGAGCCGCACGGCGAACTGCTGCATGACCTTCTCGTAAGCCATCCAGAATCCGTCCACATGGATTCCGTGGTTTTTGGTGTGGATGCTGTTGACGTAGCTGTAAACCTCGGGATCGTCGCCCGAGTTGCGGTACTGGAAGGCGAAGTTGACATCGATGCCGTCGGCGCTGTCGGAGATGCAGACCGGATCGGGGAAGAGCGGTTCCATATCCTTGTTCAGCTCGGTCTGGAGAAATTCGGTGATGCCGTTTTCGTACCGGAAAACGCGGGTTACGAATTGACCGGGATTTTCCGGATCTTCCATCGTACGGTCTTCAAAGGTGATGGCGAGGCCGGGCGAGAGGAATGCGATTTCGCGAAGACGCGCCGCGAGTGCCAGAGGCCGGAACTTGGTTATCTGAAAAATGGAGGCGTCCGGCTGGAAGCGGATCATCGTGCCGTGCTTGTCTGACTTGCCGATTTTCCGGAGGTCGGTTGCCTTGAGTCCCTTCTCGAAGCGGATTTGGTAGGCGTTGCCGTCCCGGTAAACCTCGGCGTCGAGGAAAGTGGAAAGGGCGTTCACCACCGAAAGACCGACGCCGTGAAGACCGCCGGAAACCTTGTAGGCGTCGCGGTCGAACTTGCCGCCGGCGTGGAGTTTGGAAAGCACCACCTCGATGGCGGGCATCTTTTCGATCTTGTGCATGTCCACGGGGATGCCGCGACCGTCGTCTTCCACTTCCATGACGGAATCGGGGAGCAGCGAAACGCGGATGTTCGACGCGTGGCCGGCGAGGTGTTCGTCCACGGAATTGTCGATGATTTCCCAGGCGAGGTGATGGTAGCCTTCATCGCCGCGGTCGCCAATGTACATATCGGGGCGTTTGCGTACCCCGTCGGGAAAATCGAGCGCCGTGATGGATTGTGCGTTGTATTCCTTGCTCATGGAAACCCCTCCAGGACAACTCTGATATCTATGTGATGGTGTCAATAATCCGGTATTTTTCCCGTTTGACTTGTCTTGCGGCGTCGCCGGAACGTCCGGAAAAGCTGGTTCACAGGGACGCTCTCCAAGCCGGATGGGAAAATGATCCTTGTATTATAACCGGTTTCCGGGAAAAAATACAGAAAAGCCCGGGGTATCCCGCCCGGCCAGTTGAGGCGGGCAACGGGAGCGTGCGGTTTAGTCCGTTTTTCTTCTCGCGTCTGCTCAACCGGGGAGGCGGGGTTTTGGAACGCTTCCCGAAAGGGCGCCGCCGGAATGCGGAGGATCGATTTTTGTAGAACAAAGAAGTTTTATCATTTTACCGGCGGGCTTCCCGATGATGGACGTTCAGCAGCACGGGCGGACAACGGGGAAACGAAGGTTTCTCCGGAGAAAGCGGTCGCACATGCCTGCATAATCCGCTCGGAGGCGGAGTCTGCGGAGGCTGGAAAAGAAATCTTCAAGGAATCTCCGTCAGTCGGCGTTTTGCCTCGGCGCAGGCTGTCCCGTTCCTCCCGGGATTTGACATTTCCGGGATTGCCATTAAAATAATGTAACGTAATGCAGCCGGGGGCCGATATGGTCGAGCTCAAGAACATTCTGGAAGACATCGCCGTGGAAGTGCTGGAAGGGACCGAAGAGGTGCGCAAAGGGGAGCTTTCACGCCCCCAGAAGAAGGAAGTGCTGGCCTTCGCGCTCAACCGGATCCGTCCGATGTATATCACGAGCAACCGCGGATTTACCAATACCATTATTCATTATATGAACGATCCTCAGTTCCTCGCGGATATCATGTTCCAGATTTCCGCCGCCATCCGCGTGATCAAGAAAAGTTCCGCCGGCGACGCCGCCAGCGTTGATTTCGATCCGAAAACACCGTATTATGTACTTCCCAAGGTTTATGGGAAGGTGATCTCGTCCCGGACCTTCATGTTTCTCGATCAGGCGGAGATTTCGCTCTGGCTCGACGGGCAGCTCCTGGAAATGTTCAACGGCTGGGCAAACCCTCTCGGGATTCAGCCCCGCGATGAGGGCATTTACTCCTTCTTTCCGCGTCCCGTTCCCGCGGAAAACCGGACCGGGACGCGCGATTTTCACCTGCGTGTGCTGGCGGTTCAGGGCGGCAAGATACATGAAAAATTTTTCGACTACGAGGCCTCGCCCGGATTTATTTCCGACGTTCACATCGACTTCTTTGAAAACGTGCTCCAGCTCGAGGATCTGTATGTCCCGTTCTGAGGTCATTCCGATCGGAACGTACGCGGAACTTGCGAAAGCCCTTCCGGTGGGTGTATAATATGGGGTACGGAATCCCACCGGAGGAGAAATAAATGGACAATACCGAAAAAAACGCGGCCATCGACCTGCGCGTGGTAGCCGTGATTGCGGGTATCCTGGTGCTCGTGCTGGTGTTCGTGCTGATCCCCCAGGAGACCTGGGTCAAGCTTTCCATCCAACTGTTCAAGTAAGACAAGAAAGAAGGGTATATGGCGGATGACGTCACGTACTTCTCCAAAGACGAGATTATCTGCCCGGTATGCCAGTCCCATTTCTATCGGGAAGAACTGCGTATGGGCGGAGGACGTCTTTCCGCCGGTGAATTGACGGATGAGCTTCGCCGCACCTATGTACCGACCGCGAAGTACGGTAAGGTCGTTCCCTTGTTGTACCCCATCACCGTTTGTCCCAACTGCCTCTACTCCGCGGACGACTTCGACTTTCTTTCCCTGCCGCCGAAGGCATTCGAGAATATCACTTCCTATCGAGGCGTACGCTCCCAGTATCTCATCAAGATATTCGGCCGCGTCCCGGATTTCGAGCAGAAGAGAGATCTGGTTTCCGGAATCGCCAGTTACATTCTTGCTACGAGTTGTTACTCCTTCTTCGATCAGCGCAAATTCGCACCCACCATCAAACGGGGTGTTTACTGTCTGCGGATTTGCTGGCTCTTCAATGACTTGTTTCAGGAAACCAAGGAACAAAAATTTCTGGATCTTGCTCAGATTTTCCATAAAAAGTCGGCGGATTTTTATGATGCGGCACTGACCAACCAGACACGCGGTTTAGAACCCCTCGAGGGTTCCAAGTCGCTGGGGCCGGATACCGACAAGAATTTCGGATACGATGGTGTCGTCTACCTCAACGGCGTGCTCAAGTTCAAGAACGCCAATTTCATTGAAGATCCGATCCAGAAGCTCAAGGTGTACGAAGATGTCAAGATTATCCTGTCCAAGGTTTTCGGATTCGGAAAGAAAGCGAAGGAAAAACCCGGTCCGCTTCTGGAGTTGTCGCGCGGGATCTACGACAAGATTAACGAGGAGTTGGAAATTCTCCAGACCTCGCTGGGAGATGCCGCCGTTCCGGAAGAACAGGAAGGGGAGGGAAAATGACCCGTCTCCCGGCCGTTTTCCGGAAGGCCATGATTCTTTTCGCGTTTTTCTGTCTCGGCGCCGCGTCCGTTCATGCAACTTCCGCGGGAGGCGCCCGCGCCGCACTCGACGAAGGCATCGGTTATTACCAGGACGAGCTTTATTACAAGGCCATCGACAGTTTTCGGTCCGCGCTCGAAGTCAATCCCTATTACGGCGACGCCTACAAGTACCTTGCGCAGGCTTACCTGATGCTGGGAGAAACCCGGTTGGCCTTGGAGAATGCTCTTCTTGCCCTCAAATATTCCAATGATGATCCGGAAGTTCTCCTCATCGTGGCTAATACATACCGTGCCGACGGGGATTACCGCAAATCAGAGGAATACTACCGCAAGATCCTGGAGCGATTTCCCTCGGACAGCGGCGCTTACCGCGAACTCGGAGACCTTTACCTCCGCATGAACCGGCTCCAGCAGGCGCGCAACAGTCTCGACAAGTCGGAACGCCTCAATCCCGGTAACTGGCGCACCCTGATTACCTCGGGCGACTATTGGAGCACCGCCGGCGATGCCACGATGGCGGAAGCCCAATACAAGAAGGCTTTCAATCAGAACCCGCGGGAACGAACCGTATATATCGCTCTCGCGGACTTCTACCAGAAGCAGGAGCGGTATACGGAGTCCATCCGCGTACTCGAAGCCGGCGAAAAACTCTTCGACAACTTCTATTCCGGCGTCAGTCTCCTGGCCGAGGATTATCTTCGGAGCGGCGATTTCACGAAAGCTTCGGAAAAGCTTCTCTGGATGGAAACGCAGGGACTTGTCCGCGATAGCCAGAAAAAAGCCTGGCTGTATTACCGCATCGCTCTGGCCAGCGAGACGGTAGCGAAAGACCGTGCGCTGGATTATTACCGGAAAGCGATGGCGGCCGACACGGGGAACCAGTTCATTCTCCAGTGTTACGAAAACTTTCTCATCCGGAATTTTCATGTCGATGCCCCGGAGCGCATGGAAGTTTCCGGCGTTTATTACAGGAAGGCGATGGAAAATTTGCAGCGCGGCGAAAACATCCTCTTTTATCTCAACCTCAAGAAGGCTGTTTTCCTGTATCCCTTCGATACGGAAGCGCGGAACAGGCTGATTTCCTATTACGAATCCAGGAACGATTTCTACCTCCTCTACCAGGAGTTGCAATCTCTCGCCCGGATCGATCCGGCTACGCGCATCCGGGACAAAATCGAAAACCTGGAATGGAAACGCGACACGGGACGTCTCCGCGTTGAAAAACCGGACCTTCGGACATACAACGGCGTGGTTCTGGTGGACAGCGACTTCTATAATATGCCCGATGTTTATAGAACCGGTCTTCTTTTCGCGGCGCAGTATTATCCCAAATTCAAGTTCCAGCCACTCGACTACCGAAAAAGACAGGGCGTGAATTATATCCTGGACTTTCTGAGAAAGAATGACCTGGATTTCTACGTTCTGGTGTCCCACAACCAGAGCAAGAATTTAATTACGTTTACCCTGAATGACAAAACGGGGCAGCGCTTCGATGAGTTCCAGTTCAATTTCGGCATGCGGAACACTTTCGAATCGCAGATCGCTTTCCTGGAATGGATAAGTCGCGAGTATCCCGCGATCTTTATCCTCGGTCAGGAAGCCTCGCCGGACTTGTACCGGCTTTCCGCGGGAACGTGGTTGGGTGTGACCAACGCGGGCCTGTTTACGGTTTTTCGGCTGGACGACGCCGGGATGCAGCCGCTGTCGGTCCTCAAGGTAACGAAGGCGGAGCCCTGGTATTCGGAGCTTCGGCTCCAGACCAACCTGGTGAAACTTCCGGACCGGAATCTGGAGGACCAAACGGCGACATCGTCGGCTCTTTTTAGCCGAAAACTCTTGACAAAATACAAAAGGATTTTAGGATATTAAGGTCGGATTTTCGAGGAGGAAAGGATGAACTACGACATTCTGCTCAATCTCGATATATTGTACTGGATACAAGCGGTCATCGCTCTCTTCCTTGGCGCCCTTATGATCAACGACCATCGCAAATACAAGGATCCCCTTTTCCTCCTGATGGGATTCGTCTTCATTGCGATTTTCGCCAAGGCAGTGATTTTCCTCGGAATGAATTTCACTCATTTGTATTATGCGAAGGACATCAGCAAGTCGACCGGAGTGGAATTCAGGGCTCCCGACAAACTGGCGCAGGGACTGTATGATCTTCGCTACCTTGTTTGGCAGTATCTGGAACTCATCTTTGTCATCGTCCTGACTTATACCTTCATCCTGAGCCGCAGAAAGGCCGATTCTTCCGATAAGAAGCATGGCAGCGGCACGAAGATCGGTCTCTGGATCCAGGTGATCGTGGCTACTGCGGTCGTCGGCGTACTCGTAGTACTTTCTCTTAAGACTTCCACATCGATTGAGACCACCGTCAAGAAAGGCGTGAACGCATTTGAAACCATCCAGAACGTTCCCATCCCCAAGTCCAGTATCGATGCGGTCAACTTACTTACATCCGGACTGATCAAGTGGATTCTCGTTCTCTGGAAGCTCGCGCTTCTGATCATAGCGTGGGTTACGGTGTCCTCCATTTACGGTTACACCGCGAATGTCCTGAAGTCCATATCGAAGTATAAAAGGCTCATTTACTTTATCTTCGCGTTGGAGATCGTCTATAACGTGTTCTCCGCAGTCGTGAACTTCTATGCGGTTCCGGGCTGGATCTTCGTGCAGATTTTCTCCGTGTTCCTGCTCGCGATATTCGGTTTCAATATCCATACGGAATACATTACAAGCGTGCAGCAGCAGGTCGAGAACCTCGAAAAGCAACTGGATATCACGATCGCCCTCATGCGCGACATCAGCGCGATCGTCGGAAGCGGCGATTTCGACCTCGATGTTGTGGTCAAGCAGATCGTGGACGCCTCTATGCGAGGTACGAGCGCACGCGGCGGCGCGGTATTGTTGAAAGACCAGGTGACCAACCGCCTGATAGTGAAGTATGTCAACGGGCTTTACCCGCCCGCCAAGCCTTTCAAGAGCACTTCCGGGATGGCTTTGACGGAAAACACCATCATCGAGAAGTTCAAAAGCGAGAAGATCGCCATCGGGGAAGGACTCATCGGTCAAGTGGCGGAGTCGGGTGAGACCATTTACATTCCGGACGCCGTCAAGTCCAAGCGTTTCAGCCAAACCGTTCCGGAACATATGCTCGTGACGAGCTTCATTGCCGTTCCGCTCAAGTCCAAGGACGATGTATTCGGTGTTTTGACCCTCGTGGACGATTCCCGCCTCTTCCTCGGAAGCGACGTCAATCTGCTGGAAACTCTGGGCGAACAGGCCGCTATCACGATCAAACAGATTCAGATGTACCAGCAGATCCTGGAAAAGAAGCAGGCCGAAAAGGAAGTGGGAGTGGCGGCGGAAATCCAGACTTCGCTGGTTCCGCATATCTTCCCGGAAACCGATAAATACGACCTCTACGCTTTCTCCATCGCCGCGAAGGGTGTGGGCGGCGACTATTACGACTACATCGACTTCGGCAACAACAAGATCGCTCTGGCGATGTTCGACGTTTCCGGAAAAGGCGTTCCCGCGGCCCTCATCATGGTGATGATCCGTTCCATCCTTCGCACCATCGCGAGCCTGGAGGAGGATACGAAGGATGTCGTAACCCGGTTGAACGACACGGCCAGTCAGGACATTGTGGAAGACAGATATGCAACGGGTTTTTACTTGCTTTTTGATGCGGAAAAAGGTATAATGAGTTATACTAATGCTGGTCACGGCCCGCTCGTGCTTTACCGGGCATCGCAGGACCAGTTCGAGTTCCTGGACACTGAGGGTATGCCGGTGGGTATCATGGCGGGCGTGGAATACGGCCAGAACTATACCACGCTGGAGAAAGGCGATCTCGCCATTCTTTATACCGACGGTATTACGGAAGCGATGAACAACTCCCATGAGGAGTTCGGAATGGACCGCTTCAAGGATATCATCCGCAAGAACCGCCGCGAAACCGCCCGGGGCGTGTCCGACAAGATACTGGAAGAGGTGAACCGCTTTGTGGCGGGCGCCCCGCAGCACGACGATGAAACCCTGCTCGTGCTTAAGATGAAGTGACACGAAGTCACATAAAACAAGAGGAAAATCTCAGGAGGATCGTATGGAAATAAACAGGAGAGAATCCGGTGAGATCATTATCTTCGACATCAACGGGGAGATCGACCTCTACAACGCCCCCGAGATCAAGGACAAGATCAAAGAAGAGATGAATAAGGGCAAGGTCAATATCATCATCAACCTGGACAAGGTGAGCTACATTGACAGCTCCGGTATCGGCGTGCTGATTTCGAGCCTGTCCAACCTGAAAAAGGTAGGCGGCGCTCTGAAACTCATCAATGTTTACGCTTCCGTGCGTAAGGTGTTTGAGTTGACCAAGCTGACCAGTTTCTTTGATATATACGATAGCGAAGCGGATGCGCTCGGAGCTTTCAAGTAAGGAAATGCAGCAGAGGAAACGGGGCCTTGTGACCGCTTTTCCTTTGGTTTTGCCGTTTCCGTACGGATCCATGCGGATGATGCACGGGCATGGGCATGACGCCAGTCGTGTCCATGCCGTTTCTTGTGATGGACGTATAATTTTTTAACGGGAGGAAGCTTCCATGCAGATCCAGAGAATTGACCTTCTTCAGAAGGACATGCCGAAGAAATGGTACAACATCCAAGCCGATCTGCCGAAGCCTTTAGATCCGCCACTCGGTCCCGACGGCAAACCCGTAACCCCCGATCAACTCTCCGCGATCTTTCCGATGTCGCTCATCGAGCAGGAAGTGAGCACACAACGCTGGATCGACATTCCCGAGCCGGTTCTCGACGCCTATGCCCGGTGGAGACCTTCTCCCGTTTTCCGCGCGCTCGCGCTGGAGAAGGCGCTCGGTACTCCTGCGAAGATCTATTACAAGTACGAAGGCTGCTCTCCCGCAGGTTCCCACAAGCCGAACACCTCGATCCCGCAGGCTTATTACAACAAGATCTCCGGGGTGAACCGCCTGACCACGGAAACCGGAGCCGGCCAGTGGGGAAGTGCTCTGGCTTTTGCGGGCGCGCTTTTCGGCGTGACCGTTCGCGTTTTCATGGTGAAGGCCAGCTATGATATGAAACCCTCCCGCAAGCAGATTATGGCGGTCTGGGGCGCGGAATGCTTTGCGAGTCCCTCCAAAGAGACGGCGTTCGGTCGAAGCGTTCTCGCGAAGGATCCGGGAAATCCGGGATCGCTCGGTTTGGCGATCAGCGAGGCCGTCGAGGAAGCTGCTGGGCGCAAAGACACCAACTACGCCCTCGGCAGCGTACTCAATCATGTCATGCTGCATCAGACGGTGATCGGTCTTGAAGCGAAGGAACAGCTTGCCTCCGTCGGGGCCTATCCCGATGTGGTGATCGCATGCATCGGCGGCGGCTCCAACTTTGCGGGGCTCTCATTTCCGTTCGCGGCCGACAAGATCACCCAGAAGAAGAACGTCAAGATCATCGCCGTCGAACCGAAGGCATGCCCCTCGGTTACGAAGGGAGAGTATACCTACGATTTCGGCGACACCGCCGGAATGACCCCCCTGATGAAAATGTATACCCTCGGGCACAGCTTCATGCCGCCTTCGATCCATGCCGGCGGACTCCGCTACCATGGGATGTCGCCCCTGGTCAGCGCCCTTGTCAATCAGGGTTTTGTAGAAGCGCGCAGCTATTTCCAGAAGGAAATATTCGACGCGGCGCTGATGTTCGCCCGCACGGAAGGGCTCGTTGCCGCGCCCGAAACGACTCACGCGATCAAGGCGGCCATCGACGAGGCTTTGCTTGCCAAGCAGGAAGGGAAGGAGAAAACCATTCTCTTCAACTTCAGCGGTCACGGCTTCTTTGACCTTTCGAGCTATCAGCTCTTCCTGGACGGCAAGCTTGAGGATTACGATTATCCGGAAGAGGCGGTTCATACCGCACTGGAAGCCCTGAAGGACCTTCCGATCGGCCGAAAGTAATCGAACGATACCGGCAAATACCGGGGCGAGGCATGCCTCGCCCCGGTTTTCATGAATGGGGATGGGGAAAATATGGAAGAATTGCGCGGAAAGACGCTTGTGGTCATCGGCGGAGGGCTTCTCCAGGTTCCGGTGATCCGCAGGGCGAAGGAATCCGGCATCGTAACGGTAGTCCTGGACCAGAACCGGGAAGCGCCCGGTGTCAAGATCGCCGATTATTTCGTCATGGCCAGCACGCTGGATGCCGAGGCGGCGCTGTATAATATCGAGAAATTCAACACCGAGACCCGGAAGATCGACGCCGTCCTTACGGTGGGCACCGATGCGAGTTTTACCGTCGCGACCATCGCGAAGCAGTTCGGGCTGCCGGGCATCGAGCCGGAGGCCGCTCTCGCGGCCAGCGACAAATTCGAGATGCGCAAGGCGCTCCGGAAGGCCAAAGTTCCGGTGCCGGATTTCGACATGGTGGACACCTACCCGAAGGCGTTGGAGCTTTTTGAACGGCTGGGCGGGGACGTGGTGGTCAAGCCGGTCCGCAACATGGGCGCGCGCGGTGTTCGGCGCGTCACCGCCGTGAACGAACTCAAGGAAAGCTACGACAACGCGATGCACAACTCTCCGTCGGGCAAGGTCATCGTGGAGCAGTATATCGACGCTGCCGAGCTCTCCATTGACTCGCTCGTCTACCGGGGCGAGATTTTCATCACCGGCGTCGCCGACCGCATCATCGAGTACGATCCCTACTTTGTCGAAACGGGCCACATCATGCCCACCCGGATGCCCGACGATATCATTCAGTACGCGCTGGATACTTTCCGGGCGGGCGTCCGCGCCCTCGGCATCACCCACGGCGCCGCCAAGGGCGACATCAAGGTTTCCAATAACGGCTGCTTCATCGGAGAGATCGCCGCGCGGCTGTCGGGCGGCTTTATGTCGACGCATACCTATCCCTATTCCACGGGCGTGGATCTGATGGCGAACATGATCCGTGTGGCGTTCGGTCTGCCGCCGGCTGGACTGGAACCCAGGTTCCGGCATTTCGCCATCGAGCGCTCCATCATTGCTCCTCCGGGCATCATCCATTCGGTCGAAGGTCTCGAAGAGGCCGCAAAAATGCCCTTCGTCAAGGACATTTTCTTCGACGGGAAGAAGGGACAGAAGGTCAAGAGTCCCACGAACAATGTGGAAAAGATCGGTCACCTCATCGTCGCCGCGCCGACGTACCGCGAGGCCTTGGAAGCTTCACACCGCGCCGTTCGCGCCATCCGCGTCGCCACCGTCGAGGACGACGACCAGGTCATTCCGGACGATGTGCTCCAGATGAGGGCGCTCTCGCGCTTCGACGGCAAGTGCCACGTCTGCGCCGACTGCGACGGACGCCGCTGCAAGGGGCAGCTCCCCGGAGTGGGCGGCATCGGAACCGGCAACGGGTTCATCCGCGCCGTGGAACGGATTCGTCAGATCGATATCATCCCGAGCTATATCAACGACGCGAAGCGCGTCGATACCGGCATCGACTTTCTCGGGCAGCGGATGGAATATCCGTTTATGCCCGCTCCCATCACCGGCGCTATCACCAACCTCGGCGGGGCGGTGACGGAACTCGAACTCGCCCGCGCCATTGTCAAGGGAGCGAATCAGGCGGGCATCGTGGGCTGCGTCGGCGACGGTGCCACCCCGACGAAGTTCCGCGTGGGCATCCGCGTGATCCATGAAAACTTCGGTTTCGCCATTCCCGTCTTCAAACCGCGTTACGACAACAAGCTCATCATGGAACGCTTCGACGCCGCGAGGGATGCTGGGGCGATTGCCGTCGCGGTGGACATCGACGCCGCGAGCTTTCTCACGATGGAACTCAAGGGGCAGGCGACGGCCACGAAAAACTTCGACGAGGTTCGTGAACTCGCGGTCGCGGCTCAAGTGCCTTTCCTTCTCAAGGGTATCCTTTCGGCCCGCGACGCCGAGGCTGCTTTCCGCGCGGGTGTGTCGGGCGTTATCGTCAGCAACCACGGCGGGCGCGTGAACGACAGTTCCGTTTCGCCCGTCGACGCGCTTCGACCGATCCGGAAGGCGGTGGGGCCCGACAAACTTGTCATTTACGACGGCGGCGTCCGCAGCGGCGGCGATGTGCTCAAGGCGATCGCCTTCGGGGCGGACCTCGTGATGATCGGACGCCCGGTTATGGTCGCGGCCGTCGGCGGCGGCATTCAGGGCGTCCGGCAGTACTTCAACCGTATCGGCAGTGAACTCAAGCGCGCGATGACTTTTGCGGGCGTGCGGAATATCGCGGAGGCCAAGGGCAACGAGTCCCTTCTCTTCATCCGGTTATGAGCGTGTCGCCCGACTGGCTCTGGATTCCTCTGACGCTCCTGTGCGCCTTTTTTTCCGCGAGTTCCGATGCGGCGACAAAAAAATCCCTTCCCGGGCAGGATCCGGTCGTCCTGATTTGGGCGATCCAGCTTCTGACGCTTCCCTTTTTCGCGCTGGCGCTTCCGTGGATCGTCGTGCCGAAGCTCGATGCCGAATTCTGGAAATTTCTCCTCGCCGCGCTCCCGCTGGAAGTGGCCGCTTCGGTGATGTACGTTCAGGCGCTCCGGCTTTCACCGCTTTCGCTGACTCTTCCCTTCCTCGCTTTTACCCCGATCTTCCTCACGGCGGTCTCCTTTTTCGTCCTCGGGGAGCGCATCCACCTGATCGCCGGTGCCGGAATTTTCCTCATCGCGGCGGGAAGCTGGGTGTTGAACCTCAAGGGAAGTTCCGGCGGCATTCTCGGCCCTTTCCGTGCGATGACGAAGGAGAAGGGGTCGCTTCTGATGATCGTCTGCGCCGGTATCTACGCCTTCACGTCCGCTCTCGGCAAAGGGGCGATCAACCATTCCAACTCGCTTTTCTTTATGGTCGTCTATTATTCCCTGGTCGTCCTCACGCTGACGCCGATTGCCCTGCTGTCTATCCGGAAAAATGGAGAACTGCCCGAATTCCTGCCGCTCGCGAAGCGGGCCATTCTTCCCGCGGCGCTTACCGCCGGGGTACTCGTCACTCACACCATCGCCGTGAGTATGGCGCCGGTGTCCTACATGATCAGCGTCAAGCGTACGAGCCTTCTGATCGGGGTGCTTTACGGGAAATTCCTTTTCGGCGAGAAAAACATCCGGAGCCGTTTTGCCGGGGCGGGAATCATGCTCGCGGGCTTCGCGCTTATCGCGATTTTCCGGTAGGTCGGCCGAATCCTCATCCTGGCGAACCATGTTCCCCGGTAATCATCGCGCCGATGACAACGAAGGCCCATGAATGTCCTTGGCGGGTTCCACTGGAATTCGACTGGAAAAAGGGGTGGGTTGTCCTGGATCGGATCCGGACGGTGGATCGATCTCGCCTGGTGAAGCATTTCGGAAAAGTGGACAAGAAGGTTGCGGACCAGGTTCGGAAGATTCTCCTCGAAATGTTCGAGGAGTAAAAACGGTTTCGACGGATCGATCGAGAATCCGTCCAATCTCTTCGGATGCCATTACTGCCCTTTGTCTTCCGTCTCTTTCTGGATGGCCCGGTAGCGTTCCAGCAGTTTCCGGTAATATTCGGGAAGCGGCTTCCCGCCGATCGAATCCGGATCCCGGAGCGCGGGCGTTTCGATGCCCGAACCGTCCGGCGAGACGCTCTCGAAGTCGTGTCCCGATCTGGATTCGCGTTCTTCGGTTTCGCCGCGGCTCTTCATGCTTTTCTTCGCTTGAAGGAGTTTTTCCTCCAGTTTTTTACTCTTTTCGAGGGTGCCGGAGTTCACCCGGTATCCGGCGAGATCCTTCGCTATGTCGTCCATCTTGTCGGCCATGTCTCGGCCGCCGGAGAGGAGTCCGCCCTCCTGCTTGCCCATCATCTCGCGGAGGTTCTTCGCGATCTCGGACTGAAGTTCCGCGAGTTCGCGCATCGACTTTTCGAGTTCCGGCGTGAGCTTTCCCTCGGAGGCGAGTTGTTTCAGCAGATCCTCGATGCCCGAAGTGACTTGCGACTGCATCTGCATCACCCCGTCCATGCCCATCGAAAGCTGTTTCTGCTTCTGCCCGCCGCCGCTGCTTCCGCCTCCCGACGGGTGTTCCATCGAGCGAGAAAGGACGAGGAGGTCGATCGCGAGTTCGGAAATGCCGGAGGACAGGCGGGAGAGGGCAAAGACGGCCGGGTCGGAACGGCGTTCCCGGAGCTGAGAAAGGGCGGATTCGAGAAGAACGCCGTTTTCCTCCATGCGTTCGCGAAGAATCTTTCCCGGATCCCTGCCGTCGGGTGTTTCCAGAACCGTTCCCTCCAGCGCTTCGTTCACCTCTCGCCGTACGGCCAGAATCGAGTCCCGGACGGCGCTCGCGGTTTCCACGAGCGTGTCCATATCCGCCGCGGCTTCGCTGCCCCGGGGAGAAACGGCGCGGCGGAGCACGAGGATTTCGAGGTAGCATTCCTCGGCGGCGCGGCGTGCGATAGCCGCCTTTTTCTTCATCCGGTCCTCAGCGGAATCGGCGGCGTCCTGTTTTACGGAATCCGACAGCGCGGCCATCAGGGCGTCGCTTTTCCGGAAACTTGCCTCGTCCTGCGGGCGAAGGTCTTTCGAGGCTTCCGAAAGTTGACGGGCGATTTCCTTCGTCCGGTCGCTTCCGAGTTCCTCGAGCTTCTTCAGGCCTTCCCTGTAACTTTCCAGCGCCCGGTCGAAAGGATCGCCCTTTTCGCGGCTCCTGAGTTCCCGGTAGGTTTCCGTGAGGGCCTGCTGCGCCGCGAGGAGGTCCGCCGTCTTCCGGTAGCTCTCCAGCCCTTTGAGAAGCGAGGTCAGCTCCCGAAGCTGCTCCTTCACGTCGAGGTTCGCCATATCCACCTTTTCGGCGTCCGGCGCGGTCTTCTCCGCCGAGTCCGACATCCGCTTCAGGAGATCCGACTGTTTACGCAGGGCTTCCGTAACTTCCTTCATCTTCTCGAGGGTTTCCTTCATTTCGGCGGCTTCTCCCGCGGGGTCGGACGAGCCGGTAAGGCGGTCGAGCGCGTCCGAGGCGTTGGAAACGGCGGCTGCCATCTCCCCGGCTCGTTTTTCGTATCCGGCGAGGTTCTGTTCCTTCGCGTCGCGGGCAAGTCCTTCCGAGCGGTTCGAGATTTCGCGTACGGCGTTCGAAAGGCGCGCTTCCTGCTCCTGCCGCATCTTCGAGAGGGTCTCGAAGCCCGGGCAGAGGATGGAGAAAGAAACCGGCGCGGAGAGGGCGCCGAAGGGATCGGCCGCTCGGAACTCGAGAGACAGGATTTCGCCGGGTAAAAGGGAATGCTCCCGCCAGGTGTAGACGGGAGAGAACCGCTCCAGTCTTTCCCCCTGTCCCCGGATGCGGGTTTCGCGGACGGCGGTGTATCGGGAGAGGCGCGGATTTCCGTTGGAGACCGTTTCGCGGACGAGGAGCGCACGGACCGCCTGGTCGTCCGAAGCTTCCAGAAGAGCCGTCACCGACCATCGGTAAACCGTGAGCCGCACGTCGGTTTTCGGAAAGAGCAGTTTGAGCTCGGGCGGAAGGTTTTCGCGCAGCGCGATGTTGAACGCGGGCGGCTCGAAGCGGTCCCCGTCGGGCGCGATGAAGACGGGCGTCACTTTGGCGTCCGCGGCGAGGGCGCGCAAGCGGAATTCGCGTTTGTTCACCGTCCTGGAGATTTCCCGGAGCGGCGGCAGCGAAACGTTCGAAAGCTCGCGGGTCATCTCGCCCGAAAGTTCGATCACCGCGCCGCGCCAGACGTCGATATCCCGCGGACCGGGGTATTCTTCGCCCGCGAGGCCGTCCGCGCCGGGGTAGCTCACCGTCATCTTCCACCCGGCCGGAAGGAGGCGTTCCGTGCCGGTTATTTCCGTCTCTGCCACGGTGCGCGAGATTCCGAAACGCTTTGCGAAAACCTTCAGACGAAGACTCGGCGGAACCGTGACCTGTTCCGGGATTGTGACGACTCCGTTGGACGCGGAATAGAGATTGGAGAGCGCCTCGACGGCGAGTTCGCCTAGAACGCTCGTGTCGGCGCGGAAGTCCAGCACGAGCGGCTTGCCGAGGAGATAATAAGCCGGAAGCGATTGGGAGAGATTTCCGTGAAGAAAAGCGGAAACGGCCTCCGCCTTGTCCCGGCCGGGAGCGGCGAGAAGGATGACGGAAGCGAGGAAAACGAGGCAAAGGAAGGCGGACACTGTCGCGGCGGCGAAAGACAAGCGCCCGGAACGGATGAAAAACGCCTTCGCGCCCGGTGCATCCAGTAGCGTGCGTTCCTCCGCGGCGAGGGCGGGCGGAAGCTCCCCTTTTGCCTCGAACTCCAGGAGTGAATCCGCCACGAGGGAGCGTTTTCCGGACGCCGCATGTTCGATCCTCGCCGGGAAGGCCGATTCCCGGGTACGGAGATTTCTCAGGAGAACGACCAGTCCTGCCGCGAATCCCGCGAGCAATATCGCGGCGGCGAATGCGGAAACCGGGATCGAATCTATTTTAATGAAAAGGACAACCGACAGAAGTACGACGGCGAGCGCCGCCGCGGATGCGGCAAAAACGGCGGCGAGCGTTCTCCTGGAGCGTTGGGTTTTCCTGAGCCGGGAAAGCATCGGGTGCCTGACCTCCGCGTCGATGTGTCTCATGATCATAAGGAGAAGGATCGCTTTTCTCCAGAAAACGCGTGGTTGCAAACGGATAACAGCGTTTTCCCAAGTTGCGATAAACCCCAAAGAAAGGAACTTTCAGCACCGCTTGCCGTGAAACGGATGGAATGTTATAATAAAACGCAGGGGGTAACCATGCCGCGAATTATTCCGGTTCTCATTCTTCTTGCCTTGGTTTGTCCTCATCTGTACGCGACCGGGGAATTCCAGTCCCTCGAAATATTTCCGGTTCAGGCCGTCCTCGGCAGTTCGGCCCTCCAGGACGACGCCCTTTCGGCGCTGGTGAATCCCGCCGGGCTTTCGCGGCTTGATCGTCTCAGCGTGAGCGTTTCGGCGCAGCAGCTTTTCGAGGCGAGTTCCATGGAGGCCGCGACACTTTTGCCTTACGTGGGGGTCCTTTCCGCCGGGTTGTACCAGTACGGCGAAACCCGGAAGGGGCTCCTGTTCGGGTGGGGAAGGGAGCTTCTTCCCTTCCTGTCCGTCGGAATCGGCGTCAAGACCGCTTCCGGCGATCCTTTCGGCTTTTTGGACTCGGTCCTCGGCGACATCGGCTTTCTGATCTACCCCAATGCCTCGATGGGTGCTGCCTTCCTCGATCATCCGATGATCCGGGACCGGTTGACCTTCGGGATCGTGTTCCAGAACCTCGGGATTTCCTCCACGGACACCAACTACGCCGAGAATTTCAACTTCAAGTTCGGAATCGGATACGATCTCCGCGAGATCTGGACGAAGTTCTGGGTGGAGGAGAACATCCCGGGCGGCGGTTTCATTCCCACTGTCGGGTTGGAAATCGTCCCGTCCTGGGATTACCTGAAGTGGCTGAACCTCCGTGCGTCCTGGGATTTCTCGGCCACCAATTTCCGTACCGGGGTGAGTCTCCGGGGAGACGATTTTTCGGTGGACGGCTATTATAATTTCGGCGATCATTCATGCGCGATGTCCTTCTCGGGATATTTCGAACGGAGCCGTCGGGATCTCACCGTGGAGCGTTACGAGGAGGGGCTTCAGCTTTACAACGAGGCCGTCCGGCTGGAAAACTTGGACGACGACGACGCTTTCGACCGTTACCGGCAGGCGTTGGACCGCTTCACGCTCGCCGTTTCCTACGATCGGGACAACCGGAAAGCGGCGGATTACCGCGATCGCATCCAGAAGAAGTTCAGCGACTGGTATGGGAGTTTCCTCAAGCGCGGACAGGCGTTCGAGGCCAAAAAGGATTTCCCGCAGGCGCTCATTTATTACAAGCGCGCCCAGCTCATCAACCGGGACGATTCGCTGCGCGTCCGTATCGACGGGATTTCCACCAACGCCGTATTCCTGAAGTCCGTGGACGCGCGACGGAAGGACGTGAAAGCGCTGTGCGACAGGGGTAAATACATAGACGCGAGGCGCGAAGTCCGGGAAATTCTTCGCTATGTGTCCGATTCTTCGGGCGATCTTGCCGCTACGCTCAAAATGATCGACGGCAAGCTTTCCGATTCCGTTTCGGATCTCTACGGACAGGCGCAGTCCTTCGCCGGGGATCGGAAGTACGAGGCGGCCATCGAGCGGCTGAATACGCTCCTTTCCATCGAACCCGGGAACGACAAGGCCCGTACGCTCCTGCTCGAGACGAAAAAAAGCTTTAGCATCCAGAAGGACCTCGAGACGGCGCAGGGACACTTCAAAAACGGGGAATATCTCGCCGCGTTCGACGGAGCGGACAGCATTCTCTCGAAGAATCCCGACAGCGCCGAGGCGAGCGATCTGCGCGACCGCGTGAAAAAGATCCTGCGCGACAATTTGAAGGTCAACCTTTCGGCCGGTATCGCCGATTATGACGCGCAGAAGTACGCCGAGGCCGTCGACGCGCTCGACATGGTGCTCGTGGTGGACCCCAACAACAACGTCGCACTGGACTACAAGAACCGCGCGCTTTCCAAGCTGAAGGCGCTCAAGAAGCTGGAAAGCATCGACTGACGACTAACCGAGGGAGGAACCCGCATGGGGCTCGCTGCCGAGAAACTGGAGAAACGCTGCACCTACGGTGATTATCTGACCTGGACCGGCGGGGAACGATGGGAGCTCATCGACGGGTACGCCTACGCGATGAGTCCGGCTCCGCTTACGGAACACCAGCGGGTGGAAAGGAATTTGGCCTGGGCTATCGAGAGTCATCTCAAGGGCAAGCCCTGCGAGATGCTGTTCGCGCCGACGGATGTCCGCTTACCGAACCCGCCCGACGAGCCGGACGAGGAAATCGACACCGTGGTTCAGCCCGACATCCTCGTGGTCTGTGATCCGGCGAAGATCGACAAGAAAGGGGTGCGCGGAGTTCCGGATTTCATCATCGAGATCCTGTCGCCGTCTACGGCGAAGCTTGACTTCAACGAGAAATTCCGGCTTTACGAGAGAAGCGGGGTTCGGGAATACTGGATCGTCGACCCGGCGAACCACTGCATTCACAGCTACCGGATGGAAAATTCCGGCAGGTTTTCGGAAGAGGTTCTGATATCCGGGAAAAGCGCCGTTGCGGCGGGCGCGGTCCTGGAAGGTTTTTCCCTGCCGCTTTCGGAAGTATTCAGGATGGGAGTGTAAATATGCGAAAGAAACTCGGAGTGAATATCGACCATGTTTCCACACTGCGCCAGGCGCGGATGGCCGACTATCCCGATCCGGTCTATGCCGCGAGCATCGTGGAACTCGCCGGGGCGGACGGGATCACCGTGCACCTGCGCGAGGACCGGCGACACATGCAGGACCGCGACATCTATCTTCTCCGGAACGTCGTCAAAACGGGCCTGAACCTGGAAATGGCCCTCAACCCGGAGATCATCGACATCGCGCTGCGCGTCATCCCCGACGACGTCTGCATCGTACCCGAACGGCGCGAGGAAGTCACCACCGAGGGCGGCCTCGATGTGATCGGTAACCGCAGGACGCTGGAAGAAACCGTTCCGCGCCTCAGGGAGAGGAAAATCCAGGTCAGCATCTTCATCGACCCCGAGGAAAGGCAGATTCTCGCGGCGAAAGAGACGGGCGCGGACTATATCGAGATCCACACGGGCGCCTACGCCAACGCGAAGACCGACGAAGCCCGCGGGACCGAGCTGGAGCGGGTGCGGCGCGGCACCGAGTACGCGCTGTCGCTCGGGCTGCGCGTCAACGCGGGACATGGCCTGAACTACAGGAACGTCATGGACATTGCGAAGATCGACGGCATCGAAGTGCTGAACATCGGACACTCCATCATCTCTCAAGCGATCTTCGTCGGACTCGATCGCGCCGTGCGCGACATGATCGCGCTGCTGGACCGCGCGTTTCTGGAAGGTCTTTCCGCGAAAGGCTGACGCCGAGCTCTCTCCTTTTCGTTGGCCGCGCCAAAAAAAAGGAGCAAAAGAAAGGCGCCCGGGACGCGACGCTCCGTCGATGGTCAACGCCGGCGCTCTTTCAGGCGGGCGCACGCAACTCGCCCTGCGGGGCTCAAACAAGCGCGCTCAAGCCGCCTTCATCGCTTGCGCATGCGCATCTCCTCCGCTACCCGCAGGAGGAGGAAGATTCCCGGATAGGGGATTTGGTTGTGATTCATGGCTGATTGGTCGTAATAAACGGCCAACTGGAGCATTCAGGACGGGAAATCGCCCAAAACGACCTTGATTGCGAATTCTTCAGGTTGGAAGTGAGATACGGCAAAATGTGCTGATTTTTAGAGGTGCTCTAAAATGACAACATGGCGAAAAGCGAATAATTCATACAAAAATGGCAAACCATCCCTCTCCAACCAATGCTGAAATTACTAACATTCTACGAGGTCACTGGCTATGGCAGAGGAGAGTATGCGCCACAATATAACGCATTATGCTAATGTCATACTTGTATTATTCTCTAAAAAATATTGTCCAAACATTCTGGATGAATCCTGAGATTTGCGATATACTACTTTTGAAATGGATTTTCGGATTTCTTACGCCGCTGACCGACCAAACGGTCGGCGATTATCCGACTTCCGATACCGGTTTCGGAATGGAGCCGGTAACTTGTTGAAGCGTTCAGAGGTTGTGAAACAGCTATCAGGGGGAGATATATGTTGACACTATTATCGAAAGGGATCACTGCGGCGATGTTCGGGATGATGGCCATGGTGACTTCCTGTACCAATTTGTCCAACCTTCAAAGCTTTTACAACGGAAAAATCGCGTCATCCGCAGCGACGGTCTCTCAGAGCAGTTCCAATTCCGGTTTCCGGAGCGTCTCCCTGAACCTGAACAACAACCTCCAAGTGGATCTGGACACTTCACTGAAACTCAAACTGAAACTCAAACTGAAAAGCCCGCGGCGCGATACATCCCGAAAATCTCCCCCGGTCGGCACGGTATGGAATCTCGTCGGCATGAGTCCGGACGGTACCCGTTACGCCTCGGCGTTCGATTCCTCCGGCAACGCATCCGTCAGTCTTCCCACCAACAAGATCTTGTCCCTGTACGTCGAGGAAGCCTATCCGGGCTATACCAACGCAATGCTGCTTTCCTATCCCGACGGCAACCTGACCTTCCGGAACGGGCCTTCGACTTCGGGAACGATGGACCCGATCGCGCTCGGCACTCCGACGGTCACGAACGGTCTCTGCACGGCTCCCGTTCAGCCCGACAGCAACATCTGCACCACGGGCAGCGGCAAACCCGACGCGGCGGTCTTCACGAACATGAATGGGATGGACCGTTACGGGTCCGGGGTTTTGGACATCTACCCGGTACTGGACGCCAACCAGGACGGTATTCCCGACGCCTTCGAAATCGGAGCCGGAATGCTGCCCAAACCCGCACTGGATAACAACGGCAATATCGGGACGTATTCCGCCACCAATACCAACTCCCCGGCCGTTGTGCTCGCGCTCACGGTGGATCCAAACACTTCCGCGTACACCAACGCGCCCGCATGGACCAACGCGCAGGTCCGCTTCGCGCTGGATCCCGCTATGGAGAACCTTTGCACCAATTATTTTTCCGACTGGTCCAACAGCGTCGTCACCGTGGCGATCAACCCCGGTTTCCAGTCATTTGTGACGCCCGTGCTGGTCAGCAACTGGTCCAATGCGGCGGCGGCGGTAACTCTTCTGCCCGCTTTCACGAACCTGATAAATCCGGGCCAGATCGGAGCCTTCAGCAACCTTCAGACCGCCGTCGCCAGCAATACCAATTGGGCGGCGCAGTCCAACACGCTGGTGATCAATACCTCAGCCGCTTCGGCCAGCAGCGCGTTCGCTTCCAGTTCTTCGGCTTCTTCTTCAACCGGCGGATCTGCCATACCCACCAACGGTCTCGCTGGTCAGTGGCTGTTCAGCGGGAACGCAAACGACACCAGCGGGAACGGCAACAACGGGACGGTCAACGGCGCGATGCTGACGAATGACCGCTTCGGGAATGCAAACTGCGCATATTGGTTCAACGGCAACGGCAATTATATTCAGAGAGCTGGAGAAATTACTCCGCCAGCCAGTAATTTCACCTGGGCGCTCTGGTACAACGCCCTGACCATTCCCGCCAGCGGCGCGTGTCTGCTCGAACAGGGGGGGGATCCGGGAGCGCATGGAGATACAAGATCCATCAGCATGAATCCGGACGGGTCGCTGGATTTCTACATGTATAACACCAACGGCAGCGTGAATGTGTTTACTCCTGACAAGTTCGTTTCCAATCAGTGGTATTTCGTGGTCGGCGTCTATAACGGTAATACCAGCAGCATTTACGTGAACGGCAATCTGGAAGCAACGTCCAATTTCAATCTTGGTTGTTATCCTGAAGACGATTTCTACATTGGCGGGGATGTCGCATACAATGCTAACTATTTCTGCGGCGCCATCGACGACGTCCGCGTCTACAATCGTGCGCTTTCAAGCAGCGAGATCAGCGCGCTTTACAACGAAGGCGGATGGACGGGAAATTCATCATCGTCAGCAACTTCTTCCGCTTCTTCCTCCAGCAGTGCCGTCGCTTCCAGTTCTTCTTCTTCCGCAACCGGTATTACAAACTGAACCACGTTGTATATTTCCGGAGTCGATCATAACAGTTATGCTTGCGTTTGGAAGGTTACATCCAATAGTGTCACTGAATTTCCCGTAGGCACGTTAGGAGGAGGTTCAGCGCAGTGTATTGCTCTCATGTCAAATACATTATACGTCGGCGGATGTGATTCTTCCGGAAACCACCAGGGAGTATACTGGACGATTACTACGAATGGAGGCTTATTAACCGAGAATGTGGTAATTGGTTACAGCACTTCTGGATCAATATTGCGTGCAATAGCTTTCGATCCGAACGGCAACTTGTGGCTATCCGGAATTGATGCGCTTGACTATCCAGGTTATTGGTCTAACGGAGTCGAGACGGTTGAATCTTCTGATAACTGGATTAACACTTATAATATTGTTTTTTCAGGAACTAATTTCTACACTTCGTATTATTGTAATTCCACAGGTGAATCATGGATATTTATAAATGGCGTAGAGTATGCAGTAACTCCACAAGCGGCATACTATCTTGGCGGGATGGCAGTGAATAACGGAATTATTTATATAACTGGAAACTATGTTAGCGGTAACGGCTATGTTTGGATATCATCGAACAACTGCACTAACTACATCTCGATCTCCTTGGGTACGGGTACAGGTATAGATATAAACGGCGCTCCTCCCTGTTATTCCGGATCTTTGCTGTATGTTCCCGGGTACACTCAAACTACAACCAGTTATCCATGTTACTGGACGGTAGACGGTTCCGGAAACGTTGTTCAAACCTCACTGAATTATATTTCGGGTACAGCGAGTGCGAATACCAGTTGCCTGACGGTTACCAACAACACAGTGTATACAGTTGGATGGGATAATAATCAACCCGTTTACTGGATCGGTACCAATGAATACATCCTGGATAGTTCCGGATCAGCGTTCGGCTTGGTTGGGACTTACTGATATCGAGACAGGAAGAAGATGATCAGCCAGAGATAGCTTATAGAATAATTTGCAGGAGTAGTCATGATTATCAAGTCGCTTTGTTTGGCTATTCTCGCCGTAATATTCGCCGCCGGCGCTTTCGGGACATTGCATGCGGAGATCCGGCTGTTCGCCATGCCCGGCGGCGACGTCTATGCGGATTACTACGGCTGGTCCGCCGGCGGCGGCGCCAGTCTCGAAAATGATAGCGGGATTCCATGGAGCGTCGGGCTCTGGTATGATTACGCTTCTTCCCTGCAAACGGCGTTTTCTTCCACATCCCAGGCCGGCGGTTTGGTCCTGGGCGTTCCTCTTTCCGTCCCCGGCATTCCCGTTTATCTGGTTCCCCTGATATACGGCGGCGCGAGGCTGAATGATCTCCATAGCGGCGGCAGCCCTGTTGTCTCCGAGTGGGGCGGTATGGCGGAGCCCGGAATGGAAATTCGTTTCGGATTTCTCCATCCCTTCGAAATCGGTCTTTACGGCGGTTATAATATGAGCTATTATACGGGATATGTTACCCGTAGTCTGCATTGCGGAGTTTCTCTCGCCTGGGTTCTGCCCGGCGCTTCCGACGAAAAATCGGCATCATCTACGGCCACGGATGTTCAAACGGTATCGTCCACGCCGGTTTCTACCAACACGAACACCCCGTTATCCGCACAGGAGAATTTTACCAGGGAGGTCCAATCCGTCCTCGCGGCAAGTCAGACCAATGCGCCCGTTCCGAATAACACGAACATCGTGAAAACCAATACCGCCGGCGGAGTCGATACGAATGGAACGCCCGCAGTAGTGACCAACAATTCCGCGCCCGCGCTGGAAACCGGCAAGAACGAACTCGTGATCCGCTTCTCCGAAGTGCTGTTTGACAAGGGGAGTGCGCAGCCCACGAAACAGACGGCGGAACTCATCCGCAATCTGGGAAATACCTTCAAGAAATATCCCAAGCTGCTCATCCTGGTGGAAGGCCATACGGACAATCAGGGAGACGAGAATTTCAACCTGGACCTGTCCGAAAAGCGCGCAAAAGCGGTATCGGAGGAACTCTACAAGAGCGGAGTTTCCCGCAAGCAAGTGCGGTACCAGGGATTCGGCGATACCGATCCGGTTGTTCCCAACGACACCGAAGAAAACCGGATGAAGAACCGGCGGGTGAATATCCGCGTACTCTTTTCGGAAGGGCAAATGTAGGGGGGGAATCTTTGAAATGAGTCCGCAGAGTATCCTATACATTTTGGCAATATGAGACATCTGATTTTTCCGACATTAACGTTGAATAATTTTAGAATATTGTGTGAGATATTAATATGAGTAGCATGAAATTCGGAGGTTGTCATGAAATTCCTTCCTGCATTTCTTCTCCTGATAGCGCTCGCCGCATGCGCGCCGGAACCCGTCACGCTGGTGTGGACCGGTTCCGAATCGCTGGTTTCTTCCGATCAGATCTGGGCACTCTCCGGATCTTTCGCGTCCACCAACCTGTCGGCACAGATTATTTCCAACTTCGCCTTATCCAATCTCCTGCAGACCGAGATCGTTTCGGTCACCTCCAACCGTTACAGCAACGGCATCATTGACCTGAGCGCCGATAGCAGCCAGACCAACGTCCGAATCCTTCAGACAGTCACTGACTTCGCCTGCCTGAGCTATTTTCCCGGCTACGTCGCACCCCAGCCTTCTGTGGTTTGGAGCGTCTCCAGCACTCTTCAGCATTCGACTCAGGTGTGGAATCTTGTCGGCAGCTACCCTGTCACCAATTTAACTGCGTTGACCATTTCCAATTTCAACGTCTCCAACCTGACGCTGACGGAAATCGACTCTCTCTTGTCCAACGGTTACACCAATGGAGTTCTGGCCCAAAGCCTTTCGTCTCTGGCGACGAATAACACACTCCTTCAGACGGTCACCGACCTTGCCTGCCTGAGCTATCTTCCCGGCTACGTCGCACCCCAGCCTTCTGTGGTTTGGAGCGTCTCCAGCTTACTTCAGCATTCGGTACAGGTATGGAGTCTGGCCGGAAGCTTTGCTTTCACCAATTTCGCAGCGGTTACCATATCCAATTTCAACGTCTCCAACCTGACTCTGACGGAAGTGGACTCGCTATTGTCCAACGGCTACACCAACGGAGTTCTAGCCCAAAGTCTTTCGTCTCTGGCGACAAATAACACCCTCCTTCAGACGGTCACCGACTTCCTGTCCGTCATTACCCTTCCCGGCGCGGTGTTTTCCAACTGGAGCGTGAGCGGGTGGACCAACCTCCTGAACACCTCCAGTTCCACCTTTTACACCCTGATCAGCGGAAACAACTTCCTGGTGACCAATGTCAGCAACTCCTATATGGCGACCACGGTGAGCAACCTGCAGACCAACGGAACCTCCGTCCTGTGGACCACCAACTTCGCCGATTTCATCAGCAACTACCAGATTATGACCGCCGCGCAGTTGAGTAACTGGCTGCTCATTTCCGCCCAGACCAATCTGCTGAGCAACAGCACCGGGGTGTACTATACGACGGTGAACGGCAACGATTTTCTCGTGACCAATGTCACCAACACTTACCTGATCACCACGTTGAGCAACCTGCAGACCAACGGAGTATCCTCCCTGTGGACCACCAACTTCGCCGATTTCATCAGCAACTACCAGATTATGACCGCCGCGCAGTTGAGTAACTGGCTGCTCATTTCC
>Ga0326727_10003338_pt1 | contig 51714 bp, 51 predicted proteins | sample MB2enrmetagenome_FD_207643 | JGI IMG/M metagenome (GOLD analysis project Ga0326727, IMG submission 207643) | Lab enriched peat soil microbial communities from McLean, Ithaca, NY, United States - MB29MY | ecosystem: Environmental > Terrestrial > Soil > Wetlands > Peat | place: USA: New York...
CCGTGTGGGTATCTCTCGCGGCAATTGAAAGACTCTTCATATCCACGCCGGCCTCTTGCAGTTCCTTGATGGCGCGCTCAGCTTGCTCGTGAGTGTCATAGATTGCAACTACAGAATTTGTGGTGGTCATCGTCTTCTCCAGATTCTCGGGTTGTATGAGTTTCAAGCAGGCCGCGCATTCTCAGTATGCGGGTGCAACTGGTTCATTGGCGTTCCGTAAATCCCATAGAGAGAATGTCAGAGTTGGGTTCTTTAAGAGTGGTCACAATTGCTCGCAGTCAAGACGAGGCTTCTTTAGGCGCCTTCGCGTGCAGGGGCTAGAGCAGTGGCGTCGCCACCGGCTTGGTCCGATGAGGAGTTGCATGTCCAAAAGAGCACAGCCGTCGTTCAGCCGCGGGGAGGAGAATAAAACACCAACCGCTTTCGTGGTTCGTAAGGAGCGTCATGCCTGAAGTTCATTCTTTCCCTGCCATCCCAACAAAGATCTTGTTGCCCATCGACTTCAGCCCATCATCCCAAACTGCTCTGGAGATGTCGGCCGATCTCGCGCTGCACTTTCAAGCGCAGCTCTACCTTGTCAACGTCATCCCGATGTTTCCAACCACAACTATTCCTGACCTGATCCCCGAAGGCGAGTTTATTCAGGAGGCGAGAAACTTCGCGGAGCAGCATTTAGCCAAATGCCATTCTGCCCTTGCAACTCGGGGAGTGAAGTCCGTCTCCAGTGTTGAAGTTGGCAACGACATTGCCGGGAACATCATGGAGGTCGTCGAGCGGGAGCATATCGACATGGTTGTCATCTCCACGCACGGCATCTCCGGCTGGCATCCGCTGGTTTTCGGCTCGATTGCAGAAAAGGTTATCAAACTGGTTGAATGCCCGCTATTGCTGCTTCGCTCGGCCAAGCCCGAGACAAGCGCCAAAACTCCAACCGACCGCGCTTCGGAATGGTGGTAGCGAGAACAGCGGCACAGGGATCCAATCATGAGCACAACGAGTCTTGCCGCCCCCGCATCATCCAGTCCGTCCACAAAGCCGGCTCTGGACCCCGGCTCGAATGGTCTCAGCAGCGCTGAGGCCCGCAAGAGGCTTGCCGGCCACGGTCCCAATTCAATGCCGGACTCTTCGGCCCATCCGCTGCGCAATGCCTTGGCGAAATTCTGGGCGCCTGTTCCATGGCTGCTCGAAGCTTCAATTGTGCTCGAGATGGGTTTGCATAAGTATTACGAGGCTGCTGTCATTGCTGCCCTTCTTGTTTTCAATGCAGCGCTTGCCTACTTTCAGGAGAGCCGTGCCCAGGCAACCCTGGCGGCCCTGAAGTCGCGCCTGGCCCTCAACGCCTCCGTCGAGCGCGATGGTGTGTGGAAAACTCTCCCGGCGGCGGAGTTGGTATGTGGCGACTGCGTGAAGTTGTCACTCGGCGGTGTGGTCGCTGCCGATGTGCATCTGACCGGCGGTGCAGTTGAACTCGATCAGTCCATGCTCACGGGCGAATCCCTCCCTATTGAAGCGGGTCCCGGCATGGACACCTTTGCGGGAGCTCTGGTGCGGCGAGGAGAAGCGACAGCTGTCGTAACGGCCACGGGCGCGCGCACCAAATTTGGCCGAACGGCGGAACTCGTTCGCACAGCACACTTCGAGAGCACGCAGCAGAAAGCTGTGCTCAAGATCGTGCGCAACCTGGCCATCTTCAACAGCTTCGTAATCCTTGCGATGGGAATTTATGCTTACACCCACAGAATGCCCTGGAGCGAAATCGTCCCCCTGTTGCTTACCTCGATATTGGCGGCCATCCCCGTGGCATTGCCTGCGACATTCACCCTTGCAGCAGCCGTTGGAGCGCGCGCCCTGGCGAAACTCGGTGTATTGCCCACACGGCTTACCGCTGTAGATGAAGCTGCATCCATCGATGTACTGTGTTCGGATAAAACAGGAACTCTCACTCAAAACGCTCTTTCAGTAACTAGCGTTCGCCCCCTGCCGGGGTTCGATGAAGCCCATGTGCTCGGATTGGCGGCGCTGGCCAGCTCCGAGGGCGGGCAGGACCCGGTCGATGAAGCGGTTCGCGCTTCCGCTTCGCAGAAGCCTTCGTCGCGGTTGCCAAAGCTGGCTTCATTTGTGCCATTCGACCCAGTTAAAAAGACCTCGGAAGCTACAGCGACGGATGAAACCGGTAGTGCGGTACGCATCATCAAGGGCGCCTTCTCCGCCGTGGTCGCCTTGACGGCCAAATCGCCGGCTGCGGCCGCGACCGCCGATGAACTCGAGAAACAGGGCTTCAGAGTTCTGGCAGTGGCGGCAGGGAGCCCGGCCAGCGCACAAGTTATCGGTTTGATAGCCCTCAGTGACCCGCCGCGCGCGGACTCGTCCTCTCTCATCTCGGAATTGCACACCCTCGGCGTGCGGACCGTCATGGTGACAGGCGATGCTCCGGTGACAGCGGCAATCGTCGCCCAGGCCGTGGGGTTGAAAGGCTCCATCTGTCCGCCCGGCAAACTTCCCGAAAGCATCAATCCAGCGGATTTTGCCGTCTTCGCGGGCATTCTTCCGGAAGGGAAGTTTGACCTCGTAAAGGCTTTCCAAAGGAGCGGACACGCGGTCGGTATGTGCGGCGACGGCGCCAATGACGCCCCCGCACTTCGTCAGGCACAGATAGGCATTGCCGTTTCGACCGCAACCGACGTGGCTAAATCGGCCGCCGGAGTGGTGCTGACCGAAGCTGGCCTGGGCGGTATTGTGTCCGCTGTAAAAGAGGGCAGGGTTGCCTTTCAGCGCATCCTTACCTATACGCTGAACTCAGTTCAGAAGAAGATATTTCAGGTTCTTCTTCTAGCGGTTGGTCTGGTCATGACCGGGCACGCGGTCCTGACCCCCATGCTCATTGTCATCGTGATGATTACCGGCGACTTCCTCGCCATGTCGCTGGCCACCGACAGAGTGCGCCCATCTGAGATGCCGAACTCGTGGCAAATCGGCAGAATTACAAGCGCAGGCGTCATTCTCGGAGTCTGCTTTCTTGCCTTCTCTACCGCGCTCCTTGCATATGGAAGATTCCAGATGCATCTTTCGATAGACGCACTCAGAACCCTGTCTGTGGTTGGCATCGTGTTTGGCAGCCAAGCCACAACTTACGTAATTCGCGGACGCCGGCACCTTTGGGGACTGCGTCCCAGCGCCTGGCTTGTGCTTTCTTCAATTGCCGACGTTCTTATCATTTCAACGCTGGCGGTTCGCGGAATCGCGATGGCGCCGTTGCCCCTCGCGGACATCGCCGGCGTGCTTGCGGCTGCGATCGCGTTCGGCGCAGTCCTGGACGTGATCAAGATCCCTGTCTTTGCCCGTCTTCGTATCGCCTGAGCATTATGGCAAATCGCCAGACTTGAATGCCGCTCAAGTCCGCGGCAGGTTGGCAGCCTACTGGAAGTCCGCTTGAGATCCCAATTACCACTTCATCTGCAGACTCTGACACCTGGGGTCTTCCATCCCAATCGATACGCTGTTACACCGCCGGTCTTCTATCTCCATGACAACGCGGCTCTGCAGGCTCATGCAACGCGGGTCCTCAGCTTCCACCAGCCCGCTATTGAGCGAGCCTGCGCAGCGAGAGTCCTCGATCGCAATCGCCACGGTTTTGCACCGATGTTCTTCCATTTTTTCACCACGTCTTTGACCAGGCTCATGCATATGCTCGAGCGTCTTCGACAAACAGAAATCACTGTAGTGCGTTCTGCTGCACACGGTCTGCTCAATATTGGACACTGCTCATTGGCTTCTTCAATGACTGAGGCTGCCGGCCACCGGGTGCATTCCGATGGTTCTTCGCCGCTCCGCCAAAGCACTTCAAATCACAAAGAAAGAGGTGCACTCGCGGCTCAGTGAGCAAAACAGCAAAGCCGGCAAAATCAAAGCTATACCACCTTGCTCGCCGGCGCGCGCCAGAAGCGGCAGCGGCGATGCAAGATCACGGCGAGATCGCTCTGGAGAGCACCCGTTTTGCGCACCGCAGTCGCCGGCTTAGCTGCCTCCAGATTCCGATTGAAGTGGATCTTCTTCCAGTGTGCAACAATGTACATCATTCCCAGGCTGGCTGGACTACATTCAGTCAATGAGCCGCTCTACCTGCTGCATTCGTAAGCTCGGACTGAACTTGCGGGATCTATGTGCATCATCGATCGGGTGCTTTGTCTTCATGCCTAGCTTCCGCTTGGTCGCACAAGGAAAAGACGGGGCTGACGCGCCGGAATCCTCTCCTGTCGCGAGTCCGAACCATAGTCCATTGCCGGGAATCGGCGCAGCTGTGTTCCTGCTTGCCTTCATTGCGAGCGAAGCATTTGCGATGGTAAGCACCCTTCGCCGCTAATCGCCATTTTCAACCATTACAGGAGCCCGCAAGCGCTCGCATGTTTCCTTTCAGGAGTCTGCAATGTGCCCATCGAATACCTCCGTGAGCTTCCAACCTAATACTCAGATGCGGCGCGAGTCACTGCCCGCGCTATTCAACAACGAGCCAGGCTCACCCCTGCAGGTGATGCCCAGCCGGTCACTTCGAGCCCGCGTAGCGGTGGTCGGAAACCATCTTCCGCGACAGTGTGGAATTGCAACCTTCACGACAGATTTGTGCGACGCGATCGCTGCCGAGTACGGAGCAGCGGAGTTGCTGGTAGCAGCCGTCAACGATCGCGAATCGTCCTACACATACCCGGCGCGGGTGCGATTCGAGATTGCCGAAGGCGACATATCCTCGTATCGGACAGCCGCCAACTCTCTCAATTCCAGCAACGTCGACTTGGTGTGTTTGCAGCACGAGTATGGAATTTTCGGGGGGAATGCCGGCAGCCACGTCCTGGAGCTGCTGCAGAACCTCATCATGCCGGTGGTTACAACGCTCCATACTGTTCTTCGTCAGCCGGACCTCGGCCAGCGAATCGTCCTGCAACAGATCGCCGCACTTTCCGATCGCTTGATTGTGATGAGCGAATACTCTTCGCGCGTTTTACAGGATGTATATGCAGTCCCGTTGGAAAAGATCTACCTGATTCCTCACGGCATTCCCGACTTGCCCTTTGAAGAGCCGGAAGTTCACAAAGAGTCGCTCTCCATCGGAGGAAAGGCCGTGTTGCTCACGTTCGGCCTGTTGTCTCCCAACAAGGGGTTCGAGAACGTGATTCAAGCCTTGCCGCGCATATTGTCTTGGCACAGCAACACTGTCTACGTAATCGCGGGCGCCACCCACCCGCACGTCAAGGCCCGCGAAGGCGATCGATATCGTTTTGAGTTGCAAGCTCTGGCTAAGGAACTGGGAGTTGAGCGCGAGGTGATCTTCCACAACCGCTTTGTCAGCCCGCAAGAAATGGCTTCGCTGGTTGGCGCGGCCGATATTTACCTTACGCCCTACCGTTACGAGGCGCAGGCTGTATCCGGAACCCTGGCGTATGCCCTGGGCGCCGGCAAAGCGATCATATCGACTCCCTATTGGCATGCAGCCGAATTGCTGAGCGAGGGTCGCGGAGCATTGGTTCCTTTTGAGAACCCGAAGGCTTTAGCATCGGCAACAATTGAACTCTTGGACAACGAAGTAGCGCGCCAATCGATGCGCCGGCGCGCTTACCGTTATGGACGCCGGATGATTTGGAATCGGGTGGCGCAGTCTTACATGCGCACCTTCAACAGTGTCCGCGCCAATCGCATGCAATCTGCCGTCTTGAGGTCCCACTCCCATGTGATCGAGAGGGAGGCTGCAAGCCAGCTCTTGAGCGCCTGAAGTCCGGCTGCGCGCGCCGGAGTTTCACCGATGCGCTCTATCTGAAAACTCCGAGCAGATAGCACACCAGCAGAATCAGCAATACTGTACCAAGCCCTATGCCTGTTCCTCCGCCGGTGCCCCACCGGTTGTAGCCGTAGTATCCGCCGCCTCCGGCGAAAACCAGCACCAGAACAACAATGATTATCAAGAGCATCTCTGATCTCCTTCATGCCGAGTAGCAACTCTCGGGTTTTGTACCGATTGGTTAGCGCCTTGTGTTGAAGCCTCCAGAGCTTCATCGCATCGCGTGCCGCTGACACTTTGCCATGTTCTGCCGGTTGCCACTCCGCAAACACCCGCGGCTCTTACATCTGGAGTCTCCCACCCGGCAACTGACTGTGCTGATCAATCGGATACACGACCGTTCGCGGCGAACGAGCCGTAAGAATGGCGCACGCAGACATCGCAATGCGCGCTCAGTCGGCAGTTGGGGACAGTTCGCAACGCGGGTCGGAATGCGGGATCGCCCTATCGAAGGCCAACAGAGGGTGTATGCGAGTTTTGCTCGGGCAATTGATCGAGCAGGACAACATTGAGCAGCGATTTGTGCACCTGAATGCGGCCGTTGTAATCGATAAAGCCGAGCTTGCGAAAGCGGTTCATGAAAAAGCTGACGCGGGACCGTGTGGTGCCGATCATCTCCGCCAGGGCTTCCTGCGTAATGGGAGGAATGAAGGTTGTCGGCTCCCCCGGCTTGCCGAACTCCGCCATCAACAGGAGGATTCGCGCCAGGCGCTTCTCGCTGGAGTTGAAGAGCTGGTCGACAAGATCGGCCTGGGTCCTCATGCTGCGCGCCAGCAGGAAGCGCACAAAAATGTCCGCGAAGGAGGGTTGGTCGTGCATCTCGCGAATCATCTCTTCTCGAGTAATCTTCAGCGCCACGCAGGAATTGATAGCTGTGGCCGTGGCCAGGCGCAGTCCAGGCACCGCCGCCAGGGACTCTTCTCCGACAAAGTCGCCGGCAGAGAGCAGCGTAATTGTGGCTTCTTTGCCGGTCTGCGAAACCACAGTGAGTTTTGCGCGGCCGTTCTGCAGATAAAAGATGGAGTCTGCAGGATCTCCCTGAGTGAAAAAGGCCTCCTCCGGCCGCAGATCGACGATCCTTCGGCCTAGACCGGCGTGCCCAAGAAAGGAGGTGGGGTCAAATGTGGGGCTGTACTCATTGGTCATTAACACAGAGTCTCCTTTCTATGTGGTCTGGTCTCGCAATGTGGATTGCGACAGCCGATCGAAGGTCACCAAGAAATGCTGCAGAGCTGAAGACAGAGCATCCACGTGGCCTGAAGGGCGACGCAGCCCCGAATTGTCTGTTGGCGAGTAGCCGCAACGCTCAGGACAGATTCCCGCGCTTGTGCCAATGTCCACTCAAGTCCTGTCCATCATCGCGCGGGCTCAGAAGTCTGTCTGTTCCGTTTTGCTCACGGTCGAAGGATTCTGTTTTGCCCTGTACAGAGGCATTTCCATTCCCTGCCCCGAGCGCTTTCCGGCCCGATCTTTCGCTCTGATCGAAATTGAACAGCATGGCAGCGTCTTCGATGCAATGTTTTTAAGGTGGCGCCATTCAAAGGAATCGTTCTAAATCAAATCGGAATCCGTCCAGCAGCCCCAAACCAACCGTTGAACGTACAGATTAAGGAGTTGGAATCATGAGGGACATCGCTGCGCAGAACGTTCTCTTACGCATGCGCGTTGAATTGCCGGTTGGACTAAAGCTGACGATACATGAGTTCCGCGACGGTTGGAATTTTGTGACGAATGATGCGAGCCGTCTCGAAAAGAGGATTCGAATGCGTGGGTGGAACTTTATAAGGATCGCCGATAGCGCCCTGAAAAGCGGCGTCGGAGAAACTTCGCAGGAGGCGATCGCCGGCGCGCTCAAGCTTGCTCTCCGCCAGATGAGCGCGCACTTCAACGCAGCGAAAGTGGAACACATCGCGTTGACGCAATATCGCTGGTTCTATCTGGCCAGAGTAAGAGTCTATCCCTACCGCATTCAGCAGGACGCAGTCCTGCCTGTGTTCGATGAAGCGGAAGATCTTCCAGTGGCTCCCCGGCAGAAACGGCTTCCCCTTCATGCCGCCGCGCTCTATCCCGGTTTCGGAAGTGCCATGCCCGGGCTCAAACAGATGCTGGTGGAATGTTCCAGACCCAATCTACAGCGTTAAGCACGGCGAGCAATACTGACCAGCCATTGATTGGAAGAGGGCGCATGTTAATAAAGGGAGAAATCGACAATGCCGGAACAATTTGAGAATCCAAAAGCGACAAAGCTCGAAGGCGAGACGGTCTCGGACGCAACAGCACAAAAGAGGATTGACCGCGTCGCCGAAGAAGCTGCCGAGAAAGTCTCCCACACCGTCAAGAGTTACGACAAGGATCACACGATCTTTTCAAAGTGAGAAGCAATTTCACTTGCACTCTCGCGTCCTCCATCAGCGCAGTCATCGACACGATTCGCGCCCATTGTGCCCCTTCTGATGAAGCGATTCGGCTTGCCGGCATTCAGTCTTGAGCCATCGTTCAATCGTCCAACGCGGAACTATGAAGCGGAGAGGCAACTCGCCGTTCTCGGTTTTCCCAAAACCAGTAAAGGAGAATCTATGTACTACGGTAAAGCGCTTGCCTTTTCAGCCCTCGCAGCCGCCCTTTTATGCTGTGCACCCCTGGGGCCGGCGCAAATCGCAGTTAATATCGGAGTGGCTCCCGTGTGCCCCTATGGGTACTTCGACTATGAGCCGTATGACTGTGCTCCCTATGGCTACTACGGTCCCGATTGGTTTGTCGGCGGGGTATTCTTCGGAGCGGGCCCCTGGTTTCACGGCCCACGCGGCTTTTACGGCCATGTTGACAACCGCTTCGATCCTCACCACGGATATAACGGACCGCTGCCAGGTCGTGGGGAAGAGCAATTCAACCACTTTCACGGCAACGAGGCCCGCGATGGCCAAGGCCATACAGGCAATGCCGGCCATGATGCGGGTGGCGAACACGCGCTCCCCGGATATAGGGGTGGAGGCCATGGCGGCGGTCACGGGCGCCGTTAAAGCGCAACCCAAGTAAGAGGCGAGGAACGAGACTCGATGTACTCACTGAGCCCAGCCTCAAGCGCTCGCGCCAAGCCTCTGCATATTTGACAATCCATGTCTACGCCTTTCCGGCGTTCTGCCGGACCAACCGTAGCTTAATGCGGAGGTGATTCAAAAGCTGCCCACAATCTCGATCGGCGCAAATGGCAAGCCGGAGACAGTGTGTTCGACTGTGAAATCTTCGGCAATAGTCAGTCGGCTCGCCTATGGTCCGTCCGCCTTGATCTCTGCGGGATTGGTCCTACCGGCTTGTCTCACTCATGTTGGCACAGGGCTGAGCCTGTGAATATGGCTAGTCTGAGGTTCGATTCGGACAAATGGGGCGCTAAGGCGCAGTTTTCGTTGACTCTGAATCTGGATTCGGGTATTCTGGAATCCTTGCGCGGTGTTGCGCCTGGGGTCTGTGTGTGTCGAGGCCCCCAACGACAGATCTTCGTCGATGGGGTGATGCGTACTCATCCGGACCGGCTGGTTGACGCCCCTGATGGGGGTCGGCTGGAACAGGCCATCGGCAGTTGGACACACGTTCGATAGATCGACGTCCAGCTTGGCCAGAGCCCTTCGAGGGCCAGCCCCCGCAGTTCTCACCCGAACAGATCTGTTTGGAAGTGGGTAGAATTCAGGCCCGTGCGCTTTCGGCATGGGCAAAGGCGCTGGTTGCGCTTGAGTTTTGATTGGGATTGATTTTTTAGCTTCCCCCGGCTGCCGAAAAACGATTGGCCGGGCCGGCATTTGAAGGCGGGTTTTTTGAAGATTGGGTTTTTGAGGGCAGGAGAGAGATGAGCACCTTTGTTCCGAGCGGAAAGAATATCGACCGCAAATGGTTTGTGATCGATGCCAGCGGACAAACGCTGGGGCGTCTGGCGACCAAGGCCGCCAGCGTTCTGAGCGGCAAGCTGAATCCCCAGTATGTGCCGTATATCGATGTGGGCGATCACGTAATCGTCATCAACGCGGAAAAGGTGCGGCTCACCGGATTGAAGGCCGAGAGCAAGCTTTATCGGCGCTACACGGGTTTTCCCGGCGGCTTGCGCGAGGAGTCGTTTGTGCGCCTCTTGAACCGCAAGCCGGAGGCGATTCTGGAACAGGCCATCAAGGGCATGTTGCCCAAGAGCAAGATGGGCCGCCAGATGGCAACCAAGCTGAAGGTCTATCGCGGCGACAAGCATCCTCACCAGGCGCAGGGGCCGGTGGCGTTGGAAGTGGCGTAGAAGCAGCTATCAGCTTTCAGCCATCAGCTTTCAGTTTTTGCTGCAGGTGGTGAAAGTCGAGGGTGGCGCGAAGATTTGAATGGAAACTGGACAAGGCTGAAAGCTGATAGCTGACGGCTGAAAGCTACGAGGAAAAGAATGGCAGATTTGGTTCAGTATTACGGGACGGGGCGGCGCAAATCGGCGATCGCACGCGTTTTTCTTCGTCCCGGCACCGGCGAATGGAAGGTCAACGGCAAGCCTTTTGAGACGTACTTCGTCACCGAGCAACAGCGCGTAGCTGCAAAGCGCACCTTGGTGCTGGTTGAGATGACCGGCAGCTTCGACGTTGTCACCACCGTGAAGAGCGGCGGGGTGGCAGCGCAGGCCGACGCAGTGAAGCTGGGCGTGGCCCGCGCACTGGTCGAGTTCAATCCCGAGCTGCGCAAGACGCTGAAGGCCGAAGGACTGCTGACCCGCGATTCGCGCATGAAGGAACGCAAGAAGTACGGGCAGAAGGGCGCACGCGCCCGGTTCCAGTTCAGCAAGAGATAGTTTTCAGTTGTCAGTCGTCAGTCGTCAGTCGTCAGTCGTTAGTACCCGGGCTCTTCGGGTTACTGACAACTGAAAACTGACGACTGAAAAACTCGCTCCACCAATTTCCCGCTTCGGCGGGATCAATCCGGGCCAAGGTAGGACTTGCCTGGATGCACATCAATAAGGAGGCCCATTGGCCACGATCACAATGAAGGAGCTGCTCGAAGCTGGAGTTCACTTCGGGCATCAGACGAAGCGCTGGAACCCCAAGATGAAGGAATACATCTTTGGCGAGCGCAACGGGATTTACATCATCGACCTGCAAAAGACGCTGAAGCTTTTCAAAGACGCGTCGAAGTTTGTCACCGAACTGTGCGCTGGAGGCAAGACGATTTTATTCGTCGGCACCAAGCGCCAGGCGCAGGATGCCGTGGCTGAAGAGGCTACACGGGCTGGTATGCCATATATCAACCAGCGCTGGCTGGGCGGCCTGCTGACCAACTGGGTGACAGTGCAGAAGAGTGTAAAGCGCCTTCAGGAACTGGATGAGATGGCGACCGATGGGCGCTATGAGCTGCTGACCAAGAAAGAAGTCATCAAGCTGGAACGGGAGCGCAAGCATTTGCAGGCGAACCTTGCCGGCATCAAGACCATGAAGCGGCTGCCCGATGCGCTGTTTATCGTCGACTCGAACAACGAAGCTATTGCAGTAAAGGAAGCCCGCAAGCTGGGCATTCCCGTGGTGGCTGTTGTCGACACAAACTGCGACCCGACGGTGGTGGATTACGTGATTCCAGGCAACGACGACGCGTTGCGCGCCATCCGCCTGTTCACTTCGAAGATCGCCGACTCGGCCGCTGAGGGCGTGAACCTGGTGGGCGACAAGGCGTTCGCAGACGAGTTGCCTGAGCCGTCCGCTGAGGAAGCCTCGGTTGCGGAAGCCTTGCCCGCCGAGGAATTGGATCTGGAAGCGGTGCTGGGCGGCGGCATTCGCAAGGCTCCAGCGGTGGTGGAGACGCTGGATGAGGCCGAAGTGGCCGGTGGCAGCCTTTAATCATTCAGTCGCACGGATGTGCGGATAATGAGACGAGCGTGGCCGCGAGTGCTGAGCGCCACGCTTTTCTTTTGCCGGAAGGCCGCACGTGTCCCAACCTTCGGTCGCCGCGGCGAGCACGAAAGATGGGACACACACTTTCATAATCGGCGGCACGGGAAACAAGGACACGGGAAACCAGGAAAAGAGAGATGACAACAGTGAGCGAAAAAATTGATTCCAAGCTGGTGAAGGAGCTTCGTGAGAAGTCCGGTGCGCCGATGGGGGACTGCCTTAAGGCGTTGCAGGAGACGCACGGCGACATTGAGAACGCATTTGTGGTGTTGCGCAAGCGGGGCATGGCCTCGGCGCAAAAGAAGGCCTCGCGCACCACCAATGAGGGCGCTGTGGGGACGTATATTCATGCCGGCGGCAAGATCGGCGTGCTGATCGAGCTGAACTGCGAGAGCGATTTTGTGGCTCGCACCGAGGACTTTCAGGAGCTGCTGAAGGACATCGCGATGCACATCGCGGCCAGCGATCCGCGCTACGTGAAGCCCGAGGACGTGACCGTCGACGATCTGGAACGCGAGAAGGAGATCTTCCGCGCACAGGCTGCGGCCACGGGCAAGCCGGCTCCGGTGATTGAGCGGATTGTGGATGGGAAGATGGCCAAGTTCTACGAGGAAGTCTGCCTGTTGGAGCAGCCCTTCATCAAGGACCAGGCGGTGAGCATCAAGGAACTGATCGCGCAGAAGGTGGGCAAGCTGGGCGAGAACATTACCGTGAGGCGGTTCGCGCGGTTCAAAGTTGGAGCGCCCGACTGGACCGTGGCTCAGACCAAGCCTGTGGAAGCCGCTGCTGCAGAGTAGGCAGACCCCGAAACAGGAAGATGGCTCGAGGCTTTTGCCTCGGGCCTTTTTCTTTGTCCTAGAGCCATACTGTCAGAACGTCAGCCTTAACCCGACAGACGGGCCTGAGTGCTTTTGTCCGCCCGGTGCGTTGCCTACCGTTGAGCCGGCCATCGATCGGCTGCCGTACGATGTGCCGGCGGAAAGAAACATCCCGTTGCCGAGGTTTGAGGTTCCGAACGTCGCTGATCCGGAGCCCGTTGCGAAATTCGTACCCGTCACATTCCGTTCGCCGCTGAACACGTCGCGGTAAGACATCCGGAATGTGCCGGCAGAAGAGTTGAGCGGCAATGTCAGGGAGCCGGCAACTCGCGCGTCGAACCTGGGTGGTATCCCTTGAGCTGTTCCAAACGCTTGGGCGCGAGGGAGGGTGCCGGTAGCCGGGAACAATGAAGGAAGGTTCCCTTGAGGCGAGCCCATGCCTCCGCTTGTGAGTCCATTGAAGCCGCCGCCCTGCTGGCGTCCGATTCCGTAGAATCCGATGCTGCCTGCCGCAAGGCTTCCAAAACTGCCGAAACCGATCGCTGGTTGGGACGGTTCTAAGAGCCCGCGGTTCCAAGCGAGGGGCTTAAAAGACAGGTCTCTGGCCGGGGCGGTCGATGGAGTTTGGAACATGCCAAAGCTGCGAGTTCTCTGCGCTGCGGCTGGAGCCGCTGAAAAGGCGCTTGCATTGAAGAGCGGCGCGCCGGTAGCTCCTGTGAAGGAATTTGCTTGGCCAAACGAAGGCGCGAATTGGCCGCTGGCCTGAAATGAGCCCTGGGCAAGGATCAGCTTAGGAGCCGAGACAAGCCCGGCAAACAGGAAGACCGCCAAGGTCAATCCTCGCCTCCAGGTTGGGGCAAGCATCGAAATACCCGAACAACGCGCGCGATTCATCGGCTTCGACCCCTGAGCGAGCATAGCCCGGAACGGATTTTATTGCCAGTGACAAATGATGTCAGTTACAGACGGGATCAAAGATGTTCACGGCGGGCAATCGTCCGATGGCTCGCTGCGAGGCCGAATCCAGGCCGCCGGATGTGACTCCCGACACAGGCAATGCTCCCCGCGGAGAGCAGCCGGATTGAAGGTATGCGATACTCGAAAAAGCATGTACAAACGTATTGTTCTGAAGCTTTCGGGTGAAGTATTGGCCGGGCCGCGCGGCTTTGGCCTGGACGCCGACAAGGTGGCCGAGATTACCTCGGAAATTGTGGAGGTGCACGCGCTGGGCGTGGAGATTGGCGTGGTGGTGGGCGGCGGCAACATCTTCCGCGGCGTGGCTGAGCAGGCCAAGGAGATGGACCGGGTAAGCGCCGATAACATGGGCATGCTTTCCACGGTGATCAATGCCATTGCCATGCAGGACGCAATCGAGCAGCGCGGCGTGCAGTGCCGGGTGATGAGCGCCGTGTTCATGAATCAGGTGGCGGAGCCGTACATTCGCCGCCGGGCAGTTCGGCATCTGGAAAAGGGGCGCGTGGTAATCTTTGCCGCCGGCATCGGCAACCCGTTCTTCTCGTCGGACACGGCGGCCAGCCTGCGCGCGATGGAGATCAAGGCCGACGTGCTGTTGAAGGCGACCAAGGTCGATGGTGTTTATAACGCCGACCCGGTGTTGATGAAGGATGCGGTCAAGTACGACGAGATTACCTATATGGAGATTCTGCGCCAGGGGCTGAAGGTGATGGACCTTACCGCCGTGAGCCTGTGCAAGGACAACAACCTGCCCATGATCATCTTCAACCTGAACCAGCCGGGAAATATCCGACGGGTGGTGATGGGAGAAAAAGTTGGATCGCTGGTGACGGCATAGAACAGTGGTCGGCGAACGGTGGTCAGGGATCGGCTTTTTCTCGGCGGCGCGTGGTTTGGCCTCCAACGATGCATCTGGCAGTTGCTCGGAGGCGTCTAACAGCTAGTGGAGACGCGCAAGCCAGAGCGGTTAAATGCACTAACGGGCTTGCGATGCTTCGCGGCCATTAACATCGTTCTATTTCATTTTTCAAATCCAGATTGGTTTGGCTGGTTTGCGCCGGTGGTCAACGCCGGTTACGCATCGGTGAGCTTTTTCATTCTGCTCTCGGGATTTGTGCTTTCATACAACTACGCTGGGCGGGCGCGCGGGGGTGAGTTGAACCGCGTGCGGTTCTGGAAGGCGCGGTTTACGAGGCTTTATCCCATCTACTTTTTGAGCTTGCTGATGAGCTGGCAGATGATCGGTCCGGAGCGCGCGAGATACTCACCGGGAATGTTCTGGACTGGAATGGCACTTACTCCGCTGCTATTGCAAGGCTGGGTCCCGCCGCTCGCGACATTCTTGAACACGCCGGCGTGGACCATGTCCGCCGAGAGTTTTTATTACGTGCTCTTCCCCTGGTTTGCGTCCTGGAAGCGGCCCGCGCAGGCATGGCATTATGCGACCCAGATGACTGTGGTGTGGGGATTGGGCCTGATTCCCGGCGCGCTTTATGTGATTTTCAATCCTGACGGCATCGCGCATCCTGACCGGTGGAGTTACGGTCCCTGGCTGCAGGCGCTCAAATACACGCCGCTGCCTCATCTGGCCAGCTTCGTTTTTGGCGTTCTTCTTGCCAACGTGGATGAGCTTGTGGAACGAGCAAGCCATTGGCGCCTGGTTCTGGGGCTGGCAGGCTTTGGCGGGATCTTTTTCCTCCTTGAACTCGGGCCCAGGATGCCATACGCCATGATGCATGACGGCCTGATGATGCCGCTGTTCGGCTGCATTGTGCTCGGCCTGGCAGGGGAGAATCTGCTGGCGAAGTTTCTTGGGCTCCGTCCGCTGGTGTTTGTGGGCGAGGCCAGTTACTGCCTCTATCTGCTTCATTTCAACTTCTGGAATCTGATTCACGATTCGCATGTGCTGGAATGGGCGGGGCTGAGCCGGCTTGACCCATGGATCAGCTACGCCTTATTGATCGGCATGGCGCTGTTGGCGCTCCACCTGGTGGAGAAGCCGGCGCAGCGAAAGCTCCGCCAGTGGATGGGGGCGTGAAGGACAGTGGTTAGTGGTTAGTGGTTAGATGCGGTCGGATCATCCGCAAAACGATCGTTACTACTCTTCAGCGAATGCCGCGAAGCTGTGCGGTTGTAACTCAATGTGAAAATCGGTGCGTGGAGGCGGCGGGGTGCGCCTGAATGGATTCGGCGGAATGATAGGCGCCTTGCCTTCGACTAACTCGCCGGCAGCCAGATTGCGCAGCCGGTTGGATGCACCGGGGGTAGAAACTGTTATCTGCGCCGGCGTGTCGAGATACGATTCAAGGACGAAGGTGTGGTTGTCATAAGCAAAGAGACTTACCTTGCTGGGAGCGTCGACCTGCATTGGAAATCCATCGAGCAGGTAATGCTTGATCTGAGTCAGCACGCCCTGAGGCAGCGAGTAAAGATCGTTGGGATTCTCCGGAATGGTGAGGATGTAGAGGATTCCCTTCGAGTAACGATCCATGATCAGCAGCGGCGCGCCGCGGCCGTTGGCTGTGCCGCGAACGATAGGCCAGGCATCGTTGGTCTCGAAGATAATTTCAGGAACAAGCACGTCCGAAGTCGCGCCCAGGTCAGCGCCGGCGCCTGGGCCGTATGCGCCCCAATACTTCTGCACATTGAGGACGTTGCCAGTCGCACGAATCTCGGCAATCTGCCCCAGGCCCTTGTCTTGAAGCGCATTCAAGAGGCCGGAAGTGATGACGATGTTGCCGCCTTGCTCGAGATGCGCCTTGATCTTGTTGACAATCTCCGCATCGAACTTGGCGGACTCTGTAAGCAGAATTGTCTTTGCAGCGGAGGGAAACTCCGGATGCAGATCGATGGGAATGCCTATCATGCCCAGATAGTTGTGAAGGAAATCTTCGCCCGTGGATTGATACGGCTTGTAACTCTCGAGCGCCATGGGATTGCCGAGCTTGCCCAATATATCGTTGACCTTTGAAAGCGAGTAACCGGCCACGCTGGCGTAGTTAGCCGGTGCCGCGGAACCGGAAGCTGCGTGCCACTTATTCAGGCCATCGAGATTGAAGCTGGTGTCGAGAGCGCTCCATGCTGCGCGGTTGCCAATCGCCGGCTCCCGCAGCAGATCGCTGTACTGAAAGAGCACGATCTGCGGAGTCTTGGATAACATGGTGTCCCATAACTGCTCGGCATAGCGATCCAGATAGCGTGTGCCATAGACATCGACCCAGCCGCCGCCGTTTCCGCGCGGCGAGATGTTATCGAAGTAGCGAACGATCTGATAACTCTCGTATTGCTGCAGGTGCTGGTCGTTATCGACCGGGTCGCGTGTCTCGGTGCCGGTGTAAATGCCGTCGAAAAGCTTCGGTTCCTGGTCGAGGTCGTAGCCATTGGCCTGAAAGTGCTCATACCAGTTGGGAAACTTGATGACGATCCTGACCTTGGGATTGACGGCGCGCGCCGGACCGAGGATCAAATCTTTTGAAACCTCGTCCATGAGGCGCACGCGGAAGTCGCTCCAACTGGCGTTGCCCTTGGCCGCGATGTCGGAGTCGCGCTTGGTGTTGTTGAAGAAAAAGTCATCGAGCATGATCTCATCGAAGTGGCGCGAGGTAACCTCGGCGACATGTTTTACATAGTCGCGCTGTTTCGGGTCCGTATAGCAAAACGAGACGAACTGTCCCGGCTCAACTTCGTTGGCGGCGAAGCCGGCAATGTCTCCGCCGGCCGCGTAGGCAATGCCGCCGGCCACTTCGACGCCATGGGCGGCGAAGAAGGACTTCACCGATTCAAGCGTGGTGTCGTCGGCGGTCACGCCACTGCGATAGCTTTCGATGTAGACCTTGTCGACCTTGACCTGACTGCTGAGATCGTCCCAGGACTTCTGAAGATATACCGGATCCTTCATCCGCTCGACTACACCGACGGGAATGTAAACGGCAACGCGAAATTGATCGTGCGCCGGAGGCGGTGCGGCTAGTGAAATAGATGCCGGGAAGAGAAAGGCCAGCATTAACAACCGGGTGCGTGCAAGCACGATTGCATCTCCTTGATCTTTGTGTCGGGATTCTTGGTAAAAGCGTCGGGCGGCCTGGAAACCGCAGCGCAGCCGCGGAGCAAGTATATTTGTTTGAAGCCCAGTAGTGAAACGTTTAGGTAACGCCGAGGATTGGTAAAACCTTAAGCCCCGCGAGCAATAAGAAACCCAGCCGGGGTTGGCTGGGCTTCTAGGTTCTGAATGGAGCGATTGCCTACGGGGTTGTCTGCTCCAGCGCGTGGTTGTTGTGGGGCACGGAAGCCACTGCGGTGGGGCCTGAGCCTACCGGAAACGGGGAAGCGGTTGCGGCGCTCAGCCCGCCCGTATCGGCGTTGAGTTCGAAGCCGGAAACTGAGTTGCCCAGGTGATTGGCGGTATAGACGAACCTACCAACGGAGGCATCCACGAGGATAGCGATGGGCTGCGTGTCAGTGGAATCGATTGGGCTGCCGGTGACGTTCACAATCGACGAAGGGGTTCCGGTGGCCAGCTGAATGGTGTAGGGCGTAACCGAGGAGTCCAGCGCGTTTGCGACATAGATATACAGTCCGCGCGGATCGATGGTAATTGCGGCGGGCTCGCCGCCGGTCTTGAAAGGCCCATTGAGGAGAAAGTCGAGGGTGCTGCCGGTTTGCACCGTGTATCCGATCAACTCGTTTGAGGCAAAGTCGGTGACATAGACAAATCGGTTTGTTGGGTCAGAGGCAATGGCGGAAGGCTTCACGCCGGCTTTGTAGGGACTGCCGAACGAGGGGCTCAGCGAACCGCCCGTGCCGACGCTGAAACCGAAGACCCAGCCTGGATTAGCGGTGCTGGTAATGCAGGTCGTGGCCGGCGGGGTGGGTACGCAGCCAGGATTGTAAGCGGACTGGTCATAGGCGGTCACAAAGACGGCGCCGCTGTTGGCCAGAACATCGATCCCGGTAGGAACGATGGTGTCGGCCGCATAGCCGGGAATGGTGAGATTTGCCTGGGCAACGACCGCGCCGATGGTGCCGCTGGAAAGAGAATATTCGGTGAGCGTCGCGGAAGTAGTTCCGGAGATTACATAGAGGTAGGTGTTAGCGGCATTTGCCGCGACCGCGACGGGAGTCGATACCGGGGTGACGTTTTCTTTCGCCGTGAGTACGCCGCTTCCCGAGATTAAGAAATGCGTAATATTCGGGGCTGAGGTGCTGCTTCCGGCATTGGCGACATAGAGGTTCGCGTAGTCGGAGGTGACGGTCATGGAAATCGGATTGACTCCGCCGCTGGAGACGGTGGGTTGCCCAGTGCGCAGCGCGCCGGTCCCGTTGTCCGAATCGAGGGTCTGGATCTGTCCAGCGCTGCCCGCGCTCGAGCCCGCGGAATCCGCCACGAAGATATAGTCGATGGTCACAATATCGCAGGACGTCAATAGTGTGGCCACTGCGAGGCCAAGGGTAGAGACCAGAAACAGCTGGCTCAATCTGTTGAACTTCATGCGCTTCCTTCGTCGAGGGCCATCATCGTCAAGCCCCAAGAAAACTGGTTAAGTTGCCCCGTAATCATTGTAAAAGCAAGCCACGGGGTGTAGCTACTGGTTCCCCACACCGCCACCGGCGCAGGCTATCACTTGGCCACGCCGGCGCCCGTGCCATTGTGCGGAATTGCCGCCACGGCGGTGGGCAGAGCCTGTGATAGATAGGGCGAGTTTTGAGAATTAAGGAGCGTGCCCGCGGTCGTACTTAACTCAAACCCGGAGATGGTGCCATTGATTCCGTTGCCCAGATAGTTGACTGTGTACAGGAAGTGATTGGTAGACGGATCCATGCCGATCGCCACCGGTTGCAGGCCAGTTGCGTAGGTGCCGATCCTGGTCAGTTCCCCGCTGCTAGTTGAGAAGGCCGTAACAGAAGAATCCAGCGTGTTGGCGACGTAGAGGTAAGGGTAACTGGGATCGACGGCAATGGCTGAAGGCTGGTTGCCTGACGGGAACGGGCTCCCGCTAAGCGGGGTCAAGAAGCCGGTGCTGGAGGCGACCGAATAGCCGTGGACTTCGCCGTTGATTTCATCCGTTACATACACATAGCTGTTGGTCGGATCGCTGGCAATAGCGGAGGGGCAGGTTCCCTGGACAAAAGGAGCGTTGAGAAATGCGGCAGTGCACGTCCCCTTTGCAAAGGCCCCGCCGCCCAGCGGCGCACCGCCGTTGAGCGGCGTCAAAGCGCCGCCTGAACCAACCGCGAATCCGAAGATGTAGTTTGCGCCCGCAGTTGAATCGTACGTGGCCACATAAAGGTAGGCGCCCGAGGCCAGCACGTCGATTCCGGTGGGCTCGATCACGTCGGGTTTGCCGGGCAGGCTCACCTGCCAATAGGTCAGCGTTCCGTTAGCCACGGGCGAGCCGAGCGTGTCGCTAGGCGGAGAACCCGTTCCAACGGTAATGGGAAGCACGGCGACCGAACCCGAGCAAGGCGCGGCGGTGGAGCAAGCCGCAAGCGGCGCGTAGGTATCCAGGACAAAGAGATTGGTTCCGTTGACGGCGACGGCGACCGGATAAATCCCCGGCGTATTGACGGTGTTCTGCGGGTAGACCTTGCCGTCGTTGCCGATCACGTTCTGGACGATGGTGTTGTCGTCCTGATTGACCACATAAAGATTGTAGTCATCGGAAGAAACGGCCTCGGCTACGGGATTGCGCCCCCCGGACGGAAAGGGCGAGGTGGGAATCTGGCGCATAAACCCGGATTCGGAGTTCACCTCGAACACGTCGATCTCGCCGTAGTTATTTTGTCCCGCAGCCTTGGAACTGGTCACGAAGACAAAGTCCACGGTCAGCGTTTCGCAGGCGGTGAGAAATGTAGCGAGCAGGAGGCTGGCTGCGGAGACCAGCAGCAACTGGCCGGATTTGTTGAACTTCATGCGCATCTTTCGTCCGGGGACCGGCACTTCTGGTCCAAATCATCAAGTTGGAATCGAACCCGTGCCGCGCAAATCGAAAGCCGCGCTTGGGGTTCGGCTACGTTTCAAAAAAGAACCTATACTGCGTAAATCCGGAGCCGAGCTTTGGCGCGGGACCGGGCGCCAAGCTGGCTCCCGCACCAACGAAGACTTGCTTCGGCGCCGCTCTAGTTTGTTCGCCCGTCAACCACGCACCAGGCAGCCGGACCCTGAAGCGCAAAGGTATTTCCGACACGCAAATCTCTCAGTACGCCTGAATTCGGATCGACGACCCGCCCGTAAACGCTGCTGTCGTATGCGTCAGCCTCGTAGACGAATTGGTCCGACGGATCCTCGATCATGCACTGTGGACCTGAGCCAGAGCCGAATGGCTCGCCGGCGATGAAGCTGAGCTGGTGAGTGCTGGGGTCGATGACATAGCCCGCGATGCCGCTCTGCGGGTTTGTCGTGTTTGTGTTATTCCCCTGATTGACCACGTAGAGGAACTTGCCTTTCGATTCCACCAGAAGGTAAGTTGGATTCGATAGCGACGCGTCATCCGGAACAGCGCCGCCGGTCTGAGCCTGCAGTGCGCCCCCAGTTCCGACGGAGAAGGGCAGAATCTGGCTGGGGTAAGTACCGGCGGTGAAGCTACCCGTGCCGCCTGCCGCTATCGTGATCGGCTCGTTGTCGAGAACATAGATGTAGCCCTGGCCTGACACGATCGCCGTTCCCTGCGCGATATTCAACGACTGGGAGGTATTCTGGCTGACGGTCAATTGCCCTGTGTTGGGGCTATAGGAGTAGGGGAAGACCGAATCGCCTGTCGCGGGAGTTCCGCTGAGAACAAAGAAGTAATTGGAGGCGAAGACGAAGTCGATAGGATTGGCGGGAACCGGAAAGTAGGTCAGCGGCGAGCCACTAGCCGACGTTACCTGTGCATTGACCGTCAACGTCAGACGGCCCGTTGTTTGGTTCACTGAAAAGGCCGTAATGTCGCCGCAGGAAGTGGCCTCGGCGCCCAGTGCCAAGGCGCAGGCAGCGCTCGACGGCGCGTCATGGTCGAGCACATAGAGATAGTTCCCCGAGGTATCGCCGAGAATCCTGAACGGGTTGATGCCCTGCGTGTAGAAGGTTTCCTGCGGAGTGAGGATACCGTTTCCGCCGACCGCAAACTCCTCAATATTGGAGTTCTGGCAGGGGTCCGCCGTGGTGCAGACCGAGCCACCCTGCGCGTTGACACCCCTATTCAGAACATAAAGGAACCGGCTGCCGGTAAGCAGGACGGCGCGCCCGGGGTTGGAGCCGCCTGAGGAGATTGGCAGCCCATCGATGGTGTTCAACTTGCCTGTGTTGTGATCGATATCAAAACCGCTGATGATGCCGTTGCTCCCGGATTGGGAGGTCACCGTACCCGTCACATACAAATAGCCGACCGTATAGCTCTGGACGCAAGACGTAACACTGAAGACCACGCCAGCGAAGAGGGCGCTCATCATAAGTGCCTTGCCGAATTTCGTAAACTTCATGCGATTCCTTCATCCTGGTTCGGCGTGTGCCGCCAAGTTTGCTAGTTCCACAGCAGGGCTGGGTTGGGACGGGTCCCTGTTGCATTGTAAAAGCCAAGGGTAGGTTGTGCCTAGTTTTGCCTGCCCGCGGGACAAAACTGGGTGCTTTTCAAGGCTACTCCCGCCGTGGGAGCGCCACATCCCGGCGCCCGGCTGATCTGTGTACAGATATCGAACGCTGTTGCAGCTTTGACGCTAGGATTGCCGGAAACGTCAACGCGCGGAGCAAAGAACCGCGCGGTCCCGTGACCTCGACTTCATGTAGGTTGCGCTTCTCGTGAGGTTATCACGGCGGGCGGTTGCAGCGCCTGCCTACAAGAGCCGCTGGAACGCGGAGCCAGAAGCCGCGAAGCTGCCCTTGCGCGATTCGTACTGATTGCAACCCGTACAGAAAAGCTGTACATTTGACTCTGAGAGGCATTTCGCATGGCTATTGAGACTACCTACACCGCGTTGCGCGGCAAGCTGGCTTCCTATTTGGATCGAGTAACTGACGACCGTGAAGTGGTGATTGTGCGCCGGCGTGGCGCGCGCGATGTGGCCATCGTTTCCGCCGACGAGCTTTCCAGCCTGACGGAGACTGCGTACCTGCTGCGTTCGCCAAAAAATGCCGAGCGGCTGCTGGGAGCGCTACGGCGCGCGGAAAATGGGGAAGGCAAGGCTGAGACTCTCGAGGAATTACGGAAGTCAGTAGGTTTGTAAATAGATAGTGATCGAATCGTCAACGGCCAGCAAGGAACGAAATGGCAGACCGAGAAGAACCCAAAAGGCCCTCACAACGTGACGCGGTATTTGATCCCGTATTTCGTGAAGACTTAATCTGGTTCGTCAGAAATGATCGCAAGGCGGCGATTCGCACTTTGGAACTCGTGCAAGCAGTACTTGCCGATCCTCTCGTCGGCATTGGCAAGCCGGAGCCGCTTCGGTTTGAGTTGAGAGGAACCTGGAGCCGGCGGATTACTCAGGAGCACCGGCTGGTTTATCGCGTCACCGTCGAGCGGATCGATTTTCTGCAGGCGAGGTATAGCTATGAGTAGCGGATTGGGCTTGCCTGGGATTTGCCGGACAAGAGATAGCTCTATCGCAGGTGATTGAAGTTCAACGCTTCCAATCCGGACTCATTCAGCTTCTTCACAAATCGCGCGTCATCGGTGACGATCAGGTATTGGCGCGAGACGATTGCAAGAGCGCTGTCGGTCAGGCCAAGAAACGGAAACTCCGGTCTCTGGGCCGCATCCATGCTCGGAATCGACAATTCATCGATTTCAGCGAAGGTCTCGTGGAACTTCCTCAGACATGCGGCCTTCGTCTGCTCCGGAAGATCGTTGGCGAGGTTGCTTACCTCCGTTAGGACATGAGGCGTAGTGACTGCCTTTCTAAAGGCTTCCTTCAGTCTCAGGAGAATGTCGAACTCCTCCCGGCCATATTTAGCAAGCTTCTTATACTTCGCATCGCCGACGAGCCCTACGTTGAATAAGCCGATCAAGTAAAGAAGCGCAAGGTTGGAGTCGATCAAAAGGCCCTGATTGCGAAACCTTTCAATGAGAATGTCGGAGTAAGCGCTCATTACTTCCAGGCTTTCAAAGATTCTGCGCGGCCATTCTTCGAATCAATCGTGATCTGCTTGTAAATGCGTGGGCCCTCTTCGCCTCTCACGATTGCGAATGTCGGCGATTGGTGGCTAATGTATGAGATCACCACCGACCATCCCTTTGGGCTCGGCTCGACTTCCTCAAGCCGAATCTCCTTGGCGTCAGGGATCAGATCGGCAGCAAATAGCATGGCGGCTTGAACGGCCTCTTTCATTGCCATCGGGACAACGCGTTTGTTTGCTTCCGCGAGAATCTTCCCAACGCCCCTGGCGGGGGATTTGGTTTCGGGCACGGCTGCCTCCTGCGAATCTACGGCAATGATACCGCATATTTCAATCGGCCAAAGCCAATCTTTACATCCCGCCCCGCGGCCTGCCACACTAATACGTGGACACCCAGACAATCGTTATCCTCGATTTCGGCTCGCAGTATACGCAGCTTATTGCACGGCGCATTCGCGAGCTGAACGTCTTCTCGGTCGTGCTGCCTTGCACTGCGCCTCTTTCCGAAATTCAGGCTCTGCATCCGCTGGGCATCGTTCTTTCCGGCGGGCCGTCATCGGTGTACGACGCGGACGCGCCGGCCGCCGACGCCAAGGTGCTGGAGTTGGGCGTGCCGGTGCTGGGCATCTGCTATGGACTGCACTTCATCGTTCATCATCTGGGTGGCAAGGTGCTTTCCGCGCCGCGCCGCGAGTATGGACACGCGGAGGTAACGATTGAAGACCGCGCAACGCCGCTGTTTACAGGCCTGCCGGAGACGCTGCAAGTCTGGATGAGTCACGGAGACGAGGCGCTCGAACTGCCTGCGGGTTTCCGTCGCACTGCCGTCAGCGCCAACGCGCTCGCTGCAATTGCAAACGAGCAGCGGCGCATCTGGGCGGTGCAGTTTCATCCTGAGGTGCATCACACGCCGCTGGGGCCGCAACTGCTCAGGAACTTCGTTTTTTCCATCTGCAAAGCGGCGGGAGACTGGACTCCTGCGCACTTTATCGAAACCACTGTGGGGGCCATTCGCGAAAGAGTCGGCAAGGATCACGTCATCTGCGGTCTCTCGGGCGGGGTAGACTCCTCGGTCGCGGCAGTGTTGGTACACAAGGCCATCGGCAGCCAGTTGACCTGCATCTTTGTCAACAATGGCGTCCTGCGCAAGAACGAGTTCGTCAACGTGCAGAAGAATCTGCGCGACAAGCTGGGACTGAACATTGTAGCCGTGGATGCGAGCGAGCGGTTCCTTGCGCAACTGGCCGGCGTCACCGATCCGGAGACCAAGCGGAAGAGGATCGGCGGGGAGTTCATCGCCGTCTTCGACGATGAGGCTGCGCGCATCGCGAAGGAAACGGGCGGAGTGGACTGGCTGGTGCAAGGAACGCTTTATCCCGATGTGATCGAGTCCAGCAGCGTGAAGGGTCCAAGCCAGACCATCAAGAGCCACCACAACGTGGGCGGGTTGCCGCTGGGAATGAAGCTCAAGCTAATTGAGCCGCTCAGGGACTTGTTCAAGGATGAAGTGCGGCGCATTGGCCGCGATCTCGGCATGCCGGATGATATTCTCGGCCGCCAGCCGTTTCCGGGTCCCGGCCTGGCCGTGCGAATTCTCGGCGAGGTCACTCCTGAGCGCGTGGCACTGCTCCAGAATGCCGACGAGATTGTGGTATCGGAGATCAAAACAGCCGGGCTCTACTCGCAAATCTGGCAGAGCTTTGCCGTGCTGCTCCCGGTGATGAGCGTGGGCGTAATGGGCGACCAGCGGACCTACGCGTACACGGCCGCAGTGCGCGCGGTGCACAGCGAAGACGGCATGACCGCCGACTGGACGCCGCTGCCCTACGAGGTTCTGAAGCGCATCTCCAGCCGCATCGTGAATGAGGTTCGCGGCATCAACCGGGTGGTCTACGACATCACCTCGAAGCCGCCGGGAACGATCGAGTGGGAGTAAGTGCCTGCCGCACAATCAGGAGCGCTTGCGGAGCGGGGCGTAGCTATGATTGTGGCATTAAACTGAATATGTGCCATAATAATCAAGAGGCGCCACATGATTGTTGGAACGGCAATTCTCGGTGAGAGCGGCAGAATCGTTCTTCCTGCTGCGATTCGAAACGAACTCGGCCTTAAAGCCGGGGATCGGCTGACCGTGACAAGCGACGGCGGCGCCATCCGGATTTTGAGCAGAAAGATGGCGCTCGAAGGCATTCGGGCGGGAATCATCAAGCATCGCGGGAGCTTGGACGGAATCCTCGATGAGTTCTTGGCGGAAAGGCGCGAGGTAGCGGCGCGTGAATAGCATTGTGCTTGATTCCTCCGCAATACTGGCCATGATTCAAGGCGAGCGCGGCGGGGAGCGGGTCGAAGCGCTTCTTGACTCCATCGAAGCTGGCGCGGACCTGCAAGTTTACGTCAGTTGGGTGAATTGGTGCGAGGTACTGACGCGAAACCGGCGCGACAATCCTGAGGTAACTGCGGACGAACTGACCGCTGCACTGGCGGGCGTTGAGCTAGTTCCTTTCGCGGGAGATGCCGCGGAACTTGCGGCTGGCTATTCGCAAGTCAATCAGGCGCTCTCCCTTGGGGATCGAGCCTGCTTGGCCCTCACCAAGACGCTGAATGCAACTGCTTGGACGGCCGAGCGCCTTTGGACCCTATGCAAACTGGACCTGCCGATCGAATTGATTCGGCCCTGAAGTGGCAGATGGTTTCACGCCGTCTTCGGCCGCGTAGACCAGCCAAAGACGAGGGTTCCAACCAGAATTACCCCGATCATCCCAATCCATGTGAGCCCCGCCAACTGGCCGACCAGTGCTTCCCTGGATTCAACTTCGCGCATGTTCCGTCCGGCCAGGACAAAGCCAGGTTGCGGTCCATCGACACGCTCGATGACGGCAGCGATGCGAACGTCGCGGCGGGGCTGCCAACTTATGCGATCTTCCTTGTGATTGCGAACGTAGTTGAAGATTCCAGCCGGCGGGACCGGAGTGGCGCCGTCGAGTTGAGCCTGCGATGCGATAGTGTGACCTTGATCGTCGTAGACGATGACGAATGGCGAAAGACTGTGGGCCATGTCGATCTTGCCCGATTCACTAACCAAGGCCGGAAGAGTACCCGCTTGGAGCGTCTCGTTCAGGCCGCCCTGTTCAAGCGCAGCCGCCAGGTCGCTGGCCATCGCAATCTGTGGGTCGTTCGCGCCTAGCCGGAGCACTTGAGAGGGAATGACGTTGAGGGCGAGAGCAAGGCCCGTGGCAAGGGCGCACAGAACGAGCGCGTTGTACATTAATGCGGGCCGGGAGAATGCTTCGCGGGCCATGGCAAGGTGCTCCTTTAGAAGAGAAATGACGAGGTCCCGGAGGACCAGCGGAATAAGAGTGCGGCGGGAAAGCGTGCGGTCCTGCAGCGCATCGCGAAATGCCTGGCGCATGGCCGGCGCATAAGCCTCACGAAACGGCGCTGGATAAAGGTGCATGGCCGCCGCATAGAGCCGCTCAAGCCTGCTGTCATGGAAACGGGATTCGCTCATGATCGGCCTCCGTGCGGCAGCAGGCCGAGCGACCTGGCGGAGGCGACCGCTGCATCGAGCCTCTCAAGCTCGACGGCGAGAACGCTCTGCCCAAGACCGGTCAGGCGGTAGTAGCGGCGGCGCTCGTCATCGGACAAACCGGACTCCTCGACAAAGCCGTCGCGCATCATCCGCTCCAGAGAGCCATAGAGGGTTCCTGGGCCAAGCCTCACTCCGCCGCCCTCTGGAGCGCGGGCGTCTTTCATCATTTGATAGCCATGCTTTTCGCCTTCTGCCAGCGAGAGCAGAATGGCGAAAACAGCCGGCGACAGCGGGGCGGCAGGTGCGGTTCCAATAGCCATGACCAAACTATATATCCGCTGCGGATGTATCTGCAAGGGAAATATTTTGAGTCAAATATAGGCCTAAAATTGGTTATTGGCCCTCAGGGTTGAGGGCGGGCTGCGGGCGCAGAGTGGCTATCTCGCGTGCCAGGGCATCGAGCCGCGCGAGCAGCTCGGTATGGCGCTTGTCGTCGGCGGATGGCTCGAAGGCTTCAACATAAAATGTGCCGTTGGGCTCGAGTTCGCACCGGCGCACCTGATGGAAATCTTCAAATCCCTGCTTGTGGACAACCGAAAGCAGCTCTTCGCGGCTGAGCGACTCGCGCTGCAAAGCCTTCTGGTCGAGCTGGCCATCGCGCACCAGAACGGCGGACCGGCCCTCGAGCGCACGCGTAAGCCGTGGCGAGCGGAAGAGCACGCGGACCACCAACCAGTTGATGGCCAGGAGCCCGAAGGCGCCGATCACGCCGCCGGTCACCGAGTTGTCGTCGCCGATGATAGCGTTCTGAACGGTATTGGAGAGCGAGAGCAGTACGACGAGATCGAAGGGGTTGAGCTGGGCCAATTCGCGCTTGCCGAAGAGACGCAGCAGCACCACCAGCACCAGGTAGACGATCACGGGGCGCGCCAGCTTCTCAAGAATGGGAAGCGGCAGGTGAAACATGTTGTCGAAGACGATCGAATGGGGCATGGAAAAGAGAATAAAACGGATCTTCGATTGCGCAAAGATTGGGCATGACCGCCCTACGGAGTCGATTGCCGCTTTTCAAACCGGATGACGCAGTTCACATCGTGTGAATCTGGATCGGCGCGGACATCGTAACTGATTTTGATCCCGGCAAGGCCTCGTTGCAGAACTGGGTCGTCCTTCTCCGCTTTGACAAGGAAGTTCGAAACATAGCTTTCGTCAAATACGTCTCCGGGGAGCATCTGCCAGCTTCGCATGAGGCGGCTGCGAAGCTCATCGCTCGCATTTTCAAATTTGACGAAGGCCAGGTGGTAAACGGGGCCGGGATTGATATCCACCGTGTAACTGACAGTCCCGGCAGCCTCATCGAGTTCCGCATGCGGAGTAACTCTGCAGTCAAGATGACCCTTGGATTTGTAACGCGACGCAATAAAGAACCAGGCGGAGCGCAAAGCTATTCCCTTAATGTGGCCGTCCTTTAGAGCTGCGACTGACTTATCGATTTCCGCTTGAGTTACAAGGGCGTCGGGCGGCAGATGGATCTCTGAAAGCTTGTAGAGCCTTCCTTCTTCCACGGATACCGAGAAGGGAACGTCGATGGCTTCCGCCGTTGCAACTGGATTGCCGGCGCGCTCGGCATGAGCTTTTACCGCGGCGTAGCCCTGGTCTGCGTAAAACAATGCGAAAGCGTCTTCCAGGTTTTTCGCTGAATTCGCTGCATCGTAAGGTGCGCCTACTGCGTGGTCGACGACGCGCTTGATTTGGTCTTGCATTGCGGACGATACGCCTTTCAAGTCGATCGGTCCCACGCGTACCGGAGGCGATGCGATGTCGAAGTTCATGACTGTGACTTTGCGCGAGCCCGCTACGCCTGCGGGGATGGCTGTAACAGCGGCCTTGATCCCCTGAGCGGCAAGCATCTCTTCAAGGGCTGCGCGAACGTTATTGAGAAGCGTGCCATCGGCCGGAACCTTGCCGTGATAGAGCGGCAAGCGGTCATGGAGCCTGGCGTCCAGGTCTGTGCCTGGAGCGAGTGGCAGGTTGTCCAGGCGGATGGGATAGAGCGTGTCGGCCGGCTTGAGGTAAAAGATCAGATCCTGGCCATCGTACTTGAATGTCACGGATTCAAAGACGCCCGAGTCAACTAACTGCTGGCCGTGGTCGCTCATCTCCGTGTAGGTTAGTACGGTTCCCTTTTTCAACCCTGTGGCCGCGAGCAGTTCCTGATCGGAATACTCCGGGTCTCCTCGGAATTGAATAGACTTGGGCAGAAACTTCTGTGCGGCGGCGGGCAGCGAAGCCAGAAGGACAATCCCGGCAACTGGAAGCAAATAATGACGGCGTTCCATGACAGGGCAAGAGTAGCAACTTCCTCGAAAGTTGTCAGCCCTTCAGTTATCGCCGGCGACTCACGCAGCGACGATCACCGGGAAACCGGGTGCTTATAGCCGGCGACGGCTTCAATCTCTTTGTCGCGCCGGCTACCTGTAGTCCTTGTACTCGGAGATGAACAGCGTGCGGCGAGTAGCGTAGCTGCCCGCGCCCGAATCGCCGTTGGGAACGACCACCGAATTGATAATCGTCATGATCGGCGCAACCAACATTTTATTGCCGAACTTCAGCGGGCCGTAGTCGATTCGAGTGTCGACGTTGTGAACCACTTCCGTAGGATTGAGCTCGTCCTCAGTGATCATCCGCATCACCACACCTGTTTCCGGATCGATGAAGAACTCACCATGGTAGGGCACGGTGGCTTTGTAATTGTGCCAGGTGGTGTTGGTTTGCATGTTTCCCGCCACGCCGCCGCCCCCGCCTGGCGCCGCGTCCTCTCCACCGAGGGCGCCAGCGGTCGTGGCCGTATAAAACCTTGCAACGCCGGATTGCTTGACATTCGGAAAGCAGCAGATATTCACAGCAACCTGGGACTTCGCTTTTGGCACTTCGAAGGAGTAGACGGCAACCCGCCTCCCGTTGACGAGTTCCCAGCGCAGCCATTTGATGCTACCCGTATTTCTGGCCTCCCGGAATACGACGTCAAGGTTGGGGTCCGGTTCCTGAAGGGCGATCATCTTGTTCTGTCCCCAGGGCGTCTTGTCCTTTTGCGCAGGCGGTTTCTCGACCCCGTGTTCGCTCTCCACATTGACCATTGCGGCATTGATGTAGTGAACATACCTCACCGGGTTGGAGAAGCCGGGGGATGTGTCCACCTCCGTCGCGCTTCCAACGATGCCCGAACTTGCGGCGACAGCCTCTACATTGTCCTGGAAGCGCAAGGTGGCCTTGGTCGCGGTCAGGAAAGGCAGTTGGTCGTAGACCCCTTTGATGTAAGCATCGGCCTTGGCGACGATGGCCTGCTGAGTAGCAGCATCGGGAGCAGGAGTGGTGGGCAGGTCAGAGGCCGGGGGAACAAGATCGGCGCTGCGCGCTTCAAGAATGTAGATCTGTTGAAGCGAAAGCGGGCCAGGAACCGTGCCCACCATCGTGTTCATGGTGTTGCGGGTCAATTCCTCAGTCAGCTCAATCTGCTTGAGTTCATCGGCAACCTCGGCATCGGTCTTCTTGGCCTGTTCGAGCGAATGCAGGAAATCCTCCAGTTGACCAACGGTTATTTTTCTGGCGGCCCATGCCGGCGAAGCTAAGATGAGGATCGAAACAAGCCAAATCAACCTTTTCATATGTAGATACCTGTCGGGAATCGGAGTCCTGCCTCTTTGACGTTCAGAGTGAGGCTTCTGTTTCAGGAGACTGTACGATTCCATGGGCATATAAGTTCTCGCGCCGGCTATTTGATATTGTAGGTACCCGGCAGAAAAATGAGTGTGATGCACGGCATGATTGGCAGGCAGCGGCAGCTTCAAGAAAGAAAAACGTTTTGCTGTCCTTGAAAGAGCGATAATTCACATGGAGCATTTTTCTACCGGAGGAGGTCGTGAATGGACGCCGTTGTCGAGACCAGCACTGAGCCCAGGAAAGAATGGGTGACGCCTGGACTGGCGAAGATCGATATCGATCGGATTTCTGCGGCCGACGCCGCATTTAACAGTGATGGGGCCGGCGCCTTGTCTTGAAGTTGGGCGCCGGTTTCGACGGTCTGCTCGATCATTTGCGGGTGAGCGACGAGCCTTTACTTCGCGCGTCTACTGTTTGTTGAACGAATATTGCCCAGGAAGCAAATCTCCACCGGAGGAGGTCAGGAATGGACGCCGTCGCAGGAGCCAGTTCTGAACCCAGGAAAGAATGGGTGACGCCCGAACTGCAGAAGATCGATATCGATCAGACTTCCGCGGCCGGTGGCGGAATAGACCCTGATGGGGCCGTCGCGGCCACCACCTAAAGTGGTGCGCCGCTTTAGCGATAGCCCTCGTATTTGACGCTGAATAATGTGTGACGCACGGTGTAGCTGGCGAGATTGGTATTGCCGTTGGGAACGACTTCATCGATCGTGAAACTATCCACGGGCAGCATATACTCCTTGCCGCCGGCAGCAACCAGATCGTAGTCGATGCGCATGTCTTCCCGATGCACGAAGTCGGCGGGCTTCAACTCAGCAAACGTGATGACCCTGACGACCCTTCCCGTGGCCGGCTCGATGAACAACTCCCCGTGATAGGGCACGACCTTCTTGAATTGCTTCCAGGAGGTGAGCGACTGCATGTCTCCAGGAGATGTTGAAACTCCGGCACTGGATTGAGCGATGTTGGTTTGGGTCTCACTTTGCGCGAAGCAGCAATAGTTCACGTCGAAATGGGACTTCTTTTTGTCGACCGCAAATGAGAATACAGCGACCTGCTTGCCGTCGATTGTCTGCCAGCGCAGCCAGTCGAGTTTGCCGGCGCCGGCTTCGTCGAGAACCGCGCCCAGGTTCGGTCCCGGCTCGCCCTCCGAGATCTGGCCGTTCTGACCCCATTTCGTCTTGCTTCTCGAGGCGGCCGGCTTCTCAATTCCCTTTTCGCTTTCCACTTGATCGGTACGCGTATCCACCAACTGGGTAAAGGTGTTGGGCCCGCTGACCGTGAGGCCGGGAGTGCTACTGGTGTTACTCGAGTCGTCCTGGAACCGGGTTATGGTTCTGGTTGCCGTCAAATGCGGGTTCTGCATGAAGTTCTTTTGAACGTAGTCCTTCGCCTTGGCCAGGATGTCGTTCTGCGTGGCTGCATCGGGCGCGGCAACGGCGGGCAAATCGGCGGGCGGCGGCGCAAGAGTCGAGCTGCGCCCTTGAAGGATATCCACCTGCGCCGCGGAAAGCGGCCCTGGCAGAAGCGGGGTCAGGCTGGCGCGGACAGAAACGGTCAGCTCTTCGCTCAGCTCCAGGTCTTTGAGCCGGCCGGCAAAATCTTCGTCGCTCGTATAAGCCTGGTGGAGGGTAGCCAGCGTATCTTTCAGTTCCTGGACTGTGACCTTCTTGGCGAAGGAAAGAGGCGCGCCCGCCACAAGCAGCAAAAGAATCCACGCGAACCGTTTCATTTTTTCCCTTTTCCGGCGGTTGAGGCACGGCGGCTAAAGGGGTAACCGCCGTGCGATTGATGCTGCCGCCAGTCCGGCGTCTTCAGCTCCGCTATTTGTAGTCCTTGTACTCGGACGTGAACATGGTGTGGCGCAACATGAATTTCCCCGAGCCCGCGTCGCCGTTGGGGACCGCCTCGGTGTAGATGACGGATTTGATCGGCAGCACCAATGTCTTGCCGCCCACCGTCGTCGGAGCGAAGTCGATGCGCTGGTTTTCCTGGTGCACTACATCGGTATTCTTGAAGTCGGCTTCAGTGATCAGGCGAACCACGATCCCGGTATCCGGATCGATGAAGATCTCCCCATGATAGGAGACGGTCGCCTTGTAAGGCTTAAAGGTGTTGTTGGTCTGGAAGTTGCCCTTGGCGCCGCCGCCCGTGCCGCCATTCAATGACCCGATCGAGGCTGAGGAAAAACTTGCTCTCCCGGTCGACTCGAATTCAGGGAAGCAGCAGTAGTTGACCGCGTAGTGGGATTTCTTTTTATCCACTGCAAAGGAATAGACTGCCGCGGATTTGCCGTTGATCGTCTCCCAGCGCAGCCATTTGATGCTTTCGGCAGCCTCCGCCTCTTGAAAGACGCTACTCAGGACGGGACCCTGGCCGAGCAAGGCAAGATAGCCGTTCTGCCCCCAAGGGGTCTTGTCCTTGACCAGCGGATTCTGCTCGGCGCCGTTCTGAAAGGTTACCGGAGTCTCAGATGAATTGATGTAACGGATAAACTGGCTGTTGGCCGCCAAAGCAGGATCGCTCGAGCTATCTCCCTGGGCTCCAGAATGCAACCCTGAACCGGCGGCAACAACCTGCTGCAACTCCTGGAAGCGAATCGTAGTCTTGGTCGCGGTCAAAGTCGGCAGTTGCGCGTAGGTCTTGGACGCATAATCCGCGGCCTTGTCGAGGATGGCCTTCTGTGTAGCCGCATCGGGCGCGGGAGTCGATGGCAGATCGGCGGCCGGCGGAGGGAGTGTGGCACTGCGCGCCTCGAGCACATAAATCTGCTCGGTCGTGTAAGGTCCGGCAGCGTACTTGGCCAGGCTGTTCATGGCGCTGCGCGTAAGCTCCTCGGTCAGCTCAATCTCCTTGAGAGCATTGGCCACGTCCTGGTCGGTCTTCTTCTCCTGCTGCAAGCTGGCCAGCAAATCCTGGAGTTGTTGTACGGTGATTTTCTTGGCAGCCCACGCGGGCGAGGCAGCCATCAGAAGCACTAAAATCCATCCAAACCGCTTCATCTTTCGACTCCTTTGAAAAGGCGCTCTGCGCCGATTAGACAGATGAATTCATTGCCGGTTACTAAGATTCGCACCTTTTGCGAAGCGGAACAATTGTACATATCCGCGGCCGCGCCTGACAGTGACGAGTTGCAAATCGGGTTGCGGCGCTCACGACGAGCCTCCAAGAGCCTGGGCAGGAATGGTGACCGAGCCCATGCGCCCGGAGTTTTCGTCCACCAACAGAACGCGAAGCGACCCCATGCCCGGCTTCATCTGCACCACGTGCTCGAACGGAACGCCCGAGGCCAGGAGGCTCTGGTAGGTGGATGACTTGAGACGCAGCCCAAGCGTCTGGCCCTCGACCTGGGCGTGGATTCCGGCATCGTCGCGCTGGATGAAAAAGATGTCCAGCTTGTCCATCCAGAGGCCCGCCTGCTGTTGCAGGCCGAGATCGGCGGCGAGGATATCGAGCTTGATTTTGGCTCCGGAATTGGCCGGAGTCACGCCCGCGGTCACCGAGATTTCGCTTACATCCCTGGGCCGCCAGACTGCCTGTTGGAAGCGATCCTTGAGCGTCGCCGGCTCCTTGGAATACAGATAACCGGTGCGGTAATGCAGCGTCAGACCGCGTTGCTTGCCGGTGAGCTTGATGGTGATGGCGTGATATTGGTCGTCGGCTGGCCCCTGGGGATAGAAGCTGACCACGTAGGTGGAATGACCGTCTTCAACCACGCCTGCCAGCGCGCCGGCCAGGTCGCCGGAGCGGCGGATGATGCGTCCTCCAGTGGCGTCGGCCACCTGACGGATGGGTCCCTGGATGGGGCGGACGTCCTGCTGCATCTCGGCGGTGGTGCGTCCCGGGGTCATGTTGCGCGCATTCGAGCCCCCGCCCAGTGTTGCATTGTCCGCGGCAGCCTGGTTCAGCTCCACGTTGCGGTGCTGGATGTCGGCGCCGATGGCCGAGCTTTCAAGCTGCGAGACATCCAGCGGAAACACGGCGACATGAGCATCGTTCATGGCTTCCTGCGCGCGCAGGGCGTAGCTGTCAATGCCCTTCGAACCCTTCTCGATGCCCACTGCCTGGCTCTCCCAATCGGCGAAGACGTTGTCGCTCGACACCCACACCAGGTCTTTTCGCCCGGAGACAGCGGATAGATGGCGAGCCACGGAACCGAGGATGATCAGGGACGCCCGGGCAGGATTGCTGCCCAGGGAGAGCAACTGTGGATCGATCGGCGTCGACGAGTCGGGAACGTCGGTCTGGTTGCCGTTAACGGAGTTCAAGTCGGAGACGTTATGCACCTCGTTGAACGACTGGCGATTGCGCGTCTCTTCCTCCTGAGCCTGAGAAAGCGACTGCGCGCTCGGCGTCCACTTTTGCAGCTTGGCGATCAGGCCAGCATGGTCGGTGGTGATCTCCTCAATGACCCGAAAACCAAGACCCGTCATGGTGTAAATGCCGATGCGTTCGCCGGGGCCGACGGCGCCGAGGAATTTGACCATCTCCTGGCGGGCGTGCGACAAGTCGGGAAAGGCGATATGGCCTTCGTCGATCAGCAGAACCGTCGCGCCAGTCTCGGCAGGGGTGGTTGCGGCCGGCGAAGCGGCTGCATCCGCGGCGCGGTTCGAGAAGGTGCGATCCGGCGTGGCGCCCGCAGGTGGAGCAGCCGCGGACTCGCTCGTAAATTGCGAAAAAAAGCGCACGTCCTGCTTGCGGCCGTTGTCGTAAACTTCAAAGTCCTCAGGCCTGAGGTCCTTTACCGGGTGGCCCTTCTTGTCGGAGGCCACGATGCCCACATCCACAAGCCGCGAGGTGAGCTTGAGTTGGAATCCGCTCTCCTGCGGTTGAGGTGTGTTGGCGGGCTGGTCGGGAACGCCCGTAGCCGCAGTGACGCTCATCTCTGGGGTCTCCGGCTCGGCGGGCGGCGTCATGGCTGGTGCGGGCGGGGCTGGTTCAGGAGATGGCGAAGCCGTTCCGGCGGCGGCCGGAGCGGACGACGGGGCATGGGCAGCCAAATCGGCCGGCGAGGGCTGTGAAGCCGGAGCGGGCGCTGAAAGAGCGGAACTTCCGGCGCTCCCCGTTCCGGAAGCGGCGGCAGCCGGATTGGGCGAGCCCGTGTCGGCCACATCGGTGAGGATGCGCATGGACGTGCCCAGGCGGCGATAGTGTGAGAAGGTGGTCTCGTTCAGCAGCAGGTTTGGAACAGCGCTGGCAGGCGCACCGGGGCTCACCGGTTCCATTGAGAAGGCCAGGCTGCGCACCGGCAGGATGTATCTCTTGTCGCCGATCGTGATTGGCCCGTATTGAGTGACTGTGGCAGCCCGGGTGATGGGGTCGTCGCCCTTCAACTCCGCCTCAATTGTCACCCGTACGATGGCTCCAGTGGCGGGATTGACGTAGAGGCTGCCGTGATAACCGGGCGTGGTGCGGAATGGCCTCAGCGTCGGGGCCGGCTCGACGGGAATCTGGTTGTTCCCGCCGCCGCGCCGTGCCGTTGCCGATCCGCTGGGGAGCAGGCTGATGGGGGCCTCGCTCAAGCAGCAGTAGTTGACTTCAAAGTGGGAGACGCTCCTGGGCACAGTGTAGTGGTAAACCGCCGCCAGGCCCGACGAGGTCGTTTCCCAGTGGCTCCAGGTCACCGTCCCCTTGGCCATATCGGTTAGGACGATCGGCAACTCCGGCGCGAATTCGCCCCGAGTGCTGAGGCCTTGTTCGGGCGTGGCCTTCGGCGCTTCAGGCGCCGCCTTGGGCGCGGGAGTGGAAGTGCTCGCCGCCACCATCGCCGCGTCGGAGTCCTGGACCTCCTGCCCGTTGCGGTAGGTAAGATTGCTGGTCGTCATGCCCAGCAGGTGCATGCCTGCGCGCACCGGCCAATCGCCTTTTTCAAGCACCTGGGGACTGTCGTCGAAGCGCGCCGTGGTCCGGGTCACAAAGAAGTCGGGCAAATGGGGCCAGGTTTGAACAACGTAACCCCGCGCCATATCCATCATGTGTTCTTGAGTGGCTGCATCCGGTGGCGCCGTGGCAGGCAATTCGGCGGCGGGCGGGTCGAGAAAAGCGGATTGGTCCGCGAGCAACTCCACTTCCAGCGCCGTTCGCGGTCCCAGTGTTAAGCTCTTGGCAATGCGGCTCAGCCCGACTTCAGTTAGCCGCTCAGAGAGTTCCAGGTCGCCGATCTTGCGCGCCGTATCTGCATCCGCGTGATGGTCCGCGGTTTCAGCAACGAGGATCTGCTCCAGTTGCACAACCGTGACGCGCTTTGCCGCGCCGGCCGGAAGAGCCATGACCACGAGCAATCCTGCCAGAATCAGCTTACGCATTTGAAGCTACCCCGTTTCCCCAATTCACGTTCGACTAACAGACGGAAGTTCATGCACTCAAGCTACCCCAGCCCTGAGAAAACCGATTTTGCGATGCAGCGGCAATTCGACGCCTGAGAGGGGCCGGGAAGCCTCGCATAGAACTCTACACAGGTTGGCGCACGAGGTACAAATCGGCTGCGAAGCAGAGGCTCGGAGACCGGGAAACCTGTTTGCACGCGACCGTTGCGCCGTCTATTTGTAGTCCTTGATCTCGGCGGTATAGAGAGTCCGCCGTATGGTGCGTTTGCTGGCCGAACCGCCTTCGGGGAAGACTTCGGTGTCGACGATGGTTCTGACCGGGAGGATCAGCATCTTGCCGTCGACTTTCACCGAGCCGTAGTCGATGCGCGTTTCCTCCTGGTGAACGGTTTCGAATGGCTTGAAGTCGGCCACGGTAAGCAGCCGCGTAACGGCGCCGGTTTGCGAATCCACAAAGAGTTCGCCGTGGTAGGGCAGCGTCGCCTTGTAGGGCGTCCAGGCTATGCCGCCTTGTATGGTACCGGCCGTGCCCGGTTGCACGCCGGCGTTGGCAAGATTCATTCTGCCTTGGTCATTGTCGGGAAAGCAGCAATAGTTCACCGCGTAGCGGGATTTTTTCTTGTCCACAGCGAATGAAAAGACGGCGGTCTGCCTTCCGTAGACTGTTTCCCAGCGCAGCCAGTTGATCTTTCCCGCGGCTTGCGCCTCCTCGAGCACGGTGGTCAGCACGGGGCCCTGCCCGAGGATAGCGATCTGATTGTTTGCGCCCCACTGGGTCGGATCCTTCACTGTGGAGGGGACCTCGGCGCCGCCCTGGCTCTCCACCTGGGCATCGATGGACCCGATGTAGTGGAAGACCGGATCGTTGGCAGGGGGCAGTCGATCCTGAAAGCGGAAGGTAGTTTTGGTTGCGGTCAGATGGGGCAGTTGCGCATAGACTTTGGTTACGTAATCGACCGCTTTATCCAGAAGCGCCTTCTGCGCCGCGGCATCGGGCGCCGGCGCGGAGGGCAGGTCGGCAGCCGACGGAGCAAGCAATGCACTGCGCGCTTCAAGCACGTAAATCTGATCGGTGGTGAGCGGGCCGGGAACGAAACTAACCAGGCTGCCCATGGCGCCTTTGGTCAGTTCTTCAGTTAGTTCAACCTGCTCGAGTTGGGAGGCAACTTCCGCATCGGTCTTGTTGGCATCCTTTAGCGAATGCAGCAGGTCCTGCAATTGAACCACGGTGATCTTCTTTGCGGCCCAGGCAGGGGACGCCAACAAAAGCAGCAGGAGAATCAATCCAGACAATTTCATGAGCTCAATCCTTCGGCGAATCCGGGCGAGACCATTGTAATGAATTGGAGCCGCCTCTTAACCCGACGGTACGCAAATCGTTTCCAGATCCTGATTCATTCGCGGATCGCGGTCTTGACGGCGAAGAATTCTAGCGATCTTTTGAGACCGTCCTGGAGAGAAACACGCGGTTCCCAGCCAAGCAAAGTGCGCGCCTTGGTAATGTCGGGGCGGCGGCGAGCAGGGTCGTCCTGGGGCAGCGGCTCGAAGCGCAGTTCGCTCTTGGAACCGGTGACATCGAGAACGGCCTGGGCGCACTCGAGGATGGTGAATTCGGTAGGGTTGCCGATGTTGACCGGCATGTGTTCGCTGGAGCGCGAGAGCAGCAGAATGCCCTCGATGAGGTCGTCGACATAGCAAAAGCTGCGCGTCTGATTGCCGTCCCCATAGATGGTGAGCGGCTCGCCGCGCAGGGCCTGCCCAAGAAAGTTGGAGATGACGCGGCCGTCGCTGGGATGAAGCCGGGGACCGTAGGTGTTGAAGATGCGAGCCAGACGGGTATCGGCGCCGCGATAACGGTGATAGGCCATGACCAGGGCTTCGGCGTAGCGTTTGGATTCGTCGTAGACCGAGCGCGGTCCCACCGGGTTCACGTTGCCCCAGTACTCCTCTGTCTGCGGATGCTGGAGCGGGTCGCCATAACATTCCGACGTGGATGCGTGAAGAAACCCGGCGCCATGTTTGACTACGATCTCGAGAATGTTTTCTGTGCCGACGGAGCCTACGCGCAGGGTCTCGACTCCCAGGCGAAGATACTCGGGGGGACTTGCCGGCGAGGCCATGTTGAAGACGTAATCGAGCGAGCCGGCGTCAAAACCCGGGCCGAAGGGATGGCAAATGTCGTGCTCGACAAATTGGAAACGCGCGTCCCCCGTAAGGTGCGCAATGTTCTCTCGATCGCCGGTAGATAGATTATCGACGCCGACGACAGAATGACCCTCGCCAAGCAGGCGATCGGTCAGGTGAGAACCGAGGAATCCGGCAGCGCCGGTTACGAGTACGCGCATGATTCAACTCTTATGGTCGGAAATGCGTCCGGTTCAAGAAACCCCGGCGCACGGTGGTGTCTTAATGCTGTGTTGCCAGGATTAGCGGGCTTTCCGCGACAAAAGGGCGTCCTGCTTTTCAGTGCGCTCTATTCTCTGCGCTCTCTTGGAGATGATGAATACGCTGGCCAGTGTAGCGAGACTACCAATGATCGCTGAAACGCCAATTACGCTTTTTCCCATTCCAATCAACACAAAGCCGCCAATGATGGTAACGAGACAAATGATAAAGGCGTAAAGCGAACCTCGCGCCTGGCTGGCCACGTTTCCTGCCACAACCATGGCTTCTAGAGACTCGCGATGGGCGCTCTGCCTCTCGGCCATCGCCATAATACGCTCTGCTCCATTCTCGATTGCTTCGTTATACCGGGCCAGGAGAGCAGGGTGGGGCAATGGGCCGGAAAATGAAACCGACTGCGTGACAGTAGAGATCGAGGCGCTTTCCGGGGGCGGGGGTGCATCATTGGGCCGGCGATTAGTCACGAAAACTAGGCTACCTGAAGTTCATCTTGGTCTTCATGGTGCTCAATGGCATCCGCGAGGTCCTGTCCGACGATAAGCCAATCGGCGGCGATAGCTCTCGCATCTGCCTCAAGCGTAGTCTCGCTCCGATTGTACTCGTCAAACTGACCCCAGAGATCGAGAACACGAGCTGCGCCAGACGCTAGAGAAGGCTGCGCAAATAGAAAATCGGATTTTACTTCGTTTCCCATGGTCTCCTCAGCGCATGTTATCGGCCGATCGCTTCCATCGTTTAGATGGGTTGCGAGTCGAAAAGTCCCGAAGAGCGGACAATAATGGCCTCAAGAATAGTCGGCTTAAGCCCACCGCCGACACAAGAGAAGCTTACCAGAACTGCACTAGAACCAAGGAACAGGTCATGAAAAAAGTTTTCAATGTTCCAGGGGCGGTCTGTCCAACCACCCTGCATAGCCGGCGTCCTATGCAAGGTTTTTATGAATTCTGCAAAAGCTGTAGTACGCAAACCAAAGGGAATAAGCAGCTTCTCTATTCTCCCATTTCTTTGAGAACGTGCTCGTTGCCTCCTCATGCGCCCCATTCCCAGTCCGATAGGACGCCACCCGCCGGCAACTGGTTTGCAGGGAAACTCGACCCTACAATACCATGCTGCGCGGCTTGCCTTGCGCCGCCTGATAGGTGGCCGGCCTGCCCACGCTGACATATGTAAATCCGCGCTCGATCATCTGCTGCGGCTTATAAAGGTTGCGGCCGTCGATGACAATGGGAAAACGGACCGCATCGTTCAGCCGGACAAGGTCGATGTCGGCAAACTCCTTCCAGTCGGTCAGAATGAGCACAGCGTCGGCGTCCTTGGCTGCTTCGTAAAGGTTCCCGGCATAGCTAAGCTTCTTCGAGGGCGGCAACACTTCCTTGGTGCGTTCCATGGCTGCGGGGTCGTATGCCGAAACCGTGGCGCCGGCTTCAAGAAGCCTCTTGATGATTTCAATGGCGGGAGACTCGCGAATATCGTCGGTATCCCGCTTGAAGGCCAGACCCAGGGCCGCCAGCCGTTTGCCGCGCAGTGTCCACAGCGCTGAAAGCACCTTGTTGAAGAAGACGTCCTTTTGTGTTTCGTTGATCTTGCGAATCTCCTGCAGCAGTTCAAAGTCGACGCCGCGCTGCTGCGCCACCCAGTGGAATGCGGCTACGTCTTTGGGAAAGCAGGAGCCGCCATAGCCCAGGCCCGCGTGAAGGAATTTGGGACCGATGCGGCTGTCAAGGCCCATGCCCGCGGCAATGTCCTCGATATCCGCGTCCACGGCTTCAGCCAGATTGGCAACCGCATTGATGAACGAGATTTTCATCGCCAGAAACGCGTTGGAAGCGTGCTTGATAATCTCGGAACTCTGTGCGGAGGTCACCAATAACTTGGCCGGCTTTGATGCGCTACAGGATCCCGCGAACGCGCCGGGCTGACTGTAGTAACTGCCTCCGGCGAGGGGTTCATAGATGCGCTTGAGCAGATCGGCGGCCCGCTCGTTGCCGGCTCCGACCACGATGCGATCGGGATGAAGGAAATCGATAACGGCGGTGCCTTCGCGCAGGAACTCGGGATTTGAAACCACGTCGAAGTCCTGGGGGGTCACTCCGTGGCGATGCAATACCCGGCGAATCCATTCGTTGGTGTAGACCGGGACCGTGCTCTTCTCCACGATGACTTTGTAGCTGTTGATGTGACGGGCAATTTCCGAGACCACGGCCTCGACGTAAGACAGGTCGGCCGCGCCGGTGTCGCCCTGTGGAGTGCCCACGGCAATGAAGATGGCCTCGCATTGTTCCACGGCGCTGCCTAAGTCCGCCGTGAACTCAATCGATTTGCCGCGATGCCGAGCGAGCAATTCGGGCAGGTGCTCTTCGTAGATCGGCACTCCGCCGTCCCGCAGTGTCGCGACCCTGGCCTCGTCGTTGTCCACGCAGAGAACGCGATGGCCCATTTCAGCAAAACAGGCGGCTGCAACGAGTCCCACATACCCTGACCCGATAACGCAAATCGAAACTGGATGTTGCATAGGCTTGCGCTTTCTCCTATGGGAACAAGATCATCTTATCCCAGCGCATTGTACGAACCTCCAGACCAACTGACGATTAAGAACTTATCCATAAATCAGCTCTTGAGGTAGCGCCGGTCTCCGGACCGGCTGTACTGGCGGCGTCCACGCCGCCAGCAGTGATGTGCGGGTCAGGAGACCCGCACGACAGCCGGCCTGGAGGCCAGCGCTACCCATTTCCGGCGCTGCCTATTTCCGGATAAGCCTTAAGAGCCATTAATTTGAAGGCCAGTTGCCGGAGCGGGACGGTCGCGCTCTGCTAAAGTGAGACTGCGGCCCGAAGCCTGCGTGTAACGTGGTCAGCGGCTCTGTAAGACGGCCTGTTTTGTTGAGGATAAGTAAGATCGCCATGATTTCTCCCGGACCCATTACTACGTCGGAACTGGCTCCCTTTCGCATTGAGCCCAGGTTTGTGCGCCGGGTGTGGGGTTTCCAGGACCTTCATCCCTGGTACGACCAGACCGTCGAGCCGCGCGGCGAGCCGATCGGCGAGGTCTGGCTGACCGGGGACGATTGTCTCGCGGCAACTGGCGCGCATGCCGGGCAAAAACTGAGCGATTTGTTTGAGCAGATGCCGGCGGTTCTGCTGGGCGCCGATGCTCCGGCGCAGGCTTCGCCGCTGCTGATCAAGCTGATCTTTGCCAGGGAAAAGCTCAGTGTGCAGGTCCATCCCGACGACCGGATGGCGCGGAAGTATGGCCAGCCTCGCGGCAAGTCAGAATGCTGGTACGCGTTGGCAGCCGAGCCTGGGGCGATTGTGGCAGTCGGGCTAAAGCGCGGCGTGAGTTCTGAAAAGGTGAAGGAAGGAATTGAGGCGGGCACGCTCGAAGAGAGCTTGAACCTGCTGCCCGTGGCGGCCGGCGAGATGATTCTCGTGGAGGCGGGAACGGTTCACGCCATCTGGCCGGGATCGATTCTGCTCGAAACCCAGCAAAACTGCGACATTACCTACCGCATGTACGACTACGGGCGCGGGCGCGAGCTGCACATCGAGAGATCGCTTGAAGCCATGCGGTTGGAGACGGGCGCGGGCAAGGTTCAACCAACGATACTCAATGACAGGACAATCCTGATCGATGCGGATTACTTCCGCATTGAGCGTTTGCCCGTGGATGGGAGCCGCGGACGCCGGAGCTTGGCCGGTGAGGCGGGCAACGGACTGGCGTATCTTTTCGCTGCGGCGGGGGCGGGCCGGATCGTGGGGGCGGGATTCGAGCCGGTAGATTTGCCGGCAAGGGAAATTGTGGCTGTTCCAGCTTCCTCGCCGGAGTTTGCGATCGACAATCTAGGCGGCCTGGACCTGATTCGAATTACGCCCAACTGGCCGCAAAAGGGCGATTGAGCATCCAATCCGGTCAGGGCCGTTACTCAGGTGACAGCTTTGTCGTGACAGTCGGCCGTTGAAGACGCGACTTTTCATGGTCGGGCGGGTCAAACTCTCCAGGCCTCTGGTGTCGGGTCCCGAGTTCGGCGCGGAGTCTATCCAGTTTTGCCGCTTCATTCGCAAAACGAACCCTTGGCGAATTGCGGAACTCGAGCTGTTACTCTTAGCGGAATCTTTGCCTTGAAAACCTGAATTGCGGATGTAAACTTCCCGAAGGAAGGGATGACGGCACAGTCTGGGATTCTTTACCCTGCTTTCTTCCATTTAGGGTTGCCGTTCACTCACTCCACGGATGAATCACGTCCGTCTGGACCCAAGGGCCGCGCCAGGTTGGATGCTTTGGCTGCGGGATATATAGGCCTTGTGTTTGCGATGGCCTCCACGGGGGCGTCCTGCAATTCTGATGGAGGCGCACAATGTGCTCGAAGTTTGTTTTTGTGGCGCTCTTTTTTGCCGCAACCATGCCCGCTTTTCCGCAATCTGCGCCCGCAGCCAATCAGAGCAGTTGGCGGGCCGATCTCGGAGGCGGGGTTTCCGCCTATCACGATGACTTCTACGGTCCCGGCATCTTGTACGGTCCCACCGCGTGGATCGACCTCTACCCCAATCGCGGACCCCGTTTTCTGCATGGATTGGGCGTTGAAGCAGAGGGTCATTCCAACATCTTTGGCGGTCCACAGCCGAATCCTGTTGGTCCCAGCGGTAACACCACAACGGGTGAGATCACCTACGGAGGCGGCGCAATATATGAATGGCGTCACTTCAAGAGCTTCACCCCGTACGGCAAGTTTCTATGGGACCAGGGCATCGCCGACTTCAAGGTGGGTGTGCCCGGCTACTCGCGCGACAACAGGAGAGTGTTGGCCCCCGGCACCGGATTCGAATACCGGATCGCCCGGCACATTGTGTTTCGAGCCGACTACGAGAAGCAATGGTGGCAGCGGCTTTTTCAGGCGCACAATATTTCCACGCCCACCGGGATCGCCATCGAGCCAAGAGGCGTTACCCTGGGCGCGTCTTACGAGTTCAACCGCATTCATTTAAGGCCGGAAGCCAAGTAGGATTGAAACCTTGATCCCAATCGGCCGGGCACGCGGCGCATGATTCTGCGCCTTAAGTGCGACCAGAGAGGCAGAACCGCTGCCGTCAGGTTCTGAATTGCACATCAAGTCCTGAATTGCAGATGTACGCTCCACCAAGGAACGGATATCCCTAATAAGGGAATCCTCGAGTTTTGACGGAGGCGCACCTTGCATTGGAAACTTCCCCTGGCGGCACTCCTGATTGCCGCCGCTTCCCCCATCTCTGCTCAAGATCGTCCGGCAGCCATATACAGTTCGTTGCAGGTGAACGCCGGGCTAGGCTACGGCGTCTACCATGACGACTTTGAGGGCGCCGGCATTATGGAAGGTCCCACGATTTGGTTCGACATTTATCCAAACAAAGGTCCGAATCTATTGAAAGGATTCGGTCTTGACCTCGAAGCCCGTGACATCAGCTTTGGCCGTCCGCCGACCCAGCCCTCGAATCTTCGCGAGGATAGCACCGGGGGCGGAGTGATTTACAGTTGGCGTCACTTTCGCAACTTCAGTCCTTACGGCAAGTTCGACAGGGAGATAGGCGGCATCGACTTCCACACCGCCGATCCCCACTATAACCATGACGCCAAGCTCTTCAACGCTTACGGCTGGGGGCTCGAATGCCGGCTTGTGAAGCATGTATCGGTTCGCGCCGGCTATGAGTTGCAGCAGTGGCAACGCCTCTTTGCGTACCCAGGGTACCGCGGGGTCGAACTCAACCCGCGCGGTGTTACAGTAGGCGCGTTCTACGAATTCCACCACATTCATACGCGTGCGGAGATTAACGAAAAGTAACTGTCGGGCCAAGTCGACTGGCGCAGGCGGCGCATTCATCTGAAGAACTGCTGGAATGCGATCAGGTCCGCCGACCTGATCTTGTCGTCGCTGAGCGATTGCGGGTATCTCTATTTGTCGAAACGTCCATCCGCCGGTATTCTGAATGCCATGCACGGGCTTTCCCTTTTCATATCTCTCGCGCTTTCGGGTGCAATAGCCTTCGGTCAAGCCTCAACGGCAGCGCCGGCGTTTGACGTTGCTTCGGTGAAGCCCTGCCAACACACCGTCGGGCCCGACTATAACAATCAGATCACCTACTCGCCCAATGGGTTCTCGGGCAGAAATGTCACGCTGCGGCGCTTGCTGGCGGAGGCTTACCATCTGCAAGTGAATCAGGTCATGGGTCCAAGCTGGCTTGACCAGAACGAATACGACGTTGACGCAAAAGCTGCAGGAGCCAACACCAGGGAGCAAATGGCCCTGATGCTGCGCGGCCTTGTGGCAGATCGATTCAATCTGAAACAGCACAGCGAGACGCGTGAGATGCGCGTGTACGAGTTGGTTGTCGACAGCTCGGGCCCTAAGATTCGGCCCTTGAAAGACGGAGAAACCGCAACGGCAGGAGCCGGATTTCGTTTTCATGGGGATATGCGCCAGTTCGCTGATTTTCTAGCCGTCCAGTTATCGATACCGGGCGCGGACAATCCAGCCGAACCGATCCGGGCGAGTACGTCCCTGATTCCGGTGCTGGACAAGACCGGACTCGCGGGTGTTTTTGACTTCAAAGTGGACATACACCCGGAGCTGGGTACCGATGGGTTCACGACATGGCGGAGGGCTTTGCAGGATCAGTTGGGGCTGAGAATCGAAAGCCGCAAAGAAGGCGTAGCCGTCCTGGTGGTGGACGAAGCCAGGCGAATCCCGACCGAAAACTGACCTCGCCACGTTCAGGCGCGCCGCCGCTTGAGCCAGAGAAAGATCGCCGAAGTTGTCGCCATTCCAATGAACCATACGAAGCCCGAGATGAAAATGCGGGTCGTCGGCGGGCGGTGCCATAGAACGTAACCGGCGAACACGCTGAGGTTGAAAGCGACAAAGAGTACGCCCGAGATTACTAGAATGGTTTTTGCTCTCTCTCGGGTAAGAACAATGACCAATAACATCGCTAAGGACGCACCGCCGATTAGGTCCCTCGTGAAGAGTAGCGCTGTATCAGCGGGCGAAAACGGCACAATCGAATTGTTGAAACGGCTGAGAAGATGCAATCCACCGTACGCCAGCGTGAGGGAGCCTGCCAAAGCTGGTACTCGGCGTCCCCGATTTGGGGCCTGCTGTCTGTGCGGAAGAGAGCTGATGAGCAGCAATCCTCCTCCAACCAAATCTAGAGAGAGAAATGTCTTTTCCAATAGGCTCAAAGCTCGCCGCCTGGTTCCCAAGGTGCGCCGAGCGGCTTCGTTTCCCTGATCGGCGGCTTGATGGAACAGGCGGTCGGCTTCAGCGCGGTCCTGCGGGACACCTTGTCCGTAGTAGAGCATGTAGCCGAGGCCGTACTGAGCATCCGCGACGCCTTGATCGGCGGCCTTCCGGTACCAACCAGCTGCGACGGCGCGATCCTGCTGCACGCCTTGACCGTAGTAATACGAAGAACCAAGTGCGGACTCAGCTCTTGCATCGCCCTGGTCTGCGGCTTTACGGTACCACCGAACAGCCTCGGTTGGGTCTTTCGGAACCCCTTGCCCAAACCAACACAGATACCCGACGCTGTACTGCGCTTTGGCATCGCCTTTTTCAGCCGCCTTACGAAACCAAATTGCAGCTTGGGCATAGTTCGTGGTCACGCCCAAACCGCGGTAGTACAAATGACCAAGCTCCCTTTCTGCACCCGCATCGCCCCGCTCGGCCTGAACGCGGATGGTTTTCACGTGCTCGACAAGGCCCCGCTCCTTGGTCATCTTCAAAGTCAGGTACGAAAGCAGCGCTGTGCCGCAGATCAGCGCCGCGAAGATAGAGAGTGTCTTGACGCTCCAAAATGATTTCATGACTCAGCTTTCAAGCGGGATTCCAGCACCCGCGATTCTAACGCCGCAAACTCGGCTCCATTTGCGGACATAACCGTTGAAGGTGCGAGTTTCTATTCGACACGGCTATCATTTGAGTTGAAGCCGAATTGTCACCCAAGCGGATGTCGCCCAACTGGAAGATACTGCGTGGTGAACCTTGAGGACGCTACTGTGAGCGGCAGGATTGGTCCGCAAAGGGCGGCGGAATAGCTTTTTATCCAACAGTAATTCCCGAAACCGAAGTTTTCAGGCAGAATCAATAGCGTTATGAGTTTCCGATTCGCACTCCCTCAAGAGCTTCGCGACGCCGTGGATGCGGCCGCCGCCGACTGGACCGCCAACCACAAAGTTGAGCGTTTCTGGAAGAAGGACCCCAGCCTGTGGACCCGCGACGGCGAGGAAAACTGGATGGGCTGGATCGACATTGTCGAGCGTCAGCAAGCCGATATCGCCACTCTTGCCGAGTTCGGCGCGGATGTCGAGACCGGCGGCTTCAAGACCATCCTGCTGCTGGGCATGGGCGGTTCCAGCCTTTGCCCCGAGGTGCTGGCCGTGACCTTTGGGCAGCAGGGCGATTTCCCGGCGCTGCACATTGTGGACTCGACCAGCCCCGCGCAGGTGAAGGCGGTTCGCGACAGGCTGAACCTCAAGGAGACGCTGGTCATCGTGGCCAGCAAATCCGGCTCGACGCTGGAGCCGAACATCCTGAAGCAGTATTTCTTTGAGCAGATGAAGGACGCCGTGGGCACTGATGAGGCGGGCAGCCACTTTATCGCCATCACCGACCCCGGCTCGAAGATGGAGCAGGTGGCCAAGGCCGACGGCTTCCGCGACATCTTCTATGGCGACCCGGCAATCGGCGGGCGCTATTCGGCGCTGTCGAACTTTGGCATGGTGCCGGCCGCGGCGGCTGGCCTCGACATCGGCAAGGTTCTGGACGAGGCAGCCAAGGCGGTGGCCGCGGCCAAGCAGCCTGTGGGAGACAATCTGGCTGTTCAGTTGGGGTTGATTCTGGGGACGGCTGCGAACTCAGGCCGCGACAAGATCACCATCTTCACCTCGCCGGAGATTCACGACCTGGGCGCATGGCTCGAGCAACTGATTGCCGAGTCGACCGGGAAGATTGGCAAGGGCATTACGCCGGTGGACCGCGAAGCGATTGGCGCGCCTGAGGTGTACGGCAACGACCGCGTATTCGCATATGTGCGGCTCAGCGGCACGGCCGATTGGAGCGCGGACGCCAAGGTTGCGGCCATCGAGGCTGCCGGCCATCCGGTGATCCATATTGAGATTGCGGACCTGTACGAGATCTTCGGCCAGTTCTTCAGTTGGGAGATTGCAACCGCGGTGGCCGGATCGGTGATGGGGATCAATCCGTTCAATCAGCCTGACGTGGAGTCGGCCAAGATCGAGACTCGCGCGCTCACCACGGCCTACGAGCAGACCGGCCAGCTCGAGGAGCAAACGCCGGTGCTGGAGGACAAGGGAATCAAGCTCTACGCCAGCGAAGACTATGCGGCCACCACGCTCAAGTCAGAGGCCCAGGACGGCACGCTGGCCGGATTCTTGCGCGTGCATCTCAACCAGATTCACGCAAACGATTACTTTGCCACGCTGGCGTTTTTGCCCATGTTCCCCGAGCATGAAGCGGCGATTCAGGGCTTCCGGCACAAGGTGCGCGACGCCAAAAAAGTGGCTACCTGCCTGGGCTTCGGGCCGCGCTTCCTTCACTCGACGGGACAGGACTACAAAGGCGGACCAAATACTGGAGTGTTCCTGCAAATTACCGCGGATGAAGCTGTCGACGTGGAGATTCCAGGAGCCAAATACAGCTTCGGAGTGGTGATTGCCGCTCAGGCTGCGGGAGACTTGGCGGTGCTGCAGTCGCGCGGACGGCGTGCGATGCGCGTGCATCTGGGCGCTGATATAGCCGCGGGGCTGAAGACGCTGGCGGCAGCCATCGACGAGGCGCTGGGATAGAGGCAAGAGATAGGGAATAGAGGAACTCTCCCCCTGCCGGCGCGGAACTTTTTCCCGGCAACCGGGTTATCACTCATGACGGCTTCCGCAGAACCTCGTCTAAGCGAGTGGATGCCGGGAGCTTTACTGCTGTGCGACTTTCCAGCGTGCTTGGCATCATAGAAGTTGGAAAGACGCAAGCGCAGAGGAGAAACATGAACATGAATTGGACCTTGCAAGCAAAATCGATGGCGCAGCTTCTGACCTTGGGCGGTTTGATGGCCTTCACCGGCACAATCTTGACTGGCGCCATTGCGATTGCCCAGGCCCCAGACGCGGGCACGGCCGCTGCGCAGCCGGCTGGACAGCGGACCGACGGACAGATTGAGATGGACGTGGTGCACGCTCTCGATGCCTCAAAGGCGTTGAAGAGCGAGCTCATTACCGCTGCGACTATCCAAGGCGAGGTCACGCTTTCGGGAACGGTGTCGAGCGAAGCTTCAAGCGAACTGGCGGAATCGATTGCCGGCCGCGTGCCGGGCGTGACCGCTGTGCACAATAATCTGAAGGTCGGCAATCCCCAAGATGCCGCGCAGGCCCCGCCTAACCCCGACCCCGGCGCGCAGCAGATGGCAGACAGCCAGGGCGACGACTCGATGGCGCCCATTCCGCCTCCTCCTGGTGTGAACGATGGACCGCAGCCGGCGCCCGGATCGCCTCAGGCCCAGGCTCCTTATCCGCCGTCGCAGCAACCACAGTATCCGCCGGCGCGGCCGCAGTATGCGCCCCAGCAGGGCCAGTATCCGCCGTATCCGCCTGCCAATCCCCGGATTTACCGCACCCAGCCCGGCACCGCCTATGATGCGCCTAAGGGCCCTGTGACCATTCCGGAAGGCACGCTGCTGCAGTTGCGGACCAGCGAGGGTTTGACCAGCAAGAGGGCCAAGGACGGCGAGCCGGTGCAGTTCACCGTGATTCGCGATGTGGCCGTCGGCGGTGTGCTCGCGCTGCCCAAAGGCGCAACGGTCCATGGCGTGGTAACCGAGGTCAAGAATGTTGGTTCCGGGGATTTGGGCGGCAGCTCTGAGCTGGCGCTGAAACTTACCTCGCTGGATCTGGGCGGAACCAGTTATCCGCTGACCACAGACCTGTTCAAGGTGAAGGGGCCGAATAAGGCCGGCCACACCGTGGGCAGCGCGGTTGGCGGTGCGGTGCTTGGGGCCATTATCGGCGGCATTGCGGGCCGTGGCGAAGGCGCTGCCATTGGCGCTGGAGCAGGCGCTGTGGTAGGCACGGCGGCTTCAGCGGCCTCTCCCGGACCGGGAGTTTGGATCCCCGCCGAGGCGCTTGTGACTTTCCACTTGGCTGCTCCGCTCACGGTGACTCCCGTTGACGCGCAGGAGGCGGCACGGTTGGCAGAAGGGCTCTATCCCGGCGGCCCCAATCTCTACCGGCGTGGCTATTACCCGTACGGATCGCCGTATGCGGCTTCTGGATATGGCTACCCTTACGCGTATCCTCCGGTTTACTACCGGCCCTACTACTTGAGCGGCGGGTATTACTACTGGCGGTGAGCGAGTGAAAGAGTGAAGTAGTGAAAAAGTGAGCAGGTGAAGGACGGGCATCCTGGGAGACTGGGATGCCCGATTTTCTTGGAACGGAATTTGGCCCGGCGCCGCTTGATCTCAGGCCCACAAACAAGATATCGGGGCGGCAAACATGCGATCGCCAAATGGAACTATCGCGGCTCCGTCATAGAGCACGACCCCAAGCTTCAGATCGTCGCCGCAGATGTTGCGGAGCTTCCGAATTCCCTTGAAGTCGCTTGCAGTCACGGTTGCGCTTGCCTTGACTTCAATGCCGATGGTCGCGTTGTGCTCGTCCTCAACCACGATATCGACTTCATCCTGGTCCTTGTCCCGATAGTGATAGATCGCGTAGCTCTCATCGGACCATGTGGTTTGCTTTAGTACCTCGGAAAAAACGAATGTCTCAAGCAGCGCGCCAAAGGCGGAGCGGTCTTTCGATATCTGCTCGGCAGTCAACCCAAGGATGGCGGCGAGCAACCCTGAGTCCAGGAAGTGCAGCTTGGGTGTCTTTACCAGCCGCTTGAGCTGGTTCCGGAACCACGGCGGAACATGTTGCACAAGGAACAATTGTTCGAGGATGCCGATGTATCTTCGCGTAGTCTTGTCGTCGATCCCCAGTTGGCCCCCGATTTGAGTGAAGTTGGTGAGTTGCCCGGAGTGGTGTGCAAGAACCTGGAGCAGCATGGGCAGTTGATCGAGCTTCTCAACCTCGGCAATATCCCGCACAT
>Ga0326727_10003339_pt1 | contig 51701 bp, 43 predicted proteins | sample MB2enrmetagenome_FD_207643 | JGI IMG/M metagenome (GOLD analysis project Ga0326727, IMG submission 207643) | Lab enriched peat soil microbial communities from McLean, Ithaca, NY, United States - MB29MY | ecosystem: Environmental > Terrestrial > Soil > Wetlands > Peat | place: USA: New York...
AGGTACTATTGGAACAACGTTGCAGGGATACTGGTACTTTGACAGGGCCTATGGAATAATACCGGGTATGTCATCAAGTTATACAAACGTCACATTTACTATAGGCAGCACCAACGGCGCTAACACAATATTGTTTAACTTCAGTAATAATGGGACATGCATAGAAACCATTTTATCTGGTTACGAAATGATTAATTATACAAATGCATCTTACACAATAAACACAGCAACAAAATTATTATCACTATTAGTTGGATCGTTAGCATTATCAAATATTGACGATAATGATATGCAGTCAGGATATGGGCCAATAACATTCTCTTATTTTATGAATGGTAATGATATGGAATTGTCGAATATGATTCAGAATTATGGTTGGATAGAATCAAACGGGATTAACACAAATATCTTTCTGTATACAACTAATTGCTTAACCGCATGCTATGAATTGGCGCCAACGGATTCCACCATTCTGAATGGCATGACAAATGGCAATGGGGTTACAGTTACCAGTACTTCTTCATCTGCCGCCAGTTCGGCATCTTCCAGTTCATCGAATTATATTTCTGCCAACATCGGCACATTAGCATATGTACCCGCCGGATCATTCCAGTATGACGGTTCTTCTGTCGATGTTTGCACCATATCATCGGGCTATCACATGAGCATATATGATATAACCAGGGCTCAATTTGTGGCGGTAACGGGACTGGCAGACCCTAGTGCAACGGCTTATTCTACAGGGACTAATGATCCGGTACAAACGGTAAGCTGGTACCACGCCATGGTATTCTGTAACAAGCTGAGTATGCTGGAAGACTATACCCCGGTTTATACCATCAACGGTTTCACTGACCCTACGAATTGGGGTACTGTGCCGACTAGTGATAACTCGACCTGGGATGCAGTTACAGCGAACTGGTCCGCTAACGGTTATCGCCTGCCAACGGAGATGGAATGGATGTGGGCGTCTATGGGTGCAACCTCCGACAGCCAACCCAATGATATGGCTGGAGGAGTCAATACCAATGGTTACAGCAAGGCCTTCGCAGGCAGCACTGGTGTAAACGTTATCGGAAACTACGCTTGGACATATGAAAATGACGATAGTACGACAAAACCGGTAGGAACCAAGCTTCCGAATGAACTAGGCTTGTATGATATGAGCGGGAATGTGTTTCAGTGGTGCTGGGATTGGTATGCCGGCTATCCTACGGGTGCTGTGACGAACTATCAGGGAGCGGCTTCGGGCGAGTACCGCGTCAATCGCGGCGGCAGTTGGGACGGCGTCGCTTCCTACGCGACGTCTGCCGACCGTCGCGGCGACAACCCGTATGACCGTGGCAGCGATTTCGGGTTCCGGGTTGTTCGCCCCTGAGTTCTGCACTAAAAAGCGGCCCTTCGAGGCCCTCAAGACCTGGAGGCGTCAAGCCGCAAGGGCTTGAGGGAATCGCGGGGCTGCTGTCCGGGAACGGACACCGCGCAGCGGTCGAATTTCAAAATATTGCTTCCCCCATGTTTACAACTTGAGGTAATTTGTAAACATGCTCCAGGAAGAAGCCTGATTCTGCGTTGCCGAAAAGCTGGATTTTCCCCTGAAAACCGATACCCCATGTTGTCAAAATGATTTTGACAACATGGGGTTTTCTAAGTGAAAAGACAATCCTCATAATTCAGACGGAAACCTGCCACCCTCGGTAGAATATTCATGGAATTTTTCCTGAAATGAAAAGTGGTAAAATTTCCGTCGGTATGGGAGGCGGAATTCGCCGGAATATCTACCACCGGACTAATTCCGTCGAACTAAAGATACACTGCATCCGATTTTCTCTCAACAAAATATCATACCATCTAATCAGGATTATTTTTAACGCCCGGTCTGTTAACCGCATCGGCAGTACAATGCAATGCAATAGTTTCAGCGAAGACATCCGCATCAAAAGCTTTTGCCTTCGAACTGCGAAGAAAGTCTGCTATCGCGTCGGTATAACGGCAGAATTCCGCATCGGACATATCCCGGAGATAACGATAAAGTTGGTCAAACGAATTAAATTTCCGCATATCGATATAACATGAGGAAGGTATGTGATCTGCAATATTCGGAGCACCCAGATAAACCGGAACACAGCCAGCAAAGAAGCAATCAAAAATCTTTTCCGTAATATAACCGGGAACACCGGATACATTCTCGAAACAAATATTGAACTGGTAATTCCGTAGAGTCGGTATCTTGGGAGAAAGCGATCCCCGATATGTCATATACTTCCGACTAATCAGCCGATCCAAGCGAAGTAAACGGAAGAAACTCCAAAGCCAACGGAATGGAGGAAAGATCTCCTGAAGTTTCATAATGTAGTATCCGCCAAAGGAGTAATTCCATCCTATACCGAATAAATCAAAATCTTCCGGATGATGCTTCTCGAACCAATGTATGGCACGAACCCGCTCGGAATAAAGTTCATTTCGATGGGGAGAAAGCTTGTTATTGGAGACAAGACAAACCAGCTTTTTCCGATCCTTGCGCTCGAACCAAGGCATCGGCTCCAGAATGTAGGAATAATTAATCTTGACAATCCTGTCACCGTCTACAATGTCATCCTTCCAAGTGAAGATCTTATCCATCTGTCGATACAGCTTCATGTCGAAGTTCCGCGGAAGTACGGCAATGCTCTCATAAGCTAGAAGGAAAAACTTCTGGTTAGGCTTCTTCTTCGGAAGATTTACGGGCATATCATTGAAAATGACAATACTGCACTCATCTACGGGATGGATGTCCTGCGTAGCGAGCGCATAACCCCTCTCTGCCATTTTTGCACGGAGCCGGAAGAAGGGAACTCGACAGTTGTCTTTGTTCATTACAGGATCGTCAATATTGAATACCTGATCGTTCAGAAAAATTCCCGACGTCACGAGAGCTGCTTTTTTCATTGCTCCCTCTTTCTCCATGTTCAACCGACCCGCTTTGTCAGCGAATCATGGATCTGCAGGAGAGTTTCTTCCAATCCATACTTAAAGTTCCAACCGGGATAATGCTTCTTGAATTTGGATACGTCACTGATATACCAGATATGGTCGCCGATGCGGTTGGTGTCAGTGTAGGTATAATTGAACTTCTTGCCGGTGATCTTCTCGCAGAGGCGGATGGCTTCGATCATGGAACAGTTAGAGTGCCGGCTGCCACCAGCGTTATAAACCTCTCCGCAACGGGGTGCCTGGTAATAATTCCAGAACATGTTGACAAGATCGAAGGAATGGATGTTGTCGCGTACCTGCTTGCCCTTGTAACCGAATACGGTGTAATTATCGCCGGTGATAGCGCATTTCATGAGATAGCTCAGAAAACCGTGGAGCATTGTTCCGCTATGGTTCGGGCCTGTGAGACAGCCGCCGCGAAAGACGCCGGTATTCATCTGAAAATACTTGCCGTATTCCTGCACCATGATATCGGCCGCGCACTTGCTGGCGCCGAAGATCGAATGTTTGGTATTGTCGATGCTCATCGACTCGTCGATACCGTTCTTGTAGAAGGGATGATCCTGCGCTACTTCCCAGCGGTCTTCCAACTCCACGAGCGGAAGATAGTTGGGATTGTCGCCGTAAACCTTGTTGGTGGAAGTAAAGATGAAGACCGATTTGGGCGCATATTTCCGGGTGTTTTCCAGCATGACGTGAGTGCCGTTGGCGTTCACAGAGAAATCCTTGTAAGGATCTTTCACCGCCCAGTCGTGACTGGGTTGAGCGGCCGTATGAATCACAAGCTGTATGTCCGTGCCGTACTTGGAAAAAATCTTCCCGATTGCCTTGTCTTCGCGGATATCGGCCATATAATGTCTATACTTGGGGAACTCCCTCTGCAGACGTTCCCGGTTCCAGCGGGTTGACGCGTCTTTTCCGAAGAACTCCTCACGCATATTATTATCCACACCGATGATCAAGTCGAATTTATCTTGGAAAAATTCGACAGACTGGCTGCCGATAAGTCCGGCGGATCCGGTAATGAGTGCGATCTTCATTAAAGTCTCCTTTTATGAGTATTACTGACCGAGGCGGGTGTGAAAATATGCTATGGTTTCGCCAAGTCCTTGATCCAGCGAGGTTCTCGGTTCCCAGTCGAGGATGCATTTTGCTTTCGCGATATCCGGTTTGCGCTGCCGGGGATCATCCTTCGGAAGGTCGCAGTGGACGATGCTGGACTTGGCGCCGAGTTTCGCGATGATGATCTTCGCAAATTCGAGAATGGTATATTCATCGGGGTTCCCGATGTTGACGACTTCGCCCGCAAGGCCGTCTTTCTGAGATAAACGAAAAATCCCGTCAACCGTATCGGAAACATAACAGAAACTGCGGGTCTGCTTCCCGTCACCGAAAACGGTAAGGTCTTCTCCACGGATGGCCTGAGGTATAAAATTCGGCACTACTCGACCGTCGTTCAACCTCATCCGGGGACCGTAGGTATTAAAAATACGGACAAGGCGTGTATCCAAACCATTTTTGGTATAGTATGCCATCGTAAGAGCTTCGGAAAAACGTTTGGCCTCGTCATACACGGAGCGTGGTCCCAAAGTGTTAACGTTGCCCCAGTAAGTCTCAGGTTGTGGATGGACTTTGGGATCGCCATAAATCTCGGAAGTAGAGGCAAAAAGATAGCGAGCACCATTTTTCCGTGCGATCTCCAGTGTATTTAAAGTACCGTACGAATCGACCTTCATCGTCTCGATGGGATGCGCCATATAGTCTACCGGACTCGCAGGGCAGGCAAAGTGCAAAACCAGTTGCACGCTCTCCCCGGGGTCAAAAGGCTCGATAACATCCTGTTCGATAAAATGAAAATTCCGGTTTCCGGTCAGATGTACAATGTTATCTCGACTACCGGTGAGGAAATTATCAACCCCGATCACTCTGAAACCTTCCGATAGATAGCGATCAACAAGATGACTGCCGATGAATCCGGCGGCACCGGTAATAAGAATACTCTTCATTCTGCCCATCCTTATCTGGTTCAAGCGCGGCCGATGCAGTAATACTCAAAGCCTTTTGCTCGCATTACTTCCGGATCATAAATATTCCGCCCGTCAAGAACGATAGGCAGGCGCATCAAAGACTTAACCTTATCCAAATCGATGTTACGGAAATGTTCCCACTCGGTAACAACAATCAGTGCATCAGCATCCTTCACCGCTTCGTATGCATCGGAGGCATAATGAATGACGGCACTTTCCGGGAATACGACCGAAAAGGTTTCATGGGCCTTCGGATCAAAAAGGCGCAAGTTGGCCTGAGCGGCAGCAAGCTTCCGGACAATATCGATAGCAGGAGCTTCTCGAATGTCGTCGGTCTGAGGTTTGAAAGCTAGCCCCCATACAGCGATGTTCTTTTCGCGGCTCACCCAGAGCGCGTTATCGATTTTTTCCATGAAGTTGGCTCGTGCGCGAGTATTGACTTTTTCCGTTTCTTTCAATATACCGAAGTCAATTCCTGCGTCTTCGCCCATACGAATAAACGCCTTGACGTCCTTCGGAAAGCAACTGCCGCCATAGCCGATACCGGCATTCAGAAAGAATCGTCCAATCCTTTTATCCAGCCCCATTCCCCTTGCGACCATTTCCACGTCAGCTCCTGACTTTTCGCAGAGTTCAGCAACGAGGTTCACATAAGATATTTTCATTGCAAGAAATGAATTGGAGGCGTGTTTAATTAATTCTGCCGTCGCCGGATTAGTAATAAGAAGCTCATGTCCCTTCGCGGTTAGAGGTGCGTAAAGCTCGCAGAAAATCGATCTTGCGCGGTCTCCTGAAACGCCCACCACGATACGGTCGGGATTCATGAAGTCCTTCACTGCCGAACCTTCGCGCAGAAACTCAGGGTTACTTGCCACATCAAAATCCACATCCTTCGGAGCGTAACGCCGAAGATTCTTCAATACCCATTGATGGGTATTAACAGGAACCGTAGATTTCTCAACCAGAACTTTATAACTCTTCATATGTTGAGCAATATTGCGTGACGCGTATTCAACCTGCGAAAGATCGGCATGACCGGTATCGCTCTGCGGTGTAGCAACACAGAGAAAGATAACGTCGCTGAAATCCACACCCTCGCCGATGTCCGACGAAAATCGGATGCGCCCGGCCTGAATGTTTCTCGTCATCATTTCCAGCAGTCCGGGTTCATATATTGGCAGTTCACCCTTGCGGAGCTTCTCCAACTTGTAGGCAAGCTTTTCTACACAGAGAACCTCGTTTCCGAGGTCTGCGAAACATGTAGCAGTAACAAGGCCCACATAACCTGCACCGATAACAGTAACTTTCATAAAAACCTCTCTGTAGCAGAGTCAAAAAACCACTTTGGATTATATTTTAAGCCAGATTGGAGGAAAAATCAATAATTATCTCAGCCCTTCCATCATTCACTCCTCTGGTTCCATTTCCTATGTTAGCACTTCTATTATGTTATCATTATAGTTATTATGGGTGCGATACCAATTTCCTTCATATACGGAAGTGCGATAGGAGCGGCAATAAATTACGGATAACATGTTCAAGAATCAAGAGACGAAACGCGAATTGCCAGATCTTTCGAATCAGGCCAGGGTATCCGAAATCACAGTGAAGATGGTACCGTAGTCGAATCTTTCCGCGTAAGTTCTCGCGCGTTGACGCATAGGGCCGAGATCGCATTCCAAGAGGCGGGAAACTGTATCTGCCAGAACCGCGGGATCTTCCGGAATCACGATGCCTGCACCAGCGGATTCGATTTCGCGAGCATTCCATGGAAGATCTGTCAACAGAACAGGGACGCCGCAAGCCAGGTAAGTTTTGACCTTGCCCGGGTCGGCATAATAAGTGAAAGTGTCAAGCTCCCGGATATACGGTGCCACGGCAAGAGCACACTCTGCAATGGATGCCTCGAGATCACGGATATCCTCGATTTTACCAACGAATTCAGTACAATCCGACACTCCGAGTTCGCTGGAAAGCTTCTCAAGCTCGCTCCGGTAGGAACCGCCACCGATCACTCGGAAACGGAAGCCGGATATTCGTCGTCGAATATCCGGAATGGCCCGTAAAACCATCTGAACGCCCTGCTTTTCGATCAAATGCCCCATAAAAACGAGAGTTTTCTGTCTACAGGAGTCCCAGCCGACCACAGGAATACGCTTTAGCCACATCCCGTAAGGAACGACTCGGTGGAAACGGTAGTCGGACAGCTTGAGTCCACCGAACTTTTCCCGCGCTTCAAGCATCCGGGGAGACAAATCCCACATTTCGTTGCTCTTCCGGCAGCTACAGGTATTCACATATCGGTAGATCCGGTTCTTGAGACTTTCCCGAAAGCGGTTCTCCGGCACGAAGTCCATTGCCCAGAAAACCGTCCGTCGCACTTTACCGATCAAGCGGAGAAAGTTGCCGAAAAAAACACAGAGACCGTCCATCCCGATGTAAGTATCCCATTTTCCCGGAAGACGAAAAGCCCAGAAGACGGTAAGGAAAAACTCACGAAGATAGAGAAGGGGTTCAGGCCATTTCTTCCTGTCAGAGCTTTCTCCCGATTTTTCCCCGCCTCCGGAGAGGCGGAGTGTAAAACGGCTTCTCCTGTCCGGAGCATCCGAAAAACTGTGGCAGATATGCATGGAAACTATACCCGACTTTCCCTGAAGATAACTAAAGAGTTCGTCGTCCGGCTGTGTAAGAAACTTGTGAGCAACAATCAGGATTTTCTTTTCCGAAGCCATCATCGGTTCCCAAGGTTCCGGATAAAGTGGAAAAGACTGATTTTCCATCTCGGAGGAATGATGAACATCGAGATCCACTGCAACAGGTTGTAAAGTCGGTCCCCGAAGGTTAGCCGATAGGCCGGGTTTGCACAGTTGAGCTTACGAATGGCAAAGGTCTTTCTCTCCATCTCCGGGAGCCGAGTAAAAGTAGCAGAAGAAATGTTCTCCCGATAGCGGATCACTACTTCCTGGAGATTCGCGAATCGGTACTTTGCCCCGATGCGGAACGACATATCAAGATCTTCGGTAGCATCGAATTCGGATTTATATTCGCCCATTTCGTCCAGCACCTTTTTCGGTATCATCGCTCCCGGCTGCGCCACAGGACTGTAACGATAGATCTTTGCGCGCAACCGCGCATCGTCGGGGGCATACTTGCGCACAAACCCCTCCGGATCAGCATCGGTGAAAAACCTCAGCCAGCCCCCCACAATACCCACTTCCGGATGGGCGTCCAGAAACGCGATCTGATGCTCAATCCGTAAAGGTTCCGATATATCGTCGGCATCCTGCCAGGCAATGTACTTGCCCCGGGCGAGTTCCAGCAGACGATTCCGGTTCTTGGCAATACGCAGGTTCTCCCTGTTTTGTGCAATCCGGATTCGAGGATCCTTCGCGGCATAGCTCTGGACAATTTCCCATGTGTTATCCGTGGAACGATCCTCTGCAATGACTAGTTCCAGATCCCGGAAACTCTGTCCAAGAACACTTTCAATCGCCGTTCCGATATACTTCGAAGCGTTGTAACAAGGCATCAGGACGCTGACCGGCAAATTTCCTGTCATATTCCCGGATATCCTATAACTTTAAATACCATGTCCGCACGGCTCCTTTTACAGCAGTTATACTATACCATATATTGGAGGATAAGAAAACAAATTAACGGGAAATTGTTTTAAAGCGGGGGTGTCGGTAAAATTCAGCACACATCACCCTCCTTCTGGCTTCCTTCCGTGAAGCATGATAAGTTTTCTTCAATAATTGCGGATTTCGTTTCTCTCCGCTAAAATATGGTTATTCCTGCTTCAAACAGGAACGGAGTGGCGTTATGAAATGTCCCGTCTGTGGTAGCGAAAAATCTTTTACCGCGCTTTTCCCCGAATTCTGCGACGTCGATAACTACCTCTGCATGGAGTGCGGTCTGGTATTCATTCCCCGCGAGGAAAAGGAAGTCCACGATTACTACTCGCAGGACGGGTACTTCGAGAAATCTCCTAACCTGTCGCTACGAAAATTCTTCGTTAATCAGCGGCAGCTATACCAGAAAGGGAAGCGTTCGCTACGCAACCTCGAAAGCCGCCTGGGCGCGGAATTGCACGGAAAGCGCGTTCTGGACATCGGTTGCGGCTATGGGGAGCTCGTGGGCGCCCTCGCGCAAGAGCGGGGAGCCCTCGCCGAAGGGCTGGAAGCATCTCCCCAGGCGGCCGGCGCGGGAGAGAAGATGTTCAACATTCGTATCCATGTGGGTCTGCTCGAGAATTTCAAGAGCGAAGTCCCCTACGATGTCATCACCTGTCACCACACGCTCGAGCATATCGCCAATCCCTATGCGTTCATGGAAAACGTGAAGCGGCTGCTCATTCCCGGAGGCAAACTCTATTTCGAGGTGCCCAACATCCTCTGGCCTTCCGGCGGTTTTAGCCTCCGCCAATTTCTCTACGCCGAGCATGTCCAGAATTTCTCGGCTTCCAACCTTTCGATGTTCTTCTGCAACTGCGGGTTGTCGGTCGAGGCGTACGACGACAGGCGCTTCTTGAAGTTCTGGCTCGCTTCGGGCGGAAAAGACGGGGTAAAAGTCCCTCCCGTGACGCCGGAGACCGTTATCGGCTTTCTCAGGGATTATCGGAAACACTACGGAGTGTTCAACACTCTCGGTGTGTATGCAGATAAGGGACTGTACTTGATAAAACTGGTTCTTTACAGCCTCTTGCCGCCCAGGCGCTTCAAGAAGCCGGTGGAAACGGGCGAGAAGAATAAGGCATCGGGACGCTGACCGACAGATTTCCTGTCATATTCGCGGCTATCCTACAACTTTTTCACGAAATGGAAGCAACCGCAACCATAGGTTTCCCGGGTAACCCGTTCAGAGTCGGCGTTCACCAGAAGGCCGCCGTCCGCTTCATCCCGGGGGATGAGGGTAAACTCGATCAGTTCGAATTCCGGAAGCTCGTTCCGGATGAGTTCGATGGAATAGATGCGATGGGCGTTGAACTCGATGCTGGGCCTGCCCACGGGAACGACGATAAGGAGATTTCCGCCCTTCGCGGTTACCCGGGCAAGCTCGCGCAATGCCTTACGGTCGCCTTCGGGATCAATGGCATCGCCATAACGTCCCAGACCGATGTGTTCGATGGTATGCATACACGAAAGAGAAGAAATACTGTCATCAGGAAAATCAAGCTTCATCAGGTCAGCTTTACCGCAAGTCAGGTTCGGAAGTTCCAAAACCGGAGGGCGGTAATCGAAGAATTCCACCGGGATAAAAGCGGACAGGTTGGAGCAGAAATAGAGACTGGAAGAGATATCCACATGCTTCGCGGGGGCGATCTCCCGGACCTTGCGCATTGCCCAGGCGATGTGATAGATATAATGCCGGTCGAAAGAGGTAGCCGCAGTTTTATCCATCACGCACGGAAAAAAAACAGTTCGGGAGAACCTTTTTTCCCGGCCTCCGGGAAGTTTCCGGTACTTCAGCCAATCTCTGAGCACAAACGGCGTGAGCGCAAACTTGTAAATCCCGAAAAAGAACCGCATAAACGGACTCACTTCTGAATGCCTACCAATTCCAAGTCTGCTTTCACCATCATCGTGACGAGATCGCGGAAGGTGGTCTTCGGTTTCCAACCGAGAACGGTCTTCGCTTTCGCCGGATCGCCGAGAAGGAGGTCTACTTCGGTGGGACGATAATAGCGAGGGTCGATTTCGATGAGGCACTTGCCGGTTTTCCGGTCAAACCCCTTTTCATCGACTCCCTTACCCTTCCATTCGATGTCAATCCCCGCATCATGGAATGCAAGCTCGGTGAACTCGCGTACGGTATGGGTTTCCCCGGTGGCCAGGACAAAGTCGTCCGGGTTTTTCTGCTGGAGGATCATCCACATTCCTTCCACGTAATCCTTCGCGAAGCCCCAGTCGCGCTTGCTGTCCATGCTGCCGAGGAAAAGCTTTTCCTGCTTCCCGGCGAGAATCGCGGCGACGGCCATGGAAATCTTGCGGGTAACAAAGGTCTCGCCGCGGCGGGGAGATTCGTGGTTGAAGAGGATGCCGTTGGAGGCGTAAATGCCGTAAGCCTCGCGGTAGTTCACCGTAATCCAGTAGCCGTAAATTTTGGCGACTGCGTACGGCGAACGGGGATAGAACGGCGTCTTTTCGTTCTGGGGGGTTTCCACCACCTTGCCGTAAAGTTCGCTGGTGGAAGCTTGGTAAAATTTCACCCGCTTGTCCATTCCGAGGAGCCGGATGGCTTCCAGGAAGCGCAGAGTACCGATGCCGTCTGCGTTGGCGGTGTATTCCGGAGTGTCGAAGGAAACTTTGACATGGCTCATCGCTGCGAGGTTGTAGATCTCGTCGGGCTGAGTTTCCTGCATGATGCGGATAACGTTGGTGGAATCGGTGAGGTCTCCGTAATGTAAAAAAAGCCGGGTAGTCGGGTCATGCGGGTCATGGTAGATGTGATCGATGCGATGGGTATTGATCAGGCTCGACCTGCGGACGATGCCATGCACTTCGTATCCCTTTTCCAGGAGCAATTCCGCGAGATAGCTTCCATCCTGCCCGGTGATCCCCGTAATCAGCGCTTTCTTCATAATCCATCTCCAAAATCATCTCAAGCAAGTATTATAACATCCGGAGAGAGAATTCTCAACCTTAAACGCGGCCGTAATTGTCCTCGAGACGTTCGATGTCGTCCTCGCCGACGTACTCGCCGTTCTGCACTTCGATCATTTCCAGAGGGATCTTGCCGGGATTGGAAAGACGGTGAACCACGGACTTCGGGACGTAGGCGCTTTCATTCTCGTGGATGTACTGTTCTTTGCCGTCGATTTCCACGAGGGCGGCACCCTTCACGACGATCCAGTGCTCGCTGCGATGCTGATGCCGCTGAAGGGACAGACGCTCGCCCACATTGACCACGATCTTCTTGATCTTGTAGCGCTCGGATTCTTCCAGCACCGTGTAGCTGCCCCAAGGGCGGTAGGTGGTGACGTGCTCGTCGGCTTCCTTGCGCTTCTGGCTTTTGAGAATCTGCACGATCTCCTTCACGTCCTGGCTTTTCTTCCGGTCCGAGACGAGGATGGCGTCCTCGGTTTCGATCACGGCGATGTCGTGTACCCCGATAAGCGTGGTGAGCTTCCTGTTGGCGATGACGAGACTATCCTTCGTGTCGATCGCCTTGACGTCGCCGACGAATGCGTTGTTGTCGGAGTCTTTGGGCAGAAGATCGAAGTAGGAATCCCAACTGCCGATATCGTTCCATTCAATGGAAAGTTTCCGGCAGACGATGTTTTTCGCCTTTTCCATCACGGCGTAGTCGATGGAGATGGCGGGGACCTGGGGATAGGCCTTCAGGAAGTCCGCGTAACTGGACTTGCGGATCCAGGCCGCGAGTTCCGGAGCATAATGGTCGAAGGCTTCCAGAATGACCTTGACGCTGAACATGAACATGCCGGAGTTCCACATATAGTTGCCCGCGGCGAGGTATTCTGTTGCCTTTTCCAGGTCGGGCTTTTCCACGAAGCGTTTCACGGCGTAAGAGAGGCCGCGGACGGACTCGCCGAGTTCCACGTAACCGTAGCCGGTCTCCGGCTTGTTCGGCACGATGCCGAAGGTGACGATGTTATTCTGCGCAAGCGGGAGCGCGTCCTTCACGGCGTCGGCGAACTCATTCTCCGGCCGGATGATATGATCCGAGGGGGAGAAAAAGAGCACCTCGGTCTCCGGTACTTTCTCGTGCTCCAGCATATACTTCACCGTGAGCGCAATGGCAGGCGCCGTATTGCGGCCTGTCGGCTCCAGAATCAGACGGTCGTACTTGGTGCGAAAACTCTTCGAAAGATGATCGACGATGGTAAGCCGGTGGTCCTCGCCTGCAACCACATAAACCTGGGAAGGATCGGTAAAGAGCGCAATGCGCTCAGCCGTGGTCTGGATCAGGCTTTTCTCGGATTGGATCGCGAGAAACTGCTTGGGAAAATTCTTCCGCGAAAAGGGCCACAGCCGGGTACCGCTGCCGCCGGCCATAATGATAGAACGCATCTTTTTCCGCTCCCCGGTTCAATGATATTCGGTCTCGATCATAAACGGCTATTCCGTCCGGTCGTCCATCGTATCCTGTACAAAACGGAGATAATCCCGGTAGCTGTTGTTCGGCAAATCGTCGATCAATTTCAGGAAGGCCGCCCGGTCCAGAAATCCCTGGCGGAAAGCAACCTCTTCCACACATCCGATCTTGAGTCCCTGCCGCTTTTCGATTGTTTCGATGAAATTGGAAGCTTCGAGAAGACTCTCATGAGTTCCGGTATCGAGCCAGGCGATACCGCGTCCCATGAGTTCGACTTTCAGAGAACCCTTCTTGAGATATACGTTATTGACATCGGTGATCTCGTATTCTCCCCGAGCCGAGGGTTTCATGGACTTCGCGATGGAAACGACATCGTTGTCGTAAAAGTAAAGCCCCGGAACGGCGTAGCGCGACTTCGGCGATTTCGGTTTTTCCTCAATCGAAAGAACCCGGTGATTTGCATCGAATTCCACGACACCGTAGCGTTCCGGATCGCTCACCCAGTAACCGAATATGACGGCGCCGCTGTCGGTCTTGACCGAACGCTTGAGAATTCCGCCGAGACTGTTTCCGAAAAACATATTATCGCCGAGAATCAGGCAAACCGGGTCTTTCCCGATGAAGTCCGCCCCGATGGTGAAAGCCTGGGCAAGGCCCTCCGGTTTGGGCTGTAACGCATAGGACAGGCTGATCCCGAGCCGCTTTCCATCGCCGAGAAGTTCCCGGATGCGGGGCAGATTGACGGGATCGGAAATGACGAGGATCTCGCGGATTCCAGCCGACATCAGAGTGGACAGCGGATAGTAGATCATCGGCTTATCGTAGACGGGAAGGAGCTGCTTGCTCGCCACCAGCGTCAGCGGGTATAACCGGCTTCCCGCACCCCCGGCGAGGATAATCCCTTTCATCTCCATTGCCTCCTGCTTGTACAATACTATATATTAAAACGGAAAAAAAATCAATCCTTCTTGACCGCTTTGGGGACTTGCGAGAACGGGAGTTATCATCTTGTTTAAACGGACTGCACTGTTTCACGGAGCTTCTCCGCTACATATTCCGCGTCGCCCGTTCCCATTTTCCCGTGAACGGGCAGGCTGATCTCCCGGGCGTAGCTGTTGTATGCTTCGGGCGTGTCCTGCACGCGATAGCCCAGGCGCGTGTATGCGGGCTGCATCGTCAGGGGGATAAAGTGGACATTCGCGGAAATTCCCTTTGCAGCAAGGTTTGCAATGACAGCCGCACGCTGATATTCATCGGGTGAGCCGAGCATTACCGGATAGAGGTGAGGGGTCGCCTTCCCGGCCGCACCGGGAAAGGGCGGAAGCGAAAGCCCCGGCACGTCCGAAAGCGTACGGTCGTAAGCGGAGCGGATGGCTGCGCGCGCGGGAAGGATTTCGCTCTCGTAACGCCGCAACTGGGCTAACCCGATCGCGGCGGCAATATCGGTCATGTTGAACTTGTAGCCGGGAAGATCGATGGAGTACTTCCATCCGCCCGCCTGGAACTTGGCCAGCGCGTCCTTGCTTTGCCCGTGGAGCGAGTAAAGCCGGAGCGTTTTGAAAACCCCGTCGTCGTCCAGTTCCCCGCCGGCGGGAACGGTGATCGCGCCGCCTTCGGCGGTGGTGAGGTTCTTCACGGCGTGGAAGCTGAACACGGCCATGTTGCCGAGTGAACCGGCCTTCTTCCCGTTGAACTCCGCACCGAATGAGTGGGCCGCGTCGTCGATGAGGACGGGGCGGGAAAAGCGCTCCTGGAGCGTACCCATCGCCGGGTTCCAGAGGGATTTCTTCGATTCCAGCGCCGTTTCAAGGGTGTCGTAGTCGCAGCACCAGCCGCCGTAATCCACGGGAATTACGGCTTTCGTGCGAGGCGTGACCGCCCGTGCGACCGACACGGGATCGATGTGAAAGCCCCCCGGAAGGACATCCGCGAAGACGGGCTTCGCTCCGACGTGAAGAATGACATTCGCGGTAGCGGCGAAGGTGAGCGGCGTGGTGATCACTTCGTCGCCCTCCCCGATGCCGAGAAGCCGGAGCGCAAGTTCGAGTCCCGCCGTTGCGGAATTGAGACACAGCGCACGGTTCGTGCCGCAGTAAGCGGCGATTTCCGCCTCGAAGCGCTTCGTTTTCGGGCCGGTAGTGATCCAGCCGCTCCGGAGTGTGTCCACTACCTCGGCGATCTCCGCCTCGCCGATGTCCGGCGGGGAAAACTGGATAATCCGCTTTTCCATAGCCTGCCTCCTATTGCTCCCCTGTGTGACGGGGGTGGCGCCTTGTACCGTGGCGGACGGACCCGAGCGTTTTCTCCTCTTTCTTTTCCCGAAATGAAAGAGAAGCAGAAAGAAAGCTGGCGGACGCGACGCTCCGGAGGCCTGAAAATGCAGGCGTTCGATCGCGGGGGCGCGAAACTCGCCCCTGCGGGACTCAAACAGGTCGCGCCCTTTTTCGCGCGCTCACGTGCATTTTCATGCCTTCTCCGCTGACCGTTGACCAAACCAAACCTCGCAAAGCCCCGACCAAAACCCGGAAGCGGTTGGTTTCAGTTCAACAGCTTGCTTTTTTCAAGCATTTTCTTCTTTCCGAGAAGAGAAATAACCCCTGAAAATACTTAGCCACGAAGGTGTTAGAACGAATCATTTGATCAAAGATAATAGTTCAGCATATATGATAAAGGCGGGGAAAAAAGATGGCAAACTTCGGAAGTTTCTTACCGGGAATCATCGGGCAACGCTCCCGTTTTCCGCCGGTTTAAAAAGTGCAATTTTCACGAGCACTGTGAGATCTGCACGATTCATGCGCTAAAACGGATGAAAAATGTTTCCTTTTGCGCTAAAGAATATTGATTCAATCTACGATATTTATATGCAATTAAACGAGTAAATAAAAATGTGCCGATTTTTCGAAGCAGGGTGGCATACCAATTGCCAATATTTTTCGCCTTTTCAGTTTCTTCCGGAATAGCTACGTTACCGGTCGTTCGAAATTCGCGCAAATATGGGCGAAATAATCACTGTCGGGAGGTGTTGAAGTGGAAAAGCGTCACGAAGAAAGATACCGTGTGGTCGGTAATTACGTGGTTTCTGTCATGAACGGTCGCTTCACTTCGCAAATCCATGCGCGGGTGGTGGATATCAGCCGTTGCGGAGTCCTGATGGAATGCCGCTGCAGGTTATCGGACATCCTTTCATGGCAGAATATTGAATTTCACCTGGATCGTTTCGTTTCCGAGTCAACCGAGGGACCGCTGGTGAAGGGGAAATTCGTTCGCATCCAGAAGGCCGAACCTCGCAACCACTTCCGCGTTGGACTCCAGTTCGAGCAGCCGGTGGATCCCATGACATGGTCCGCTATCGTCACCAGCGAATCTCTGGAGGGGTTCATCTGACATTGCCCTTTCCGTCTTGCGTTTATTCTCCCTTCCGAAGCCATGATCATTTTGTTTTTCATGAATTCAGGATGTATCAGTTCTCTCCTCCGGGAACATGATCCGGAAATTTGATTTTCACGGCGACACCTTCCACGGGGTTCTCCCGGTGGTATTGAAAATTGGCGTTACGGGCGTTTTCCCAGCGGAACACACCCTTCTTTCCCTCGATCCAGCGGTCGTAGAAAATCGTGAACGCGGCAACTCTGCGGTCACCGGTATCCACCACCAGACGGTCCAGTTCCGGGATACGGCCTTCGTGGAGAAACGCGGCGTCTGTTTCTCCGGTCATTCGGTAACTGAACGGTTCCCAGAGGACGGTGTCCTTGTCTGTCCGGTCGGGGCGCCATTTCAGAATATCGATCTCGCCCAACTGTTCCACCGTCCAGTTGCGGACGGAAAGCGATCCTTCGGAAACGTTGGTTTGCCAGAATAACGTGGGGTTGGTGAGGAGGAGCATGCCGCGCAACTGCTTCCCGCCGGATATCTCGACGATCACGCGTACGGAAAGAAGCGAGGTAGTTGTCGGCGCGGGATTCGACAGTTTCACGTCCGGTATTTGGATGTCGTCTACAACGGGGTTTGTCGGACCGCTTACGTCCTCCAATGCCGTCAACCGGATCAGGCAAGAGAAAACAAGCAGATTCAGGACCGCGATTTTCCGGATCAAGAGCCAGCCTCCCGTGTTCATCTGAAAATAATATCGGAATTCCGTTCCTGCTTCTGGAACCGGAACGGATTCTCCGGTTGACAGAACGGTTCTGTAATGCTATCTTTTATGATAGGAGGAATTTGTGAAGAATATTTTTCCATGGATCGTACTCCTATCTGCTTTGTATGCTTGTTCAACCAACTCGGTATCCGTTGTTTCCTCCGCCAATCCTTTTCCGACGAGAACTCCCGGGCAGATTCCATCCAGTGTCACTTCCGGGAATTACAATTCATGGCCGGTATCGCTCGCTCCCTATGAATTCAAGCTCATCCGCATCCATGGTGCGGGAGAGCCGATTGATACCACCAATGGCTGGTGGAAGGATGCCGTCGTTTACCAAGTGTGGGTTCGAAGCTATCTGGATTCCGATTCCGACGGCATCGGCGATTTACCCGGTCTGGCGAGCATGCTGGATTATGTGACGAATCTGGGATTCGGTGCGATCTGGACGCAACCCATTTTTTCCAGCCCTTCAACCCATGGCTATGATGTGACCGACTATTATTCGATTAACAGCGCCTACGGAGGATTCTCCGGCTGGAGCACCTACCTCGCGGCCGCCAAAGCGCGGGGAATCCGGGTTGTTCTGGATATGGTGGTCAACGATACCTCGAGTGCCCACCCCTGGTTTCTTGCATCCAGCTCCAACACGGCATATCAGGATTGGTACGTCTGGTCGGCGACATCTCCCACCGGCTGGGATCTGCCTTGGGACGCGCCGGGACAAGTCTGGTATTATTCGGCGGCTCGGAATGCCTATTATTACGCTGCTTTTTCCAGTGATATGCCGGACCTCAACCTGACCAATCCTTCTGTAGTAACAGAAATGACCAACATCGCGACTTACTGGATCTCTCAGGGCGCAGACGGGTTCCGCCTCGACGGAGCGCGCTATTTGATTGAAACCGGTCCGGGGACCGGAGAACGGGATACCCCGCAAACCATCGCGTTCTGGGAAAACTACCGAAATGCTGTCAAGGCGGCTGATTCCAACTTTCTCACGGTCGGCGAAGTCTGGACTGCCGATCCCACCGTTTCCACTTACTTCGACCAGGGCAAAGGTCTGGACGAATGCTTCGATTTCGATCTTCAGAACTCGATAATCCAGTCGGTTACCACCGGAAGCAGTCAAAACATATTATCCACATTGAATTCGAGAAAGGCTCCGAATACATTCTTCGGGGTTTTTCTCGATAACCACGACGAACCTCAGGGTGACCAACGTCTGATGGATTGCCTTTCCGGCAATTTCGATCTCGCGAAAATCTGTGCCGCGATCGCACTGACGCTCCCCGGCACTCCCTATATCTATTACGGAACCGAAATCGGGATGATGAAGGGGCCGCAGTCGGGCGATACATGCAAAAGAACCCCGATGCAGTGGACTTCCGGAGCCGGTGCGGGTTTCACTACGGGAACCCCATGGGCGGCCATCGGTAACAATTCCAATCCCTTCAATGTCGCTGCACAAGCGACGAACGGACAATCACTCCTTTCCTACTATAAAGCTCTTTTGACCATTCGGAACAGTTACGAAGGTCTCCGCCGAGGGGACTTTCACATCCTGTCCACGGGAAACAACGCCGTGCTCGCCTATCTGCGTCCCGGCACCAACGATACGATCCTTTTCCTGGCGAATCTGAATCAGAACCCGCAGAAAGTCAACCTGGATTTTTCTTCCAGTCAGTTGCCGCAGGGAGCAACACTTCCCGTTACCGAACTTCTTTCCGGAGCCTCCAATTCGCTTTACCGTTGATCAACGAAACAGGGGGACGCCCCGAAGGCCGCCCCCCTGTTAACGGATCAGTTTTCATGCTATTTGGCTGTTTTTGCTTTTACTCCGGGGCCGGTCAGATAGGGACTTCCGTCCTTACCTATCTTGATCCACTGTCCGCCCGTCACGGAATAGGTTTTTCCCGCGTAATCGAATTCGGAATCATTCATTCGCATCACGCCCGTCAGGATTCCGTTTTCGAAATCGGCATATTGAAACCAGGTGAAATCGGAATCCCGGAATTCCATCTTTCCGGCAGAAAGGGGCACTTCCTCGGAAAATTCACCCAGGGCGTCGATCGACTTCTTTTCGGCATCCGCGTAGGAAACGTAATAGGAACTGGAAATATAGGCGTTGGAACCGTTCAACATCAGTTCCTTGTCCTCGTCCAGTTTTACTCCGGCAAGATTCCCTTTTTCATCGAGCACGACTTCGTTTCCGGTGAAGAGTTCCAGATTGCCCTTCGGCGTTTTTACGGCAGCGTCGGAAGAGAGCAGTCCGCCGTTCAGCTTCCCGCTCTTGTAGAAATCCACCCAGGCATCGGTCTGGAGCTGAAAGTTGCCGACTTTTGCGACGGAGGCAGCATAGCCGCCGCGCACTTCGCCGGTGAAGAAGAAATCAATCTGTTCTCCCGCCTTCAGCGTTACGCCGCCGACCTTGGTTTCGGCGGCAAGATGTGCATACTGCAGGGTTCCGTTGGGGAAAAAGCCCACGTCGAAAGAAGACGTGCTGCCGGAAGCGGCAAGCCGGTAAGTTTTCCAAGTGCTTTCCGCGTCAAGAAATCCGGCCTGTACCTTTCCATCCTCGTAAAAGTCGATTTCGGAGGCCTTCTTGAGGACGAGGCCGCTGACCGTGATTTCTTTCGCAAGCCGTCCCCATTGGATGCCGCCGTTTTCGTAGAAACCGACGTCGACGTTCTCGCCGTCCTCGGAGGGGCCGAGGACTACACCGTTTGCGGAAGCGGTTCCCTGGATATAACCGTTATTGACGGTGCCGGACTCGTAGAATGAGACTTTCTTGCCGCCCTGGAGCTGGACGCCGTTGACCGTTGTATCCTTCGCGAGAACGCCGGCGCTCAGTTTGCCGCTTTCGTAGAACTCAGCCTGGGTGCCGGGAGCGATGCGGATACCGTTCACTGCGGCGCCGTCTCCGATATAGCCGGAACTGACTTCGCCGGACTCGTACAATACTATGTCGGGGTTTTCCGGATCGCCCTTGGCGACCAGTCGGATTCCGTTCAGGGTGATGTCCTTGGAAAGATAGCCCCGTTCCACCTTTCCGGACTCGTAGAGGCTGATCCAACTGCCCTTCTGGAATCCGATACCCTGAACCGGAGTGGCCTCGGCGAGGTAACCGGACATGGGAGCGCCGGATTCATAGAAGAGGACATCGTAGCGCTTGGGGTCGTTCAGCGCCTGGAAGCGGATATTGGAAATGACGGAATCTTTCGCGAGGCTCGCCTTGTAAAGACCGCCGGATTCGTAGAAGGATACGGCGCCGTGACCTTCATCGGTGAGCCCCTTGAGCGTCAGATCATTCCAGCGTGCATCCCGTGCAAGGTAGGCTTCGAAAACGGTGCCGGATTCATAAAAACTCACCGGCTTCCTGGAACTCAGGGGAAGATCCTTGTATACGGTGTCCTTGGAAAGCGTACCGGTCTGGAGGGCTCCGTACTCAAAGAATCCGACCATTGAGTCGGCAGCGAATTCCAGCATTGTCTCGCCGACCTGAATCGAAGTGTCCCTGGCCAGTTTGCCCTGCATGAGTTCGCCGCCGGAGTATTTCTGCAGATTGTCGTCGTCGTACACGGTAACCTTGTTTCCGCCGACGGAAAAGTTCCTGGTTTTCGCAGCGAAGGCCGGAACGGAAAGGAAAAAGAGAAAGATGGTCAGAATCGCGAATATGCGTACCGGTTTCATGAATGCCTCCTTGGTCGGGCGGCGGATGCCGTCCACCCTCGGAATCATTCTAATGGCGGGGCAAGGAATTGTCAAGAAGGCTCTGTCGGCTTAAACCGTTTCGACGATGCGGACAATCAGCCGCACGAGGTCGGTCAGATCCTGCACTCGGATGGATTCTTCCGTGGAATGCACCTTGGTCATTCCTACCGCGAGGGTCACGGACGGTTCCCCGTGCGCGTTGTAAATGTTGGTGTTGCTTCCACCGCCCGTCCGCTCGAAGCGGGGTTCGATCCCCAGAGAACGGATGGCCTCACCCGCCACCGAGAGAATAGGCGCGTCCGCACCGTAGGAAAAGCCGGGATACATCTCGTTCAGTTCGAGATCGATACCGACGGCCTCGCGACGGTAACGTTCCACCGTCCCGGTCACGCGCCGGACGAGCCCTGCAATATCGGCGACGGAATGACTGCGGAACTCGCCTTCGATGATGCACTCGTCGGGGATGATATTGGTGGCCTTCCCTCCCTCGACGACGCCGACGTTGGAGACGGTATTGCCGTTGATCCGGCCTTGGGGAAGCTTCGAGATGATCTTCGCGGCGATACGGATCGCGGAAATTCCCTGTTCCGGCTCGATGCCGGCGTGGGCCGCCTTTCCGCGGACGCTGATCCGGTATTTATACTGTGTAGGCGCGGCGGTAACCACGCCCCCGACACTCCCATGCGAGTCCAGGATAAACCCGAAGTCCGACTTCACGGCACGGATATCCAGTTTCGATGCGCCCAGAAGTCCGATCTCCTCGGCGGAGGTGAAAACGAAGGTGACGTCCCCATGCGGCGCGCCGGTCTTCACGAGATCCTCGAGGGCGATCAGCATCGCCGCAACGCCGGCCTTGTCATCCGAACCGAGAATGGTATTGCCCTCGCTGGTAATGACGCCGTCGCGTACGACCGGACGAATTCCCATTCCCGGTTCTACGGTATCCACATGGGCATCAAAAAAAACGGATCGGCGGCCTGTCGTATTTGCCGGAAGCTTGACGACGAAGTTTCCCGACCTGGAACCGGTCTCTTCCAGCTCGTAGGGAAGGAACTGAGCCTGGACGGGCAGTTTCTCCACGCGCCGGTGAAGGTATTCAAACATCTTTTCTTCCCGGAGCGAGAGGCTGTCGATTTTTACGATCGTACAGAATTCCTCGGTAACGCGGCGGGCGATTTCATCGTTCATCGGTTTTCTCCGGTTTCAGGTTTGCTGCGCAACGCTTTCAATTCGGGGTTCCCAGCGGGTTCGAGTTCGTCGGAATGATGATGCGTTTCCAGTTCTCGGGATTCGTGATGGCATCAATGGACTGGACCTGCAGGGTATCGTACCGGATCTGCCAGCCGTAAGAGGTGCCGCGAAGGGTGTCGCTGTCGATGATGTCCAGGATGGAGTATGCCTTGAGACGCGGAGATCCTTCGAGCTCCTTCGCGACATACCGGGGAAGCCAGTTTTCCAGGTAGCGGGCGTTGTAATTGCTCTCGATAATCTTGATCCGCGTCGGCGAGAGGTATCTCACTTCGATGGGGATCTCGCCGCCGTTATTGGCTATGACACGGCCGTGCTTACCTTTGATGATGATCGTGGCTTTCGCGTCGACGCTCTTCCGCCATTGTCCGTCGAAGTTGATCACCAGTTGGATCTTTGCCTCTTCTTCGGCGGAAAGTTCGCGATTGGTGTCCGGATTGAGTGAGGGCGCGGAGGAAACGCTAACCGGAAGAGCCGACGAGGAGGACTGCGGGGTCGGCTTGACTTCGCGGGCACAAGACAATAATATCGCCGAAGCAATCAACGCATGAGCGGTCAGAATGATCGGGAACTTCATAACTAGACACCTCCCGTATCCGGAAATCCTTCACCATTCACCCAATCATCGGCAAGCAGGGAAGCGAACTTCAAGTCGAGGGGATCAGTGAGCTTGAGGTTGAATTCTTCTCCCGGCACGAAATAGAGACGATGGCCGGTGGACAGATAAAGCTGGGAATCGTCGGTAGCGGATATTTCCCCGGCTTTCCGGGCGGCCCGATGGGCGGAGAGAATCTCGTGAAAACGGAAGGCCTGCGGTGTCTGGACAAGACAGACCGAGTCGCGGGGAACAAAAGACGTCAACTCTCCTTCCGAAAGAAGCGCCACGGTACTCCGGGAAACGACGCCCGCGATTCCGCATCCGTTCAGCCCGGCTTCCCGGATGCACCTTTCGAGAAGCGACCGGCTGCAAAAGGGCCGGGCGCCATCATGAACGGCCACTACGTCCGGAGGATCGGTTTCCAGTGCGAGAAGCCCGGAGAAAACCGAGAGCTGCCGGGTTTCGCCGCCGGGAGCGAAAATCACTCCCGGGAAATCCGCGATAGAACGGATTGCCTCCATCCAGTCAGGATGGGCGACAACCACGGTCCGATCGAGAGCGGACGTAAAAGTGGCAAGCGCATATTCCAACACCTTCCGCCCGCCGAGCGGGAGCAGTTGCTTGGGCAGATCCGCTCCCATACGTTTCCCAACCCCGCCGGCGAGAAGTATGCCGGCCGTGCGGAGCATAGGCTACTTGGACAGGGGCGGGAGATTGGTCGAGACAGCGTTCGGAAGCATCGAAGGAGTGCCGTTGGTTGCTGCAGCGGCGTTCGATGCGGCGTTTGCGTTCGACTGCTGCTCGGCGGCCTGGCGCTGATGCTCTATCTGCTGAGTGTTGCGGGTCCGAACCAGACCTTTGTATTCCTGGACTTTGATATAAGCCATCAGGAAGCAGACGGCAAAAAAGATGCCGACCATCCACTTGGTGGCTTTGATCATCACTTCGCTCGTCTTCGCGCCGAAAGCGCCCATAGCGAGGTCGTTTCCGAACATACCCGACTGCGCTCCGCTACCGGACTGCAGCAGGATGACGACGATGAGCAGGATGATATCGATGACGAAGATCACGAGGAGAAGGCCGAACATAGATCCTCCAGATTGCTGTTCTTATTCTGCGCAGCCGGTTCGCTCAGAAAACGACGAGCGAGTTGACGGACACATCCAATTTTTTTCTTCCTTCCAGAAAGCCGAGTTCGATGAGAAAGGCGAACGAAACCACCTCACCCCCGAGTTTGCGCACCAGGTTGACCATCGCGGAGGCGGTGCCGCCGGTCGCGAGAAGGTCATCGACCAGAAGAACCTTCTCTCCGGGCGCGATCGCATCTCGATGAATCTCGATTTCGGCCTCGCCGTATTCCAGCGTGTAGCTCTCGGAAACGGTCTCGGCCGGGAGCTTGCCCTTCTTGCGGATGGGAACGAATCCCGCTCCGAGAATATACGCCAGAGGCGCTCCGACAATGAACCCGCGGGATTCCGCCCCCGCGACCTTCGCGATGCCTTTGCCGCGGTAAAGAGCGGCGAGCTCATCCAGCGATGCACGGAAAGCGTTCGCGTCCTTCCAAAGGGTGGTGATATCCTTGAAAAGAATCCCTTCTTTCGGAAAATCGGGAACATCCCGGATGATGCTTCTGAAATCCATAGCCGCCTCCCGCTTTTTCCGGCGAAAAACCATGCCGGAGAAAAAACGTATTGATTATTTTACAATATTTCCGGCCGTATGTAAACTGAATGTGGCGTAAAAATCCAAATTCGGAGGCCGCATCGTGCCGAAACCGATTCGCGTCCTCATTGTTGATGATTCCGCGATCGTTCGGGAAACTCTTTCTGAACGACTTTCCGCGGAACCGGACATCGAAGTGGTCGGTACGGCGCCGGATCCGTTCATCGCCCGCGATAAAGTGGTCATGCTTCATCCCGACGTCCTGACTCTGGACATTGAAATGCCCAAAATGGACGGTCTTACCTTTCTCGACAAGCTGATGAGCTACTATCCCATACCCGTTATCATTGTCAGTTCCGTCACCACCAAGGATCCGTTCGCTGCCGTCAAGGCCTTGGAAATCGGAGCGGTGGATGTGGTGAACAAGCCCGGGGGAAGCATCACCGTCGGGGAGGTCGCTGCGGAAGTTTCCCGGAAGATCCGCGCGGCTTTTGAACTTCGGGAATCTTTTTTCGAGCGCCGCAAGGCTATAGAAGAAAAACTGCAATACCGGCAGACGGAAAAAAAGAAACCGTCTGTTCCTTCAAGAATTTCCGGCAGTGTCCTCGCCCAGCTTTCCACCACCGACCGCGTGATCGCCATCGGCGCTTCCACGGGAGGCACCGTTGCGCTGGAATACATCCTCTCGAAACTGCCGGCGAGCATGCCGCCCATCCTCGTGGTGCAGCATATGCCCCCGGGGTTCACCCGCCAGTTCGCCGAACGCCTGAACGGTCTTTCCAGCCTCACCGTGCGGGAAGCGGAAGACGGCGAAATGCTGGAGGCCGGAACGGCGCTGATCGCGAAGGGAGGTTTCCACCTGACGCTGGAGCGCCGGGGCGCGACCTTCTACACGAAATTCCTGGACACCGAGCGCATTCAGTACCAGAAGCCCGCCGTCGACGTACTTTTCCGTTCCGTTGCGGAGCAGGCCGGAAGGAGCGCCTTGGGCGTGATCCTCACCGGCATGGGCAAGGACGGGGCGGATGGACTCCTGAAGATGAAAAACGCGGGCGCCTGGACCATCGCGCAGGACGAAGCGAGCTCCGTGGTGTGGGGAATGCCCCGCGTAGCGGTGGAACTGGATGCGCACTGCGAAACGGCGTCGCTGGAAGCCATACCGGAGAGAATCGTCGCGCTGACCAGGGAAGCGATGATGACCCGGGCGGTGTAGGAACGGTCTTCGCCGGGGCGTGGGCGTCTGTACGCGGGCTTCGCGAAACATTACCCTCCGCTCCGCACACAGACGTGGTGTAACAATTTTTTGCGAAGACCTGTAAATGGGAAAAGAATGACTGGGCAGTCATGATTTGTCAACAAAATAATTCCCGAAGATTTCTTGTTTACGCCCATTGAAAATAGAATAATATAACACAATACTGATAGTATTTTTTGTTCATTGCAGTAAAGGGAAAAGTATGGATTACCAGGGATTTTTCGGGTTGACGCGGGTTCCGGAGCGGACTTCCTTCCTTCCGAAGTGTTTCTTCTCCTCCTGGGCGATGAGGTTGAGAAGGTTTTCCGCTTCGGTGGGGCTGATGGGCTTCATCGCCTGGTCGCTCTTTTGCTGGTCCTGTTTCTGATTTTGTTTCTGATCCTTTTTGTCGTTTCCGGTCTGCTGATTTTTCTGGTCTTTATTATCCTGCCCGCTGTTTCCGTTCTGTTTCTGCTGCTTCTGCTGTTCTTTCATCTGCTCCTTCGCGTAAAGGAAATTGAGGAGCGAATTCCGGTAATAGGGGCTTTTTTCGGGAGCTTCGGTCAGGATGCGGCCGTATTGTTCGATCGCGTTACCGAAGTCCTTTTTGTCGAGGTAGGAAGCGCCGAGGTTGTAGGCGGACCGCCAGCGGATGTCGGGATCGGCGGAGTTGGTGAGCTGGGCGTAAGAAGCGGCCGCGCTGTCGAAATTGGTGAGGCCGAGAAGCGCGTTGCCCTGGTTGAACAGCAGTTTCTCGTTTTTCGGGTCTTGGACGAGGGATTTCTGGAAGCCGCGCAGTGCGGAATCGTAATCGCCCTTTTTCCAGTCGGAACTCGCGCGCGAGGCGTCGGACGCGTGCAGTCCGGAGGGTGCGGCGAGCAGGAGCGCGAGCAGGAGGAGCGGTGCTGTTTTTGCGGTCGGGAATTTCAGCCGACGTTCCGGTAGAAGCGACGACAACAGTAGCAGAAGGATGCCGATGCCGAGGAAGTACTGGTACTGCGGCTCCATGAACTCGTATACGTTCGCGCCGAAACGCGCCTTGTTCATTGCGTCCAGCTTGTTCGCGAGGTCGATCATCCCGCCGGGAGTTCCCGGATACGAGGCGCCGCCCGTTACGGAGGCGATATCGGAGAGAAGCTGTTCGTTCAGGCGGGAAATAACCTGATGTCCGTCGCTGTTCACCTGGTAGTTGGTCAAATTGCCGTTTTCGTCGAACAGGGGCACGGGCAGGCCGTTCCGCGTGCCGACGCCGACGGTATAGAGGGATACGCCTTGGTCACGGGCTTCTTTCGCGGCGTCCATCGGCTTGAATTCGGTATCCTCGCCGTCGGTGAAGAGGATGATGGCCTTGTGGGTAAGGGCGTTCTTCTGGAAAAGAGCGAGAGCCTTGCGGATGGCGTCCTCGATGTTGCTGCCCTGAACGTCCACCATGTCGGGTGTGAGTTCCGACAGGAACATTGTCACCGCGTCCGCGTCGGTAGTGAGCGGCGACACCTGGAAGCCGTAACCCGCAAAAGCGGCGAGCCCGATGCGGTTTCCCGTGAGGAGCGACATCAGTTGTATGGCGAGCTTTTTGGCGTTCTCGAGGCGGTCCGGAACGACGTCCGGCGTACGCATCGACTCCGAGACGTCCATCAGGAAGACGGCGTCGATGCCCTCGAGCTGGTTCTCGATGCGGCGGCTGCCCCAGCGGGGATCGAGCGCGGCGAAGCCGATGAAGAACAGCGCTCCAAGCAGCAGAGCGATCCGGATGCGGCGGGCGCGCACGTCGAAATGGGAGAGCGCGGTGTTCTTCGCCGACGGGGTGAAAAAAGCGGATAGGATACTCTCCCGCTTCGCCTGCGAGAGCAGGACGAGAACGGAAAGCAGTACGAATCCGGCAATGAACCACGGCAGAAAGCCGCCGTTCGCGAGGTGCATGGGTCCTCCATCGTTGAGTAGAATATATTTTAGCGCGACGGCTCCGGATTGTCAAAGGGAAGCGGGTTTGGTTCGCCACATTAAGGATGGTGCTTGCCAAGCGGATGAAATCATGCTATTATCATGATGAGGAGGGAAAATATGAAGAAAACAGCGTTGGTCCTGGTATTTTTCCTCGCGGGGTGTGCGGGTCTGGAAAGTTCGGACCATATGATTCAATCGCCGACCGATGGAGAGACCATTTCCGCCAGCGACTGGACGATTCTGGTCACCACTCCCATTAATTTCAGTGTGGATCAGATTCAATTTTTTGCCAACAGCAACCTGATCATGACAGTGAACGGGAACGGAACTATGTCAAATTTCAGTTGTGACTGGCCGGTTGGCAGCTACGGATACACCAACGGCCAGACGGTGGTCATTTCCGTCTCGGTATGGCCCACTCTGCCGACGGAAAGTATCACAAACGATTCCGTTACGGTTACCATCAAAAACAATTAATGACTACTTCGGGTGTTCTGCCCGTCCGCAAATCGTCGGGCATCACCTCCTTCGACGCGATCCGCGTCCTGAGGAAGAAACTCGGCGGGGAATGGAAAGGTCTCAAGACGGGGCATGGAGGCACGCTGGACCCGATGGCCACGGGAGTGCTTCCCATCCTTGTGGGGGAGGCCACCAAGGCCTTCGATTTTCTGCTTCAGAGCGACAAGATTTACCGCGCACTCGTTCAGACGGGCACGGCCACGGATACCGACGACGCCGACGGGCGGGTGACGGCGGAGGGAGGGCGTTTCCCGTCGAAGGCCGAGGTGGAGTCGGTTCTGCCTCGCTTTACGGGGCGCATTCTCCAGGTTCCTCCGCGTTACTCGGCGCTCCGGATCAACGGCGTGCGCAGCTACGAACTCGCCCGCGAAGACGGCGGCGTGGAACTCGCCCCGCGCGAAGTAACCGTTCATGCGGTCGATCTTCTCTCTTTCGACGAGGCGGCGGGACGTTTCGAAATACTTGTCCGCTGCTCCTCGGGGACATATATCCGGGCGATCGCGAGGGACATCGGTGCGGCGCTCGGAACCTGCGCCCATCTCGCGAGCTTGGAAAGGACCCGGAGCGGCGGCATCGACCTCGCGGATTGCACCGACCTGGATTCCATTCAGCCGGACAACTGGAAGGACCTGCTGATCCCGCTTCCCAATGCGCTTTCGTTTCTGCCTCCGCTCGAACTTACCGTGGACGCCGCCTATATCATGAACGGCAAGCCCCTTGGCCGGAATACCTTCGTCGCGCTTCCCGATGTAAACGGTATCTGCCGCGCTATGCGGGACGGGCAAATTCTCGCCCTCGTGGAATGCCGCGCGGGCGTTTTCCGCTACCTCCGCGTGTTCCATGACGCCTAAGCACCTTCTCCTCCTCGTCCGTCCTCACATCGAGGACTTCGCCGCCTACGATCACTTCTCCCAGCCTCTCGGCCTTTTCCGCCTCGCGGCGCACCTCCGCGACCGCTTCGATCTCGTTTATCTCGACGCGCTCGACCGCTTCCACCCCGCCGCGACGCGCGCCACCCGCCGGACCGACGGGACGGGCAACTTCCACGACGAAATCATTCCCAAGCCCGCCGCCCTCGCGGATATTCCCCGCCGCTTCAGGCGTTACGGCCTTCCGGGGGAAGCCTTCCTGGACGGACTCCGCGCACTTCCCCGCAAACCGGCTTTCGCTCTTTTCACGGGCGGTATGACTTACTGGTACACGGGACTCGCGTACAGTATTTCCCTCTTCCGGCGGATTTACCCGGACGTGTCCGTTATCCTGGGCGGGATTTATCCATCGCTGTTGCCGTCGCATGCGGCGGAGCATTCCGGGGCGGATCACGTCATTCCCGGACGGCGGCTGGACCAGGTCCTGCCCTCGCTCGGGCGTATCCTGGGCTCGGAGCTGTCTCCGTGCGGCCGCGATCCGGATTATTCCCTCCCGAAAGTGCTTCCCTTCGCCGCTGCGCTGTCGGGGGAAGGCTGCCCCTTCCGTTGCGCCTACTGCGCGAGTTCGCAGATCGGCGCATGGAAACCGTTTCCGCCCGCGCGTATTGCCGGAATGCTTGCGAAGCTGTCGGCCGAACGCGGCGTGAAAACCGTCGCCTGGTACGACGACGCCCTCCTTTTCCGTCACGAGGAACATTTCGACGTCCTGCTCGATGAGCTTCTGATGCGCGGAGTTTCCTTGCGGCACCACACGCCCAACGGTCTGCATGTGCGCTACCTGTCCGACGGGACGCTGAAGCGGATGAAGAAGGCGGGTTTTGAGGATCTGCGGCTTTCGCTGGAGAGCGACGACGATACAGCGAGGCCCGACGCCAAGACGGAGCGGGCGGAATTCGAGAGGGCGGTGGAACGGATCTTCCGCGCGGGTTTCCCGAAAGATGCCGTCAAAACCTACGTTCTCGCGAACCTTCCCGGCCAGCGTCCGGAGGACGTCGTCCGCGCGCTCGATTACGCGGGCGGTCTCGGTGCGACGCCGATGCTCGCGTGGTACTCGCCCATACCGGACACGCAGCTCTTCGCGGAGGCGATGGAACTCGCGGACGCGAGAGAACCGCTCGCGCAGAACAATACCGTGCACCGTTACCGGGGCGGCTGGAGCGAGGAGGATTACCGGGAACTCAAACGGAAGGAACTCGGCTGGAGGAAGTAGAACGGAATCCGATCGTGAGATATTATGCGCAAACGCACTTCAACCGTCAGCCCCCTTCATATATCTGTCTGTAAGGCGTCAGCAACGTCAAGACAGGCGGTGTTCCATCCATCATCCCGGTAATTCGCCAAAAAAGTGGCGGAGCGCATTTTCCTGGAACGCCTGCCGACACAGCCCCAATAACCAGGCGGCGGTTGAATAAAGCGGAGCGAATGCTTTTCTCGGAGAAAGTCCGCAGGGATGCGGACGCCCGCGCAACTCGCAGGATGCCAGGTTTGCGCGGGTCGGTATGGAAAGTATTCGCGCAGCGTAAGACAACCGTCAGCGTCCCGCCTTCCCGCTAATCCCTCCCGGGAAAATGCCGAAAATACATAGGGGTACTCTTGGCTACCGCCATCCGTTTTCCGGCTGATGTCTTGGGCAGGCCGGAGGAGAGTGATGCGGGGAAGGGGCCGGTATTTCTCCGTGCGGGAGGAGGAAAGAATGGCGCGTTATTTCCTGGTCGTACTGTTCAACGGTGCGGCTCTCTACGTTCTTTTCGCTTTCGTCGCGGGGAAGGGCGGCATTATCGACAGCTCCCGGAGGCTCGGGGAACTGGAAAATCTCGAACGGCAGAAGATCGAGAAGCAGGTGGAAGTCGAGGAATTCCGTCGCAGGATCGCATCCCTGCGCGGGGGAGAACACCTGGACAGCGATCTCCTGCTCATGCAGGGGCGCAAGAGTCCGAACGCCGTGATATTCCGGTTCGCGCCGGAAACCGCCAGGAAACCCGAACCCTCGGTCGTTGAAGAAAAGGCGGTCGAAAACCGGATCGTCTGGAGTTCCGCGGCGGCGGCGATTCTCATCATCCTCGGCAACTTCCTTTTACTTCTGCGGCCCGGCGGGAGGAAGGAGGGGCTCGGATGAACATCTACCTCATCGGATACAGGGGAACGGGCAAGTCCACACTCGGGATCGTTACGGCTGCCCTTCTGAGCCGTCCCTATGTCGATACCGACGAGCTGATCGTGGAGCGCGAGGGGTTGACGATTCCGGAGATATTGCACGAATTCGGCGAAACCCGTTTCCGCAGTATCGAGAGCGACGTGTTGTCCGATATATCCCGCCTCGACGGTCTTGTGGCGGCGACCGGCGGCGGCATCGTGCTGTCGGAGGAGAACCGTCTCCGCATGAAGCAGTCCGGCATATGCGTCTGGCTAACTTCGCCGCCGGAGATCATCGTTCAGCGAATCACCGGGGACCAGAATCGCCCGACGTTCACCGGCTCAACGGTAAACGAAGAGGTGTTAACGCTGCTTCTCGCGCGCGAACCGCTTTATCGCGAACTCGCGGACATCGTGGTGGACACTTCGGCGGCGGGAGTGAAGGAATGCGCGAAGGTTCTGGTGCAGAAAATCAGGGATGCGGAGAGGTGAAAGTGCCATTCTGAAAGTATACCGTACTATCCAGGGAGTGGTCGCCTTCCTGATGATCGCGGTCGCCGGCGTCATGCTTTCCCTCGAGAACGCCGAGGAAACCGCCCGCACAAAAACCTCCGTCCGCAACTGGGAGGTCGCGGGACGTTTTTTCCTGAACGATCCTAACACCCGTGACATCCTTGCAAAGATCGACGAGAGTCGCGGCAGTTTCAATGCGATGATGGACGGAATGGCCGACAACGTTTCGGGCGTGGTCGGGGAGCGGGTTTTCGTGCAGGAGATATTCGGCTACCTGATGTCCAAGAAAATGCCCGGCATCGAGACGCTGGTGCGCTCGCGTCTTGGCACCAACTTCTATTTTCGCGATTTCGTCATCCTGGACAGCGCGAAGAATGTGGTCTACAAGTGGGGCGGCACCGCTTTTCCCCTCGAATTCCATGATTTTCCCGGGCAGATCCGGCTGGAGTACCTCGACGGCGACATCGCCTTCGAGGTAAGGTATGTGGACGATTCCGTCGATGCCGACCTGGAGGTTTTCGCGGTCTATTCGGGCGAATGGATCCAGAAGGCGCTGATGGACTTCAACTTTCCCGCGTTCTTCGCCGTTAACGGCGGTATCTACTCCAGCGTCGGCGAAGTGCCGGACGATATCCGGACCCGCCTCGTCAAGGCTTCCAACCGGGTGAGCGCCCTGCAGGGTTTCGATAATTACGAGGGCACGCCGGTGGTGTGGCAGAAGACGATGCTCGGCAACCTCGGCGTGGTGTATCCCGCCCGGAGCGCGGTCAGTTATCTCCTCATCCTGCTGAAGCTCGCCGGAGCCGCGCTTCTCGTCGTTATCCTCGCCGCCATCGATCATGCGATCGTGCGGGTTATCCGCGAAAACGAGGGCGTCCGCCCTTCGCGCCGCCGCTCCGGCAAGCCCGGGGAAGCAGCGGAAGAAGAAAAACATCTGGACTGGATCGAACACTTTATCGAGGGCAGCGAGGAAAAGAAATGAAAACGTTTTTTTTCTTCGTTTTTATGATGATATTCGCTGCTGCGGCGCGGAGCTTTCCTTTCACGGCAGAGTGGAGCCCCAACCACGTCTGGAAATATTCCGCCCGCGAACTTTCCGCTCTGGACGATTTCCGCGACAGTGGCGGGCTAACCAACGACGGCTCCGCCATCCGCGCGATGGTCGATACGAACGCATGGCTCTTTACATGGAGCATCGACGTCGGACAGCGTTATATTCCCGATCATGCCTTCATCAACATGGACACCTTGTCCACAGACAGTTACGCCGTGCTGACCGTCCGTGACGGGGAATCCGACGAGGTTCTCGCTTCCCATGCGTTCGTCGATTTTGGCCGGATCGACCTCACGGGGATCTTCCGCACCAATCTCGCGCTTTCGCTGGAGATCGTCGGTACCGACGCCCAGGTGTTCTCCTTCGGCCTCGTCCGGAAAAAGCTGGTGGTTGCCCGCGAGGAAGATCTTCTCGTTCTTCCGGGAACATTGTTCATGGAAGAGGGCGAGCTTTCGGTCCAGTTCCGGCTGGAATATCCGGCGTCGCTCGATGTACTGGTTTTCGATCCTTACGGCCGCCTCGTAGAACGCCTCGCAAAGGACCGATCATACGATGCGGGCGACCATTTTCTCTCCTGGAATCCCGATCCGAACGCGTCCCTGCCTTCCGGCAGCTATCAGCTTTACTTCCGCGCGCGCGTACCCGGCCGGAAGCCCATCGAAATGACCAGAATGTTCACTTACATAGGGAAGTAGTAACGGAGAAACTGATTATTATTCAATCACTTGTTCTATACATTGATCAATAACCGGGCATTCGCTCGGAACGCCTCAAATCAGGTGTCGCGTATTTCCATATATTGTTTATAGTAAATAATTCTGAAATTCAGGCGTGATTGGCGCGAAAATTGCAACTTTTCGTTTAAGCTTATCGTTGGATAAAGCTGTCTTGCAGGAAAGAACAAGGAGAAAATCATGGAGCACGAAGCTTTGCACAAGGATTTAAACGAGATTCTCATGATGCTAAAAGAAAAGTTATGCATTGACAATGCGATCATACGTCGTCTTGAGGGAGAGGAATTGAAGACGGTGGCCTACTTTGGATACAGGAAAGAAGAAGCGATGCTCCGGATTATGATCGGAGAAGGAGTAACCGGCCTTTGTGCCCAGAAAAAAAGCCCCGTAGTCATAAACGATCTGTCCCATTACGGTGGCGCCTACCTGGCGGGTATTGATAATTCTAAATCTGAATTCTGCATGCCGCTTATGCTTGGAAACGGGCTGATTGGGACTTTCAATACCGAGAGTACCGCGAGAGACAATTTCACTCCCGAACGCATAGAACTCATCACACGTTTAGGAGGAATGCTTGCATCCAGTGTCGCAAACTTGGAGAACCGGACCGGTCGACTCCTCGCGAGCGCTCTTGCCCGGCTGGAAAAATCATGCGTATAAGTTCGCATGATCCTCACCAAAAAGTATGTAAGTCCGTCTGTTTTGCGATACTGTTCGCAATCAATCCGTAATTGACCCTCGAATCCGATTGGATCCTTTCAAGGTCAGGGCGGTTCGCGCACAGCCGCCCTGACCAATTGTGAATTGTATCACTTTCCCGAAAGTATTTTATCCGTTGCTTGAATTGGGGTCGGTTTTGAGTTCTTCCGGATACTTGATCCGTGTTGCCCCTTTTTGAGGAACTACTTTCCGGTGCCGATATAAAACCGCAGGATTCTACAACCATCTTCCACCGGGAGGAACGTATGCCGATCTTTTGGCTTGTTTTCGCCGCAGGGGTTTTGTATCTTGTCTGGAAATATTGGGCATTCTTCATCGGAGCGGGATACGATCCCACTCCCGCCGAAAAGGTCCGGCGCATGCTGGACTTGGCAAAATTGAACGCAAATGACGTCCTCTACGACCTGGGCTGCGGCGACGGTCGGCTTCTCATCTCCGCGGCCCGCGATTTCGGAGCTCGCGCCGTTGGGATTGAGGCGGACCCCATTCGCTGGATTTTAGCCCGCTGGAATGTTCGGAAAGCCGGTCTGGAAGGCCGTGTCCGGATCCTATGGGGAAATTTCTTCCATTTTTCCGTCTCCGAAGCCACGGTAGTGTCCCTCTTTCTTTATCAGCCGGTAAACAACCGGCTCAAGGATAAGTTCAGGAATGAGTTAAGAAAGGGATCGAGAATTGTCTCCAATACATGGATTATCGACGGGTGGAAAGAACGCGGAACACTCTCCGGCGAGGGATTGCACCTCTACTTTATCGATGAATAGCGGCGCCCGGGTTCCCGGCATTCGGGCGATCGGGTTAAGAGAAACCTGCTGTCCCCGTTTTTGACAATGCAGATTCCGGCTTTTTCGGACGCTTTTTTTTAAAAATACTCCTATTTGTAAAACCGGTGACAGATGAACTTTTTTGCTTCGAATTCTTCGGTACTCCTCCCTTGAAATGAGAAGTTATTAGTGCTATATTGTTCTCATCGCCGGGAGGTAAGTTATGAGATTGCCATTTGCCCTTACGGTTATGCTTTTCATTTTCACATCCTGTTCATCCAATCCACTCGACAGTTCATCGGGTTCTTCCCAATCGCAATCATCTACCCCGGTTTCGATTTCATCCGCAAAAGCATCTTCCTCCATGGCTGGATCAGCATCAAGTATAAACTCTTCATCGAAATCCTCAACAACAAGCTCAACTGGTTCCATTACTACAAGTTACGGTTCATATAGCCTGTTTAACAAGCCCGTATGGGGCGGTGGTCAGGAAACCGTAGCTCTGAAACAGGATGGAACCGTGTGGGACTGGGGGCTGAACAGTTTCGGGATGCTCGGCATAGGCGTCGCAACCATATGGGGAAATTCTGCTTCCGATACAAACGACAGGGATGTTCCTGTTGAAGTAATGGGGCCGGGAGGAATCGGGTTCCTCAGCAATATTATATCAATTATGGGCAGCGAAGCGCATAATGTTGCAATAAGGAACGATGGTACAGTCTGGGCTTGGGGTTGGAACAAATACAATCAACTGGGTGATGGTACAACAAATGATAAGTACTATCCTGTTCAAGTGCCAATAATTACAAATGTCGTTCAGTTGGGAGGAAGGGCAGAAACCAGCATAGCAATCGATACCAACGGGAATGTCTGGACTTGGGGGAATAACGATTACGGACAGATTGGTAATAGCTGTACAACACAGGGTTTTGTTCCATATGAGGTTCCTGGTGTTAATGACCCGATTATGGTCGGGTCCTGTAATGCCTGTTGCTATGCCCTTTTGCAGAACCATACTATGGTTGCGTGGGGTGGGAGTCCTTACGGCGACCTGGGGGATGGCCTTTCAAGCATTTCCTATACACCCGTGGCTGTGCAGGGTCTCTCGAATATTATCTATTTCAGTGCCGGATGGGACAATTGCATTGCTCTCAGGTCTGACGGAACCGCATGGATCTGGGGCGAAAATTACTGGAACGGTACCGGTGGACCGGGAGGCGGACTTCTCGGGCAAGGAACGGGTTCGAATTATAACGCCCTGAGTCCTGTTCTTTACCCGGTTTCCAACCTGATCGACGTTTCCTGCGGCGATTCGTTCACCGCGGTCTTGAGAGCGGACGGTACCGTCTGGTGCAGCGGTTGCAACCTGATCGGGCAGTGCGGGAACGGGATTACCAATGAAGAGGATACCCCTGTTATGGTTCCCGGCCTGTCGAATGTAATAATGGTCAATGCAAGAGATCATCACTGCATAGCGATAACGAGTGATGGAACCGTCTGGGAATGGGGTTCGGACTACGAAGGCGAATGCGGCACCGGCCAGACCAATAGTACGGGATACCTTACACCGGTTCGGGCTGAGTTCCCGGCATATAGCTTCCAATAATATTTTCAATGAAATATATAAGCGGAGTGAAAAATATCCGCTTATATATTTGTTTAAACCATTAAACAATTAAAAGAGGACGTGAGGGTCCTACGGCGGATCGCCCCACATCTCTTTTGCTTTCGCCCGGTTCTCGTCGATCTTCGCGAGACGCATGCCCACGATCTTGTAATAGTTGAGATCGCCCGATTTGATTCGCTCCAGGGTGTTTTCCCAGGGGATGTGGCGACCGTAGAAGTCGTTGTCGAGTCTCCAGCCGCGTATGGCGTCGGCGGCCTTCGCGTAATCCACCGCCTTGTCCCACCAGGCGCGCGCATCTTTGTAATATTTCTCCGCGATGGCCCAGCCCTCGGTGTAGTTGGTGTAGAACTCGCGGTTGAAGAAGTAGAGATGCTCCTTCATGTACTCGTTGCCGTATTCGATGTAATAACGGGTCAGCAGACGGCAGATATCCATCTCGATGAGGTTGGAATAGCGTGCATACTGCATCTCGTTGGTGATCGGCACCAGGGCCTGGATCGCCGGGCGGAAGCACATCACCGTGGCGATTTCGAGGTAATAGATGTTGCGGCTGACGGAATCGAGATCGGCGTAAAGCCAGTCGGCAGCGAGCTGATAATAGTCTTCCTTGAACCGGATCTTCTCGTGCACCGGCACGAAGGTGTAGTCCGGCATGTCGTAACTCCAGGCGGCGGAAAACGCGAAGAGGAGAAAAGCGAACGCAAGCGCGGTACGTTTCACCGTTTCGTTCCCTCTTTCGAAAGAAGCGCCGCGCCGTGACGGGCGAGAAAAGCGGTGAAAAGCAGGATCGCGTAAAGGTCGAAGGCGAAAAGCAAAGACCTCGGAATGCCGACCCGCGCCAGCAAGAGTGCGAGCGCCGAGGCGTAAAGCGCAAGGTTCACCGCGAACGGCACGAGAAACCCGAAGCGGCGCTCCGTTGAAGTCCAGATGATGGCAAGAATGGAGGCGGCGGTCAGCACGACGTCCATCGCCTTGATGAGTCCGGCGAAAAATGCTTTGGACACGAAAATCTCGCTGGAACCCGCAGCCGCGGAAAAGAATACGATCATCACCAGCAGGGCGTCGGTCAGAAGCGCGGCAATCAGGAGCGCGATACGCATGGGCCACCTCCGGGAATACTTCCCTCTCATGTTCGGAAAATTTTCCGATCGGATGAGTCTGCGGCGAAATGAAGAGGAACTTCCGATAGAATAGGGAATTCGAACGCCGGTATTGACGTTCCGCATTTTTATGGTATAATACTTTAACTCGGCGTCAGGGAAATCCGGTGTGTCCGAGCGGCAGGAGGCATCGAGCATGGAACCCAAAACGATCCAGGAACTCGTCCATTACATCGGTATCTTCGGAAGGAAGACGGCGGCGCAGATCAAGAACGATCGCGACGATTATGACCGCTATTCCTTTGACGAGTACCAGCGCACCGCGAAAGCCGTCGCCGGCTATCTGGAACGTTCCCGCCACCTCCGGAAGGAAGATATGGTCGTGATTTACTCCGACAACCGTCCCGAGTGGATGATGGCCTACCTCGGCATCGTTTACAACGGTCTATGGGCCGTCCCCCTCGACGCGAAACTGACCGACCTCGAAGTCAAGAATCTGCTCACCGATTGCGGCGCGAAGGTGATGTTCGTGAGCAAATCGCTGTACGATAACCTTTCCAGTGAACCCGAGGTCATGCAGCAGATCCAGGAGTTTATCATCTTCGACGAAATACACGGAATCCACGACCGCAAGGTTCGCCGTTTTCGGGACATCGTCGACGAGGGGAAAAAGATCGACGTCAAGGACCACCCTGTCACGGAGGACGACGTCGCCTCGCTTATCTATACCTCCGGAACGACCGGCAGTCCCAAGGGCGTCCTTCTGACGCACCGCAACTTCTCGCACCAGTTTCGCGCACTCTCCCGCTCCGTGCCGATCACCGTGGAGGACACAGAACTCTGCCTCCTTCCGCTCCATCACACCTTCGAATTTTCCGTGCAGCTCACCTGTCTCTACTGCGGCGCCACCATCACCTACGCCGAGAGTTTGCGCCCCAACAAGATGCTCGCCAACATCCGTGAAACCGGTGTAACGATTATGATCGGCGTACCGCTTATCTTCGAGAAACTCTACGAAGGCATCATGCGCAACATCCGTGCCCTCTCCTTCCCGCTTAAGCCGTTTGTCATGGGACTATTCTATTTCACGGGCGGGTTGAACAAGGTGACGGGAAACGCGGCGGGCAAGCGGATTTTCGGTTTTCTCCGCAAAAAGGCCGGGCTGGACGGGGTGAAATACATGATCAGCGGAGCCGCGCCGCTGAACTACAAGGTGGCTGCCGGTTTCGACACCCTGGGGCTGACGCTGCTCAACGGATACGGACTGACGGAGTCCTCGCCGGTAATCGCGGTGAACAGGCTGGACCGCAAGATCAAGAACGAATCCGTGGGCATTCCCATCCCGGGCGTGGAAGTGAAGATCGACAACCCCGACTCCGACGGCCAGGGCGAAATCCTCACCCGCAGCGCGAGCGTGATGAAAGGCTACTTCCGGAACCCCAAGGCCACGGCCGAGGTGATTGACTCCGAAAACTGGCTCCACACGGGCGATATCGGCACCCTGGATGCGGAAGGATATCTCCATGTCACCGGCCGCAAGAAGAACATCATTGTAACTCCCGGAGGAAAGAACGTCTATCCCGAGGAAATCGAGGACAAGCTGACCGAGAGTCCCTTCATACTGGAAGCCCTGATCGTGGGTATTCCGGAAGCCGAACATTCCAAAGGCGAAACCATTTACTGCTACGTCGTTCCCAACTACGAATACTTCGACAATTACTGCAGCGTCAACGGTCACAAGCTGACCGACGAATTCGTGGAACAGACGGTGGACCAAGCCGTCCGCGAGGTGTCCGTGCAGCTCGCCGACTACAAGAAAATCAAGGGCTGGCGCATCCGCCGCGAGGAATTCCAGAAGACTTCCACCAAGAAGATCAAGCGCTACCTCTTCAGCGGGAAGGATTTTATCAATAGCTGAAAGCTTGAGGACAGAAAAAGAGGGGGTGAAAATGACATTCCTGAGAAAAACGGTGCTGCCGGTTTTTCTGGCGACAGTATGGATCAGCGTTTCCGAGTTTATGAGAAACCAGGTTCTTTTCCAGTCCTACTGGGTAAGCCATTATCAAAAGTTGGGTCTGGCGTTTCCCTCCGCTCCAATCAACGGGGCGCTCTGGGGATTTTGGTCGCTTTGCTTCGCCGTTGCCGTTTTCATCATCGCGAAGAAGTTCACGCTTCTGCAGACCTTCCTGCTTTCCTGGTTTGTGGGTTTCGTACTGATGTGGATCACCATCGGAAACTTGGGCGTTCTGCCCTTGACGCTCCTGTGGTTCGCCGTTCCGCTCAGCCTTCTGGAAGCGTTTATCGCCGCCTGGATTGTGAAGAAGACGGCTTGAGCCGGGGGATTTCTTTTGCTTACATTTTCTTTGTCCCGCATAGAAAATGTAAGAGAAGCTCTCGTTACCAGCGCTCTCTGGTACTAAACCGGCACCACCCGTATCGTCGGATCGAGCTTCTGGTTCAGATACGCCTGGATGGCGTACAGCGTGCCGGTCGTGGCGCTCGGGCAGCCGTTGCAGGCGCCGAGGTAGCGGATGTAAAGATCGGTGTGGCCGTTATTGTCCTTGATGTCCACCACTTCCATGCTTCCGCCGTCGCCTTCGAGGAAGGGCATGATCTCGTCGGCAAGTACTTTGTTGATCGCCGTGTGCTTCTGGATGATGGTCATATCCGTGAAGCTCTTCACATCCGCCTGCGCGGTCATCTTTTCCTGTTCCATTTCCGCCCTCACTTCGCTGAGAATGTCCACCAGGTAATACCTGCGCTTTTCGTGTCCGCCCGGCCGGATGCACGATTTACAGAACGCGCCCGCTTTCGTGTATTGCGTGATTTCTTCCACGGTCTTGAGGTCATTGAGACGGATGACTTCGCGGATCGTCCGCAGGCTCACCCGCGCGCACTCGCACACGAGGTCTTCCTCGTCCAGTGTGGAGAGGTCCACACCTTTGTAGATAGCCGCGGCTTTCTTGATGACGTCGTACGCCATCACGCTGCAGTGCATCTTCTGGGGCGGCACGGCGGGGACGTCGGGAGTGTCGCGCATCGCGCGCTCGACATCGAGGTTGTTGATCTGCACGGCTTCGTCCACCGTGCGGCCGATGCAGAGTTCCGCCATCGTGTCGCTGGACGCGATCGCGGTGCCGCAGCCGAAGCTCTTGAAGCGGCTGTCGAGGATCTTTCCCTTTTCGTTCACTACCCAGAAGAGCCGTACGGCGTCGCCGCAAGATTCCGCTCCGTGGTCCGCCACGATCAGTTTCCCGCCGAGGCGTGCGGCGTCGTTTTCCGTGAGTTCCCCGCGGTAGCGCGGGTTGTTCATACGGTCGCTGACGATGTTCGAATATTGTTCCCAGAGGCTGCCGCCGATGAGGTCGTTCTTGGCCATTCTTTTATCTCCGTTTCACTTCGAGTAGCTGGACGAAATGGAGCGCAGACGCTCCACGCTTTTGCGCACCGTTTCCGCCGCGTAGACGATCTCCTCCTCCGTGGTGAAACGCGAGAGGGAGAAGCGCAGTCCGGTGTGCGCGAGGTCGCTGTCGATGCCGATCGCCGCGAAGGTGGGGTTGGGCTGAAGCGATTCCGAAGCGCAGGCGCTGCCGGTCGAGGCTGCCACATCCGCCTGGTTGAGGTCCCACAGGAGCGCCTCGCCCTCGACGCCTCGGAAGCTCGCGAGAATGGTGTTCGGTACGCGTTCTTCCCGTTTCCCGATCACAACGGCATCCGGTATGGCGAGAATCGCATCCTCCAGCCGGTCGCGGAGGCGGCGCACTTCGGTGTTCTCGTAATTCAGAGCGTCCGTCGCCATCTCCATCGCGAGGCCCATCCCGACGAGACTTGCCACGTTGACGGTTCCCGCGCGCTTCCCGCCCATCTGTTCTCCGCCGTGGAGGAGGGGCGGCAGGGAAACGCCGGACCGGACAAAGAGTCCGCCGATACCCTTGGGGCCGTGGAACTTGTGTGCGCTGAAGGTAAGAAAGTCCGCCGGTACTTCCATGACATCAACCGGCAGTTTGCCTATGGCCTGAACGGCGTCGGTGTGGAAAAGTGCGCCCGCTTCATGGGCGGCCTCGGCGAGTTCACGAACCGGGAATACCATTCCCGTTTCGTTGTTCGCCCACATAATCGACACGAGAGCCGTTTTGCCGGGTTTCAAATGTTTCCGCAGCGTCGCCGCGTTCACGATGCCGTCTTCGTTGACGGGAAGCCATGTCACTTCCATTCCCATCTTTGCGAGAAATTCCGCCGAGTTTTTCACGCAGGGATGTTCCACCTCGGTGGTGATGATGTGATTGCGTTCGCTCTTCTCCTGCAGCCACTTCACCCACATACCCTTGAGAACGGTATTGTTGCCCTCGGTGGCGCAGCCGTTGACGATCACGTCGTCCTCGTCGCGCGCGCCGAGTCCCGCGTAAAGCCGGTCCATCGCCAGGCGCATCGCGGGATGCACCTCCATACCGAAGCTGTGCAGGGAATTGGGGTTTCCGTACAACCGGCTGAAGAAAGGTTCCATAGCGAGCGCCACCTGCGGGTCGACGAGTGTGGTGGCGTTGTTGTCGAGGTAGACTCGTTCCATGATTGCAACTCCCGAAACATAATTATAATGGATTTGAGAAGGAAAAGCAAATCAAAAAGGGACCAGGCGGGTCTTGTTTAAAATATTCTGAACGTACCGGAATTCTTGAAGTTGGCGGATCCCTGCTGAAAATCCGGAGGAGTCGAAAGCGGAATTTTCTTGTTTCGAGGGAGAGGTTGGCGTGTTGCGAAAAATTTCTCCCGGATGTATCATGGTAGATCGGCCTTGGCAATTCCGGTTCTGCAGATGAGACCCTGGAATGGTCCGTCATTCGAAAAACATCCGGAGGCTTTTATGTCCGAATCGAAAAATCGGGTCCTGGTAATCGGCGCTGGGGCGGTGGGGGTTCTCTACTCGGGCAGACTTGCCCGGGCGGGTTTCAACGTTTCGGTGGTGGCCCGTTCCGATTACGACGCCGTGAAAGCGGACGGCTACGCGGTGAAAAGCGTGGACGGGGATTTTCGCTTTCAACCCGAGTCGGTATACCGCTCGGCGGAAGAGGCGGGGAAGGGATGGGACTACGTCATCGTGGCCACCAAAGCGGTTCCTTCCCTCGATCCTGCGGAATTACTGCGCCCGGTCGCGGAAAGCGGAACGGCGGCGGTGATCCTGCAGAACGGAATCCGCAACGAGGAATCCGTATATCGGGCTTATGAAGAAAACGGGGTCGAGGTGATCGGCGGACTCGCTTTTGTCTGCGCGGCCAGAACCGGCCCGGCGTCGATCCATCATCAGGATTACGGCGGACTTACCCTCGGTTCGTACCCGTCGGGGGTGTCGGAAAAATGCCGTGCGCTCGCCGAAGGCTTCAACGCCGCCGGCGTCCAATGCCGCACGACGATCGATCTGGCGGAGGCGCGCTGGAAGAAGCTCTGCTGGAACGCGGCCTTCAATCCGCTTTCGGTCTTGTCGGGGGGGCGGAACACGGAGGAACTCGTTCACGACCCGGATATGGCGGAAACGGTTCTCGGAGTGATGCGGGAGGTGATGGCGCTTTCCGTTGCCGACGGTCACGGTTTCGACGAGGAACACGTGGACAGGAACTTCGAGGACACCCTGCGGATGAAGCCGTACGAACCGAGCATGCTGCTGGACTTCAAGGCCGGAAGGCCGATGGAGGTGGATGCCATCCTCGGACGCGCCGTCCATCTTGCCCGCGATCTGGGAATTTCCGTGCCGAGACTGGAGACGCTATTCTCGCTGCTCAAGCTGGTTGACGGAAGGGCGTGAGGGATTGGATAAAAAAAGCCCGCCTCCCCGTCGGAAGCGGGCCGGTTTCTCCTGATCGAAAGGGTTACTCGAAAACGACTTCTCCGTTCTTTTCTTCCACACGGATGGTGGATCCTTCCGGGTAGCGGCCGGAAAGCATCGCCACCGAAAGCTTGTCCAGCATTTCCTTCTGAATCAGCCGCTTGAGGGGTCTTGCTCCGAAGTTGATGTCGTACCCTCTCGCCGCGAGGAATTTTTTGGCGGAATCTCCCACCTCGAGTTTGATCTTCCTTGCTTCCAGCCGCTTGCGGACATTTCCGAGCTGGATATCGACGATTTTCACAATATCCTCCTGCTCCAAGGCATGGAAGGTGATGATCTCGTCCACGCGGTTGAGAAATTCCGGCCGGAAGTGCTCTTTCAGGATGGCTCCGAGGTCGTCCTCGTTGCGCTGGTTGCCGTTCCTGATCGCCGTGAAACCGTGGATCGTGGTCAGGTTGCTACCGATATTGCTCGTCATGATGATGATCGTGTTGGTGAAGTTCACCGTGCGACCCTGTCCGTCCGTGAGACGGCCGTCGTCCATCACCTGAAGGAGCACGTTGAAAACGTCCGGGTGCGCCTTCTCGATTTCGTCGAAGAGAATCACGGCGTAGGGCCTGCGGCGGATGGTCTCCGTGAGCTGTCCCCCCTCGTCGTAACCGACGTATCCCGGGGGCGCTCCGAGGAGCCGCTGCACCGAGAACTTCTCCATATATTCGCTCATGTCGAAACGCACCATCGCCTTTTCGCTGTCGAAGAGGAATTCCGCGAGCGCCTTGGACAGTTCGGTTTTTCCGACGCCCGTCGGCCCGAGGAACATAAAGCTGCCGAGCGGCCGGTTTTCCTCCTGGATGCCCGCGCGCGACCGGCGGACGGCGTTCGACACGGCGCGAATAGCTTCTTCCTGTCCCACCACCCGCTTCCGGAGTTCGTCCTCCAGATGAAGAAGCTTCTGCTTCTCGCCTTCCAGCATCCGTTGAACGGGAATACCCGTCCAGTCGCTCACCACCCGCGCGATGTCCTCTTCGCGGATCTCCTCGCGCAGGAGCGGGTTGTCGCCCTGCATGCCCTTCAGTTTGCCCTGGAGTTCGACGCGTTCCTTTTCTTTGCCGGGAATCTGACCGTAGCGGATCTCAGCCACGCGGCTCAGGTCGCCGGCGCGTTCGGCTTTTTCCTCGTCGCCGCGCAGCGCGTCGATCTCGCGGGAGAGTTCCTTGATGCGCTTGATGGCGCCTTTTTCGTTTTGCCATTTCGCTTTGAGCGCGGTGGCTTCTTCGATCAACCCGGCGAGTTCCCGATCGATTTCGGAAACGCGTCCGACCGCCTCCGGGGTATTTTCCTTGATCATCGCCTGTTTTTCGATGGTCAGCTTGAGAATCTGGCGGTCGAGATCGTCGATTTTCTGGGGCTGGCTCTCGATTTCGAGGCGGATCTTGCTTCCCGCCTCGTCCACGAGATCGATCGCCTTGTCGGGCAGCCGCCGCTCGGTAATGTAACGCACCGAGAGGTTCGCCGCAGCGAGCAGAGATGCGTCGGTGATCTTGATGCCGTGGTGTACTTCGTACTTTTCTTTAATACCGCGGAGAATCGCAATGGTGTCGTCCACGGTGGGCTCTGTTACCATCACCGGCTGGAAGCGGCGTTCGAGGGCCTTGTCCTTTTCGATGAACTTGCGGTACTCGTCCAGCGTGGTCGCTCCGATGACCTTGATTTCGCCGCGCGCGAGGGCGGGCTTGAGCATGTTGCCGGCGTCTATCGCGCCTTCGGCGTTGCCCGCGCCGACCACGGTGTGGAGTTCGTCGATGAAGAGGATCACTTCGCCCTGGGCGTCGGTGATTTCCTTGAGAAGCGCCTTGAGCCGGTCCTCGAATTCGCCCCGGAATTTGGTTCCGGCGACAAGAAGCCCGAGGTCGAGCGCAAGGATACGCTTTTTCTGAAGGCTTTCCGGTACGTCGCCGCCGGCGATGCGGCGCGCGACGCCTTCCACGATGGCGGTTTTACCCACGCCCGCCTCCCCTATGAGTACGGGGTTGTTCTTCGTTCGGCGGGAAAGCACCTGCATCGCCCGCCGTGTTTCCTTGTCCCGTCCGATCACCGGATCCAGCTTTCCCTGCGCGGCGAGATCGGTGAGGTCGCGGGTGTACTTGTCGAGTGCCTGATACTTGCCTTCGGGGGATTCGTCGGTCACCCGGGCGGAGCCGCGCACATTGCGGATGGCGAGCAGAACACTGTCGTAGTTGAGGTTGACGGAACGGAAGAGATCTTCCAGCCCGTTCGTGGCGGATTCCACGATGCCGAGTAACATGTGCTCGGTACTCATGAACTCATCGCGGAGGCGGTCGGCTTCCTTTTGCGACTTTTCGAGCGCCTCATTAAGCTCCCGGGAGACGTAGGTTTGTCCAACACCGAAAATCTTGGGTTTGCTCTGGAGGCGCGCATCGATTCCTTCGCGAAGTTTCTGCAGGTTGACCTCGATATTCAGAAGGATCGGCTTGACGAGCCCTGCTTCCTGGTCGAGGAGCGAAATCAGGAGGTGTTCCACGTCGACGGTTTGGTGATTCATTCCGGTGGCGATCTGTCCCGCGTTTTCCAGCGCTTCCCGCGCCTTGACGGTCAATTTGTTGGCGTTCATAAGATACCTCCCGGTGCTGCGTAAAACCTTCTCCACGAATTTAAGCAAAATGGAAAAAAATGTCAAGGAAATTGTCGCATAATAATCCATATGTGTCATTATGAGTCATTATTCATGCGAGAAAGCTGCTACCTTGACTTTCATGCCGAATGTAGATAAAATAAGAAGAATAACTTAAGGGGATTGCACGATGATGGAAGGGGGTGTCTCCCAGGTATGCTTTTACGGCAAGGACTTCCCGACGGACGCGCAGGATCTTTACCTTTCGGACTGCGGAATCCAGGAGATCGCCGGCTTTGCGGAAATGCGGAATCTTCAGAGACTCTGGCTTTCCGGCAACCGGATTCAGGATATTCAGGGTCTTTCCGGTCTTACCCAGCTCCAGGGGCTTCGCCTTTCCCGCAATCGAATTAATCGTATCCGTAACCTCGAAGGGCTGGATAATCTTCGCTGGCTCTATCTCGACGGCAATCTGATAGAGAAGGTGGAGAATCTCGATAAGCTTCCGAAGCTGGAGAAAATTTATATCGACCAGAATCCGCTCAAGTCGATTGACAAGAAAACCCTCGACCATCTCGTATCCATCCGGGCGGTCTTCATCGACAGCGATAACCGCGAAATCGGCGATGCATCCTTGTTTGCCCGCACTCGGCGCCTGGAGATCGAAATCCCGAAAGTGGTTTCTCTCGCGGGTTCGGATTATCCGCTGGATACCGCGGAACTCAACTTGTCCGGACAGGAACTGAGCGAGATCCGGAACTTGGAGAATCTCCTGAACCTTCAGGCGCTGCTGCTTTCCGGCAACCGCATCACCGAGATCCGGAATCTCGACAATCTGCTGAATCTCCGCGCCCTTTCCCTCGCCGGCAATCAGATCGACGAAATCCGGGGACTCGATGCGCTTTCCAATCTCGATCGTCTCAACCTGTCGAGCAATCGAATCCGCAAGATTGAAAACCTCGAAAAACTGGAAGGATTGAACCGCCTCGCTCTCCGCAACAACCAAATCGAGAGGATCGAGAACCTTTATATGCTGACGGATCTCGAAATTCTATGGCTTTCCGGGAATCGAATCCAGCGGATTGAAAACCTGGACAAGCTGACCCGTCTGAAAGAGATCCACTTGGAGGCCAATCAGATCCAGAAAATCGAGAACCTGGGAAAGCTTCAGAGCCTGCGCGCCCTCTTTCTTCAGGAGAATCGGATCGAGCAGGTTCAGAACCTCGATAGCCTTCTGAAACTGCGCGAACTGCACCTGGCGGAGAATCAGATTGCCGTGATAGAAAATCTCGGTCAGCTTGCGGGTCTTCAGACCCTTTCGCTGGCGAAAAACCGCATTGTGCAGATCGAGGGCCTAGACCGTCTGTCCAACCTGCAGTGGCTTTCCATAGCGGACAACCAGATTGCGAGGATCGAGAAACTGGAGCGTCTCGCCAACCTGAAATACCTTTATCTCTTCAATAACCGTATCCGGAAAGTCGAAGGTCTGGAGATGCTTGCTAACCTTCATTACCTCTATCTTTTCAATAATCAGATCGAGAAAATGGGAAACCTCCAGTCCAATTCGAAACTGAAGGTTCTCTGGCTCGACTACAACCGGATCGAGGTGCTGGAGGGATTGGAATATCTGCCGGAGCTTCAGCGTCTGGGTATCGACAACAACCCGTTGCGCGGTATCACCCGAAAATCCTATGATTTTATGAAGGAAAGGTTGATCCAGGTGAACGATATGTCCGTGGAGGCTTTTGTCCGGGAAAAGAACCTGTCGATTCTGGATTGAAAATTGAATTTGATTTTTCTTGCGTTTCCATTTGGATTGTGTTAGAATAATACCCTCGTGAGTGAATCAAGCAACTGAGTTCGGATCTTTGAAAGAAAGTCCGGGTTCTCCGACAGAATCGCCTTACATCAAATCGATTGCGGCACCTTCTGGTTGGACGAGAAAAGTCACAGAAAAAGAAAAGTTTCTGCTTGACAAATGAACTGAATCTGTGTTATAATCATGCCTCGTCACTGAGGTGGCGATACATTGACCCGGTTATAGGTCAGAGGTGAGTGTCCTGCGGGCAAGGTCTTTTTCACGAAAGACACTTGTTCAATTGAGTCGAACCAGTTGTAGAGATGCAATTGGGGAAGCTTTGTAATTTCGTACGAAAAAAAGCTAGATCAAACTTTTCATTACGGAGGGTTTGATTCTGGCTCAGAGCGAACGCTGGCGGCGTGTTTTAGGCATGCAAGTCGATCGGCAGCATGGTTGTAGCAATACAACTGATGGCGAGAGGCGGACGGGTGAGTAATGCACAGGAATCTACCCAGAGGACTGGGATAGCCGAGGGAAACTTCGGGTAATACCGGATGTTATCGAGAGATCAAAGGCGGGTTAAACCGTCACCTTTGGATGAGCCTGTGTCCCATCAGGTAGTTGGCGGTGTAACGGACCACCAAGCCGAAGACGGGTAGCTGGTCTGAGAGGATGGTCAGCCACAAGGGAACTGAGACACGGTCCCTACTCCTACGGGAGGCAGCAGCCAAGAATCTTCCGCAATGGGGGAAACCCTGACGGAGCGACGCCGCGTGAAGGATGAAGGTCTTCGGATTGTAAACTTCTTTTATCTGGGAAGAATAAGGATGATAGGAAATGATCATTCGATGACGGTACCAGAGGAATAAGCCCCGGCTAATTACGTGCCAGCAGCCGCGGTAATACGTAAGGGGCGAGCGTTGCTCGGAATTACTGGGCGTAAAGGGCTTGTAGGCGGCCTTGTAAGTCGAATGTGAAAAACCGGGGCTTAACCCCGGGGCCGCGTTCGAAACTGCAAGGCTTGAGTCTGGTGGAGGGCAATGGAACACCCGGTGTAGCGGTGAAATGCGTAGATATCGGGTAGAACACCGAAGGCTAAAGCAGTTGTCCATGCCAAGACTGACGCTGAGGAGCGAAAGTATGGGGATCAAACAGGATTAGATACCCTGGTAGTCCATACTGTAAACGATGTACACTAGGAGTTGGCGGTCTCCGTTAGCTCCGTAGCAAACGCATTAAGTGTACCGCCTGGGGAGTACGGCCGCAAGGTTGAAACTCAAAGAAATTGACGGGGGCCCGCACAAGCAGTGGAGTACGTGGTTTAATTCGATGATAAACGAAGAACCTTACCAGGGTTTGACATGTGTCTGCTACCGGTCGAAAGATCGGGTTCCCGTAAGGGACGGATGCACAGGTGCTGCATGGCTGTCGTCAGCTCGTGCCGTGAGGTGTTGGGTTAAGTCCCGCAACGAGCGCAACCCTTACCTTTAGTTGCTACATTTGGTTGAGCACTCTAGAGGGACTGCCGGCGATAAGCCGGAGGAAGGAGGGGATGAGGTCAAGTCATCATGGCCTTTATACCCTGGGCTACACACATACTACAATGGCGTAAACAATAGGCAGCGAAGCCGCGAGGTGGAGCAAATCCTTAACAGACGCCTCAATACGGATTGCAGTCTGCAACTCGACTGCATGAAACCGGAATTGCTAGTAATCGCGGGTCAGCAATACCGCGGTGAATACGTTCTCGGGCCTTGTACACACCGCCCGTCACACCACCCGAGTTGGTTTTTCCTAAAGTCGGTGACTCCAACCGCAAGGAGGAGGCTGATAAAGGAAGAGTTGGTAAGGGGGGTGAAGTCGTAACAAGGTAGCCGTACCGGAAGGTGCGGCTGGATCACCTCCTTATTTAGGGAGACAATTTCAAATGCCGGGAGACCGGCAGAAAAATCCGCAGGACACTCACTTCCGATCTGTACCGGGAGTATAGCTCAGTTGGCTAGAGCGCAGCCCTGATAAGGCTGAGGTCAGTGGTTCGAAACCACTTACTCCCAGTGGTCAGCAATGGGCAGGGAAAAGTGAACGGCCTTTCCGAAGGCCGTTCCCTCTTCTACTGACTTTGTACGGGGATATAGCTCAGCTGGGAGAGCCCCTGCTTTGCAAGCAGGGGGCCAGGGGTTCGATCCCCCTTATCTCCAGATGGGTAGTTTTAATTTGAGATACAGGTAGTTTTCGGGCAGTACAAAATTGTATATTTGGAGCGAGAGCTCCTATTATAATCCGGTCATAGGAATAAGGTGAGAAGGTCAAGGGAGAAAGGGCTATAGGTGAATGCCTTGGTACCGACAAGCGATGAAGGACGTGAAAAGCTGCGAAAAGCTTCGGGGAGTCGCAATTGGCGTAGATCCGGAGATGTCCGAATGGGGAAACCCGGCCAGGGTGAATGCCTGGTCATCCCGCAAGGGAAGCAAACGAGGGGAATTGAAACATCTTAGTACCCTCAGGAAAATAAATCAAACGAGATTCCGTCAGTAGCGGCGAGCGAAAGCGGAATAGCCCAAACCGGGGGATTCATTCCCCGGGGTTGTAGGACTCCGTTTAGGACCGTAACCGTTAGAAGAACTGTCTGGGAAGTCAGGCCAAAGAGGGTGAAAGCCCCGTAATCGAAAACGGAAGCGGCCGAGGAGTATCCTGAGTAACACGGGATTCGTGGAGTCTTGTGTGAATCTAGGGGGACCACCCTCTAAGGCTAAATATTGTCGGTGACCGATAGCGCATAGTACCGTGAGGGAAAGGCGAAAAGAACCCCTGATAGGGGAGTGAAATAGATCCTGAAACCTATAGCCTACAAGCCGTGGGAGCTCGCAAGAGTGACCGCGTGCCTATTGAAGAATGAGCCTGCGAGTTACAGGTAGTTGCGAGGTTAAGCACCTCTGGTGCGCAGCCGAAGCGAAAGCGAGTCTGAATAGGGCGTCTAGTAGCTATCTGTAGACCCGAAGCCGCGTGAGCTAACTATGAGCAGGATGAAGTCCTGGTAAAACGGGATGAAGGTCCGAACCGTTGATCGTTGAAAAGATCTCGGAAGACTTGTGGTTAGGGGTGAAAGGCTAAACGAACGTGGCGATAGCTGGTTCTTCCCGAAATGCATTTAGGTGCAGCCCTGTTTTATTATACGTCAGGGGTAGAGCACTGGATCGGCTAGGGGTCGCAAGACTACCAAACCGAACCAAACTACGAATACTGGCGTACTGACAACGGGAGTGAGAATGTGGGGGATAAGCTCCATGTTCGAGAGGGAAACAGCCCAGAACAACAGCTAAGGTCCCTAAATGTCGCTAAGTGGTCAAGGAAGTGAAGTTGCTAAGACAGCCAGGAGGTTGGCTTAGAAGCAGCCATCCTTCAAAGAGTGCGTAATAGCTCACTGGTCGAGCAATTTTGCGCCAAAAATGTTCGGGGCTAAGCGATATACCGAAGCTTTGTCATTACAGAGTGGTTCGCCAGTCTGTATTGGGTAGGGAAGCGTTCTACACACAATGAAGGTGAGCCGTAAGGCAAGCTCGAGAGTGTAGAAGTGAGAATGCAGGCATGAGTACACGATAAAACGGGTAAAAAACCCGTTCGCCGTAAGCACAAGGTTTCCTGGGCTACGATTTTCGTCCCAGGGTTAGCCGACCCCTAAGGTGAGGCCGAATGGCGTAGCCGATGGGAATATGGTCATTATTCCATAGCCACTTGTTGGAGCAATGGGGTGACGCAGGTCTTGATTTCGG